>Ga0180436_10002283_pt1 | contig 18308 bp, 14 predicted proteins | sample SS_ome_2_FD_132434 | JGI IMG/M metagenome (GOLD analysis project Ga0180436, IMG submission 132434) | Hypersaline lake sediment archaeal communities from the Salton Sea, California, USA - SS_3_S_2 metaG | ecosystem: Environmental > Aquatic > Non-marine Saline and Alkaline > Hypersaline >...
CGGCGGTCGCGCCGCCGCAGCGATCACAGCGATCGACGTCGGCGGTCAGCTCGGCGGCACAGCCACGGCAGAAATGCCGGGGCAATCGGGGGTCGGCAGCGGCGTTTCGCAGCAGGTCTCGCCGGCAGAGCAGGCAGCGGGGCGGAAAGAGAAGGTCTCCCGCCGCCGCCAACGGCCTGTCGAGCGACCGGAAAGCAATCGGCATCCGCGGCATGCGGGGGCCACCGCCCGCGATGCGGGCTGGCCGCGTCCGTTCCGGTTGACGTCCTCGACCCATGATCCCTAATCTCCCGCCGCCCGCCCGAGCGGCCCGCAGCAACACGACGACCGCAGACGACCGTCCACGCCACCCTACCCTCCCCATCCGCAGGGGAAAGCCCCTCCCGAAATCCCGGGGAACCGCCCGTGCTCATCGACCGCTACATCACGAAGGCCCAGTTCAATTCCTTCCTGATCGTGTTTGTGAGCCTCGCCGGGCTGACCTTCGTGGTCGATGCGTTCAACAACATCGAGGAGTTCATCGCCCATGCCGACGAGGCGGGCGGGCTGTGGCTGGTGCTCGGTCGCTACTACGGCTACCGCCTGATCTCCTTCTTCGACGCCACCAGCGGCGTGATCGCGCTGGCCAGCGCCATGTTCGCCCTCTCCTGGCTGGAGCGGCACAACGAACTGACCGCCCTGCTCGCCGCGGGGGTCACCCGCTGGAGGATCGCCCGGCCGACGATCATCTTCGCGGCCATGATCGCGGTGCTGGCGATGGCCAACCGCGAGCTGGTCCTGCCCCGCATCCGGCATGCGTTCGAGCGAAACGCCCAGGACCTCGACGGCGAGACCGCCCACACCTTCGAGCCACGCTACGATCACCGCACGGAGATTCTCTTCCGCGGCCGGGCAGCCCGCTTCGCCGGACGGCAGATCGACGACGTGAGCCTGTTGCTGCCCCCCACGATGGCCGGCTTCGCAGCTCAGCTTGATGCGAAGACCGCCGAGTGGGTGCCCGCGATCGATGGCAGGCCCTCCGGCTATCTGCTGCGGGGCGTCAGCGATCCGCCAGGCATCGACGGGCTCGAAGGACTCTCGATCGGCGGCACCGACGTGGTTCTCACCCGCCGCGGGGCCGACTGGCTCGAACCGGGAAGCTGTTTTGTCACCAGCGACGTCGCTTTCGAGCAGATGATCGGCTCGGGAAACTGGCGGATGTATTCCTCAACGCAGGAACTCATCTCCGCGATCGGCAACCCGAGCATCGGCGTGACGTCCGACGTGCCACTGCGGGTGCATGCCAGGCTCGTGGCGCCCGCCCTCGACCTGGCGTTGGTGGTGCTCGGCCTGCCGCTGGTCGTCGGCCCGGTCCGCAAGGGTATTTTCATGGCCGTGGGCTTCTCGGTGCTCCTGACCGCCGGATTCATGCTCACCGTACTGAGCTGCCATGCCCTCGCGTCGAACGCGATTCTCAGCCCATCGCTGGGAGCCTGGCTCCCGCTTTTGATCCTGGCCCCTCTGGCCGCCTGGAACGCCCAGCCGATGTGGCGATGACGCCACTCAGCTCCCGCCCACCCCGGCCCCGCCAGGCTCGCCAGCCCCGCCAGGCTCGTCGGCAGGCGATTCAGCAGGCTCGCCGGCCGGCTCTTCGGGCTGTGCCGGGACGGCAACCTCGGCGAGCCTCACCGTGCGGGCCACCAGCGGGGCGAGCTGATCGAGCTTGACCTGTCCGGCGAGTTCGTCGGGGATTCGCCAGGCGAGCACCGCCGCAGCCGGCTGACCCGGCTCGTCGGAAAGCCACACCAGACAGCGGCCGGGCATCGGCTTGAACTCGGTGGCCGCCCCCTCCATGAGATCGAAGAGCTGCTCCCCGGTCAGATCGAGCACCTGCCAGCGGGCAGGGCCGCCCTCGGCGGGGGCGGAGAGTTCCTCGAGCCGCCACCGGGCCTCGGCAAAGGCGGGAATGCCGCGGACCTGCTCGAGGATCATCCCGGCCAGATCGGGATCCGATCCCTGCAGCGGCACGACGCCCAGAGAAAGCACGGCAAACATCTTGCGGTTGGGCTGGTCGGCAAGAGGGATCAAAGCTTCGTAGGCCTCGATGAATCCGGGAAAGTTTTGCAGGAAGGGTGGCTTGATCCGGCGGGGATCGATCGGCCGCGGCCGGCCGTCGGAGGTGTCTGGGGCCGCGAACCCGGGCTCGGGATCGGGCGAGTCCTCCCGCAGGGGAGTGCTGCCGAGCAGCTTCGGGGTTCGCAGCGAAAGACGCCCTTCATCGAGGCTCACCGCTCGGGAAAACAGCGGGGCAAACTCGGCATCCCGGCGGAAGGCTTCGATTCGCTTCGAGTAGTCACGCTCGTAATCGTGGCAGCCGGCAAGAAGCAGTGCCGCGGCGGTCAACCCCAGCAGGCCGAGAGCCCCGCCCGGCCGATGCAACCGGCAGATCCCGCACGACCAGAAACGCCACCGGACATTCGCCCACTTCGCCAATCGTTTTCGCTCCACACCACCCTCCGAGTCGACCGATCAAGCATGGTGGAACGGGAGTTCCACCGCCAGAGGATATCCGAGCCCCACGTTCCGAAACCATAGGGAGGAGCGGAGGGCGGTGGAGAACCCTCCGGGCAAATGCCAGTCACGATTCCGGCAAAGGAGTGCCACAGGCCATGCGTATCAACACCACCCGATTCGGACGCATCGACATCGAAGCCGACGATGTCCTGCATTTCATCAGCGGGCTGCCCGGGCTCGAGGACTGCCGCGAGTGGGCGCTGCTGGCCGATTCGACCAACGACGCCCTCGGCTGGCTGCAGAGCACCACGCGATGCGACGTGGCCCTGGCCGTCGTCTGCCCCCGGCGGTTCGTGCCGGACTACCAGGTGCGGATCCCCCGCAGCGAACTCACACCCCTGGCAATGCGGAACGTCCAAGACGCCCAGCTGCTGGTGATCGTCGCCCGCCACGGCAAAAACCTCACACTCAACCTCAAGGCTCCGATCGTCATCAACGTCGAGGCCCGCACGGGCCGTCAGGTCGTCGCCAGCGGCGACCTTCCCATGAACTATGAATTGATCCACGAACGCCCCCCGCTCAAAAAGAGCGCATAATCGAGTGCCTCGCCCGAAGGATCAGCGGCGGTGAGGCATACCCCCAAAGGAAACCGGCAGGAAGGAACCCACGATGCTCGTACTCTCCAGACAACGCGACGAAAGCATCATGATCGGCGACAATATCGTCGTCACGATCGTGGATATCCGGGGAGACAAGGTCCGTCTGGGGATCAACGCCCCCTCAGAGGTTCCGGTGCATCGCCAGGAGGTCTACGAGGCGATCCAGCGGGAAAACCTGCGTGCCAGCCGGCTCGACCCGGACGAGACCCGCGACATCGGCAAACTTGCCGGCCGCCGGCCGATGCCCGGCGGCGACGGTCCGAGGCGATAGCGGCCGCGACGCTCGTCCACGATTCGACGGGGCGGCTCAGGCCTGGCTGAAATAGGCCGGCTCGTTGCCCGGCTTCCACTTGATGTTGCAGCCGATGCTCGGCTTCTGCTCGGCGACCGGCGGCCGGCCCTCGAGCAACGCATCGATCGCCCCGCGGAGGTCGCTGCCGGTCACCGGCAGCCCGCTGTCAGGACGGCTGTCGTCGAGCTGCCCGCGATAGACCAGCCGTCCCTCGCCGTCGAAGAGGAAAAAGTCGGGGGTGCAGGCGGCCTGGTAGGCCTTGGCCACCTCCTGATCCTCGTCAAAAAGATACGGGAAGGTGTAGCCCCGCTGCTCGACCTCGTGCACCATCTGTTCGGGGGAATCGGCGGGGTGCGTGGCGACGTCATTGGAATTGATCGCCACGATACCGACGCCGCGTGGCAGGTAGTCGCGGCCGATCGCGGCGAGCTCGTCGGCCACGTGCTTCACGAACGGGCAGTGATTGCAGATGAACATCACGAGCAGGCCGTGCTCGCCGGCGGCCTCGTCGAGACTCACCGGCCGCCCGTGGACATCGGGCAGCGTGAAGGAAGGGGCCTGGGTGCCGATGGCGAGCATGGTGCTGGGGGTGCGGACCATGGTGTGGGTTCTCCGAAGGCGTGGCTGACGGCATGGCGGCACAAGGAGCCACCTCGCTCGGCGGAGTCTACCAGACCCGACTGCATCATCGCCCCCGCTCCGCGGCGAAATCCGCGGTGTATGCTTGCCTTGTGGTGCCTCGGCAGCACCAGCCGCCTTGACAGCACCAGGCAGGGGGAGGCCGCCCGCCCGCAGGACACCGCCATGCAGGACAACCAGCAGGACAACCAGGGGGACAACGAGGAGTTCGTGCAGGAGTTCGTGCAGGAGTTTCTCGTCGAGTCGTCGGAAAACCTCGACCAGCTCGACCGGGATCTCGTCGCGCTCGAGGATTGTCCGGACGATGCCGAGCGGCTGGCGAGCATTTTTCGCACGGTCCACACGATCAAGGGAACGAGCGGATTTTTCGGGTTCTCCAAGCTCGGGGCCCTGACCCACAGCGGCGAGCATCTTCTCGGCCGCCTCCGCGACGGCACCCTCGAGCTGACCGACGAGATCGCCGGCACGCTGCTCTCAATGGTCGATGCGGTTCGCACGATCCTCCGCACGATCGAGGAAACCGGTGGCGAGGGTGCCGCCGATTTTCGCGAGCTCTCCGACGCGATCGCCTCGATGGCCGAGTCGGCGCCGACTGCCGGCGAACTGACCATCGAGCGGCTGACTCCCGCCGTGGAGACCTCCGTCGAGTCGGACACGCAGGCTGCACCATCCACGCCCGCACCGGCGGCCGTGAAAACGCCTGTGCCGCACCAGCGGCAGGCTGCAGCCACGGCCGACACCGCGACCGGGCCCCCGGCCGCCGGCGGTGCATCGACTGTGCGGGTTGACGTCGGCCTGCTCGGATCGATCCTCGACCTTGTCGGTGAACTCGTGCTCGCTCGCAACCAGTTGCGGCTCGTCACAGCTGATCAATCCGACCCTCGCCTGCAGGATGCCGTGCGGCGGATCCACGCGGTCACCGGCGGCCTGCAGGAAACCTCGATGAAGACGAGGATGCAGCCGATCTCCCAGGTCTTCAGCAGGATGCCACGGGTGGTTCGCGACCTCGCGGCGAGTTGCGGCAAGGAGGTGCGGCTCGCCGTGGACGGGGCCGATACCGAACTCGACCGCAGCCTCGTGGAGAGCATCCGCGATCCGCTCACGCATTTGATTCGCAACGCCGTCGATCATGGCATCGAGCCGCCGGCCGACCGACTCTCGGCCGGCAAGCCGCGGGAGGGGCGGCTATCGCTGCGGGCATTCCACGAGAGCGGGCAGGTCTGCATTGAGATCGAGGATGACGGCCGCGGGATCCCGATCGAGGCAATCCGCGAGAAGGCAATCGCCCGCGGACTGCTCGCACCGGAGGCCGCGGAGACGGCTTCCGACGAGGCGGTGCTGCAGTGCATTTTCGAGCCGGGTTTCTCCACTGCGGCGGTGGTCACCGACGTCTCGGGCCGCGGCGTGGGGATGGACGTCGTGAAGCGAAACATCGAGTCGATCGGCGGCACGGTCGATCTTCGCAGCAGCCCGGGGCGGGGCACCACGATCCGCGTGCGAATTCCTCTGACCCTCGCCATCATCCCGGCCCTGATCGTGACCTGCGGGTCGGAGCGGCTGGCGATCCCACAGGCCTCCGTCTGCGAACTCGTGCCGCTCGATCGCGCCGCCGGCTGCAGCGAGCAGCAGGCTGCCGGGGAGCGTCGGGGCGTTGTGATCGAGGGCCTCGACGGCGCCGCGGTGATCCGGCTTCGCGGCTCGCTGCTGCCGGTGGTCAATCTGCGGGACCTGCTCGGCCTGCCGCCGGCCGACCGGTCGGACCGCGGCGGCACCGTGGTTCGCGTGAGGGTGGATGACCACGAATTCGGCCTCGTCGTTGACTGCCTCCACTCCGCAGGCGATGCGGAGGCCGCGGGCCTGACGACAATCGTCGTCAAACCGGTCGGGTCGCTTGTCTCGCCGCTGGGCCTCTATGCCGGCTCGACGGTGATGGGCGACGGCGGCGTGACCCTGATCCTCGATCTGCGGGGCATCGCCCGGGCCGCCGAGATCCCCGCCCGCCTCCGCCGGGTGCGGGAGGAGCCGTCTGTGCCTGAGATGCCTCCCGGCTCCGGCGAGATCACGCGGCTGGTGCTGTGCCGTTCCCGGTCGGGCCGCCGCCTCGCCGTACCCGTGGCCGACGTGGCGCGGCTGGAGCGATTCCGCGTCGACCAACTGGAGCAGACCGGCCGTGGCACCGTCGTCCGTCACCACGACGGGTATCTGCGGCTGGTTGACATCGAGGACTGCCTCGACGGCCACACCCGGCCGCTCGAGCAACGCGACACCCACGTGATTGTGGCCGGTGGGGCCGAAGGCCTCCGCGGCCTGGTGGTCGACGAGATCCTCGACATCGACACCACGAGTGTGCCGGCAAGCGGCCGCGAGCAGGACACGCCGATCGTGAGTCTCGGTGGCGCCGCAGCCGAGATGGTCACCTTCGCTGGTGATTGTGCGGCCCCCGCGGCAGGCGAGGAGCCATCCCAGCCGACGCTCACCCAGCGGTATTCGACCTTCACCGTCGCGGGCCGACGCTTCGCGGTGGCGGCCGATCACGTGGCCGAGGTGCTGCACGAGGGACCGGTCAACCCGGTTCCCCGCGGGCCGCGGGATCTCCTGGGCCTGCTCAACCTCCGTGGCCGGATCCTCCCGGTGGTCGACATGCGGCAACGCCTCGGCTTCGGCGACGAACCGCCGGCCGACAACCGGGGAATGATCGTGGTCTGCCACGCGGGTGATTCCTGCAGCCTTCTGGTCGACGAGATCGGCGACGTGATCGACATCCCCGAGTACGCGGTCGAGCCGGTCGTCGCCCAGCGGGCCAGCCGGGCCAGCGAGGCGGCTACCGCGATTCATGCGGCCGCCGGGGAACTGGTCTATCTGCTCGACCTCCCGCAGGTCGTGCGACCCTCAGCACGGCCACGCCTCCCCTCGACCCCCGCACCAATCCCCCAGGAGAACGACGCGTGAGTGACATCCACAACACGACCCCGCCCCGCCAGACGGCCGGCCGCCCGGCCACCCGGCACGACGACGGGGGCTGGGTCGGACTGCTCGGCAACCGTCTGCTGCTGGCCCTGCTGGCGGTCTCGCTGTTGCCACTGGCCTTCATGGGGATCGCCACCTATCGCTCCGCCTCGGCTTCCTTGGAACGGCAGGCGCTCGCCCAGCTGGAAACGGTCCGCACGATCACGGCCAAGTCGGTGGAACGCTACTTTGCCAACCTCGAGGATCAACTGCGGGTGCTCGCCGAGGACCGGATGGTGCTCGATGCCCTGCGACAGTTTCGCGACGGGTATCGAAACATCGTGACCGATGATGGTCTCGACGAAGCGGCGGTGCGGCGGATTCGCGGCGACCTGGCTTCCTTCTACGAGGCCGATTTCGCCGCGGGATTCCGCGACCGTGGCGAAAGCCCCCCCGACAGCCGGCCGCTGCTCGACGCGATGGACGACGGCGGGATCGTGCTGCAGGACCTCTATCTCCGCCGCAACGGCAACCCGATCGGCCTCAAGGACCGGCTGGATGCCGCGGACGACGACTCGGCCTACACCGCCACCCACGCGGTGTTTCATCCGATCCTGCGGAGTATGCAGAGGAAGTTCGGCCTCTACGACCTGTTTCTGGTCGATGCCGAAACCGGCACCGTCGTCTACTCCGTGTGCAAGGAAACCGACTTCGGCACTTCGCTGAAAACCGGCTCCTTCTCGGGCAGTAACTTCGGGGAAGTCTTCAACGAGGCGGTCAGCCGCGGCCGTCGCGACGAGGTCGCCTTCGCCGATTTCGCCAACTATCTGCCGAGCTACAACGCTCCGGCAAGCTTCGTCGCCGCCCCGATCTACGACGGCAGGGATGTCCAGGGAGCGATCGTCTTCCAGATTCCCGTCGACCGCCTCAACGCCATCACCTCCGAGACCACCGGCATGGGCGAGACCGGCGAGACCTACGCCGTCGGCCGGGACGGACTGTTCCGCACCGACTCGCGGTTCCTCGAGGATCTCGGCGTGGACACCACGATCATCAACCCCGACGTCCGGGTGGAAACCTCACCGGTCAGCGAGAGCTTCGGGGCCAACGCTGCGGGCACCGCGCGGGGCGTCGACTACCGCGGCAGCCGCGTGCTCTCTTCATGGACTCCGATCACCGTGCATGCCGGCGGCCAGGGCGGCGGGAGGCCGGTCCGCTGGGCCCTGATCTCGGAGATCGACGAGGCAGAGGTGCTCGCCCCGATCCATCGGCTACGAAATTTCGCCGCCGGCATTTTCGCCGTCACGACCCTTGGCGTGCTGATCGTTTCCACGGCGATCGCCCGACGCTTCACCCGGGAGGCGCGGCGGCAGGCGGCCCTCGTGGAGGGCATCGTCGACAACACCCAGGCGCTGGCAAGCGCCTCGGAGGAACTGACCAGTGTCAGCCAGCAGATGAGCGCCGCGGCCGAGGAGACCACCGCCCAGGCCAATCTCGTCTCGGCCGCCGCCGAACAGGTCAGCGGCAATACCCGCGGAGTCGCCGGCTCCGTCGAGAACCTCGTGCAGAGCATCCACGAGATCACCGCCAACGCCCAGGAAGCGGCGAGGGTGGCACGCAACGCCGTCGAGATGGCCGACGCGACCAGCGGTACAATGGACGCGCTGGGCACCTCGAGCCTCGAGATCGGGCAGGTCGTGAAGGTGATCACGACGATCGCAGAGCAGACCAATCTCCTGGCCCTGAATGCCACGATCGAGGCGGCCAGGGCGGGTGAGGCCGGCAAGGGCTTCGCCGTGGTGGCCAACGAGGTCAAAGAACTCGCCCGCGAAACAGCCAAGGCCACCGAGGACATCGGCACCAGAATCGAATCGATGCAGGGCGACACGAAGCGGGCGGTTGAGGCGATCACTCAGATTGGCACGGTGATCGGAAGGATCGACAACCTGCAGACACTGATCGCCGCCGCCGTCGAGGAACAGTCGGTGACCACCTCCGAGATCAACCGCAACATCAGCGAGGCGACCGCGGGCACGACGGAAATCGCCGAGAACATCGTGCAGGTCGCCCAGGCGGCCCAGAGCACGGCGGAGGGAGCCTCCAACACCCAGGTCTCCTCCCAGGAACTCGCACGGATGGCCCAGGGGCTGCAGCAACTGGTGGGCGAATACCGGGGATAGCCGCCTCGAGGGGACCGGACCGTGCGGGCACTTATCGTCGATGATTCAAAGCCGGTTCGCAGCATCCTGACAACCGCGCTGCGGTCGCTGAGGTTTGACTGCCAGGAGGCGGGCGACGGGGCCGAGGCCCTGGCCCTGCTCGATCGCGGAGGTCGCACCGACCTGGTGACGGTCAACTGGCACATGCCGGTCATGGACGGGCTCGAACTGATCCGTTCGCTGCGGTCGAGCCCGCGGCATCGCGGCTGTAAGCTCCTGATGATCTCCACGGAGCACGAGCAGCACCGGATCAAGATGGCCATCGACGCCGGGGCCGACGCGTTCCTTCCCAAGCCCTTCACCCAGCGGACGCTGTTTCGCCAGCTTGCCGAACTGGGCCTCTGCGAGCCCGCGGCAGTCCGGTCCGCCAGCCGCGGGCTGCGGGTGCTCGTGGTCGACGACTCACCGACGATCCGCAGTGTCGTCAGTCGGGTGCTCTCGTCGGCCGCCGGCATCGAGCGGGTCGACGTGGCGGTCGACGGCAAGGCCGCGGTGGAGGCGGTCCGCCGCAGCCCGCCTGACGTGGTCGTGCTCGACGTGGAGATGCCCGTCATGGACGGGATCACGGCCCTTCGCGAGATCCGTCGGATGCATCCACGGCTGCCGGTGCTGATGTTCTCGAGCCTCACCCAGCGTGGCGGCCAGGCCACCATCGACGCTTTGCTCGCCGGGGCGAACGACTACCTTCCCAAGCCGGCCGGGAGTCTGGCCGAGGTGACCGCGACGATCGAAGGCGAAATGCTGCCGCGTCTGGCAGCCCTCTGCGACCGCGGCGATCGGGCATCAGCTGACACGGTGGCGGTGCGACGGCCATCGCGGGCCGAACGAGTGGCGGTGCGGGGGATCGCGATCGGCGTCTCGACCGGCGGCCCCGCGGCCCTCGCCGAGATCCTGCCGGTGTTCGCGGCCGACTGCCCCGTGCCGATTCTGATCGTGCAGCACATGCCCGCCTTCTTTACCGCCCAGCTCGCCTCGCGACTCTCCAAAACGATCGGTCGGGAGGTTCGCGAGGCGACCGAGGGGGAGCCGCTCGGGCCCGGCACAGTGCTCCTCGCGCCCGGCGGCCGCCATATGGGGGTCGCGGCAGGAGGCATCCATGGCCGGATTCGGCTGACCGACACCGCCCCCGAGCACTCCTGCCGCCCGGCCGCCGACGTCCTCTTTCGCACCGCTGCGAGGCAGTGGGGCGCGGGCAGCCTGGGGATCGTGCTGACGGGCATGGGTCGCGACGGCCTCGCCGGGGCCGGACAGATCGTGGAGGCGGGCGGCTCGGTGCTCGCTCAGGACGAGTTCACCAGCGTCGTCTGGGGAATGCCCGGGGAAGTCGCCCGTGCGGGGCTGGCCGACGCGGTGCTGCCGCTCTCCCAACTCGCCGCCGAGGTTCTTCTGCGGCTCGGCCGTCGGCGGCGGTGACCCACCGCACAGCCCATGCCCCTCCACGGGGCCGAAAGACCGCACGCATGCACGTCAGCCCGCCGCAGTTCGCCTACCTGCGAGACTTCCTCAAGCGACGGACAGGAGTCGCGCTCGACGACACCAAGCGGTATCTCGTCGAGGCACGACTCCGCCCGGTGGCACGCTCACGGGGCCTCGACGATATCGACGCAATTGCGGAGATTCTGCGGACCACTGCCGATCACCGCCTCGAGGAGGAGGTGATCTGCGCGATGATGACCCATGAGACCTCCTTCTTCCGCGATCGGAGCCCGTTTGAAACGCTCGCCAAACTGATCCCGGAACTGGTGGCCCGACGCGGCGTGATGAAGCAGCTGGTGATCTGGTCGGCGGCCTGCTCGACCGGCCAGGAACCCTACAGCCTCGCCATGCTTCTGCGGGAGCGGTTTGCCTCGCTGCTGGCCGACTGGCGGGTGCGGATCATCGCCTCCGACATCTCGAAGATCGCCCTCGACCGGGCCCGCAGCGGCATCTACAGCGACCTCGAAACGACACGAGGCCTCCCGACGGGCCTGCGGGGCCGCTACTTCAAGTCGCTGCAGGGCCGCTGGAGCATTGTCCAGGACTGCCGGCAGCTCGTCGAGTTTCGGCAGATCAACCTCAATGACAGCTGGCCGCCGCTGCCCTCCTGCGACGTGATCTTCCTGAGGAACGTGCTGCTCTACTTCGACGTGCCCACCCGCCGGGCGGTGCTCTCGCGGATGCGGGGCCTGCTTCGCCGCGACGGCGGGCTGTTTCTCGGAGGTGCCGAGACGATGCTCGGCCTCGAGGTCGGCTACGAACGGATCAGCGGAGACGGCTGCAGCTACTACCGGCCGGATGCCGCTGCCGAGGCCTGACGGCACCTGAAAAGACCCTTTCCGGCCCCCTGCCCGCGGCCGCGGGCGAACAAAGCCCACTCGAGCGACTCCCTGACAAGCCGAAGCGGGAGTCGCCGATCGCGTGCTGCGGCGGCAGACGTGTTCCACAGTCTGCTACCGCATCAGGTTCCCGGACATCAGGTTCCCGAGGCTTTCCACTCGAGACCGAGGATCGAGACATCGTCGAGCGGTCCTTCGGGCTCGCACCAGCGTTCCACCTCGGCAAGCAATGCCGCCACACTCCCGTCGAGCGGGTCGGTCCGGTGCCGGGTGAGCACCTCGACCATCGCCTCCTCGCCAAACTGCTCCCGCTGGGCGTTCATCGCCTCAGGAACACCGTCGGAGTAAAGAAACAGGCGGTCACCGGCGGCCAGCGAGAGGTCCTGCCCGTCGAACTCCACGCCCGGCACGAATCCCACAGGGAAGCCCCGCGACTCGGGCACCTCGACCGATCCATCCGCGGCAACCCGCACCAACGGCGGATGTCCCGCCGAGACGTACCGCAGCCGTCCGCTCGGCACGTGCAGCACCCCGTAGGCCATCGTGAAGTAGAGGCCCGAAAACTCGTCGGCCTGAAAAAGATCGTTGAGCTGGGCCGCCACATCGGCCGGTGAGGTGATCACCACGGAGTCGCCGTCGGGCCGCAGCAGCAGCGAGGAATCGGAGACCTTTGGCGTGAGGAACCGGCCCACGGTCACTGCCAACAAAGACGACGGCACCCCGTGACCGCTCACATCGACCACGAAAAGACCGACATGCTCCGCATCGAGCTGGAAAACGTTCAGGAAATCCCCCGCGAGCTTCTGGCAGGGGACATACCTCCAGGCCACGTCGATCGTCGGCACTTCGACGGCCTCGTCGGGCAACAGCGACTGCTGCACGCGTGCGGCGGCCTCCAGGTCACGTGTCATCTGGGAATTGATTCGGGAGATCCGTTCATTGAGGCCGACAAGTTCCTCGTTGGTCCGCTGCAGTTCGTCACGGGCCAGCGAGAGATCACGATTGACCACCACGAGTTCGCGGTTCTTGGCGACCGCATTCTCAAACGTGGAGACGAGAAGATTGAGCACCTGCTGCCGTCCGGCCTTGACCTTGAAGGTCTGGCCGGCGAGCGTGACTTCGAGACTGGCCTCCTCGGCATCGCCGCCGAGCGGCGTGGCCAGGAGGTCCGCCATGCGGGCGAGAAGGTATTCCGGGTCGTAGGGCTTGGTGACGTAGTTGTCGGCGCCCGCGTCGAGGCCGCGGATGATGTCAACCGGATCGGAGAGCGTGGAGAGCAGGATCAGGGGGATCTGCCTCGTCGCCGGGTCGGTCTTGACGGCCTTGCAGAAGGCGTAGCCGTCCATCTGCGGCATCTCGATGTCGGAGATGATCAGGTCGGGATGCCGCTCGGCGAGCAGGGCCGTCGCCTCGCCTCCGTGACCGGCGATCCGCACGCTGTGGCCGGCCCGGGTCAACACACGCTCGAGCATGCGGGCCTGGATCCGGCTGTCCTCGGCGAGGAGCACGTCGACCGGCCGCAGGGATGGGGCTTCGGAAGGTTGCCGCTGGCTGGTGGAATCTGTCATCCGGCGATGCTCCCGGAAGCGAACCGGGTCAGAAGGCCGCCATCGCGGCGGCGGCATCGGGATGGATGCTGAAGAGCTTATCGAGGTTGGTCAGCTTGAAGACCTGAAAGATCTCGGGACGGATCGAGCACATCTTCAGCCGGCCCTTGCTCGAGACGATCTTTCGATTGAGCACCCCGAGCAGGCCGAGCATGGCACTCGACATGAACTCGACGTTCGAGAAGTCGAGCAGCAGATCGACGCCGGCACGAGTGCCGAGCAGACCGAGCAGTTCAGTCCGCAGTTCGTCGAGGGCCTCCTCGTCGAGAATCTTCTTGTCTTTGAATACGGCGACATCGACTTCCCCGACCTTGGAAACGTCGATCTTGCGGTAGGTGGTCATTCCTCGGTTCCACTGATTGGCATGCCGGCCGGGCCGGCAGGATCCGTGCGGGAGGGTTCCTGACCCGCCCTGCACCATGAAAGCCGAATGCTACCATAAAAGCCTGGGCAGGTGGGCGGCTGCGGGCCCGGCTTTTTCCGAGTGCAGTTAGCCGCGTCGGTCGAAGAGCCCGCGGGCGTTGGCTGTGGTCGCCGCGGCAAATTCCTCGAGCGACTCTCCCCGGGCCAGGGCCAGGCAGGTCGCGGTGTGGACCACGTGAGCCGGTTCGTTGCGGCGGCCCCGCAGCGGCTCCGGCGAGAGAAATGGGCTGTCGGTTTCGATCAGGATCCGCTCGGCCGGCACGGCCGCGGCAACCTCGCGGAGGTCAGCTCCGGAACGGAAAGTGACCATCCCGGCAAAGCCGAGGTAGCAGCCAAGGTCGACCGCCCGCCGGGCCTCGTCGGCGGTGCCGGTGAAGGAGTGCAGCACCGGCCGCAGCGGCCCCTTCGCGAGGGCGGCCTCGAGCATCGCCAGCACATCGGCGGTGCTCTCGCGGCTGTGGATCACCACCGGCAGGCCCAGCCCGGCGGCCAGATCGAGATGCCGCTGAAACATCTCACGCTGCCGCTTGGCCGGGCAGCTGTCACGATACCAGTCGAGTCCCGTTTCACCGATCGCCGTGATCCGTCCCGACTCGGCGAGCCTCACCACCTGCTGCCATTCAGCGTCGTCCGCCTCCGCCGCGTCGTTGGGATGGATGCCCGCAGCGGCTGTGATGCCCGCCTCGCGATCGGCCAGCTGTGCCGCCGCCTCGCTGTCGGAGGCCCGCGTACCGATCACCTGCAGCCTCGCAACGCCCGCCTCGCGGGCCCTCTCGAGGACGGCAGGCAGCTCCTCCCCAAACCGCATCGGATCGAGATGACAGTGGCTGTCGAAGAGTTCCATCGGTCAGGCCCGGGCCGCGCCTTGCGGTGCGTCGGCGAGCCCCGCCAGCACGTCGACGTGCGATTGGATCGCGGTGTGGGCCTCCCGCAGAAACTCGACCACCTCCGCCACGCTCTCCTCCGCGGAGGCCTCTGACGCCGCCATTGCGTCAACTGCCGCCACCTGCTCCCGGCCTTCCGCGAGCAGCTGCGGGAGGAGATAGCCGAGGTCGATATCGTGCAGAGCAGAGAACCGAATCGGGTATTCAACCTGCGGCGAAGGATATTCAACCAGCCTGTCGTGCAGCAGGCCGGCCCGCTCATAGAGGCTGCGGAGGTCGCTCGAGAGGTCGGCCAGGGCGAGCTTGATCGCCTCGGTCCCGGGCCGCGACCAGATCCCGGAGTCGTCGATATAGCAGGCCAGGGACGGGCCGATCAGCGTCATGAATCGGGCCACCAAAGACGCGGCACGCTCGGCACGGAAATCGTTCTGCATCGCTCGCCCTTTGCTGGCCTGCTGCAACCTACGACACCATGCCGCCCGCCAGGCGGGCCAGAGCGTGGAGCCCCGACCAGAACACCCCGAAGATCAGGATCGGAACGACGAAAGCGGTCACCACCGCCCCGGTGATCGATACCAGCGGCACGGCCGTGACGGGCCGCTCGCTGGGTGGCGGGTCGAAAGTCATCACCTTGAGCACCCGCAGATAGTAAAAGAGGCTGAGCACGGTGTTGAGGCCCCCCACGATCAGCAGCGCCATGAGCACCGGCCGCTCGGCCCCGGCAGCAATCCCCTCCACCAGCGACGAGAAGATCAGGAACTTGCCAACAAAGCCCGCCAACGGAGGCAGGCCGATGAGGCTCACCAGCACCACCGCCATCGCCACCACGATTCCGGGACTGGTCTGCACCAGTCCGGCATAACTTGAAATCTCCTCGCTCCGCAGACTGTTTCGCAACACGGCCACGATCAGAAATCCGCCGAGATTCATGAACAGGTAGGTTCCCAGATAGAAGGCGACCGCCGTGATCGCGTCGCGGGCCAGAGGGCTGCTGGTTCCGGCCAACGCGACGGCCGCAGCGACACCCATCATCAGATAGCCGGCGTGGGCGATCGTCGAGTAACCCAGCAGTCGTTTGATGTTGGTCTGGCCGTAGGCCCCGAGATTGCCGAGCGTGCACGTCGCCGCCGCGATGACCGCGATCAGCCCCACGCTGAACTGTCGCACCGGGGCGAGCGACTCGCGGGCTGCCGCCCTCTCCTCACCCGCGCCATCGAGCACCGACCGCGGGTCGCCGTCACGCTCGCCGGCTGAAACAGTCCTGATCGTGCCTGCGTCGCCGCCGAGGCCGGCCTCGGCGGCAGGCGGCGGGGCGGGCGGCGAGAGATCAGCCGGCAGGCCGAAGCCGAGGGCCACCCGGATCAGCAAGGCCACCGCGGCGGTCTTGCTCGCCACGGAAAGAAAAGCTCCCACCTCGGCCGCGGCCCCCTCGAAGACATCGGGAGCCCAGAAGTGGAAGGGAACCGCCGAGAGTTTGAAGGCCAGGCCGACCGCGAGCATCAGCCCTCCGAGCGCCAGGATCATGCCCTGACCGTCGGCAAACCCGCCGGCCGCAATCTCGGAGAGCCTCGCCGCGGCGGTGGGAATGTGGCAGGTGCCGAGCGAGCCCGCCAGGAGGCTCAAGCCATACAGCATGATGCCGGCGGCACCGGCGCCGTAGACCGCGTATTTCAGGGCCGCTTCGGAACTTGCCTTGCGTCCCTTGAGCAGCCCGGCAAGGGCGTACGACGGCACACTCGCCATCTCCACCGCGACGAACAGCATCAGCAGATGGTTGGCCGAGGCCATCAGGCACATGCCCAAGGTCCCGCCGAGCACGAGCACGTGAAAGTCGGCGGAGTCTTCATGGTCCGGAATCCCCGAGACCTTGGTGAACAGCCCGAAGAGCAGGAGAAAGCCCGCCAGGAGGAGGCGGATGAAAGCCGTCAAGGAGTCGTGCACCAGCAGCCCCGTGAAGAGTTCGACCGACTGCGGCGTCGCCTCACCCACCAGCCAGGGCGAACCCGGCACCCGCCGCAGGTCGTCCCAGGCAAACCAGGCCACGAACAGCAGCCCGCCCATCGCCACCAGTCCCGCATCGAGCCGCCGCAGCAGCGGCAGCATCCGCACGAGAAGCACGAGCACGATCGTGGCGGCAAGCGCGAGTTCCACGCGAAACAGGGGCAGCGACACCTCGATGACATCGCGAAGCGGCGGGACGATAAAGAGCGCGGGGTTCACGGCCTCGATGCCTCCACTTCAGCCGCGGCCAACGCGTCAGACGCCTCGGCATCATGCACCGTACGGGTCCATTCGGCCAGGCTCTCGACCTGCCGATTGACCGTGGGGCTGACATAGTCAAACAGCGACTGCGGGTAGACCCCGAAGAGCACCGCCAGGAAGACCAGCGGGGCGGCAATCGCCAGTTCGCGGCGGGTCATCGGCACGAGGGCCTCGGCATGGGGACCCTTGTACTCGCTGCCCAGGTAAACCCTCTGGATTGCCCACAGGATGTAGCCCGCCGTGAGGATCACGGTGAAGGCGGAGACCGCCGCAAGCGCCCGGCTGTAGTTCCAGGCCGAGAGCGTCACCAGCACTTCGCCGATGAAGCCGCACAGCCCCGGCAGCCCCAGCCCTGCGAAAAAGACCGCGACCGCCAGCCCGGCGTAGACAGGCATCCGCCCGAAGATGCCGCCAAACTCGTTGAGATTGCGATGGTGGACGCGGTCGTAGAGCACGCCCACCATGAAGAACATGCCGGCTGAAGAAATCCCGTGGGCCAGCATCTGGAACATCGCCCCGTTGACGCCCTGTGCCCACGACTCCCAGGCATATCCTCTTTCCGCGACGGCACTCCAAACTCCCAGGCCGAGCATCACGTAGCCCATGTGGCTGACCGAACTGTAGGCGACCATCCGCTTGAAGTCGGTCTGGGCCAACGCGGCGAAGGCGCCGTAGACCATCGAGAGCACGCCGAGCCCGCAGACCAGCCAGGCAAGCTCCAGCCCGCCCCCGGGACAGATCGGATAGCAGATGCGGATGATCCCGTAGCCGCCGAGCTTGAGAAGCACGCCGGCGAGAATCATCGAGATCGGCGTGGGAGCCTCGACATGGGCATCGGGCAGCCAGGTGTGCACCGGCACCACGGGCACCTTGATCACAAACCCGACGAGCAGCAGCAGAAAGGCCAGCACCTCCAGACTCATGCCGAGCACCTGCGTGCCGGCGAACGGAGAGTCGGGCAGCTGGCCGATCGCCGCCAAGGCCAGCAGGTTGAAGGTGTGCACGGGCGTCGCGGAATTGCGAATCACGCCGATCTGCTCTGCCTGGAGGGCCTCCGCAATGGCGGGGCTGACCGCGTGGGTGGCAAGCAACTGCTCGTCCGGCAGCAGCCGCAGGTCACTGGTGAAGTAGAGCATCAGGATCGCCAGCAGCATCAGCACGCTGCCAAGGAGCGTGTACAGAAAGAACTTGATCGCCGCGTATTCCCGCCGCGGGCCGCCCCAGATGCCGATCAGGAAATACATCGGCAGCAGCATCACCTCCCAGAAGACGTAGAACAGGAAGAAGTCGAGCGAGACGAACACGCCGAGCATGCCGGTTTCCAGCAGCAGGAAGAGCACGAAGTAGGCCTTGACGTGCTTCGTGATCGGCCAGCTTGCGGCACAGGCGAGCATCGAGAGGAATGTCGTGAGGACCACCAGCGGCAGGCTGATGCCGTCGACACCGAGCAGGTATTCGATCCCGAAGGCGTCGATCCAGGGAAGTTTGACCACCAGCTGCATCGACGGGTCGCCGACCGCGAAACGGGATCCCTCACCACCGCCGAGGGCCCAGGGATAGACAAGCCCC
>Ga0180436_10002284_pt1 | contig 18295 bp, 20 predicted proteins | sample SS_ome_2_FD_132434 | JGI IMG/M metagenome (GOLD analysis project Ga0180436, IMG submission 132434) | Hypersaline lake sediment archaeal communities from the Salton Sea, California, USA - SS_3_S_2 metaG | ecosystem: Environmental > Aquatic > Non-marine Saline and Alkaline > Hypersaline >...
ACCAGCACGTCCACCCAGGCGTGGGTCGACACATCGACCTCGTTGGCCTCGGGCTGATCGCCTGCAGCCGCATCGGCTGCATACAGATAACCGCTCACGTACCGCGCCGGCATGCCCAGAGAGCGATACACCGCCAGCGCCAGATGCGCATAGTCCTGGCACACCCCGGTGCGCTGCTCGAACACCTCGGCCACCGTCACCCCGATGTCGGTGGAACCGCTCACGTACGACAGCCGCTGCCCCACCCCCTCCTGCACTGCGTGGATCGCCGCCAGTGTCGAATCCGCCCCGGCGGTGATGTCCCTGGCAAAGTCTCTGATCTCGTCGGTCCAAGCCACGTGCGGAGTCGTTGTCAGATACTCCGCCTCGGGGTTGTTCCACCCCACCTGCGGCGGCCATGTCCCGCCATCTTCCGGGATCGGCGCGGCCGTCGTCTCGACCACCGAGTCGGCCGCCACCGTCAAACGGGTGTGACGGCCGATGACTCCGAAGCAGTCCACCTGCGTGCCCCAGTAGTCGGTGTACGAGTAGATGCGAGCCGTCGGGTCCACAGTCACCGAGTAGTCGATGAGTCGCTGCCGTTCGTCGCTGGCCGGTTTGGCCCGTAGTGCGTTCTGCGACTCGCTGACGTGCGTGTCGTATGTGAAGGTCGTCAGATATCGGATCGCCATCCGCATTACAGCGCCTCGAAGCTGTAGAGAGCAGGCTCTCCGCCGAGCTGATAGAGGTCGTGATGCAGGGCTTGACTGACCGACTTGATCCCGTCCTCCAGCGACTCGAGCAACTCTGCCAGCTGCTCCGATCCCACCGGTGGCACATCGGCGTACTCCACCTCGGAGGTCACCCGCCCCAGCACCCGCGGGGAGCGCCACTCGCCGGTGCCGGCCACCGCCGTCGCCATCGCCCCGGCCCGCACCAGGCAGTGCTGCACACTGAACGGGAAGCTGCTCTCCTGCAGCAGAAAGCGGACCACTTCGTCAGCCGGTGCGAGCGGGCCGTGGGCGCGGGTGAACGCGTGGAAACCGGACAGCGAGCGCAGCACACCCAGCCAGGTAGTGGCATCCTCCGTATCCCGATTGACGGAGATCATTCGACCCGTCATCTCCGCCCGCTCCAGCCAGCGCCCCAGCATCAGGAACCGGTAGAGGTCGTCCCGGGACATGGCGTCAGTGATCGCTCCGCTGATCGCCCGGCAATGCTCGCCGATCGCGTCGTACATCTCATGCGGGTTGGCGACGTACCCGGTCAGCGAGCCCCCGATCAGCCGGGTGTGGAGCCGGTTGACCGTCTCCAGCAACTCGTTCGGCACGGCATCACGCACATTCATGACATTGCTGCGAGCCTCCCGCACCGATGCCGCAACCGACGCCGGGTTGCCCATATCGAAAACCAGGAACCGATTCACGGTCTCTGTTGTCACCCGGTCGCCGTGGCTAGCCCCGAAAGCCTCCTCCAGGTACAGCACTCGCAGCAGGTCTCGCCACACCTGCTCCTGAGCGGACACCGCCTGCTCCAGCTGCGTGTTGTACGCAACGTCGAGCATCCGGGTGGTGTCCCCGGCCCGTTCGATGTAGCGGCCCAGCCAGAACAATCCTTCGGCGTGGCGCGACAGCATCAGCGCGCCTCCCCCGGGGAGAGGACCCAGGTGTCCTTGGAGCCGCCGCCCTGTGAGCTGTTGACGATGAGCGACCCGCGCCGCAGCGCAACCCGGGTCAGCCCGCCCGGCACCACTTTGATGGTCTCGCCGGTAACGACAAACGGGCGTAGATCGATGTGGCGAGGTTCGAGCCCTCCATCGACGAAGGTGGGGTGAGTCGACAGCTCCACCACCTCCTGGGCGATGTAATTGCGGGGATTGGCCTCGACATTGCGGCGGGTCTCCTCCAGTTCGGCATCGCTAGCGGTGCGGCCGATGACGATGCCGTAGCCGCCCGCTTCCGCCACCGGCTTGGTGACCAGTTCGTCGAGCCGCTCCAGCACATGCGCCCGCTGCTCGTCGTCCCAGAGGGTGTAGGTGGTGACGTTGGGCAGGATCGGATCCTCTCCCAGGTAATACTTGATCAGATCCGGAACGAAGGCGTAAACCGCCTTGTCGTCGGCGACGCCGTTGCCGACGGCGTTGGCGACAGCAACACTGCCCATGCGCATCGCCGCCATCAGCCCGGGCACCCCCAGCACGGAATCCCGGTCGAACACCACCGGATCGAGAAACTCGTCGTCGATCCTGCGGTAGATGACGTGCACCGGCTGCAGGCCACGAGTGGTGCGCATGTAGACGACGTGGTCATCGACGACGAGGTCGCGTCCCTCTACCAGTTCGACTCCCATACGACGGGCCAGAAACGCATGCTCGAAGTACGCCGAGTTGTAGACGCCCGGCGTCAGCACCACCACCGTCGGATCGTCGACTCCCGGCGGGGCCTGGTGGCGCAATGCCTCTAACAGCATCGAGCCGTAGTTGTCGACGGGGCGGATGTGGTACTTCTCGAACAGCAGTGGGAATGCCCGACGCATCGCCGCCCGGTTCTCCACCACATAGGAGATGCCGCTCGGCACCCGCAGGTTGTCCTCCAGCACCCGGTACACCCCGAGGTTGTCCCGGACGAGATCGATGCCGGCAACCACGCAGCGAGCCCCGCCCGTCACCGAGATCCCGGTGGCAGCCCGCTTGAAGCCGTCGGAGCTCTCTACCAGCCAGCGGGGCACGATGCCGTCGTTGAGTGCCGCCTGCTCCCCGACGTATAGATCGTCGAGGAACGCATTGAGCGCCCGGGTGCGCTGGATCAGGCCAATCTCGACCATTCCCCATTCGGCAGCCGAGATGATGCGGGGCAACAGGTCGATGGGCCAGGTGCGCTCGATCCCCTCCTCCCCGCCGTAGACAGCGAAGGTGATGCCCAGGTTACGGAAGGTGGAGTCGGTCAGCCGAGCCCGCTCGTCGATGGCGTCGGCGCTCAGCTCTCCCAGCCGGCGTGCCAGTTGTTCGTAGTGCTCTCGCACCACGGTGCCGTCGAACATCTCACTAAAGGTGTGACCGGGGCTGTAATCATCGAGCAGAGTCATCGCCGGGGAGCATAGGCGGCGGGGTCGGTCGAGACCCGAATCCGAAACGGCCGCCGACGGCGCTGCTACGGGTGAGCGCCGTTCGCCTAGACGAAGCCTTCCGGAGCGTCGTCCTCCGGTGCCCGGGCGCTCGAGACGTAGTCGATGAGGCGACCGGCCAGGAAGCCGATACCCCAGGGCGCAGCGAGCAGGAGGAGGGCGAGTCCAACACTCATGTCGCCCCGGTAGAACGGCATTCCGGCGAGAAAGATGACATTGGCCAGGACCGGGATGAGGATAAAGGCCCTGAGGTTCCTGGTGTCGTTTTCGTCGTTCACGTCCGTGTCCTCTCGGGTCTCGTCGCAGTGCTTACACGTAATCGGGGAGGTGTTCGAGCAGATCGCCTGGTTGACACTCGAGCTCTCTACAGATCGCGTCGAGCGTGCTGAATCTCATTCCCTTCACTTTGCCGGTCTTGAGCAGGCTGAGGTTGGTGACGGAGATGCCAACTCGTTGCGAAAGCTCGGTGAGCGTCATCTTGCGTGTCACCAGCATCATGTCGAGATTCACCTGGATTGCCATGAGTCGAGCGTATCACATTGAGTTACGTAAAACAATATGGTTCTTATGTTTTACATAAAAGAAATATTGTGTTGCATGGCGATCAGGCGATCGATTCAGTTGGCGACGACCGGCTCTATCGACTTCAGCTTTCGCCGACCCCAGGCCGCCACCAGCAGTGCGGCGAGCGCTCCGGTCGCCACAGCCTGGCGAGGCCCGATGTACTCACCGATCCACCCGATCAGCGGCGCCCCCAGCGGGCGGGTTCCGAGAAAGGCGACCGCCCGGAGCGCCATGATGCGGCCCCGCATCTCGCTGCGGGCGTTGACCTGCAGCAGCGAGTTGCTGTACGCCAGGAAACTCGTCCCCGCCCCGCCCACCAGGGTGAGCGCCACCAGCGCCAACGCGAGATTGGGTGCCAGTGCCACGGCGGCCACGCCCAGCCCAAGCACAGCGGCGATCCGAGCAGCCACCACCGGGTCCTGATCGGCCCGGGCGGCGGTGTGCAACCCGCCGATTACCGCCCCTACTCCCATGGCGGTGAACATGAGGCCAAACGTGTCGGCATCTCCGCCGAACGTGAACTTAGCCAGCAGGGGCAGCGATACCTCGAACTCGTAGGTGAAGATCCCGGTGATCGCTGACATCATCAACACCGTCCGCAGCAGCGGCTCCCTTCCGGCATAGCGGAGCCCTTCCCGCAGCTGCCCGGGTCGGCGGAGCTGCGGCTGCGACCGATCCAACTCGTCTGTGTGCATCAAAGCCAGTGCCGACAGCAAGGCCAGATACGACAAGGCATTGAAGAAGAAGCACATGGCAATACCCACCGACACGATCAGCACTCCGGCCAGCGCCGGGCCGACGATGCGGGCGGCGTTGATCATCACCGAGTTGAGCGCAACGGCGTTGACTACCCGCTCCCGCCCCACCATCTCCATCACGAAGGACTGGCGGGCCGGGTTATCGAAGCTGCCGACGATGCCGAGCACCAGGGCCAACGCATAGACCATCCACAGCTCCACGCGGTCGGTGTAGACCACGAAGCCGAGCGTCGCCGCCGTGAGCCCGGCCAGCGACTGGGTGAGGAACAGCAAGCGGCGCTTGTCGACCCGGTCGGCGATCACTCCCCCGAACGGTGCCGCCACCAGCAGCGGGAGAAATTGCAGCGCAGTCAGTCCGCCAACCGCAGTGCCGCTGCCGGTGAGGTCGAGAACCAGCCAGGCCTGCGCCACCCGCTGCATCCATGCCCCGGACACCGACACGATCTGCCCGGCGAAATACAGTCGGAAGTTACGCACTCCGAGTGCGGCGAAGGTGGTGCGTAACGTGGTTCGGACCCGGGTCATCTGGAGCAAACCGATTGTCTAGAGGAGAACCACACCCGGCCCAGCCTAGAGCCGGATCGCCAACCCAGCTCTGCGACTTCTTGTCCCGAACACGATCTACCGTGGGATCGTGGAAGCCAGCCCAGACCAACAACAACCTCAGCAGCCTTCCTTGCGCCGCGACCCGCTGCGCACCGCATGGACGCTTATCTACCGAACCGTCCGCGATTCCGTCGAGGACCGGCTGCCCGGCCTCGCCGCCGAGGTCTCGTTCTACCTGCTGCTCTCCCTTCCGCCGCTGCTGCTCGTCGGCCTCGGCGCGGTCAGCTATGTCGGCGCTCTATTCGGCCCGGAGGCGGTTGATGCAATCCGGGACGCCATCATCGACGCCGCCTCCGGCGTGCTCACCGACGCCACCATCGCCGATGTGGTGCAGCCTGCCGTAGATGGATTGCTCGAACAGGGCCGCGCCGACATCCTCTCCCTCGGGGCCATCCTGGCGCTGTGGTCCGGATCGCGGGTGCTGCGAGTCATGACCCAGGCGGTCACCATTGCCTATGACCTCGAAGACAATCGCACCTGGTGGCAACACCGGCTCCTGGGCCTGGGGCTTACTGCCGCGGGCGTGCTCATGCTCGCCATCGTTCTCCCCCTGCTGATCGTCGGGCCCGAAGCCGGCGCCGCCCTGGCCGAGAACCTCGGGCTCGGCAGGATCTTCGACACGCTGTGGCGGGTCTTCTACTTCCCGGTTGTGATCTCTCTCGGGCTATCGGTTCTCGCCTGGGTCTATCACTTCGTGCCGCCGCACTCCACACCGTGGCGGCGTGACGTACCGGGGGCGATCCTCGCCTTCCTCACCTGGTTCCTCGGCAGCTTCGGGCTACGGGTCTATGCGACCAATTTCATCGAATCCGACTCGGCTTACAGCTACTTCGGCACTCCCCTGGTGCTGTTGCTGTGGATCTACCTCACCGCCGTTGCCCTGCTGGTAGGCGCCGAGTTCAACGCCGAAATCGCCAAGCTGTGGCCTAAAGAAGACGCAGACGAAGACGACCGTCCAGCTGATCCGGAGCCGGCGGATCAGGCCTAGCCATCTTTGAGGTCCGATTCGGCCCCGGCAACTCGTGTCAAAGGCGGAGCATCACGTCGGCGATTCCGCAGTTCGGATTGCATGCGAGCTGCAAGCTGATTGCATCAGCCCCGTACCCCCGCGACGCAGTGGAGTCCAATCGCATTGAGCTCCAAGGCGATTTCATCACCCGGGGACTCGCATCTCGGTATGCTCGAAAGATGAGGCGCATCAGCGCACGGGAACGGCCGGAGCTACCCGTCGATGAAGCTCTGGGCCAGGCCACCCTGCTTTTCCGCGTTCTCGGATGGGCGTGGATGGCCGTCCTCGTCGTTCTCACTCCCAGCAACGACCCGGGCGCCGACCTTGTAATCACCTGGGGCGCGCTGGCGCTGGCCACCATCTGGACGGGCGTCACGTGGTGGGCCATTATCCCGACCAGACAACTTTCGTCGGGATGGTTCGTTTCCGGCGACATCCTGTTGACCCTGTTCATCGGCTTCGCCCCAACCCTCGCCGGCGCCGAGCATTTGTTCCACGGGGGCTGGCTCAATTCCACGCTCTTCGTCGTCGCCTATTCCTACAACATCAGATATGCGGTTGTCGCCGGCTCGGTCATCGGCGTCCAGCAAGTTCTCGTGCATTGGATCGACGACCGGGGGGTCGTTCCTGCGGCCGGATCGATCGGGTTTGTTGTCATCGCCATCTTGATCGGGTGGGTGTTCGACCATCTCCGGGCCGCAGAACGGCAGCGCATTGCAATCCAGGCCGAACTCGACCGGGCCGTTGATACCCAGGCCCGTCACGAGGAACGCCTCGAGCTGGCCAATCGACTGCACGACTCGGTGCTGCAAACGCTTGCCGTCATGCGGCGGGATGCCGGCGACAGCGACCAGATCCGATACCTGGCCCGGCGTCAGGAACGCGAGCTACGACACACAATCTCGGAGTACCGCTCCCCGCACGAACACAGCGTCCGGGCCGAACTGCAGGATATCTGTGGCGATGTCGAAGACGTGCACCGGATAGAGATCGATTCGGTGATCCGCGGCGATGCCGAGTGCGACGAACGGATGCAGGCTCTGCTAGCTGCCACCCGGGAGGCGTTGCTCAATGCGGCGAAGCATGCCGGTGTCGGCAGAATCGACCTCTACGCCGATTTCAAGCCGGACGCGGTTCAGATCTTCGTGCGGGATCGTGGGCGTGGTTTCGATCTGGATGCCTCCGCCTCCGGACGGGGTATGGAACACAGCTTGCTCCGTCGAGTCGAAGCTGCAGGAGCCGCTGTCGAGCTGACCTCGCAGCCGGGCACCGGGACCAAGGTCGCAATCACCTGGCGGTCGTCATGACCGGGGAGAGAATCCGGATCTTCATCGTGGAGGACGAACATCTCTCCCGAGTGGGCACCCGGGCGATCCTCGAGGACGAGTTCGATATCGTCGGAGAAGCCGACAACGTAACCGACGCCATCGCAATGATCCGCGAGCGCAAGCCCGATCTGGTAATCCTCGACATTCGCATCCGGGAAGGATCGGGGGCTGAAGTCCTCAAGCAAGTGCGCAAGACCGATCCCGACATCGCATTCCTCGCCGTCACCATCTCCACATCACGCAGCGACGTAGCGCTGTTGTTCCGCGAGGGTGTGGACGGCTACTTGACCAAGCAGGCCATCGGCCCGGACCTTCCCGCATTGGTCCACCAGGCGCTACGCGGCGAGCGCCCCATCTCGCGACAGGTGGCCGGCTTCCTGCTCGACATCGACGAGGGCGTCGCCGAGGAATCGGGCATCACGCGGCTCACCCCACGAGAGCGCGAGGTTGTCGTTCTCATCGCCAAGGGCTTCACCTACCGGGAAACCGCAGCCGAGTTGGGCATGGCGGTGAAGACGCTGGAGAACCACATTCACAGCATTTTCGAGAAGCTAGGCATCGCCAGCCGGCACGAGCTGTCCGCGCTCGCCTACGGCACCGGTTTCGTCGATCCAACTTCCTGATCCGGGCAGACCGATTCCGCCTGGGGGCACTCCCCCATGTTCGCTCGCTCGGCTTGCCCATACGTTGGCGGTAGTCGCACACAAGGAGGACAAAATGCGGCTATCGACCAAAGCCATTGTGGTGCTCGGGTCGCTCGCCTTGGTCGCGGCGGCTGCCACCACAACAGGTCCGAGTAGCAAGAACGTTCCGCGGGGACTGCCCGTCTACCTGGCTCTCGGGGACTCGTGGGCTTACGGACAGGGCGCCACCGATCCGGCCGAGGACGGTTATGTCGGGCTAGTTGCCGACGAGCTTCGGGAGACAGTGGATTGCCATCCAGGTGTGGCCGAGCAGAAGCCGAAGGCCTGCAAGCGGCTCCGGTTGGCCAACCTGGCACGCCCGGCAACGGAGGAGTTGCCCGGAGTAACCGCAGAAATCGTCGCCGGCGAGCAACTACCGATTGCGATACCGATGCTGGAGGCACACAACCAGGATCGGAACCGTCACAACGACGTGCTCCTGGTGACGCTGCAGGTTGGAGGCAACGACGTCACCGGCCCGATCCGGGAGGCATGCATCGGCGGCTTCACCCCGGAATGCGGCGCCACCTGGTTTGCCGAAATGGCGCAGTTCGAGACCGACCTCGACCAGGTCGTGGCCGAGCTACGGACTGCCGCAGGCAGCACAACCCCGATCGTGCTGGGCACGTACGACAACCCCGTGCCGTACTGCGAGCTCAGTGCGATTCCCGGGGCGATCGAGCTGGGCGCGATGGTTCTCGAAGGAACCCCAGACGGAAGCCTCGACGGTATCCACGATGTCGTCCGCAGAGTGGCGGATCGCTACAACGCAAGGGTCGCCGAGATCTTCGGCTCGCTGCAGCAGGACGACTTCGTCGGCGGCGAGGATTGCCTGCACATCACAGACACCGGGCACGCCGAGGTTGCCCGGACGTTCCTCGAGGTCATCGAGGAGACATAATCCTCCGCTCGCCGGAGTTGGTGGGCACAGATCGGGGGCGTCCTTCGGGGCGCCCCCGCAGGGGTCGATCGCGACGGCGCTCCCCTGCCTCCGACCTTCGGCACCTCGGCGCTGCCCCTACCCCAGCGGCTCCGCCGCTGCGGTACTTTTCCCCCACTCGGACCGCGCCGTAGGCGAGGCCGGGACTGACAATACGGTAGCTTCCCCGCGCTTTCGAGAGACTGACAGGGCTCGTGGTTCGCACGAGTTTCCGGATCCGCGATACTGTCAGCCCATGAGGCCACCGCATTTCACCGCTGAAGTCGAAATCAAGCCCGCAATCATCGTCGAGAAAGACACCGAGCTGCGCATCGACAACGAAGGCGACCACGATCGGTTCGCCCATTATGTGCGCAAGGCCGACATCGTCCGCAGCAACGTGGAAGGGGTGCCCGTCATCGCCCTGTGCGGCAAGCGGTGGATCCCCAACCGGGACCCGGAGCGCTACCCGGTGTGCCCGACCTGCAAAGAGATCAAGGCCCGTCTCCCCAAGGGCGTCGGGTGAGTCAATCGCTCGATCTCGAACAGCTGGCCGCCTACCTGCACAGCTTCGCCGCCGATCGCAACTGGGAGCAGTTTCACACTCCGAAGAACCTCGCCATGGCCCTGGCCGGGGAGGTGGGCGAGCTGGTCGAGGTCTTCCAGTGGCTCACCCCCGGGCAATCCGCACAGCTCGACGAGGACGCCAGGCAGCACGCCAGCGACGAGCTGGCCGACGTCGCCATCTACCTGGTTCGGCTAGCGGACGTGCTTGGCATCGACCTCGGTGCCGCGGTCACCACGAAGATGGCTGCCAACGAGCTGCGGTACACAGTCGAGGCGTCTCGGGACTCGGCAAAGAAGCGCTGAATAGTCCTGGCCAACCGCAAGAATCCTGCCCAACTCGCCGATTCGGTGTGTAGTTTCGCCACCAGGCAGAAGTGAGGGAGAAAATCATGTCTGAAGACACGGGTTCAAACGCGGGCACAAATCCGCTTGCCGAGCAATCTGGGGACACATTGGTGATGTGGGGGGCGATGGTTGTGCTGGCCGCCTGGGTCATCTTCGAGGTTATCGCCGAGGAGTACTTCGTCTCGACGCTGGCGACGGCGTTGGCCATCTTCCTGGTTGTCGTGCCCCGCATCGACGGCGACGCGATCAAGAACCTGGCCCGACCTGCGTCGATCGCCAAACTCGGAGGCTATCTGCTCGTGGCTACGGGAGTCGTTGAACTTGTCGCCGACATCCGCAACAACATTTTCGACGCCGGCGCCGGAACCATCATCGGCGCCCTGATCGCCTACGCCGGATATGCGCTCACTTTCATCGGTGCCCGCAAGATCGAGCTATAGCGAGCGATCGGCCATCATCCCGGGATCAGCGGCGAACACTTTCTAGCATGACCAAATGACGCAGCGTCTTCTCGTCACCGGCGGCAGCGGCTACCTGGGCCGCTGGATCGCAGAGTTGGCGCGCCCGGATTGGCAAGTCACCGCGACTTACGCCACCGGGCCGGCAGAACTGGATGGCGTTGATTGGCGCCACCTCGATGTGCGGGACAAGCAGGTAGTCGAGTCGCTGATTGCCGCGGTCAAGCCCCAGGTGATCGTGCATACCGCCGCCCTCAACCCGGGGCAGGGCAACGATTTCGTCGGGGTCAACGTCGCCGGCACCGCCAACGTCGCCGGTGCAGCGCAGAACGTCGGGTCCCGGCTGATCCACATGTCTACCGATATGGTGTTCGACGGCGAGCAGGGCAACTACACCGAGGCCGACTCACCCAATCCCCGCACCGACTACGGCCGCACCAAGGCAGATGCCGAGCAGGCCGTCATTGATTCCGGTGCCGATGCGGCCATCGTGCGTACGTCGCTCATCTACGGGTGGCGGCCCACCATCGCCCGGGCGGCGCAGTGGATGATCGACACCGCCGAACGTGGCGACCCCGTCCAGCTGTGGGCCGACGAGATGCGCTGCCCCATCTGGGTGGAAAGCCTGGCCGCGGCCATCGTGGAGCTGGCCGGGATCGACCACACCGGCCCGATCCACGTCGCCGGAGGGGAGGCCATCTCTCGCTACGAGCTCGGGCTCGCTCTGCTGCGATTCCATGGGATTGGAACCGACGGCGTATCGGCCATCCCCAGCCCGCCGGATGCCAACCGGCCGCTCGACTGCACCCTCGACATATCGCTGGCGGAGCGACTCCTCAGCACTCCCCTGCCCGGCGTCTCCGCCGTCCTCGCCTAACTGCGAAACGTGTCACAGCCACTTGGTACGTTGGCAATGCGTTGATACACCACATCGGTGTAGGAGGTGTATAGCTGGTGTATGCTCGAGTTATGGCGCGAACCAACATCGACATCGATCAGGAGCTGCTCAGGATTGTGATGCAGCGGTACGGATTGCACACGAAACGTGAAGCAGTCGAGCTGGCCTTGCGAAGACTCGTTGGCGAGCCGATGACGACCGAAGAGGCCCTGGCGATGCGCGGGGCACATCTGATCGACCATGTCCCTGAGGACAACTGGCAATGATCCTCGCCGACAGTTCGGCGTGGATCGAATACGACCGTGCCACGGAGTCGCCGACAGACCGAGCTCTCACCGACCTGGTCGATAGCCGCAACCAGGAGCTGGCCGTCACCGAGCCGGTCCTGATGGAGGTCCTGGCCGGAGCCCGCACCGAGGAGCGCAGCGCCAAGCTGGAGCGACTGTTGCGCTCATTCCAGTGGATCCCGGCAGATCCGGTAGCCGACTTCGTCGGAGCCGCCAAGCTCTACCGGGCGTGCCGCCGGTCCGGCATCACTCCCCGCTCGCTCAACGACTGCCTGATCGCCACCATCGCCCTCCGTACCGGGTCGCATATCCTGGCCGCCGACCGGGACTTCGCCGACATAGCGACCATCGTGCCGCTGCGGTTGGTGTAATCGGCGCTTCGCCTGGTCAATAATCCGAAGCGCAACTCCGACCCGAACACTCCTCGAGTGAATCACCCAGGCCGAGGCCGCGAATGACGTTCCGGCGCACACCGGAACGTCATTTCGCGTCGGTGTCCACCGGTAGCGTTCCACTTCTGGAGGGAGATAAATGACCGCAATCATCGAGGCCACCGGGCTGGCCAAGTACTACAGGGACGTCAAGGCACTCGACGGCCTCAACCTGACCGTACCCGAAGGGACCATTCTCGGTTTGCTCGGACCGAACGGCGCAGGCAAGACCACCGCCGTCAATATCCTGACCACACTGATTCGACCCAACGCCGGCTCAGCGACTGTCGCCGGGGCAGACATACTGAAGCAGCCGGGCAAGGTACGGAAACGCATCGGCCTCTCCGGGCAATTCGCCGCCGTAGACGAGAACCTCACCGGATTCGAGAACCTCGACATGATCGGCCGGCTGTATCGGCTCGGCAGAAACAATGCCCGGGTCCGGGCCCGTGAGTTGCTGGACCGTTTTGATCTCACCGAAGCAGGCGACCGCCCGGTCAAGACCTACTCGGGAGGAATGCGTCGCCGGCTCGACCTGGCCGGAGCGATTGTTGCCGAGCCGCCGGTTCTGTTCCTGGACGAACCGACCACCGGTCTCGACCCCCGCAGCCGTACTGAGATGTGGGGGGTCATTCGCGACCTCGTTGGTCGGGGCACCACCCTGTTGCTCACTACGCAATACCTGGAAGAGGCCGACCAGCTCGCCGACGACATCGTCGTCATCGACCACGGCAAAGAAATTGCCCACGGCACCGCCGACGAGCTCAAAGCGATGATCGGCGGCGAGCGGGTCGAGGTCACCGTCACCTCGGTAGATACCATCGCCGGGGCTCGAGATATTCTCGCCCGCTTCTCCGGCGGTGAGGTGCAGGTCAATGAGCGGTCTCGCAAGTTGATCGCATCGATGTCCGGCGGCTCGGAGGAGTTCCGCCACGTTCTCCGCGATCTCGAGGATGCCGGCATCACCGTCTATGACGTCGGGATGCGGCGCCCCACCCTCGACGATGTCTTCCTGACTCTTACGGGACACGCCGGCGAGAACGCCGAGACGCCAGAAGCGGTGGAGGTGACGTCATGAGCAATCTCATCTGGGCTGCGCTCGACAGCCATGTGATCGCTAAGCGCAACGTCATCAAGATCAGGCGGGTGCCGGAGATTCTGATGTTCGTCCTGATCTCGCCGATCATGTTCGTATTGCTGTTCGCCTACGTCTTTGGTGACTCCATCAACATCCCCGGAGGCTCCTACCGCGAGTTCCTCATCGGCGGCATCTTCGCCCAAACGGTCATCTTCGGGGCCACGTTCACCGGTGCTGGATTGGCCGACGACATGCAGAAGGGCATCATCAACCGGTTCCGGTCGCTACCGATGAACCGAGCAGCGGTTCTGGTCGGGCGAACCGCCAGCGACGTCATCTACAACGTATTGTCGTTGCTCATCATGGCCCTTACCGGCTTGATTGTGGGGTGGCGGATCAACGAGGGGCTTCTCAACGCCGCGTTTGGCTTTGCCCTACTGCTGGCGTTCGCATACGCCTTCTCGTGGGTGATGGCCTATGTCGGGCTGCTCGTGCCGAGCGTGGAGGTCATCAACAACGCATCGTTTGTGGTGATCTTCCCACTGACGTTCATCGCCAATACGTTCGTGCCGGCGGAGAATCTGCCCGGCCTGTTGCGCACGTTCGCGGAATGGAATCCGGTCTCGGCGGTCACCCAGGCAGCCCGCGAACTGTTCGGCAACATCCCGCCGGGAACCCCGGAGCCAACGGTGTGGCCACTAGAGAACGCAGTCCTCTACACGATCATCTGGATCATCGTGATCATTGCCATCTTCGCCCCACTGGCGGTGCACCGCTACTCGAAGGCGAGGTAGCGACGCGCCACGCCGACGGGACGACCGACGCCAGAGCCGCATAGCCGCCGGGTCCGATAACCTGGGCAGGGTGAGGCGTTGGATCTGCCTGATCGCCCTGTCGGTCGCCGCATGCTCAGCATCGGCGCCCCTGCCATCCGTCACCGATGGCGATCCAACCGAAACGAGCGGACCGATACCGGCCGCCGCGGACCTGAGCGAGGAGCGTGCCGCTGAGCGGCTCGAGATGGTGGAAAATCAGATAGCTGCCCGCGACATCACCGATCCCCTCGTCCAGACGGCGATGCGGACCGTTCCCCGCCACCTGTTTGTTCCGGACGACGTTGTCGAGCACGCCTACAACGACCACGCCCTGCCGATCGGTTACGGCCAGACCATCTCACAGCCGTACATCGTTGCGTTGATGAGCCAGGCACTCGGGGTCACAGCCGGCGACAAGGTCCTCGAGATCGGCACCGGGTCGGGCTACCAAGCGGCCGTGCTCGCCGCCATGGGGTGCGATGTCTACACGATGGAAATCGTTCCCGAACTGGCCGCACGCGCCGCGGAGACACTGGAGGGCCTCGGCTACGCCGCAACCGTGGCCAATGCCGACGGCTACTTCGGATGGGAGGAACACGCACCCTTCGACGGCATCGTCGTCACCGCTGCTCCAGACCACGTGCCACAGCCGCTGCTCGACCAGCTCGGCCCGGGGGCCGCACTCGTCATTCCCGTCGGCCCGATCGGCGCCGTGCAGACGATGTGGAAGTTCAAGATCGACGACTCGGGTGAGGTCATCGGCGAGAACCTAGGCGGTGTTATGTTCGTGCCGTTCACCAGAGCCGAAGAGTGACGGCGCGGCGCGAGCGGCCAATACTGCCGCCAGCGCGTACCCGGCCGCACCAATCAGCAGCACCGCCGAAAAGCCGAACGCCAGGGCAAGCAGCGCCGCCACCACTGCACTGATCACCGAAGCCGTCCCGTTGATCCCCCATGCCCACGGCACCAACTGTGGCGCCCGTCGCTCGAGATGAGACACTCCATGGGGGAACATCACGCCCATCAGCAAACCCAGCGGGGCGATCGCTATTGCCCCGACCAGCCCTCTCACCAGAAGCGGAGCGGGAAGCAGAGATTGCGTCAGCCACCGCACCAGAAACGGAGATGCAACGGCAACAACCGTGAGTGCGACCGACGCGGGACGCCACGGCAGCCGAGGCGAGAGAATCGACCCGACGCCCGACGCAAGCAAGACCGCGAAGAGGACCAGGGCAAACGCCGTTGTCGCGTCGCCGAGCAACAAAATGTAGAGCTGCACCAAAGGAATCTCGACAAGGAGGAAGGCGAGACCCAGTAGCCCGAAGTAGCCCAGAGTCCACCAGCGGATGCCGCCCTGTGCAGCCAGCGCCCCATCGCGACGCCGGACTGCCAGGGGCGCAACGATGAGGACGACTGCGCTGAGCGCCGCCAAGAGAAGGAACGCCACAAGGACCAGATACCCGGCACCTCCGAAGGGCTGCCACGTCCGCCCGAGGCTGTCGAGCACTTCTCCCGCCTGTGACCATCTGAAGTAGTGCCCGAAGAATGGGTGGTCGTCCGTCGGTGGGGCAATATCGAATTTGCTCTCCTCGTATACCCCCGTTGGTTGGTCGTTGCCCAACAGTGCGGCCGCCAGCACCGAGTACTCCTCGTCCGGCACGATGCTGAATCGGTTGGTCTCCTCCCCACGCAATCCGGGTCGGGCGACGATGTCGAATCGCTCCCGGGCGGCAAAGTCGGAGACCAACTCGAGCTCATCAAACGACCAGCCATCGGGTTGGACCAGCAGGAGAACGTTCGAGTAGTTGCGCAGCACTACAACCGCAGACTCCGGTTGGATCTCGCTATCACGCATCGCGGCTGCGGCAGTCGCAACCAGGCGGGTCTCCTCGCTCGGCGGCGTCTGTACCCAACGCATCACCGCCAAGATTCCGCCCGGCTCGAGTCTTTCCAGATAAGCGCGGAAGGCCTCAACGGTCAGCGAATAGTCCTCAGCCAGGCTGTAGGCGCCGGAGGTCACCGGACGGTACGGTGCAGTGAGCGCCAGGTCGATGACATCAAACGTTTCCCCGGTTCGTTCCACGAATGCTCGCGGCTCGGCGATCACCCATTGAATGCGGGCGTCATCAACCAGCGGGCTACCCGATTGGCGTGCCAGGGTGGCAATCGCCCCGTGTGATTCAACGGCAACGATCGAGCCGGCACCACCGGCCAAGCCGACGAGCAGATCCAGTCCGCCCCGTGGTTCGAGCACCAGCGTCTTCGCCCCGGGGCGAAGCTGCCAGGGCAGTGCAACCAGAAGGTGAGACGCGTAAGTAGCTTCATCGGGGCCGAGTTGCGGGATCGGGCTGAGATCGTCTCCGTCCAGCGTGACCCCGTCCTGAGCCGGAGGCCGACCCGTGTAAGTGAAGCTGAGTCCGGGAAGGGAGCGGATTCCCTCGCTCGATAGGAGATCAATTCGAGTGCCGCGGTCCCAGGAGGAGGCAACGATCTCGGCACCCGGGAACTGGAGAGCAGTTTCCAGGCCCTTGTAGGGCGAGAGGTTCATGGCCAGCGGTGCGGGCACCCAGACGGACATCAACAACAACCCCACCGCCAGCCCGGCGAGGGTCGCGGTGCGCAACTTCGGCGCCTGTAGAGCCGCGAAACCGGGCGCTGCGGCCATGGCGACGGCGGCCGCCAAGACGACTACGCCCTCTGCGCCGAGGACGTCGAGAGCAAGGATGGCAACGACGCACCCCAGCCCCGAGCCAACGAGACTTGCCCCATAGACGAGGCGGGATGCGACACCGCCCGGTTGCCTCGCTTCCGTCAGCAGCACGGCAACAATCAACCCACCGAAGAAGAACGGCACCGCCAGGATCAGGTAGTAGATCGCCAGATAGCCGAGCTGCATCCGATCCCAGGCGATCGCAAACGAATCAAAGGGAAGCGCATTGGCGACCAGGTAGGCGCCGACGGTGGTGAGGCCTTGGAGGCCGGCCAACCAGCTCCACCAGCGCGGACCCCCACCACCGATCCGCGGGAAAGCTGCCAGTGCCGAACCGCTTGCCCCGAGACCGAGCAGAGCCATTGACACCGTGAGAAACGCGAAGTGGTAGAACTGCGCAATCGCAAATACCCGGGTGAGCGCGATCTCGAAGATGAGCCCGGAGGCCGCCGTCGCCGCCACCCCTCCCAGGACCAGAGCTGTCGACCATCGACCTCGGATCGGCATTGCCCTCTCGCAGACGTCGCGCCCTCCAGGCTACGCGACATCCACGCCGGACAAGTGAAGCTTGTAGGACTCGGCCTGGTGGCCTGCGGCGGCACTACCACTCAACCAGGCCGGGGGTCTCCAGGAGCCGGCGCAGCGTGGACCCAAACCGGGCGGCCGGCGCACCATCAACGATCTTGTGATCGATCTGTATTCCGGCGTCGACGATGCGCCGAACGGCGACATCCCCGTCGACGACCCACGGCTGCTCGGTGGCGGCACCCATGAGCACAGTGGTGGATGCAATCGTCGGGACCCCGATCAGGAAACCGTTGCCCCCGGTCATCATCCCCAGCGAAGACAGCGTCACCGTGCCCATCCGGCTGCGTAGCCGCACCGATCGCTTCGCCACGAAGTAGAAGAGGTCGGCCAGCAACGGTAAACGGCCGGCTCTCCTACCCCAACGCATCAGCAACCGACCGCTGCCGCCAGCCCTCGGCTGCGACTTGACGTTGCGAAGCTCGTTCGTGAGGTCGGCGACAGAGCGAGTGTCGCAATCGAGCAGCGGATGGGCCAGCGGGAACGAGCCGGTCTCCGTCTCCACCTCAACGATGGTGGTTATGTCAACGTGGCGGTGTTGAACCAGCCTTCCCAGCCAGTCCCGGTATGCATGCACTTCCGGATGTTGCGCTACGGCGCGCCCCACGCAAGCCGCAAAGAACGCGGTCGGGGAAAGGTCGGCACCCTCGATCTTCACCCAAGCCTCGGTCACGTCTACCTTGACCAGGGCCACCATCGGGCTCATCTTCCGCCCGGATCGCATCGCCGCGGTCACGAACCTGCGATTAGACGGGAAAGGTCGCCGCTCGAACGGGCGCATGCTCAGCCTTCGGCCATCCGCTTGCGCACCTGACCGAGCAAGGCACCGACGAACTTCGACTTCATGGTCTGGTTGGCCATGAGTATCTTCCATGGCGGCATCTTCTCGATGACCCGAACCGTCGCCGCCGCGATCGGTGCCAACTTGGTGCCAACGTTGTCGAGCAGCAGGTCGCCCACCTTGCCTCGCTCGATCGCCATGAACGCTGCTCGCTCCAGGGTGTCCTCGGGAATGTAGGGCAGCTCGTCGCGTTCCTCCATCGCCCGGGCGTCCCACCGGCATACATCGACACACACCCCGCACCCAAGGCAGCGGTCGGCGTCGACAACTGACCAGTTGCGACGCGGACCTTTGCCGTTGGTCGGCTCGAT
>Ga0180436_10002286_pt1 | contig 18281 bp, 23 predicted proteins | sample SS_ome_2_FD_132434 | JGI IMG/M metagenome (GOLD analysis project Ga0180436, IMG submission 132434) | Hypersaline lake sediment archaeal communities from the Salton Sea, California, USA - SS_3_S_2 metaG | ecosystem: Environmental > Aquatic > Non-marine Saline and Alkaline > Hypersaline >...
ATCGACGATATTTGGATAGTCGACATTGCCTGCAATCATTTCTTTGACCGCTTGCTCATCCCTGAAATCGAGACATTCTGAAACCACGGTGCGGCTAACATAACCACCATGGCACGCAGGACAACCCTTGCCTTGACAGTCAGGACAGACCACGCGAATCAATCGTTGAACCAAAACGGCTCGCAGTAAAGGCGTTAAATCCATTTCATTAACACCGATAGCTTCAAGACGCTTCATGGCACCAGGGATAGATTCGGTGTGCAGCGTTGCCAACACCAGGTGTCCGGTTTCAGCTAAACGCAGTGCGCTTTTGGCGGTTTCCAAGTCGCGAATTTCACCCAACACCACAATGTCTGGGTCTGCGCGCATAAACGCTTTAATCGCACGGTTAAAATCCAAGCCAACCGCAGGATTGATGTTGACTTGGCCAATATAGGGTATCTGGTATTCGACTGGATCTTCTGCCGTATAAATGGCGCGACCGAATCGATCCATTTCGCGTACTGAAGCGTTGAGCGTTGTGGTTTTACCTGAACCTGTCGGGCCGCAAATTAAGCATAGACCATCAGGACGGGATGTAGCTCGACGCCAAGCGTCCACATGAGTGATACCAAGCTCATCCAGGGTAGGCTGTGCATTTTTAGGGTCTAACACGCGAATAACAATTTGCTCACCATGACTTACCGGTACGGTAGCAACTCGAAAGTCGACGTCACGACCTTCTTGTTCACTGCGAAAAGCACCGTCCTGGGGGATGCGACGTTCGGCCAAATCCAAACGGGACAGATCTTTAACGCGCGCCACCAGACGTGAATATTCACTGCGATCTCCTTCATGGAATAACTGCTTGATGCCCAGAACACGCAACATAACCGTATAGCTTTCGTCCTTTGGCATGATATGGATATCCGAAGCACCTTTTCTAACCGCCTGGCTGAGAATGTGATCGAGCATACCCAGGCGCTCTTGGATTTTCGCCAAGCCTTCTAAGTAGCGCTCAAGCTTACCCAGATTGTAAGAGACAAAGTGCACCTCCAAATCAGGGCAGGCCGCGAGCAAGCGCTTTTGCACTAAACGCTCAGGGTTATCCGTAGCGACATAAACCGCCTCAGCAGTGATGGTGACCACCATAACGCGCAGTTGTAACAACAACTCAGCCGGATAGATGTCGGTAGGGTGTGTATTGTGAATATGGGACGCGTCACCAAGCTCCAGTAGGACCTCAGTTAACTGCGAGTCCTTCAAAAAACCATGGCGAACCAGGATATCACCGAGACGCCGGCGCGTAATACGCTGCTCTTTAAGCATTGCCTCAATCGTACTGGCCTCGACAAGGCCTTTATTGATTAGGTACTCACCCAGACGCGGGCGTGGTGTAGCGACTTCTCTCATAGGTCAATTCCTTTATGGGTATCGAGCATTAACCAGAAAGTCAGTGCCTTCGGATTAGTCGCCGCTTTATCACTTCGGTCAACTGGTAAACCGCAGGTGTCGCCCTGTGAAAAGGTTTGGTAGGAAAAATGACGCAAAGCGTTTCTTACACCTTTGCGCTGGGAGTCAGACATCTCGCCTTCTAAACAAGCCCAAACACCGCGATGCTGGCTGTCGTAGGAGCCGCGACCAATACGCCATTGCGTACCGCCTGGGACAGAAGGCAAAAAGGCATAATGTGGCGTCAGTTCATCAATATGCTCAGGCAACTGCTCTTTTTCCTCAAAATAGCGTTCGGCAGCAGCCTTTAATACTTTGTTACCTGTTTTGATTTGATCAGTCACCTGAACGCGCACCGGCATGTCCGTGGGCAAGTAGTTGATCGTGACCGTGGATATAGCAGCCAGCAGGGCAATAGCGAGAATAGCCAAAATAAGGTGCGGCATCTTAACGCTCCGTAGTTAAGTCAATGTCGATAGTGTGGTCGTCGCCGGACTGGATCAGCAGGCGATGTCGCAAGCCACCCGTATAAAAATCGTACTCTTGCTCGATCACTTCTTTAGGCATCGCATTGCTGCGTAAAGCCAACTTTTGAGGTTCGTGCGAGAACGCTTCCAGACAAAATGTCTCGACACGACCAGCGGGCTTTATCTCAGCTGAAGGTTCGCAATTTTTGATCAAAGCTTCTTCAGCTTTGATTAGCACACTTTTAGCTTGCGGCAATTCCCAGGTCTCTACAGAAAGCTGCCAAAATCCAGTGGCCTCAGGCGATAGCGGTTTGCTTCTGAAAATCAACAAAGGCTTGGGAAACTCAATGCACTGAAGTCCTGCTTCACCGTTGTCGCTTGACTGGAAGTTTTCGCAAAAACCACGATTCTCCGCCATGAGTGTTTCGCCCTTAAGCCCCCACTTCGCCAACGTTGGCTTTTCTTCAATACCGAGATGCTTGAGTAAATCAGCTACATTTTTAGGCTGATAGTTCTGCGCCTGCGCCAAGGCTAGGTAAGCCCCCAGGCGACTAGCTTCACGCGCTACGCGATCTTTCGGATTAGCCGCCAGGGCATACGCCGATTTTTTCATCGACAATAGCGTCGGTTTGTTTAAGGCGCTGTCGACAAAAACAGAAATTAAACTGACAACAATCAAAATCGACAGGGTCAGTAGATACTGTCTAAACGCTCTATTTTGGGAAATCTTTCGAGGTATCATCTTATGGCCTATTGCGAACTTATTTCCAAGTTAGCGTCATCTCCAACGCGCTCTTTTCACAGGACAAGCCCGCACAAAGCTTTGAGACCTGATAACCAGGACAAGCCAGTTGCACGATTTGCGCTTCTTTCATTAAGTATTCTGGTTGCCCACGGTCACCAGAGAGCCGCACTTCAAGCTGGGCTGGCAATCGACCCGCTTCCACATCGGCGCCCATTAACGAGAGCGTTTCTTGGCAAGCTTGACGCGTCTGTTTATGCACATCCTCTTTGATAGATTCGTCGTTAATCTCGTACTGACCCAACTGAACCAAGGACCAAGACATTAACGGTAATGCAAACACAATTAACGTAATCCATGCACCGAGCTGTAAGCGCAGTCTTTTCTGGAAAGGACTCATTTGACACCCCCGATAGATTCCACACTAAAGCGATTATGCTTAAAACGAATGGTTTTTACGGTTGCCCCGTACGGGGTGGTTTGACTGGCTTCCCAGCTCGGTAGAATTAAAGGACTACCAGGACCCTCGGCAATAACATGCACCTCCGGCTCAGGACGAAAGGTCAGCGCTACGAAAAAGATCAGCAAACTGGCCGCAAACGCCAATAGGCCGGATTTCAGTAAATCCTTGTAATTATTCATATCTACGGCAGTCATTGGTGCCCCAGGATGAATAATTGTCGGCTCAGAGGTATCAGATTCGGTTAAATTAAGCGTTTGCACGCCAGAGGGCGCCAACTCGATCATGACCTTGCGTTTGGCTGTTTGGACAATTAATTCGATTTCATCGGTGCCGTTATAGTCAGAGAGCACCTCGTCGAGGACGGAAAAGCCGGGTCCATCTTCTTGAATTTCAACGACTTGCGAATCGCCAACGGGAAATATTTTAAAATAAGAAGTCGAGCAACTGTGGTGTTTACGAACATAATCGCGCGCATACAAAGCCGCCTGGCCTTTGCTGACGTTATTTAATTGCTCTACGTGTATCGAGAGTATCTGCTTATCAGGCATATCTAGTCCTAACCGAAACAAGTTAGCTGGGTAGCTAATATTAGTCTTGTGAAAATGTAGATAGTATAGCAAATGTTAAGTTCTATTTCAAGTAAAGCCCGATATGATCCCTTTAGCACCCTGCTTTTTAGTGGATTTTTAGAGACATTTATTGTATAAAACTCAACAATTTAAGATGTAGCAGCACCCCTCCCGGCAATGAAAGAAAAATCCCTGACTTTTCTACTTAAGCAGATTATCCCGCTATTGATTTTTGGATACGCATTAGGAGTGTATTACAGCTGGGTTCTTTATGATCTGGAAATAAAAAATCAGTTACACCAGATACTCAAGGCACATGCGCACACGGTGCGTCAGGAGATTGACTATGCCGATGTGGTGTTACATGGCGCGGGCAACGCGATACTGACAAATAAGCAGGTTGTTGACCTGAATTTAACGACTGACGAGCTTCGCCAGCGCATTCAAGCAACGATGGGCCCCTCCGATGAAATAGCCGAAGTCAACCTGATATCGCCGGATGGCGAGTATCTGGGCAGCAGCTCTGACGTACCGCTGTCTAAGTTTCTCAATTACAACGACTTACCTGAGAAAGCCAAGGCCTTGGCTGCGACGGTCGCGTCTGGAAAACTCACAACCACCAAGGCCGTCTTTAATCCACGACTTGGGGTACTTTCGGCGCGCTTCCTTAAACCTATCTTTTCTGACAAGGGCAAGTTGCTGTTAATTGCCGAGGCGTGCCTGTCTTTTGATGTGCACATACATCATTGGGACGATGTTGAATTGCACCCTGGCATTAGCTTAGCGGCGATTAACCGTGAGGGTTATGCGCTTTTTCAACACCCCTTGATCAATGATTCTCAAGAAGCCAGTTATCTCAAGCCTTATAATTTCCTCACCCCGGAAGAATTACAGCAGGCTTATCAAGAAAAACCACAATCCCTGGTAACGTCGACCCTCAATCCTGACGATCACCGCTATCTGGATATCGATTTCTTTGAAACCGCAGGTGTCTATTCCATTGTTACGATTGATTTTTATGCAGCGATTAAGTTTTGGCTTTTGCTAATTGTGGCTCCCACCTTGCTGCTGGCTGTTATCGCACTGGTGTCTTTTTTCATGTTACGCAAAATCGTCCACAACCTGGTCGCCTCTAAAGGGCAAATCGAAGAACTCTCGGCCTGGCAAAAATCGGTTTTAGAAAGCTCCAGTTACACAATTATTACAACTGACCTGGAAGGGCGGATTACCGGCATCAACAAAGCGGGATTGGCTATGTTGAAGTATCGCTCCGATACGTTAACCAACCGGGTTTTTATTTCAGAAATCCACGACAAATCCGAATTGCGAGAGCGAGCTATCAAAGATCATAAGGTCCCTTGTTCAGAAGATGCCATTTGCTCAAAAGCGCTGATACACCGTGCCAATAAAACAGGACTGGATGAAGGTGAGTGGACTTATGTACGCAGCGATGACTCTACTATGACGGTGTTCGTCTCTATCACCCCGATCAGTAATAAATCTGCCGAGACCGTCGGTTTTATGTTTATCGCCTCGGATGTTTCAGATAAAAAACAAATCCAAGCCACCTTAATTGATAGCCAGTCTCGCTACCATACGCTCTTTGATGCCTCGACCGACGGTATCTTGCTCTTGCGCGACGGCGTATACGTTGAATGCAATCCAGCCGCCGCTAAAATCCTGGGCGGTACTCGTGACGATATCATCGGACATGCGCCGCAAACCATGATCCCACCCAAGCAATATGACGGCTCCGATTCTCATTTAAGCGTTTTGCAGCGTATTAACGACACCATTCAGTACAGGCCGCAGCATTTTGAATGGTTGTGTCGCCGGTTTGATGGAAGCGAGTTTGATTCTGAAATTTATATGAATATGGTCTTGCTGGAGGGCAAGCCCAATATCCTGGTGACCTTTAGGGATATCACGCAACGAAAGCAAACTGAACAGCAATTGCTTTACCAAGCCACTCACGACCTGCTTACAGGATTACCTAACCGCACCAAACTACACGATACGTTTGACGAGCTCCTGCCAACACTGCAAGAGTCCAGTAAACGCATCGCCTTAATGCTATTAGACTTAGATCGTTTCAAAGAGATTAACGATACTTTAGGGCATCATGCTGGCGATGATGTATTAAAATTGATTGCGCCACGTATCGGTATAGTATTAGCTGGCACAGAACACTTTATATCTCGTCTTGGCGGTGATGAGTTTGCGATCTTACTTGTAGGCGATCTCATGACACATGAGTTTAAGCAATATGCGCTCAGCATAGCCAAGGCACTCAAGGAGCCCTTTTACGTTAGCGGCATTAGCGCCACGATAGGCGGTAGTTTTGGTATCGCCTGCTATCCTGATCACGGTGATAATAGCCATGAGCTACTTCGTGCGGCCGATGTCGCAATGTATCGTGCCAAGAGGCTCGGACTGGGTGTGCAGCTCTACGATAAGGAAGTGGACGACTATAGCCGTCAGCGTTTGAGTTTTGCCCATGATTTAGATCGTGCCATCAAACGCAGGCAGCTCGTACTGCATTTCCAACCCAAAGTTGACTTGACCAACGGAACAGTTGTTGGCTTCGAGGCTCTCGTGCGCTGGAACCATCCGGAACAAGGCTTGCTTTATCCACATCAATTTTTAGATATCATTGAATTAAGCGACATCATTCACGCCTTTACCAAAGACGTCCTCGAGATGGCCATCGCTGCCAAAACCCAAATGCATAACTACGGCATGCGCCAACCAATCGCTGTTAACCTATCCACAAGAAACCTTATTGACGGCGCCTGTTTTAAGGACTTTAATAAATTGCTGGATTTGCATGATGTGCCACCTTCAGAAATAGCACTTGAGTTGACTGAGTCAGCTATAATGCACGATCCTGACGCAGCCAAGTTTTTACTAATGAACCTTAAAAAGATGGGCATTGAGGCGGCAATCGATGATTTTGGCACCGGTTATTCTTCATTGTCTTATTTAAGACATTTACCGGTATCGGCGTTAAAGATCGATAAATCCTTTGTTTTAAGCATGTCAAAAAACACTACTGATGATGCCATCGTTCGCTCGATGATTGCCTTGGCCCATAACCTGGACCTTAAGGTGATAGCAGAAGGCGTGGAGACTGAAGAGGTTGGAGATAAGTTAAAACAAATGGGTTGTGACGAGGCGCAGGGTTTCGGTATTTGCAAACCGCTACCGCTGACAGGGCTGATTAGCTGGTATATCGATTACCACAAAAACAACCCGGAACAGTCTAATACTCAATAGCATGCAATAGCGTTTCAACAGCATCAAGCACTGACTGAGCGCGATCCAGCGTCGAGTAGGTCGGCATGAGTGTTTTTGTGTGCGGATAGCTATCGCTATCGATGTGATGGACTACCCATCTGAGCAAGTCATTGTCCCACATGATCAAAAAGTCGCCCCCGTCCGATTGGCGCCACATGTAATTGTAGACGCGACTAGCCTGACAGTGCGCGCTGACGTCGTTTTCAGGCAGCGCCGTTGGGATATCTATATTGCATCTGTTTTTCTCTTGCTTGTCGTACAAGCAGCGACGCAGGTTATTAACGGCACATTTAAGCTCTTCAGGGAGCTCGTAACCGTGCATTTCGTATAATTTTTGCTCAAGGTAAGCTACCGCTCGTCGTGTTTCTTCTTCATTTACCATGCAATGGCTCCTGATTATAAACTCAGGTGTTACTCTGATTTCTTGTAATCTATTCTTTATTGGCTAAAAACTACGCTAAGCGAAGCTCGGCCTTCGAATCGCAAGAAACCAGAACCGCACACAATCCTTTTTCAATTTCTACCACTGGCGCGGTTAACTACCACCTGATCAATGGTTAGTATGTTGTATAGTCACTGAAACGGTAAAGTCCTCGTTTATTCTAGGTTATTGAGCTCTATAAGCAGGCGCCACGCAGCCTCTGCCGCTTCACGTGAGGGGTATGTCAGGGTATGGCTAGAAACATCGCTAATATCGTTGATGTGTTTTACACCATCACTGTCAATCACCCAGTCGCCTCGCCCTGACAAGCCTGCCAGGTTGTAAATTTTCTGAAGATAGGCAACATAAGCCTCGGCTTCCGCTTTTGTAGCAAAGCGTCGCTCAAAGGTTTTATCATTTGCCTCAGACCAGGTTACCGGGCCAATGATTAAACCTTTGGCTGATACGTAAAAACAAGGCTCACCGGCATGAAGCTTTTTAGCTCTTTTATCAACCGCGAGAAACCTGCTCTTTGCCTGCGCTTCATCAACTAATCGACTAATGAAGCCAAGCCGTTCTAAGATGTATTGCTCGCCATCCATAAGACAGGGTTAGCGCTACAGATTAAAACTGTGCCCAGGGCAGGTTTTCAAAACGCCAACCGTTAACTGAAGAGCGATGGTGCTCGTCGTTACGGTCACCCTCGAAGCCATGCTTCACATTGATGACACAGCAAAACCCATTCTCTTTAAGGTATTTGGCGGCCTGGTAAGAGCGATCCCCGGAGCGACAGATCAACATCATGATTGGAGGCTCTTTTGAATGCGTACCGTCAGTGAGTGTCAGCTCACGGATGTCACGCAAAAAAGCATCGCCTCTCGGGATGAAATTATCATCCAAGTAGGGCAGGTTCTCAGCACCCACCGGGTAACCGATAAAATTAAATTCAAATTCAGTACGCACGTCGATAAAGAAGATCGCAGGATCTTGCTGCATCATTACGTACGCCTGGCTAGGAAGTACTTCGTCAATAGTCATGATTGCTATAAAAAAATTAAATGATATTTTTGTATAGCGATTGTCATGACGCTTTTAGAAACGGCCAGCGCAGCAAAAAATTGGATACCCGTATGAGTTATTTTTGGGAAAACTTCTCGAGATGGTCTACTGGCGGGATTCAATCAGCAATAACCTTTTCAACAGGAAATTGCGAAATTCCAATAAAAAACCCCGCAGAAGCGGGGTGTACCAATCAAGACAATTTTTATGAAACTCAACTTACAGAACTTTATACGTTATGTGCGTGTGTGAACTGAGCCAGGAAAGCCTCTTCGCGCATTTTGGCACGGACTTCGTTTTCGAAGTGTTCGCGACGCATAGCAAAGAAAGTCAGCATACCGCCAGCAACCATCAGTGCTGGGAGCAGGGCAAACATACCTGAAGCAATTACAGCAAGACTCAGTAACATCGTAACAAAAACAATAGCTTTAGAATTCATATCTTTTTCCTCTTAAAAAATAAATTAATGACCTATGTACTTATATATAGGTAACAAAGAGGTGGCTTTAGAAGTGGATACGCACCATGTCAGGGATAATCTGCGTGATCAAGAAGACACTGACGACAACACCCATCGCAAGCTGAATAATTGTTTTTAACCCGGCAAGCGTGAACAATGGCCGAATGGCAGGCAAGTTGTTTTTAAAGAAAAGCTTTATCATAAATAACACGCATCGGGAGAGGAGAGTTTGGATTAGTCCTTGAATTTGGTGAAAACCAGCGAACCATTGGTACCGCCAAAGCCAAATGAATTAGAGATGACTGCATTGATTTGACGCTCCTGGGCGGTATGTGCGACATAATCTAAGTCACAACCTTCATCTGGACTGTCCAGGTTGATGGTAGGCGGAGCCGCCTGATCGTGGATTGCAAGAATGGCAAATATCGCTTCAGCACTACCCGCAGCTCCCAACATGTGGCCTGTCATTGATTTGGTTGAACTGACGCAAAGCTTATAAGCATGTTCGCCGTAAGTTCGCTTAATGCCATTGGTTTCGGCAATATCGCCTGCCGGCGTCGAGGTTCCGTGTGCATTGATGTAGTCAATCTGCCCGGGGTTTAAGCCTGCGTCCTCAAGTGCCAACAACATGCATTCGCTACCGCCTTGACCGTCAGGTAGCGGCGCAGTCATGTGATAAGCATCAGAGTTCATAGCAGAGCCTGCTAGCTCTGCATAAATACGTGCGCCTCGGGCTTTAGCGTGTTCGAGCCCTTCGAGCACAACAATTCCCGCACCTTCAGCCAGTACAAAACCGTCACGGTCTTTATCCCACGGCCGACTAGCCGCCTGCGGATCGTCATTACGTGTAGACAAGGCACGCGCCGCGCCGAACCCACCCATTACCGTAGGTGTTGCCGCCATTTCTGAGCCACCGGCAACTGCCATATCAATTGTACCGTATTGAATCATTCTACCAGCTTCAGCAATATTGTGAGCGCCTGTAGAGCAGGCCGATACGATGGAATAGTTAGGCCCTTTTAATCCTCTTAAAATAGACAGGTTTCCAGCAACCATATTGAGACTGTTAGATGGGATGAAAAAAGGCGAGCACTTCTTCGGGCCGTCTTTTAGCAAAGTCAAGTGCGCCCCCTCAAGACCAGTGATGCCGCCAATACCTGAACCAATAATGGCCCCGATGCGCTTGGCGTTCTCTTCAGTAATCTCAATACCAGAATCGTCCAGCGCATCCATGCCCGCAGCAATACCGTACCACTGAAAAGGATCCATGCGTCTACGCTCCTTTCTACCGAGATAGGGTTCAGGATCAAAATCGTAAATGGTGCCGGCAAAACGTGTAGAAAAGCCTTCTACAGGAAAATGTGTTATCGACTTTATGCCACTTCTACCAGCTAGAATACTTTCCCAGGATTGCTTAACGGTCAGGCCTACCGGCGAAACCAGGCCTAATCCAGTTACTACCACTCTTCTATTTGACATGAACGCCCCTTGTTAGTGCTGCCCAAGAAAAAACCGCCGACCAAATAAATGGCCTTTGGCGGTTTTTCTGAGGCTGGAAGAAAGGTTGTACTAAACTGCGTTAGCGTTGATATAGTCGACGGCTGATTGAACCGTAGCGATTTTCCCTGCCTCTTCGTCAAGGATTTCAATATCGAACTCCTCTTCCAGAGCCATCACCAACTCAACGACGTCTAGTGAGTCAGCGCCTAGGTCGTCAGAAAAGGCAGCGTCCAGCGACACCTCGTCTTCTTTAAGTCCTAACTGCTCAGCCACGATCCTGCGAACTCGAGCTTCTATACTCATTATTTATTTCCCCTATAGAATCAATAGGCGTGAATCAGAAAATCGCTTACTGCCCAGTTAATCCGTCCTGAGGCAGCACGAAACGGTAGTTTCCTGATACAGGTGGGTCTTCAGCTGGCGGATCTTCTGGCGGAGGCTCTTCACCACCGGTGGTCGTCACACTCAGGTTGTCAAACTTACAGTAGTTAGTTCCACCTCCGTTCGTCGCATGACCCGCTTGCGCCTCCAGGTTGATACGGTTACTGCCGTCCTGCCAGGTAAACGGGAAGTCGGTAAAGTAGACTGTACCGTTGACGCTTAATGTAGCGGTAGCCGTTGCGCCGGCGGAAAAATCAGAATCCATGTTCACGACAACTTCAACATGCGCTGCGTCGGCAACTGGGATACCAAGAGGAGTCTCTTGTTGCCCCGCCTGACTGTAGATGTACACATTGCCGTTAGAGTGTATCGTCCAACGCAAAGCAGAAGATGACACATAGTAAGCGGAGGGGTTACCGATTGCCGGTGCGCCAATCTGACCACTCATAACAGGGTTTGTCGGGTGAACTTCAGCAATATCATAGCTAAAGGTGAATGTGCCGGCATCGATAATTGCCTGGTCTGTGAAATCCTGTGGAATCTGACCATTGGTGCTCCAGGCCCAGTTGGAGCTTGTACTAACGTAGCGAGACGCCAGGTTAAGCGTGCCGCCGCCAACGTTACCCTGAGGACCGCCTTTTGCGATGGAACCGTAAATGTAGTTAACCCCGCCATCTGCGGTGTCAAAAAAGAGTGTCTGCGCCGAAACTGAAGCGCTCATCAACAGCGCTACCGCGCCTGCGATCAATGTTTTTTTCATAAAATACCCCGTTGTGTTGAAAATAAGTGCTGTCGCTTGCATTTTACGCAGCAATAATTATGCTGATCTGAGCCGCATATTTATTCGTATAGCGAAAGGTTTAGCCGGTTTGAGAAGATAGGCAAAAATATCGGTAAATACCTAAGACGGGCGAAAACTTATAAATTTTCCGCCCTTTGGCGCGCCTATTTTCCCTTGTACCAACCCAAAGAAGAGGGCTGCACTCGAGTAACCTCCTTAAATTAAGAGAGTGATTTTTCTTTTTGTGACTGCGTAACAACCGCCGCGGCGATATCCTCTAACAGACAAGGACCACGCCAAAAGCGCACAACTTCATCAAATACGTAATGAGGGTCAAAGTCCCAGCGGTCGTTTGACCAGGTTGCGTAAAAGTAACTACTGTCGTCCAGTATGACCTGGTAGAGTCCGTCTTCTGTCGGCGAGGTTTCGACACAGTTCCATTCAAGCGCTTCTGTTTCACAGGTTGATTGCATGGCATAATTTCCTAATAGTTGATACCGCCACAGTACACATGACTGCGTTTAGTAAATTTTAAAATTCGTATACGAGATTGAGTGCGGCATAGGTATCGTACGATTCTGCATCCTCTTGACGAACACGCTCTACTAGGCCGGTGAGTTGTAACTGATCATCCAAGGAGATGACGGTATTGAATCCCAGTCTCGATGCCGTACTGCTTTGTGTAGCACCTGCATGCGCTATGGGCGCAGGACCCGTAGTTTCCATGTAACTGTCAACATCGGTTTCGCTGTAACTGACATCTATGTATGGGTTGACACTGGCCTGCTCAATCGCAACAAGGTCTTGCCACTCGAGACGCCCTCGCACCAACCAGGATTGCGAGCTGGTTTTACCTAGCGATCCCGTGCGCTTGCCACTGTGAGAATAGACGCGCCCAGCTTTGATGTCCGTATCTTGAAGCGCAGCGGCCAACGAACCCCACAGCGTGGAGTTGTTGTGATCGATAACAGGCAACAGAACTTCAGCCGAGACGAATTCACTGTCGGTTTTAACTTCACCACCGAGCAGCATTGCTTGATCTGACTGAATAGCGCCAGCAAACAAATTAAGTTGAAATGTTTTGAAATTTCGACTAGCACCTACGCCGGTAAGAGCAAAACCACCCTCTAACGTGGTTGCTTCAAAGTAGGCATCAACGTCGCCCACCGACCAGAAATTAAGCCCCTTACTGTCAAACCAGTGCGTCAGTGGACGACTGTTTGCGCCATACATGGTTGTACTGAGAACGGACAATCCCAAATCACTGGCTACCGATACAGGCCTTGCGCCAAACTGTCTACCTTGTGGAGCGATCAAGTCGTATTCGCTGTTATAGCGGTGACCAACAAACACCGGGTATTCAATATCGTTAGCAAAACCGTCCAACGTAACCCCTTCTTCCAGGCGAACACGGGAATCCTCAGCTTCACGAACCTTCCAGATATACGCAACTTCCACATTGTCCGTCGGTATATCCTTGATATTAACCGCCTCGATGTGACCACTGTTAAGATAGTTAACCGGTTTTTCAAGCTCTACAGCTTGAGCACAAGACCATATTGCGAAAAAAGAAAATGCAAGAAATGATTTTTTCATAAGACAAATCCATTAGCAGGCGATTTAGGACAGCCAGCTACCGTGTCTTAAATCGATAAAGCCGCCCAAGAAAGGGCCGCGAGAAGTAATTAAAGATCGCTAAGCGAGCGCGTAGCGGACGACGCGATACGTCAACCCATAGCTTTTCGCTGCATCGATCATTTGATGAGTGCCTCGGGATTGGCCATCCCAGAAAGCGACGAGGTGAGTAGCGCGCTGGGCCATACGCCAGTTACGTTCAGCGCCAGCCGCTTTGCCAAAGTAATCCCAGGCCGCCGGCATTTCCACCAGCCTCAGGTTGTGTGTTTTTGCATAGTCTGCACCTAACGCATCGCAGCCACGCGCCGTACCGCTAATGATCTCGACAGGATGATCAGTGCTGCGCAGCACTTTATCCATAACAGCAAACAAAAAGTCCCGGTTATCATAATCACGACCGCCGGCAACAATGATGCGTAAGGTGCTATCCCCAAGATACTGTTTGAAAACACCAGGAAGCTGGACATTTTCCGTCGCATCAGCAAATAAGGGTGCGATTTGCGCAACGGAATAGCCCGCCAGGCCACAGCCTATCGGCGTTAAATGAAACACCAAGTCTGGTCGTTGCGCTGCAAAGGCTTTAAACCGATCAACGTACTGTTCAATCACATCAAGCGGTAATGTCGTTAAGCGCTCGTCCTTGGTCGGCAATGCATAAGATTGTCCCGATAAACCTTCGCCCTGGCCCTGCGTCGCGCCATACCATTTCTTGGCACTAAAAGCAGCACCTTTACCGTGGCGACCCGCTAAATTTGAACCAAAGACGAAGATATCGTTTGCTTGAGGCTTTATTACGCTCATGACGCATCAATCACATCAAGACTTCTACGTAACAAGCTATCCACATGCATAATCAGCTTAGGATGGCCATCATATAGCGCTTCATCGAGCAGTAAGCGTTTTTCGCGCAAATACACCCGCGCAAACTTGGGATCATGGTGTACGATATCTCGCATGTTATCAAACATGTCCGCCAACTTAATACTTTTGGCCCGATAGGAAACCTTTTTCAGCCTTTCGCGATCCAGCGCTTTACGCTCGGCACGATTACCGTCAGACGGCTTAGCCTTATCCGACAGCTCATCGACTAAAAGCGCAATCTCTTCGCCGAAGTGCATTTCGATTTCGCGTAATGAAATCAGTGTATCTTCTTCTACGTCATGCAACAGCGAAGCCGCGATCATTTTCCGATCATCACTGACGCTGGCAATCAGTTGAGATACCGCAAGAGGGTGAACGATGTAGGGAAGCTTGGAATGCTTACGTACTTGACCAACAGCCTTATGCGCGCTGGCAGCGAAGTAGAAAGCTTCTTTAATGATATCCATCGGCCTATCCCTTAATTAATTTGATGGATTAATTATAGCATTAATTACATTAGTATAGCAATTGTTTTTTTAATTCTAGGAATAAAGGTCTTCGGCTTCACTATCGTTAATACCACATGCTTTGCAGGCATCACCCAACGCAGGATCCCAGCCGTACAGCATGCAGCCGCCATCAGGGCGTGAACCGTACCAGAACGGGCAATATTTTACTTTTCGGATAAAACCTTTATCGGTTTGTATATGGGTTATTAATTCGTAGCAATAGCCACCTTTGGGTATTCTATTTAGAATCGGCATAGGCCTGGCTCGCATCTAAGAAGTATTTAGCGGCAGTTTCAAGAAACTCCCGGGTAGCTTCCTCTGTCATTAGAAAGGGGATACCTGCCGAACCCTTTTCAATGATTTCGGGCTCAATATTTGTGTTGGAGGCCAACCAGGTGATTACTGGATTAAGCTGCTTTTTTGAAACATGGCAAAGCAGTAAGTCACCTTTGACTTCAACAACTACTTCAGGGGACCAGGAAAAAGCCTGCTTTAGCTTATCGGCAATTTTACCGATATCTAACTTATTGTCACGACTAGTGCCTTCGAGTACATACTCAATTACCGGACCGCCACTTTTTTTGTAACGAGCCAGACGGACTGGGTCATTAGCGCGGCGCAATCCCGCCTCATGCTGATCCTTTAGCTCATAAGCCGCAAAGGCTGCGAGCTCAGCGACTTGAATATCTTCAGGCGTATTGGTTAATTCAGCGGTTTCTCGTAAATCATCGGCGTCACTTAAGGCTTTTTCTGCGCTTTTCTTCATGGAGTGCACGATAGCTAGCGAACAAGCCACTTCAATAGCGGTCATTCGTGCTTTTATGTCCATGTTTTCAAAAAGTTCACGCATAATAGGAAGGCCAATCTTATTTTACCATTAAGAATAAATACTATAGCACATGTATAGTTAAATATAAAGAAATTCAGCGAATATCGTTATTGGATTTCGCTATATTAAAGCAAACATCCTCATCCTGGACGTAACATGCAAGCGATCTATTTCAATTTGAACGGGCGAACCTTCCCGGTGATCATCCGAAGGCTGGAGCCGCTTGATAAAGCCGGGACTTACCTTATCGATATCGATTTCGGGGAACGCTTCTCTCGCTGGCACAACGCGACCACGTTGCAGTTTGAAGGGGTTCTAAGCGATAACCGGCTCATCAATTATTTCTCCGAAGGTGATTCCTCAATGATCCGGGAATCGGTAACATTACCAGAGGAATTGTTGGCAAAACTGTAACTACCAACCGCTTGCTTCCAGCATTTCATCCTCAAACAACTCCAGACCAACTTCACGATGTTTCATAATTGCCATATCTAAAAGCGCCGTATCCTGCGTATCTAATCTATATGCCTGACGGTGCAGCTCGACATCTACCAGCAGCGTCCCTAGAGCCAGCAACACAGCTTCTCGGTCGTAAACGTCTTTTTCAAGGCTGAATACCTTTAACCCGTTGACCAGGACCAGTGCTGTTGCCGACAAAAAATGCGGTTTGCGAATCAAACCTTCAAATACATCAGGCGCTTCTGTAAATGCCAGCTCGGTTAGTTTACGGGCAACCAACTGCTGATCTCGCTTATACGCGCCATCCTGGTCTTCGTGCGAGAACAGGCGTTTTATGAAATGAACAATTTCGGTTGTTACGTAATTATAGGGATCAGCAGTAAATAGCATACTAATTAACTCAAGTCTTTATGATGCTAATAGTTTATCATAATTATAACAAAAATACTATAGCAACAGAGCTACTATAATAAATAGGGTGCGCAATAAAAAAGGCCTCCCGAAGGAGGCCTCACTCGGCGATTTTACCAATCCATGGCTCCGAGACTAACTCCTGTCTGCCCCGGACATTTCACGCTTGTCTGCGCCATACTTTAACGTAATGGCGTCTACAGACAATTCGTAAAAATCAGTTTCCTCAACGTATTGCGGCCATTCACTGTAGGCACAGGCCTCATCGGTACAGTAGCCTTCGGCATCGAGCGCACCTCCACAGCTTTTACATTCAGGATTTTCATTCATTACTTGACGATTTATTTCATTCATTACAGCTTCCTTTGAGTGATTACGTGTTCCTTGACGGTTTTTAACCACTGGACGCTCCGGCTCCAGCAGTGAGGATTCTTGTGGTGAGATCTCATTCCGCGCACCGAGGGCAAAGCAACTGCCGTCGTGTCGCAAGATCACGATATCGGCATGCGTAACTGGCTCACCGGTTTGTGCCAACGTAAAGCTAGGCTCACCTTCAAAAGCATCAAAGCGTACTTTCTGGTAATCGTCCGTTAGCAGCAATTCTTTAAAACCGGGTATTTCGTAAGCATGCTCCGGGTAACGAAGCCGCTGAAGACGACAGTGACGCAACAAGCCCTCAGCCCAGGCAACCACGGCACGCGTCCCACGCTCACGGATCCGCTGCACCCCGCCTTTTTGTACGCGAAAATAGACATCAGTTAACACCAGGTGATCAGCATAACCAAGAACCCGGTTCTTATGACTACCAGTTAAGGGCGAGATAGACCACTCGATCGCCTTACCCGGCGCATTTAAATTCCGATGCGCTTTTACCTTGAACATATCTTTTCTCGAAATAACCTAATTTTTTGCCAGATCACACGATCCGCGATCAAATTATAACATACCCTTAAAGGGTACACAAGCCTTTTTTACTAACAGGTCGTTTTTTCGTCAAAACGCTGACGACGCGACGACTAGTGCTTTATTTGAGACAACAAAAAACCCCAAATAAGGGGCTTTATCGCTATGGTTTGTTTATGGCAATCTCTATACTTTAAGATTCGCCATAGAATCGCTTAAACCTTGCTGCACTAAATCCAACCATACGCTCTTTTCCTACAAGAATGACCGGAACCCTCGTGACCCCAAGCTTCAGGTAGCTTGACCTGGCTTGCGGATCTTTTTCAATATCATATTCGGTGTAAGCGATTTTCTCTTGCTCAAGATGACGCCTGGCCTTTTTACAATAACCACACCAACTTGTCGTATACATGATGACTTCTTTTTTAGTAGCCTCATCAGCAATCTTGAAGCTGACGTTAGCAAATGTGTTGATCGTTAATTTAACGTTTTCCGATTCAGACCCCAGAGGCCTCTCGTCCCCAAATTGAATCTTTCCATCGCCATCAACCCATTTATAGATTTCAGCATAAGCTGTAGCAGGTAGAAAAATTAAGAGGAAAAGGCTAATTAATAAAGAATGTTGTGTTCGCATAATTATTCCATTCAGCAATACTGAACTGATAGATTAGAGCCCATAAGCAGCAATATCTTCCTCTTCTTTTTCTATTGCCCTGATTTCTTCTTCGGTTAAATATTTTTTCCTGTACTCAGATACATCTCTTCCCAATACTTGATGAAGCCTATGTATCCATTCATGCAGAGCCTTATCTTCATAGCGATATCCGTCAAATGACGAACATCCAACACCGTGCGAATATCGAGCAGCCCACTCTTCTGGAGACATCGTCTTATATTCAGAAAATACCTCTTCTGCAAACGCTACTCTTTCTGGCCCAGCTAAGGGTAATTCATCATTCATGTTCTTTACTCCTTTCATCATCTAGCAAAGAAACACCAAACAACTCCGGAAGAATGTCTTCAGCTTTACCAATGACTGACTCTTTGAAGTAAGGGTTTACAGGATCCATTTCCGTTAAATTCACAAAGACTGTTCTCGCTCC
>Ga0180436_10002287_pt1 | contig 18281 bp, 4 predicted proteins | sample SS_ome_2_FD_132434 | JGI IMG/M metagenome (GOLD analysis project Ga0180436, IMG submission 132434) | Hypersaline lake sediment archaeal communities from the Salton Sea, California, USA - SS_3_S_2 metaG | ecosystem: Environmental > Aquatic > Non-marine Saline and Alkaline > Hypersaline > Sediment...
CCCCATGAGGCTGCCCCGGAGGAATCCGAAGTTGTGCCCGAAGGTGAACGCCGACCGGACCCCCATCCTCGGGAACGAATGAACCCTCTCAAGGAACGCCGTGGCCTTTCCGGTGTCCCCCCACTTCTCGATGAAGTGCAGCCACCCGGTCTCGTCCCCCTTTGCAAACGAGAAGACTTCCTCGACAACGAGGTGTTCGTTGAGGACCACCGAGGCCCCCTTGACTCCCGGGTCAATCCCCATCCAGTATCTCATCGACGTCTACTACCTCCCCTTTGGTTGCCTTGATGGGCTTGTTGCCGGGCTTCCTTTCAAGAATGGTCACGTCCACGTGGAGCCGGGAGCCCTTTCCACCCGAGCCCTCGGTCACCCCCGCAATGCGCTGGACGATCTTGTCGAGGACCTCCAGGTCCCGGATGGTCTTGATGGCGGGGGGAACCTTCAAGGCCCGGTCCATGTGGTCAACGAGTCTTGGAAGGGCGAGTTGCCGGTAGGCCGTGATGAAGTGGACCCCGGGCCCGGTTTCATCAATCTCCTTGAGCTTCTCCTCGCTCTTCTCGATCTGTTTGAGGTGCCGCGCCATCGAGTTGATGGTGTCGACTGCCCGGTTGCCGGGGTCCTCGATGAGGGACTCCTCGTTGCTCTTGGCGAGGGCCTGCTGTTTCTCGTTGAGGGCCTGGCCCCGCGTGACTCCGGCCTGTTCGACCCATTTGTCCTGCGTCCCCACGGGCACACTGAGCTTCTTCTCAATGTCCCGTGGCCGGTATCCGATTGCCGTCAACCGCAGGACCTCGTCGACAATCGCCCTCGGGTATTTCACTGTTGACATGGTTCAAATGACCTCTACAATTTTTCCCAGTGTCCGGCAACCCAAAAGAAGTCGGCACCGGATGGGGCTCGACCATTTCTCGCAGGGTAAAACGCTTTCACAAGCTCAAACCCCACGAAAAGAAATGGATGCCCCGGATGTCGAGCAGTGGGGACTGGAAGATCGACGGCATGTCCATCCCCCCGTCGAGCGAACTAACGGCACTTCTCTACGGATTCCGGTACCACACGAGCCCGAAGGCGCGGGAGTTCTACTTCTGGGAGATCGCCGACATCCTGTGGGGGGACCCGATGGGGACGGGGGAGTCCCTGCTGGAACGGCAGCCGTGGTCTGAAAAAATGGTGCGCGAGGCGTGCCTGCACAAGTACCTGGCCATCGGAGGGGCCGCCAGTTCCGGCAAGAGCCACATCATGGCGGCGTGGGGGATCGTCCAATGGATGTGCGCCCCGAGTGAGACGCTTGTTCTCATGACCTCCACCACGATGCGCGAGGCCCGCAAGCGTATCTGGGGGTCGGTCATCAAGCTGCTCTCCGTGGTCGAGGGGCTCCCCCTCAAGATCAGGGACTCCATCGGATCCGCCAATTACATGGACACGAACGGGAGAGTGTTCGACAGCATGGGGCTGTCCCTGATCGCCGCCGAAAGGTCCCGGACCCGCGAAGCGATCGGAAAGCTCATCGGGATCCACACCCCGAGGGTGATCCTGATCGGGGACGAGTTGAGCGAACTGAGCCCCTCGATACTGGAGGCCGCCCTGTCCAACCTCGCTTCCAACCAGTACTTCCAGTTCGTCGGGCTGTCCAACCCGGCCAGCCGGTTCGACTCCTTCGGGATGTGGTCGGAGCCCGAGAAGGGGTGGGACTCGGTGGTGGTCGACCGGGACACCCAGTGGAAAACCCGGTACGGGGGGCGCTTTATCCGGCTTGACGCCCTCGACAGCCCCAATGTCCGGTTGGGCCACAACCGGTACGTCTACCTCCCGACCTCCGACACCATTGAGGAGGGGCTCAGGAACCTCGGCGGGGAGAACTCCCGGGGGTTTCTGCGGATGTTCCGGGCTGTGTTCTTCGACGGCGACGGGTCCGGCGGGGTCTACAGCGAGAACGAGATCACGTCCGCCGGGGGGACGGGCAGCGTGGAGTTCGTCGGCAAGCCTGTCCGTCTCGCTTCCTGCGACCCGTCCTTCTCGACCGGCGGGGACCGGTGCATGGTCGTGATCGGGAGCCTGGGCTACGACCGGAGAAACCAGTTCTGTCTCCAGTATGATCACTTCATCCCGATATTCGAGGACGAAAGCCTGAAGACCGTCCCCCGCAACTACCAGATCGCACGCAAGCTCAAGGAAATCTGCGTCCAGCACGGGGTGCTTCCGAGCAATGTGGCCATCGACGCCACGGGGGCGGGATCCGTTTTCTGCGATGTGGTCAACGGGGAGTGGTCCACCGAGATTCTGAGGGTCAATTTCGGGGGGACCCCCACCCGGAGGAGGGTGAGCTTCAACAACCGCACCGAGGCCAAGGACCTCTACACCACCCGGGTCGGGGAGCTGTGGTTCGTGGGAAAAGAGTTCCTCCGGTGCCGACAGCTTTTTGGAATCGTTCCAGAAATGGCGGTGGAGATGATCTCACGGAAGTACGACTACACCAAGGCGGGGACCCTTAAGATGCGGCTGGAGCCGAAGGTGGACTACAAGACCCGCATGGACAAGTCCCCCGACCTCTCGGACGCCGCCTTCCTCCTGATCGACCTCGCCCGCGAGAGGCACTCCTTCATGGCCTACGAGCTAGACAAGGACTCCCAATCGAACCGGGTCAACCTGGGCCTGCGCCCCGTGCCCCGGGTCCAGGACTTCGACATCGTTTCCCGCACCGCCCATTCCACGCTCCTGCCCGAACCCCCTTGAAAATCAGGACTTGTCCGGGATGCCGTTCAATGAGATAATCCCGCCATGGGATTGACCACTGGAACCCTTTCCCCCCGGGTTCGTCGCGTCGGGGGGATGCGATCCGCCCTCAGGCACGAGATCAACCGGGCGGAACGGTTCGGCAACCGGGGCCTTGCCGCCAAGCTCGGGGAGCAGTTGGCCGAAGAGAACCTGGCCCGGGCCGAGGCCGGGGTCTCCAACATCAATTCCGCAGACGACGACATCCGCAGGCTCCGTTACCAGAGCCGTATCGACGCCTTCGAGCGTCGTCGGAAACGGATGGCGATCGACGAGCTCAACCGGAGGCCCCGCGAAGAGGACATTCCAGCCCCGGCCCCGGCCCCGGCCCCGGCTCCCGCTCCCCGAAGGAGACCCTCCCCGGTTTCCAGTCCTGTTCGAGAGGATGCCGCACCCGCTCCCAGTGAACCGGCGACGGCTACCGCACCCGCTCCCAGTGAACCGGCAACGGCTGCCGCACCCGGTAAACCGGCGGCTGCCGCACCCGCCCCCAGTGAGTCGGCGACAGCTGTCACATCCGCCCTCCCGGATCCGGAGGATCAGGCTGTGAACCCCAACTTCCCTTACCGGAGCACGTATCAGATAAGGGAGGACGAGGCTCCCCGTTCCACTGAGCAGATGGCCAGGCAACGCGAGATGCTCCACAAAAGGGAGATGGCGCGTTATGACGTGGAGCTGGCAGGACAGGGAAAGGAGCCCGAGCCGGGAGCCGACATTTCCGTCAGCAACGCCTACGCGGATTGGTTGGAACGGACGCAGGGGCGGTCGGCAGCCATCAGGTGGTTGACGGAACGGGTGCGGCTCAACAAGGAACAGGCCAAGGAACGCAATACGCCAAGCTGGGAAGAGGTGGCGAGGGAGTACTGGGCAGAGAGAGAAGCTGCCCGGGAGCAGAAGCTCGGAATCCGGAGAACAGAGTAAAGCGATGCCGCCTGACACCACCATCTCGTCCGAAAGGGACTTCATCCCCCAGTCCCCCCGGTTCTTCCGGGAACTGGAACGGGACCCGCTCCTCAGTCCGGTGACCAAGAACCGGTTGGTCGACCGGGTCTTGCGGGATGAGCTGGACCTTGAGAAAAACCTCAACGAGATCCGTCGGCAGAGGCAGGCGCTGGATGCCGGGGCCATCCGGCTGGAGACCGTCCGGCTCCAGAACCAGAACCTTTCGCTGGAGTTCGAGAACCGGAAGAGGGCGATCGAGTCCACTCGGAACCTGAAGGACCGGATCCATGAGATCGCCACGGATCCCGCCCTCGGTCCGACCGAACGTCGGCAACTCCTCTACGAGCTACAGGTCGAGAACGCGGACGTGGCGGAGTACTCCCCGGGATTCGGCGACATGTTCAGGGCCGGGGAGAGGTTGGCTGATCCGGTGGGAACGGCGGAGGAGAGGCTCGATCTCTACAGGCAGCGGATGCTCGACGAACAGAGGGAGAGGGGACGGAAGGAAGTCGAGGACGCCATCAGGGATGCGAGGCGCAAGGACGAGGAAAGGCGAAAGGCCTTCTACAAGCACCAGAAGGAAGCGTTCGATGACGACGTCAAGGCCATCGAGAACCTGCTCGAACCCCCGGGCCTGAGCACGGGGAGCGGGGAGGACTACAACTTCAAGACCCCCCGTGCCCGGGAGTCCGTGACCCAGATCCTGGAGAGGTATGACCCCGAGTTTGCTGAGAAACTGAAGAGTTCCCAACCCTCGAACTCGGAGTTCGTCTTCCAAGTCCGGACCAAGATCCGCGCGATCGAGTCCGAGCTCAGGAAACACGGGGCTGAGTCCATCACGGGGGTCTCTTCCTCCGGACCCGACAAGGCCGTCGATCCCGTCAACCTTTTCACGCCCCCTCCTGACAAGAAGTAGTTCCCAACATACCCCGAGACGCTATGCCGTTGCCACCCAGTCACCCGGACACGGGCCCCCAGGAGGAAGAGGAACAGTTCCTCACCTTCGACGAATGGAAGAACAGCTCCCGGGAGACCGACCCGCTGGAGCAGCTGCGCCGCTACAGTGATTACGCGAGGACGGAGTACTGGAAACGGGACCAGCTGACCACGGAGCTGGACAATCGTCTTGCGAACACCGTCTTCGAGGCCGGGGTGGAGAGGGGGATCCTCCCCTCGGATCCCGAGGAGGCCCGCGAGGTCTGGCATGACCGGCCCTCGGGCCCCACTTCCCCCGAGGACTTTCGTTCCCTGGTCAGTCATTATGCCGACACCAGGAACAAGGAAGGGGAGAAGGCGTTGCGCAACTATGTCGCCGCCCTCGGCATGCCCGACATCCGCCCCGATGTGATGGGTCATTTCCAGAAGCAGGCCGAGCCCTTCATCTCGAACGAGGCGTGGAACAAGTCCAAGCGCGCTTCCGCCCTGAGGGGGGACGTGAAGTTCGTCGCTTACGATGACGAGGAAACCGGGGAGAGGACCTTCGAGTACTCCCCGGACCTGGACCACCCCCTCACCCGCGACGAGATCATCGAGGAGTTTCGACGGAACCCGGGGATGGCGAGCATGGACGACCTTCCCTACATCGAGGCGTCCATGAAAGTCCATCCGGGGTTCAACGAGCCCTACTACAAGGTGGTCAGAAAATCCCGACTGGTCACGATGCTGGCCGGAAACGAGGACGAGTTCATCGCCTCCCGGTTGTCCCGGGCCGTGGAAAACTACACCAAGGGGCGCAACCGGCTCTACGAGGACCTCTCCTTCCTTGGCGAGGAGGCCAAGCTCTTCGGGGAGGAGGTCAATGCCGGGGAGCTGGTCGAGGCTGCGGTGGACCTGGTGAAGCAGAGGGCTGTCGAGCAAGCCGAAGTGGACCACGAGGCACCCGAGGAACACGTGCAGTCCCTCTCGACCGGGGAGCTGGTGTTCCCGATGGACACGCTTCTCGACCGGGACCTTTTCGAGAAGGCCCTCGACAATCTTGAGGTCAGCGGGGAGGAGCGCGCGCACCTCATCAAGACCAGGCCCCTGAAACTGGCGGTCTACACCCCGCGACTCAAGGAACTCCTCGTTGCCAACGATGACTTCCTCCCAGCCTTCGAGGAGGGGAAGCTCGAAGGCAAGAAGACCTATGAAATCATCGACGAGTTCTTCAACGCCAACAAGGATTCCTACAGCGGGATGCGCAACCGGATGGGGGCCGGTTTCATCTCGTCAATACAGGGGATAACGCAGCCGGTCATGGGGGTCCCCATCCTCTTTGACAACGAGGACGCGCTCAGGGCCGCAGCCAGCGTCATAGAGTTCGAGAACCGGAGGAAGACCTACGCCCGGTTGCACGGGGACAAGTTCGGGATCGGGTACGACATTGCCACCCTGGTTCCGGAGATGGTGACGGACGTCGCAATCTTCGCCATTCTTGCGTACGCCACGAAGGGGGGATCGGTTCCGGCCCAGGCTGTCGCACGCCTCTCCTTCAAGGCCGCCCTGAAGGCGTACCTCAAGAACCGCATCACCGCCCAGTCCACCAAGGCCATCCTCAGGAGGGCGATCTCGAAGAAGGCCACCAAGGGGGCCATCGCCGGGGCCCTCAAGGGGAGCTTCAAGAGCTTGTTCACGGCCCGGGGATTCGTGGGACAAACAGCGATCTGGGGAAACCGGATCGCCTCGTCCGCCTACGTGGACCTGTACACCGCCATGGAGGGCGACCTCAAGGCGGACGGGACCCCCCGTTACACCGAGCACGAAATCCGGAAGACCTCCCTCAACCACGCCCTCATCTCGGGGTCGTTGGGGGGGATGATCACCGCCGGGTTCATGAAGGTCGGGCTGGGGGGTGCGGAACAGCTGGTCAACCGCTTCACGGGCGGGGTCAGCAACCGCACGCTGCACGCGTTCTACCGGAGAATGGCCAGTCACGGCAGGAACATCAAGGATCTCGCTGGACAACTGGAGGGCCGGGAAGGGGCACTTTCCGCCAGTTCCCTCCTCTCCAGGGTGGACTTGAGCTCCTATTCCAAGTTCGTCTCCAGCCTGGCCAAGGAATCCGTCGTCTCCCACCTTCGGGTGGGGGGAGCGCAAGTCCTCTCGGAGGCTGCGGAGGAGGGCTTGCAGGAAGTGTTCGAGGGGGTTTCCCGAAACCTGCACCTCAACGAGGACATCGACATTATCCCGTTGTTGAGCCAAGCTGGTTACGCCGCGTTCCTGGGCGGGATCTTCGGAACCGTCGGCGGGGTCAGGGAAGTCGGGATTCGTGCCGACCTGACACGGGTCCCGACCGCCACGCGCATGAGCATGGAGGCGGACTTCCTGGAGAAGGTGGCCCGTGACCTCGACCAGACAGACAGCCCGTTGACCGCAAGGTTCGTGCGCTCGATGGCTTTCCGGGCCCGGGCCCGGGGGGAATCCTACATGGAGATACTGGAGAAGAGGCTCACCGAGGAGTTGGAAGCGGAAGCCGAGCCCGAGCCCGAGCCCGAGCCCGGGCCCGCCAGGGAAACCGCTCCCCCGCAGGTGGTCCCGCCCGGAAGGGAGCGGGTGGCGGGCTTGCTCCCCACGGTCGAGCCCACCTATACCGAGAGTGAGCTCGAAGAACTCCAACAGATTGACGAGCACCTTCGCCACTACCAGCAGGAGTACGACGACATCATGCAGCGGGCCCCGGAGGTCGATCCCAAGACCGGGAAACCGAAGGGGGAATCCGACCCCGAGGACCTCGCACGGCTGGAAACGATCCGGCACCAGGTCAACCGCCTCCGTGGGATCAAGGAACAGATCCTCAAGCGGGCCCTTCCCCCCGACCCCAAACCCCCGACCACCCCGGAGGAGCTCGTCCACCGCTTGAGAGTGGTGGGCTACCGGGCAGCCAAGCTGTCCAAGCGCCTGTGGATCCTCCGCAAGAAGCCCTTCCTCACCACCGAGGAACAGGAGGAGGTCCGTTCCATCAACCGGGCCATGTTCCTGCTCGCACGGGAGCAGGAGGTCCTGATGAGCATGGGCATGCCGCAGGTGGACCCCGGCACCCAGACCCTGGGGGTCCCGTTGCTGGGCCCGCCGGTGGAAACCGAGGGACAGAAGACCGCCAAGTCCCTGGACCCGGACTCCGACACCTCGAAGATCCTCGGCCAGCTTATGCGGATCAACAAGCAATATGACAAGCTCCGCAAGATCCGCAAGAGCCGACGCACCCCCGCCCAACAGGCCCGTTTCCAGAAACTGGGGAAACAACGCCAGTCCCTCACCAACAAGCTGCGCAAGGCCATGGACAAGGACCTGGCCCCGCTCCCGGCTCCCGGAAAACTTGTCCACACCACGATCTTCGGGATCCGCCCCCTGACAAGGCAGGGGAAACCGGAGCTGCGTGAGGAATCCGAAAGGGCCCAGGTGTACCCGCTCCGGAACAGGTTGATGGAGCTCACTGAAAGGCTGGAGAAACTCAAGGAATCCGAGGATGCGGACCCGCAGCAGGTCAGTCAGCTTGAGGACCAGATCCGGGATCTCCGGGTCCAGTTGGAGGCGGCCCGCAAGCCCGGGATCTCTTCCAGTTCCGACTCCGTGGTTTCCCGGTTCCTGAAGCGCAGGCAGAAGGAGCCCGCCCGGGAAAAGGTTGCGGATCCGACTGCCGTCATCCGCCAGATCCAGGAGCTGAAGGGGGACCTGGAGACCAAGAGGAGGGCCTTGAGGAAAGCTGTCGCGCAACAGGCCCCCGACGAAACGATCCAGTCCTATGCGGAGGCACTGGAGACCATCAGCCAGAGGATCCTCCACCTCGAAGAACAACTCCACCAGTTCCGCTTGTTCAAAACCGGGTCCACGGCCCTGGACTCCATGCCCGAGGAAACCCGCAACGAGGTCCTCAAGGAAGCCGAGGAGATGTTCGAGGCCGAGTTCGCTGCCGAGTTCGGAATGGAGGAGCGCAAGCTGAACGTCCTCCGGATCAGGATCCAGGAGAAATTCCGGGCCCTGTTCGGGGAGACGCTCGAACCCGAGGAGGAAGCCGAGGAGATCGGGGACCTGAGACAGTCGTACAGGGCCGCCCTCCGCACAGCCCGGGGGGCCGAGAGGAACCTCTATGAGACGGCCCTCGCCGAACTGGAGAACCGGGCCCTCAAACTCCGGGAGACCGGGACCCTGAGGGCTTCCGAGCTGGACGAGGGAGCCGACCAGGCGACCGTCGAGATGTTCGGGGAGGTGGTTCTCCGGAGGCTGAACCGGGACCGCTCCGAACTGATCCTCCGAAGGATAGAGGAAATCGACAACAAGGTCCAGCAACTCAAGTCGAAGACCGGTTCCTCGGAAATCCTCGACCTTCTCCGGAAGGAGGAGGCGGTCTGGAAATCCCTCCGGGAACAGTCCGACCTCTCCGATGCGCAGATCCAGCACATGATGGAGTCCATCGACTCGATGGAAGAGCTCAACCGGATTTTCGGGGAACTGGTCAAGGACAAGAGCCGACCCTTCGACAAGCAGCTCATCGAGCTTCTCCAGTCCGAGCGTAACCGGTTGCACGGTTACCTTGATGAGCCGCTCGTCCGTTTCCAACAGCTGGAGGAGGTTCTTTTCTCCAAGGAGGAAAGGGTCTCCCAAGTGGTCCAGAACGACCTCGTCCTCACCCCCGAGAGCGAGGCCACCAAGGTGCAATGGGAGGAAGCCCGGGCCCACTGGATCCTGGCCCGGGCCATCCGATTGGCGGAAGAGCGTGGGCCCGTGGTCGAGCTCACACTCGGGGACACCCGCCATCCCAAGCAGGTTGTCGAGAACCGGGACGTGACCCGGATGAGCGTGGAGGAAATCCTCCTGGCCGAGAACGACAACGACCTCGTCCAGTCCAGCCCGCTGTTCACCCTGCAACAGAAGGAGCTCTTCGACCGGGTGGACAGGCTGGTCAAGTCCGGGGAGCCCTCCAACTGGTTCCCGGAGGGAAGCGACCCCGAGGCCCGGGAGTACACCCTCAAGAACGCCATCCTCAACCCGCCCCGTGAACTCTCCCCGGAGGAAACCATGGGCCTGCTGGAGCGGGTTCTCACCCCCGAGCAGCGCAAGGTGCTGATCGAGCAGGGGAGGACGGTGCTTACCCCGGAAACCAATCACGAGCTTATCGAGTTCTTCCTCGACCACCCCGAGTTCGGGGCCCGTTCGACCAGCAGGGCCGGGGCGGCGGGGATGCCCGCCATGAGCGACCTCGACCGGGTCGCCACGGAGTTCGGACAGGCTTTCCGGAACTGGAAGGACCCGCGCCAGACGGTCCATTACCCGAAGGGTGACGACCCGGACAACCCCCGTGGGTTCGCTTCCCCGGGCAAGGCCCGGATGGCGGCGATCCGGTTGGGGTTGCGGCAGGGGGACTACGAGCTTGAGACGATGGAGATCGAGGTGGACCGGTCCAAGTCCGAGCACGTCCGTGAACGGGCCGTCCTCCAGAAGAAACTCAGGCAGGCCAGGACCCGGGCGACCAGCCAACGGGAGGTCCAACAGATTGAAGGGAGGCTGGAGGAACTGGAACAGGACCTGCAAGAGGACACCGACCGGGTGGGGCAGGTCCGTGAGACCCGCTACCGCATCGTGTCCAGACCGGCCACCACACTGGCGCAGGAACGGCAGGCCGCACGGGAACTCGCCGAGGAAAACGCCCGCAAGGCACAGGAGAAGCAGGACCTCAGCGAAGCCGAGAAGATGGCCCATCGCTGGGGGGCGTTGCCCGTCCACTGGCAGGGGGAGACCAACATCCCCCTCATCATGGTCCTGCGGGACCGGCTGAAGGCGCGGCAGGACGCCGTCAATCCCGAACTGAGCGAGAGCCAGCGCACCGAGGCCAACACCATCGCATGGCAGGCGGACAAGGCCATCGCCAGCGCGTTGCAGGAGAGGGCCAACCTGAACAGGGACCAGGTCAATGCGGTGCTGGACCCGATCGACAAGGTCAGGGAATCCTCCGGACTGGACTCGGTCTACAAGAGACTCGCCGAGGAGGAGTCCCGGAGGTTCAGCGAGGAGGGGGTTGATCCCGACAGTGTCAAGGACATGGATGTCCTGCTGGCACGGGCCCGCCTCTTCAACCTGGAAGCCGTTCGGCGGCGGCTCCAGAAGGCCGAGCTTGAATCCGTGGCGACGGGGGAATCGGTCTCGACCATCCTGGAAAAGCAGGCACTCGCCGACTTCCGCAGCATCTCGCTGCATCGGGAACTGATCACGCTGGCGGACCTTCTCCTGAGATCGAACGTCGAAAGCGACATCAAGCGCAGGCTCATCGAACTCGGGGCCGGTCCCATTGTCGGGGCCGCAGCCATCCGGGAGGGCAGTGCCACGCAGGAGGCGGTCGAGACCCAGATCCGGATCCTGGAAGACCAGTCCAAGTTCTACATCGAGGAAACCGAGCCCGAAGGAATGGCCCCGGGAACCTACGGGAGAAGGGCCGAGATCATCAACGAGCGGATCGAGATCCTTAAACGGATTCTCGACAAAAGGGAGAAGCTGGACCGCAAGCTGGAACGGATCCGCAAGTCCACCACGAGGATCCACAACCTTTCCCGTGGGGGGAACTTCACCAAGAATGACGCCGACGTCCTCCGCAAGCTCAAGCGCCGGAAAAAAACCGAGTCCGTCCTGAACGGGATCAAGGAACTGGAGGACAAGAAGGCGGGCGTGGAGAAGCGCAGGGTCGAGGTCCCCCGGGAGGAGGCCCGGAGGGAGAAGCTCCGGAAGCAGGCCCATGAACTGGAGCAGGAGCTGTCCGAAGAGCAGGCGGCGCTGGACCTGTTCGACTCCGAGAACCAGGAACCCTTCCAGTCCCCGGACACGCAGGACGACCTTCGGGCCACCGTGGAATCCCTCCGCAAGGTGAAGGTCCCCTACGTCAAGAAGGACGGGACGACGGGGACTGTCTCGCTCGGGACCATCGAGGGGTGGGTGCGCCTCACCGAGACCGACGAGACCGAGAACCTCAGGGCCATTCTTCCGAAGCTCCCGTCCCACGACGTGAACTCCGGGCTCCCGATAAGCTACCAGGGGTTGGGGAGGATCCCCGAGGTCGACCAGAACCTGTTCAATTCCTACGTGGAGCTGGGGGTGGTCCCGACTGCGGAACAACTCCGCAACGGGGAACTGGTCGACGGGATGACCAGCCCGTTTTCCAACAGCACGGTTTACGTGTCCCGTTTCCGGGTCTCGCTACAAATCGCCATCGACAGGAAGTCCCCCGTCAACCGGGACGCCGGAAGCCAGACCTTCGGGGACATCCGCTTCGACGGCCCCAGCAACACCATCCAGAAGAACCTGCACACGGCACAGGTCTATTGGGGGAGGTTGACCGGGATCTTCCAGGCCCGCATGCAGGTGTGGCGGAGGATCCAGGACACCAGTTCCCTGATCACCCAGATCAAGCGCGCCATGGCCAGGGGACGGGGACTGGTGGGGTTGATCGAGCTCCAGGCCATGGAGGATCTCGGGGTGGTGACCCCGGACATGGACCCCGTTGAGGTGGACGCGTCCATGACCAAGTGGAGGAGCGACCCCGGGAGCCTCGTCAAGGATCTCACCCGCCACCTCAAGGCGCTGAGGAATTTCCACACGGACCTCACCAAGCGGTCCGTCCAGTACAAGGAGGGGACCACCTACCAGCGGACCAGGGCGGCGGGCGAGGCGTCCCGGACCATCCCCGCCCCGTTCAAGGAAGCGGACTTCGCCTACACCACCCGGGACCAGGAGGCGATCTCGGTCCACAAGTCCTTCGGGTCCCGCACCATCCGGATCCCCGTCCCGTTCCGGTTCACCCCCGAGGGGGACATCATGGGGGCCTTCACCAACGACCCCGAGATCACGGCCCACCAGCTCGATCTTAACCTGGTGGTCGAGATCCCGGATTACTACCGGGAGAACCCCGACAAGATCAACAAGTCCATCAAGGTGGGTGAGGACGGGTTCGTCTCCGGGGCCCTCAGCCCCTCCGAGGGCAGGTGGGTCCATGAGCCCGGGGACCTCAGCGAGTCCATGGGGCAGGTCCACGGGGCCCGTGACGAGAACATCCAGCAGGAGGTCCTCGACCTCATCACCTCCCTGCCGAGGCTGGACTTCGAGGGGGGACAGGCGATCATGCAACTGCTCGGCAACCCCCCGCTCCCGCAGACTTCGTTGGAGGGGATGGGCATCAAGGGGAAGGTCCACGGGTTGGCCGGGGACCCGAAGGACCTTCGCAACTGGTTCGAGTCCGCGTACATGATCCTCTTCTCGGGTCTGGACGCCTCGTCCAACGCGGACCTGGCGATCCACTACGGGGAGGAGAGCTCCCGGGCGGAGGAACTCGCCCCGCAAATACGGAAGCTCCGGCCCCGCATCCTCAAGGAGATCGAGGACGTGACCTCCACGCACAGGGTGGAGGGTGGGCACCCCGTCTACAACCGGGCCCTGTCCTCGATATACTCCAGGTACTGCCGCAACGTGCTGGAGTTCATCCTGGCGGCCCGCATCAACCAGAACCTCGAAACGGCCAACATCTCCCGGAACCAGACCACCAACCCGGGGACCAAGACCCTGGTCTCGAAGTTCCTCGACACGATCCTCGACGAGGAAAGCAAGAGGGCGATCATCCGGGCCACTCCCCAGATTGCGCAGGCGGCTTTCAACCGGGGGGTGACCCTCAGCGCCAAGCAGCACGTGGCCGAGTACGGCTACCAGTTGTTGTTGGAGTTCCGGGGACTGACGGCGAAGGGCAATCCCGTCGGGATCCCGACCCGCTTCTACGACCCCGGGTCCCGCAAGGCCCGGCTCGAATCGTTCGTCTCCACGGCCAGCAAGACCGCCCGGGTGTTCCACCGGGAGGCCACCAAGAGCCTCAGCCACGACGAGAGACTGGCGCGCATCAACCGGAAGCGGGGGGTGCCGCTCTACGAGGAGACCCTCTCGCCGGACACGGTGATCGAGCCCGCTTTCGGGGAGGAGACCGAGGGGGAGGCCCCGCCCCTCGAAGAACTGGGCGAGGAGGAACAGGCAACCCTCGCCGAGGCCAAGGCACGGATCATCCAGAGGCAGAAGGAGGAGCAGGGGGACGACGAGGACACGGGCGAGACCACCGACCTCGACGAGATCGAGGCCGAGGACGAGTGGGACGAGCTCGAAAGGTTCGAGGAGGAGGAGGAGGAACTCCGGAACCGCACCATTCCGCTGGCCCGCCAGGCGATCCGGAAGGGGAAGGTGGCGAGGCTCCCGGAAATGAAGGAGTCCGGGGAGGCGGCAGACGTGGCACGGGAAGCCGTGCGACGGGGGACCCTCCAGCGACCGGGCCTCCCCACCCTCAGGCCCGAAGGCCTGCCCCAATGGCCCGAACGGAAACTGAGCGAGGTCGAGGGGATCGTCGAGCGGGTCCTCCAGGTGGCGTCCCAGAGGTTCCCGAACCTCAACCTCTCGGAATACAACTCCGGGAACATCGGGGCGCTGGTCTCCATGCTGGGGGAGGAAGCGGGACTGACGGGCGAGGACCTGGCCTCCCTCCTGTTCACCCCGGAGGAGATCAAGAACATCCGGCGGCAGGGGTTCCGGCCTTCGGTTTCCTCGCTGGCACAGAAGGTGGTCATCTCCCCGCACAGGGCGAGGCTCCAGCAAGCCGAGGCCCGGTCCATTAAACTGGATTCCAAGAACCCGAACACGAAAACGGTTCTGGAAACCATCGCTGAAAACGACCCCGAATACGGGTGGATCGCCAAGCTCCTGCTCCAGATTCCCGGAGTGGTGAACACCCGGATCCATGTCGGGAACCTCCCGTTCTCCTACTGGGCGGGGGCCTACGACACCGCCACCGGCAACATCTTCGTCAACCTCGGAAGCGAGAACGGCAGGGGCCTGACCGATGTCGTCATCCACGAGCTGCTCCACAAGGCCACCATCGAGGTCGTGCGCAACCCGACCACCGCCCATGAGAAGGCGCTGGTGGCCAAGCTCGACCAGCTCCGGAGCGAGTTCCTGAACCAGGCCAGGAGGTCCGGGACCGGGATGAACACCCAGATCGAGGTCGCCTTGAACGACAACGAGGAGTTCATCACCTACGCCCTGACCTCCCCGGCTTTCCAGCGTCTCCTCAAGAAGCTCCGGAGCCAGAAGAAGAGCTTCTTCTCCCGTCTTCTGGAATGGTTCCGCCAGTTGTTCCCGTACCGGGGGCCGAAGACGGACATGCTTCCGGAGGATGTCCTCGTCAACCTGCTGGACCTGGTGGGTGCCAACCGTTCGCTGGCGCAGGGTTCGAGGGTCCACTTCATTCTCGGTCCCGACAACGAGGGGTCCCTCAACCGGGTGTGGGAGACCCTGCGCACCCGGTTGGTCGGGGAGTCCGACGGTCCCCCCGTCACCGACCAGCTGAGGGACCCGGTCGGATTCCTCCGGGGCCTCTTCCCCGATCCCCGGGTCGTGGTCCCGGACCCGGACAATCCGCACCTGGTCCGGGTGGACGTCCGTTCGGGGGAGATCCACGTCAACCCCGGGAGGGCGGCGAGGGAGATCCGTGGCATGACCCGGGGACAGGCCGAGGCCCGGTTGAAGGGGGAGATGGACCAGGCCCTCGCCCTCTACATGGCGGGCACCGAGACCTTTCCGGCCCCCGCTTCCAGACCGGAGTTCGGCGAGGACTTTAATCCGGTTCCCGGCGAACCGGATTGGGACCTGCTGCACGAGTCCCGGACCGGCTTCCCCCCCACCGACCTTGACCGGGGGGTCGCCATGGTGCAGTCCCTCAAGAACGGGCAGCGTGCCATGGGGGAGATCGTCGCTCCCGAGAACGAGTTCGAGGCCCGGGAGCTGGGGCTCGAAGACTCGGGCCTCTCCCACTTCCCCGTCATCCTTCCCGACGGGTCGCACGGAATGCTCGTCTTCCGCAAGGGCATGGAGCAGAGGGCGCAGCAGGCCGCCGACCTGCTGCGGAGTGTCCCCGGGGAACCCGAGGCCCAGGCCGAGAGGCTTGAAAAACTGAGCCGCCTGATGGGGATCGACCAGACCAACCAGCCCCGTCCCGTCACCCAGTTCTTTGACGTCAACGGGCTCGAACGGCTGGCCCGGGAGCTCATGAACGAGGGGGTGACGGAATCCAGTCTGGAGTTTCTCTTCCATCATGCGAGGGACGAGGGGGTCATCATCAACTCGGTCCTCCCCTACATGAAGTCCGTCCAGCGGAACCTGTCCGACTCGGCGAGGGAAACCGGGGACCTGCTCACCGCCTCCCGGGCGGACGTGCTGGCCCTGAGCATCCAGTCCCTCGAAGAAAGGGCGGGGCTCCGTCCCCTCTCGACGGGGACCGACGTCGAGAACCCGGCTTCCGAGGTGGAGGCCCTGATTGAAACCGCCGTTGGAAACGGGGACGGAAGCAAGGTTCTCTTCGCCATCGCCATCGACTCCGGAACCGAGGGGGGCAAGAGCTGGATCGGCAGGATGTGGAACAGGCTGGAGGAAAAGTTCCGGGATCTTCCCAGCGACCTCAAGAACCTGCGGGACTTCCGGGACGGGACCCTCAACCGGGCCACCCAGAACCTGTCCACCTTCAACAAGAGCTTCCACAAACTGGTGCGGCGCGCCCTCCGGGAGGGCATCGACATCCCCCCGGAGGACATCCGGATCCTGGCGGGCACCACGGCCCCCACCATTCCCGAGGCGGCACGCAGGGAGATCGACAGCCGGTTCACCGAGCACATGGCCCGGATCAAGGCCGAGGCCGAGGCCGAGGCCGAGCAGCACCCCGACATCCAGAACTACCAGGGGGCCGTGCGGTTCAACAAGAAGGCCAAGATCTACGAGAAGCTCGTGGAGGAGAAGAGCAAGGTCGCCGTGCGGGACCGGGAAAACGCCCTGAGCTCGGCGCGGATCGCCAACAACAGCCAGATCCGCAGCCAGCAGGAACAGGCTGCCCGCAGGTTGCGGGCCCGTGGGTTGGGTGAGCTGGTGGACTCCATCGAGACCTACCGCAACGAGATCAGCCGACTCAGCGTCCAGCTCTCCGAGGACGAGTCCATTCCCGAGGAGGTCCGGATCGTGATCCGGGACAACTGGGACGTCTACCTCACCCGGACCTTCCGCTTCTTCACCACCCCGGAGTGGAAACGGGCCATGCTCGACAAGCGGTCCAAGATCGTCACGATCAACGGGGCCCGTTACGACTTCGAGAAGCTCAAGGAGGAGGCGGCCCGGGACATCGTCGGCGGGATCCAGAACTCCCGGATCGCAAAGGGCGAGGACCCCCTGTCCCCGGAGGAGGCCATGAAGCAGGCCCGCAAGCAGCTGGCCCGATTCCTGGCGCACGTGGCGCAGTCCACCGAGAACCCGGTCCGGAGGGCCAACGCCCTCAGGCAGAACACCCGCAACTTCCTCAAGAAGGAGCACATGTCCCCCGCCCTGAGGGCCCTCCTCGGGGAGGTGGGCCACGAGGATCTCCCGGCGGGTGTCACCATCGACGACACCTTCGAGAACATGGTCCGGACCCACATGATCCTGGCCAAGTTCGCCTCCAACGAGGTCTTTCTCAAGCGGCTCCGGGACCAGCTCCTCGAAAGCGGGGTGGGCAAGACCAAGTTCGAGCCCGGGCTGGTCAACGCCGTGGGCGGGCTGGAGGCGGGCAACCCGGCCCGTCGGGCCCTCGAAGGACCGGACTCCAAGGTCCGCCTCTGGGTCCCCCCGGAGATCGCCAAGGCCCTCGCCGCCGAGTTCTCGACCGTGCTGCAAGGACCGATGTCCAACACCGAGGAGACCATGTCCACGCTGGCCCGTGTCGTTTTCCGGGCCGCCGGGGTCTCGCTGGGCATGAAGACGCTGGGGAGCTTCGGCTTCTACACCCGCAACACCCTCTCCAACCACTTCTTCTTCCTCCCCTTGCAGGGTATCCCGTTTATCGGAACCCGGAACAAGGAGGCCATCATGACCTCCCTCCAGACTTTCCTGCACATGGGGGATGCCGAGGCCCAGGCCCACATCGGCAGGATGGTGGAGCTCCAGGTGCTCGGCGACGAGCTCCGGGCCCGGATGATCAAGGACCTCTACGAGGGGTTCAGCGCCACGCCGGAGCAGACGCTGGAGGCCCTGGTCCACACCCTCCTGACCGGCAAGGAGACCAACAACAAGATCTCGTCCAAGATCCGGAACATCCTCAACAAGGGGATGGAGGGGGGAGCCACCCTCAACAACCTCCTTGACGGGATGGCCAAGATGATGGCGTTCAACTTTGAGTTCGACGTCCTCACGAAGGCGGCGGAAGCGGGGAAGGTCGAGGGACTCACGGCGGACCCGGCCACCGACCCGGAGGGATTCAAGGCCCAGCTCGAAGAACTCGCCGCCGCCAAGGTCAAGCGGACCATGCAGGGGCACAGCCAGGTCTGGCAGATCATCAAGCGGTTCAACCAGTCCCAGGCCTCGCTGCTGGCCTTCCCGTTCGCCCGGTTCAAAAGCGACGTTCTCCGCATCCTGACGACCACCCCGGTCCTCATCAAGGAGGAACTGAGCTCGGGCAACCCGGTGCTCGTCCGCCGGGGAATGCAGCGTGCCGTCGGCTACGGGCTCACCACCACCATGATGATGGGGGCCCTGACCATGGCATTCCGGTTCCTCTTCGA
>Ga0180436_10002289_pt1 | contig 18275 bp, 34 predicted proteins | sample SS_ome_2_FD_132434 | JGI IMG/M metagenome (GOLD analysis project Ga0180436, IMG submission 132434) | Hypersaline lake sediment archaeal communities from the Salton Sea, California, USA - SS_3_S_2 metaG | ecosystem: Environmental > Aquatic > Non-marine Saline and Alkaline > Hypersaline >...
CAAGCCACTTGAGCATGGCACGCCAGCGTGGTCCGGTGACCCCCATCGGGGGGAAGTCGGGGTTGTTGCTGTGATAGCAAACGTAATTTAGGAATCGTTCGATAGTCATAATATCATTCTATCTGTTTGGGGGGCTTCTTGTATTGCTTGGCCATGTCGTCCAGGTCGTCGCGGAGGGATTCGATATCCCCCAGCGTGGGGAAGTACAGGCAAATTTGCCTACGTGTGCCGGTCTTGTCCTCGTCCTGCCACGCCTCCAGAAATGCGGTGATTCGCCCGTTGTCGCGGTTGTGGTAGACTGTACCACGTGTTTTCACGTCTGCCTCAAGGTGGATATCGGCAGACATACTCTTCTCGTCTACTCGGAATCGAAACATGACTCTCTCCCTCTTATTGGTGGTGACTGCTACCTCTCCAGACGGGCTTCGTTTGCATCGCCCGCAGCTTCCCAGATTTCCTCCTCTTTTGGGGGGTTGTTGGTATTCGCCAGGATATCGAGAATCGACCCCTCTTGAATACCACTAATGGTCCAGCCCTCCCCACTGAGGGGGTAGACTGTGATTTCGCGGCAGACCGCTTCGGTCTCGATTTCCAGACCCCCCTCGGGCGGGTCCAGGTAGGTCGCCGGTCGGATGGGAGACCAGTAGTACGTGATTTCCCAGGTGATTTCCAGCCAATCCTGGGGGTACGTGACCAACGTTGCCTTGTGCATGGTTTTCCTCCTTTGTTGCCCTCATTCTACCATATTCTTCGGCTATGTCAAGCCCGAATCTTGAAAGTTTTTGGAATTTTCCTAAGTCGTTGCTACATAAGGAGTTACGACGACGGAGCGGCCCCTCGATTGACGTAAACCAAAGCCCCACAACAACTTACGTCATTATGGGGCAATGGCCAAAGGAGTATCGCTTGTTACCCCACTACTGCGGGGCTTCGTACTCGCCTAGTCGTAGAATCCGCACGTGCATTCCGAGAGCATCGACCCGCAGTTGTCACACGGGATGATATCTACTTCTCTCAGGGGGTGCGACGGCGGCATCGCATCGAACGATTCGTCAATTTCCTCCCTTGTTAGGGTTTCACCGCAATGCCCCATACATACTAGGTCACCGTCACCGGTAACGTGAACGTCACCACCACAGATACCACACATTTCGCTGACCCTCCATAATCTCGCTGACTACAGCCCATCGCAGGCCGAGCGGGCCGGTTTGGGTGTTACGCGAACTTGTACAGCAGCCACCCGTAGACGACTGCCCAGCCGTATACATAGGCAAACCACGCTGCCCATAGCAGACTAGGGAACATAGGCAACTATCTCCCACCTGCCGGATTGCATGCGGTAGTAAGTGTACACCACCCGCTTGGGGGACTCGTTTCCCTCGGCGTCCTGCAACATGACGGAGCCACGCCCCTCATTGTTGTAGAATACCGGGCAGTCCACACAGGGGGTGAGACCGTCGTAGTAGTCCCTCAGCACGGAGGTAAGAGCCACCCACCAGTGGGAGACTTCGTCGTAGTACCGCCCATGGGGGGAGCCGGAACTCAGGTCTGACACACACGTCGGCATTTTGCTTCTGCGGTTCATGTCTCGTCCTCCTTTGTTGCCCCCTATCATACCATATTTATCGTCCATTGCAACCCCGAAAATGAGAAAAAACAGGAATTTTCCTAAGTCGTTACTGTGTAAGGGGTTACGGCGACGGGCGGGCCGCTTCGTTGACGTAAAGCTAAGCCCCGCAAGGAGTTACATCAATTCTCCGTGTGGGGCTGTAGCCTCTGGGGTTTCCGTCATGTCTCAGGGACGGCAGTCACGCCTGCCCCCTCTCTTTGGGGGGTCGATGTTACGCCTGTCACGTGTGAGCAGAGGAACTGAGCCGGGCAGGCTCATCAAATTACCATTGCAATCATCATACCATATTTATCGGCTGTGTCAACCCCTTTCTTCACCTTTTTTGGAATTTTCGTAAGTCGTTACACCGTAAGGGTTTACGTCGTCGGAGGGGCCGCTTCGTCGCCCTAAGTTGAAGCCCCACAAGGACTTAGGTCGATGTGGGGCTAGGGGGTTTGGGTAGTTTACACGATGTGAAAACAGAAGTCGCGGAGCTTCCCCGCCATTTGGGTGGACAGGCAATCCCACCTATCCTCATTCTCTTCTTGGACGGTCAGAACCCGCCATGCGAGGTACTCAGGAAAGTGGAACGTGATATCGTAGGGGGCGTCCCAATCCCCCTCAAAGTGGCATTCCATGAGAATGTCGAATAAATCGTTCCCATGGCTGTACCGGTGACCTACCCAGTCTATGGCCTCGCGTTCCACTAGACTGAGGGTGAGGGTGTAGGCGTAGCCCGCGAGCGGGGTGGCTGTGGCTGGCATGACATGCTCCCTTGCTTACATGTTTCATGTTACAATCTCATTATACCATATGTTATCGGCACGTCAACCCCTAATCTTGAATAATTTCATTTTTGTCGTAAGTCGTTACTACCAAAGGACTTACGGCGACGAGGCGACCGCCCCCCGCTCGTAAGTCGTTACTACATAAGGACTTACGTCGATTCTCTCAAAATGAGAAACACCACAAGGGGGGTATTGCCCGAGAAGCCGCACCCCTCTGGTGGGTGGCGGCATATGGGGCAGGATGGGGTGTGACTACCCCCCTGGCGGGGTAGCCACCCTGACTAGGCCGACCCCCTACCTGCGGGGGGCGAACACGCTGCGGGGGACACGACCACGTTCGGTGGGTGACTCACCCCCCCAGAAGCGTTCCCACTCGTCTTGGGGGGGGATAGCCACATCGGGGGTGTGGGATGCGTCCAGGTGGGCATCGGGGGGTAGCTGGTCCCCAAAGGGGGTGAGACCCAGTTCCACATTCAACCTAGCCAGCGTAACCCGGTCAGCCTGTGCATCTTCCTCAGCTTCCCTATCTTGACGCTTGGCTTCATTGGCCAAATCGGGGTGGACCCTGACCACCCACAAGGGGGTGACCGTCGTGAACATGAGAAACGGGGCAATTTCGGGGTTCTTGAGAAGCTGGGTAACTAGGGCATTTTCGGTCGTGACACGCATGACGTAGCTCCTTTGGGGGGTGTGGATGTGATGCCAACCTGACCCCCTCCGCAGAGGGGACCGGGCAGGCCGTCCCCCCCGCAGGGGGGACAACCCTGACCCACCCCCCTAGTCGGGGACTACGTCGTACCGCACCTTATCAATGGTGGCCTCGGTGACCCCCGTTAGGGTGATGCGGCGGAAGTTGCTGACCACCCCCTTGCTGGGGGGCTTGACCAAATCCGCGACCGCCTCCCGCTCGCAGGGGGTGCCGTCCAGCGTGTATTGGGTACTCCCACTGGCGGGGTAGAAGGTGACGTACAACGTACCACATTTGGGGTTGGACTGACCAGCCTTCCCCCCATTGTGGCGGCTGACCGGCCCCGCGACGTGGTCCAGCCAGTTGGTGGGGCTGACCTCTACCTCAGAGGTGGGGATGCCGAGCGACTTGGCCTTTTTGCGGTCGTAGTGGGGGTTGACCATACCACTATAGTGGGAGACTTTGGTGATTCGGCCACGGTCGGCCTTCTTTCGGGCGGGGTCTGACCCAGACCATTTGAGGGACAGTATTGTGGCCCCCCGCGTTTCCCCCAGAAGGTGGGCCAACTGGCTGTGGGTGATTTGACCGCCATCGGTGGGGGTACTACTGCTGGACATGACAGTTCTCCTTTCGGGGGGTGTGGCCACCCCCACAGAATGAGTGTGGTTCGCGTGGGGGGTGTTTCCCCCCCGATTGCCGCAAGCCACGTTTTGCAATAAAATCGTCATAATGCCACTATACCGTAAATGTCGGCCAGCAAGTTTAGTTTTTCCATTGTTTCGCCTGTTGTTTGTGTTACTGTTGTTTCCCTCTCATGCCTTGATTATATCATATATATCGGAAAACGCAAGGGGTAAACTATAGAAAAAAACCAGAAATTTTTGTCGTCGTAAGTTGTTGGTATATAAGTACTTATGACCGGCGGGGCGCACCCCGCACCCCCCGTTAAGGGGATGCGTCTTCTGGTTTAATTACTTCCAAATAGGGGTGCCCATCATCCACCAGAGGGTTCTCCTCATGTTCAAGAATGACGCAGGGGAAAAACTCACCATCTACACATATGTAAATTGGAAAGTCTGCAATGTCTGGGTCAACACCATAGGTGGAAAGTTCCCGCCAAGTTAGGGGTTTATTTTCGTCCATAGCTACCCCTCCCTTTGAGGGCACGCAATGCCTTGGCGGCATCGGTACCAGCAGGTTGAACACCATGAATCAATAGGGCGAAGTTTCCTCCGGTTGTTGCGGCGTGCGAATCATCATGGTCGATAGGCAATCGGCCCGCTTCACTTTCCGCCATAATGACTTTCGCAGTGCGAATACCGAGGTAGTCAATTAGGTTGTCGTGCTTACCCCCACGCGAACCAGTAATCAGGAAGTTGGGCAAGATGCGACCATTGGACAGGTCTACACAATCCAAACTATCCAGGTAGTGTAGGGACTTTGTGTAAGCATAGAACAATCGGCCAGGATGTTGCAATGCCAGGGCATACGCGGCCCGCAAATAAGACTGCGTGAAGAAATCACCTGACACATGGTATCGCAGAATACCCAGATTAGTGGGTAAATCCGTACTCAGCCTGTGTAGTATCTGTTTGGTAGACCGGGCGGACTTGATAATCTGCGTATTATGGGCGTGCAAGGCATGGACGTTCTTATGCTGTATTTCCGTACTAGACGAGAAACATCGAAACAGGGAATCTCGCCCATCACGAATAGTACGCTTTCCGCCTGCTTCAACTACCCATGACTTGCAATCTAACGCACCGGGGCAAGTCACACCCGCCAAAAGGTCTAAGGAATAAATCTTTCGACGACCGGCTAGATACTTAGCCAGTTCAGCGATTTTCCTTAGAAGTTTGGTTTTCGCGTTCTCAGGAGAGAATTTTAGCATCTTAGCTCCTTTCTGCTATGTCCTCATTATAACATAGTATCGGCAAAATGCAAGGGGTAAATTGAGGAAATTTAGGAATTAACCTAAGTCGTTGGTATATAAGGAGTTACGACGACGCGGGCCACCCAGGGGTGGGGTAATGCCATATCAAATAAAAAACCCCGCATAATCTGCGGGGTGTTCAGTGGGCTAATCGAGTGACACGCTGTTGCGGGCTAGGCCCCAATCCTGCTAAGGACTCACAACATCCACCTATCTAGGTAGCAGCTTTTTAGATTGTGCAGGAAGAAACAACCCTAGTAATTGTTCTCACCGCCACATGACCGTTCCGCGTAACCCTGTCACTCCTGTACCGGTATATAGCTATGGGAAAGACAGGGACAGGGAAACCGTAACGGTGTGCATGTGTAATCTAGTTACTCTGTGTGTAGTTCAACGCTGAAGCCGTCGAATACTTCGCAGGCGTCCTCATAAGACCCCTCAGTATGCGTAACTTCAGTTAGTGTGTCGATGTTCACCGAAAGATTGCGATTGTCAAGATACTCAATTACCATTTGTTTGAGTTCTTCACGTTGAATCAATACTTTCATTCCAACAATGCCTTTCGTTGTTGTGCTTGTCGCGTTCGACAGCGTTTAGTTCGTTTGTCTTGATGGACGCCCGCACCACCACGATGGGCCGTGTGCCCCTTACCCCGTTGCCAGGATTGTTTCAAGTGCGAAACGTCGATTGTATGTTTTTTGGTTCTGCTCATGGGTCTATTTTGTAAAGCCAGTTGTGTGCTTCATATGGCGTGTGTTCGCCTATGTCCTTGTGTCTCTCTACATTATACCCCACATCGGCCAATTTGTCAAGACCATTTCCGGCATTATTTAGGTCATTGTCCTTGATGGCGACAACTCGTTGATTATGGGTAAGCTGGCGAAACCAATGGGTAAACTGGCGATTTGGGGTAGCCGAGAGAATTGCACAAGCCCGGTATCCCTGTTGTAAACAACGTAGGGCATCCCAAACACCCTCAGTTATCAAAAGTGACCGGCTCTTGTATTTGTAGCCGCCCCAATTTAGGGCATACTCCATCCCCCAAAAAGCACAAGGTTTCCACAGGTCAGTTATCCAGGTGAAATACTTACCACCATTGGCCCGTTTCTTCTCCTCATGCCAAGTATATCGTTGGTAGCCTACCAAACCACCCCCCGCCGTCCACAGTGGGAACGTTACAATCTCATTATCCCAATCCGCCCAATAGTTGATAACGGGCGTTTGGAATAGTCCACGCTCATATAGGTGGATGAGGAACGGGTTGATTTGGTTTGCTGTGAGTGTCATTATTTTCTCCTGCTTAACACTTTCATTATACCATATATATCGACCATGTCAAGCGGAAACTTTAAGAAAGTTGTAAGTTCTTAGTAGCAAAGGAGTTACGTCGAGCGGGACCCGCCCTCTACCCCTCAAAAGCAGTAGAAATATGGGCGTCAAAATCAATACATACAAGATGCCCATTAAGATAGCCAACGTTGTTATGATGGTCATCCTCAAAGTTGAAACCAATTTTTGCCCTAAGCAAACGTCTCAACGTGCGGATTTGTTTTATCATGTGTTGATGCGACCCGTCAACAGTCGATAATCCTTTTTGTCGGCTCATATCCACCCGCTCGGTCACATGGCAATAGACCGTATGAGAAACATCATATACATGATGCTCAAGATTTTTAATCTCAAACACTACCCCTACTTTGGGGCCAAGGCCTACCTCTGCGGCCTTGCGTTGCCAATATACGGCCCGGTCGCGTTCTGTCTCACTTTCAAACACCTTAATGCCCCAGTCGGCATTAAAGGGAATAAAGCGGCAAGACACACCATAAGGATGGCGTTCTTTGTTTCGGCGTTTCACTGTTTCAATAGCTTCAGTAGTTTCTACCATTTATCCATCGTCTCCAAAGTCAATACAAACCAAGCGACCATTGATAAAACCAACATTGCCGGCATGTGTATCCTCAAAACGCCAAGCGATTTTTTCGTATAACGCTACAGCAAGAAAAGCTATATCGTCGTAGTAATCTTCTGCCCATTCGTCCAAGGCGTCCCAATATCCGTCTTCGTCGCCATTTCTGATATATTCGTAGGGACTTACCGGCAGGTCTGCTATTTGCGTAACATAACACCAATAGGTACTACTACCTATAGGAACATCAAAGACATCGCCAACAGCGGGGCCAAGGCCATATTCGGCGGCTTCTGCTTGGCGATTGTAAGAGTCATCGCGTTTGTCTTCTTGGTAGTAAACTTTGATACCCCATTCGTGATTAAAACGAACGAAGAAACAAGATATACCAGAGGGGTTGTTGTGGCTACCTTGACCACGTAAGAGGCGTGTTATATCTTGAGCAGTAATCATAGCAATCTCCTGTTATGCCTCCATTCTATCATAGATTATCGACATGTCAAGGGGAAAACTTTAGGGATTTTTAGATTGTCCTAAGTCCTTGCTATATAAGTACTTAGGTCACGCGGGGCGCGCCCCACGCCTAATGGCTGACTACGCCACCGCCGCCACACTGGCCTACGTTAGCTAGGACTAAAAAGAAAAAGTGTGCCGAGTACATGCCTTCCGAATAAATTCATGGCTTTTAGTCTGTACTCGACACACCACTTGTAGCATCTATTTAATTCTTCGCGGAGCTACTACGCGAGATTACGATGCCGGTGTCTTATCCCATAGACGACATATTCCAGGCCGGTTGCGAACCCGGCTTTTCCGGCATGTATTGGCAGCCCCTTGCTCAGAATCGAACTGGCTTATGCGGTAAGTTGTCTCTAATGGCGGTGTTGACGTGCCCGCCACACTCTTGCCTTTATAGGGCTTGCACTCCATTAGGGAACGTGTACTTTGTTCCTTAGACTTCTTACCTCCGATACCATACCGGCCCAGGGGCATATGTAAGAACCCTGTTCTGGACTTGAACCAGACTACTACCACTGTCGACTAGTAGGTTGTGTTGCTCCTGGCCTATAGCAGGCGGGGAACCGGCACCCTTTGTGCCGCCGATACACCACAGGGTTTGTTTTCCTCTTATGCTCTCAAGCTGAGTTCCCACCCCTCTGGGGATATACCACTCATTAGGAACTCGCGGTCCTCAGCGGATACCGAGGGCATTGCGTTTTGCATCAATGCACCTTGTCGGTATGCGAACAACTCAGGACCGGGCACGAAAACGGAGTACCGTTTGCCGGTGATAATGCACGGCCCCGTAAAGATATAGCCGTGTTGGTTTTCAGTGTACGAACAATTAATATCGAGGTAACGCATTAGAGAGCATCCTTTTCCATTCAGTCTGAAGAATCAACCTTGTAAAGGTAGCCGCACACCTCACAGGTCACGGTAGAAACACGGGCCGCGTGATTGTCCTTGACTACTAACTTATGCCCTGCCTCACGACAGTCCTTCACTACTTGAGGGGTATTGTCCTCAGCCTCTCGGATGGTGACTTCGTTCCCATCCTCATCGTATCGCCACACACGGGACACATGCCAGTTGTTTGCCCAACCCAAGTTTTCCATCTTGACTACTCCCCTTCTTTCCTTGCAAGGTAACGGTCGTCAGCCGTCGCCTCATCTTTTTCTCGCAGCTTGGCGAGTTGTTCACGCTGGGACTGCAAACGCCGCAGTTGACCCATACTGGTGATTCGTACTTCACGCCCGTTGATTTGTGTCTTGAATGGTTTCATTTGTTTTTCCCTTTCATGCTCTCATTATACTATACATATCGGTATTGTCAACGGGTAAACTTGAGAAATAAAAAGATTTTTTGTGGCATAGTTTATGCAGTAGGGAATTGTCCTAAGTCCTTTGATAGTAAGGGGTTACGTCGCGGCGGGCGCGCCCCGCACCACCTGTTCGTGGGGTTATTCACATATGGCCTGGGTAATTTCAGCCAGTAGTTCTTTTCAACAAGGGCAGGCGTAGGCAGCACAGCACCCCAAGGATAAGCCACCATCCCCAGGTAAACTTCCCTAGTACCAGCACCATTACACATAAAAAGAAAATCAAACTCATTTCCACCACCTCATCAGTACTTCGTTCGGGGGAACCGGGCAATCCTCAATCCACTCAATATGGTCTTTCACAATCCAGTTTGATGTGTCGATGCCGTCGATGTTCACTTCATCAAAGACATTGAGCCGCAAGCTCTTTTCCTTGCCACCCCATATGGGGGGTACGAGTAGGTCGTCCAGGGTTTGGAACGCGGCCACATCATACTGCTCATGGAGGGTGAGAGTTATTCCGTCGAGGTACTGCAATACCCCTAATGCGGCCATCGTATCGTCCACCTTGGCGGTGTACATATAGATTTTGGCAAAGAGGTTTTGCTGCCTAATCTGGCGGGTAACCAACGCCACTGAAGTGGGATAGAGCATCGGTTCACCACCTGTTAGGATGATTTCGTTATACCCCTTGAAGGAGGTACAGTGGGGTAGTTTGTTCAACTCCCACTGTTTGTTGCAGCACCCCTCGCATGAGCGGTTGCATGTGGGCCACAATATGAGCCTGAGTGTTTTCTTCATTCTACTGCACCATATACCCAAGAATGTTGGTAAGGGCGACGTACTCACGCTGGGTAATCGGAGTACCACCTATATGGAGGTTGTAAACCATACTGTCGAAGGTTTCGATGCCTCTGTCAATTCGTACCACCAAAAAGGCTACGCGGCGACTGCACAGATAACGTGTTTCGATTTGTGTCAAAGTCATCGTGAACCACACACAAAAATACCCAACAGGATAAATACCCAGAACCCGCACAATATCATATCGTATACGCTCATGGTTTCTGCACAGTACTCCAATACCTCAAACATGCCAAACATGCCAGTTCTCCATAAATTGCTGACTATGCCCACGCGGCCACATGGGGCTGGTTTAGCTATGCCAGCAAATACCGGCGGACTATATTGGTTATGGCCTCAAGGTACAAATCGGTCAAGTGGTTCAAATCCAAATCCCAATCTTCGGCGGCGAGTTTCAACGCCACACTAATGGAGCTACCCTGACGAATGTACATATCCACGTCTTGTGCTGCTGCTGCGTAATCACCCATGTGTGCCCTCCGTTGTTTGGTTGTTTCTTATGCTTTCATTCTATCATATATTATCGGCTTGTCAACAGATAATCTTGAAAGAAAATAAAGTTTTTCTTGGCATACTATTTGCTATGTGATGTTGTCGTAAGTCCTTGTGCTGTAAGCACTTAGGACGCGGCGGGCGCGCCCTGTACCCCCTATTGGTAGGGTGTTTTTGAGCCACATACCCGACAAACCCAGTACAGATTGCCGGCCACACGGCGAACAATCATTTTGCCGTTACAGGTGCATCGCTTATCACCCATTGGTACTATTTCCTTTCCGCTGTCTTGCAGCTTACGCAGACTACGTAAGTCACCTTGGTGATGGGGTTAGTCCTGACTACCGTTCTGCCCTTACATACCCGACACTTGCACATCGCCTAGTCCTCCGAGATTGGGCCCATTGCGTGCTTTGTACACCTTGCCTGGCTTGCCCTGTTGCCCAGTGTGTAGTCACCATCGAAAAACTTATCCCATTCGTCGCTGTCTTCCTCGTCCTCGTCCTCGAACAGAGGTTGCTCAGCAGCCGCAAGTTCCGCATACCGCTTAAGCCGCATTTCCTTCCTCACCAGTGCATCTTCCCTATCTTGCCGATTCAATTCGGTTTCGGTCACGGTGGCCAACTTAGTCCTCCAGAGGGGGAGGGCACCCTTATCGTCAATGGTCAGCTCGAAACAGGTGAACGGCTCAGCATCGGGGCCGATGGCGGCAACATCAGCTTCGGTCATTCGGGCGTAGGCGGCAAATTCTTTGTCGGTCAGCATGTCATTTTCCTTTGTGTGGTGTTGTCTCTTGAACTGCCCTTATTATACCAAAATCGGAAACCGTGTCAATACCCATGCGGTAAAATTCTCAGATTTTCTCGAAAATAATTAGTAGGCCGAGAAATGTAGTTCCTTCTGGTGCTTCCAAACAGGCATCGTAAAACTCTTTACCCCATTGTTGGATAATTAGTTCGCGATTCTTTAATACTTCCGTTTTAGTTATGAAACCAGCCATTGTGTGTCCTTTCCTTTTGTCTGCCCTTATTATAACAATATCGGCTATTGTGTCAAGAGCTATGCAGGAAAAAACACAAAATACTTTTGGCATGGTATTTGCTATGGGGAATCGTCCTAAGTTGTTGGTATCAAAGGAGTTACGTCAAGCGGGGCGCACCCCGTACCCCCCATAGGTAGGGGAAAATCATGGTAAATAAAAAACCCCTCTAGGTGCTACCTCGCCCGGCTTACCAGCCTCTCCCGGCCAGCCGCTTTCGCGGTTAATTCCTAGCTAGTATCACACCCAGGGGGTTGGTTGATATACTTACGTGGGGTATGCCCAAGGGCTTACGGTAGTCGGCCTTGTCCAACATATGTCCAGTAAGTGTGTAATTGTTTAAGAGTTGTGGTTGATTTTCTTAGTTATGGTTCACGCTGTCCACCCAGTCGCACCTGTATTGTAGTCCCTCTAGGGGCTTGCTAGGTAGGGGTCTTAGCCATACTCCAAGTCACCTATCTTATCGGGATACGACCTCCGATGGTGTTAGTCACCTTGGTATGAAATCTCGGCCATACGCGGGGGTATCATGTCCCTTTGTATCCGAGCCCTACCCAGCAAACCTCCTAAAGTACCATGTGTAAAATTGGGTAGAATAGGCGAATGGAGGTTAGTCCCCGGCGAGGTAGATATCATTCCCGCCTAATGTGCCCATTTGGGCTTTATCGCCTATTTTATCCAGCTTTACGAGTAATCCGCCTCCATCACCACAGTGCGGGTAACCTTCTCACCCGTTTCGGTGGTACGTTCCAGGGTAACCAGTTCTTCCACCACGCCGCCGCCCAGGTTGCGCAGTTTCTCTTTTTTGACAATTCGCTCGTTCATCTTGTGTACTCCGTAGCCAGCGGCTCGTTGTTTGCGTCTGATTTGTTCGGTTCGGATTCTTTGTGTTTTCCAGCTCATTTTGTTTTCCTTTGCTTTCTGATATATACATATAGCGAATACCGTGCCAAAGAATGAATAGTGTGCCAAAGTTCTAAGTTGTTGCAGGATAAGGGTTTAGGTAAAACCGCCTATATTAACATTTCCTTCTGCACCAACAAATTGACGACAGTTTTGCTTTTTCGTTGTAAGTTGTTATATCTCATATACTTAGGGAATCTCAAAATGAGATTTGTGTGTAGTCGATATGAGTACAGATGGAGTTGCACAAATGCTGTGCCAAAGGGTGAGAAAATAAAAATGGAAATTTTAAGTCGTTACGTACTAAGCACTTAGGGAAAGCTCCAATATTTCCTTAGATTAGGATTTCGCGTATAATGGTGTGCCAAAGGCCGGCAAAATAAAAAGATTTTCATTGGCATGGTATGTGCTATAGATAATCGTCGTAAGTCGTTACTGTGTAAGGAGTTACGTCGAGCGGGCGGCACCCCGCACCCCCCAGTAGAAGGGGAAATGTGGTGTGTAAATGAAGAACGCCCCGTGTGTACCCTCCTGGGGCGGGGCGTATAGGGGGCTGGCTTAGGTAGTACATTGAGCAACAGAGCTTTATACTACCTAAGCTGCTTCTCCCCAATTCTTCACGAGTTGTTTACTTGCGATTGAAGAAGTTTGCCAGTTCCTCAGCGTCATCCGTGGCGATAGCTCTGCGGTGGGGTTTGCCCTTGCTGTTGAGCTTGGGTGTGCCATCCCGATGCCGGGCTACCATATTCAGCTCAAAGGTAGGACGTTGTTGCTTGGGTGCTTGCTGTTCGGTCATCATGCTTTCCTTTAAGAATGGTGTGAGTGTGAACATAGGCGGGATAGGTATAGTAGGAGGGAGTCGAACCCCCAACCCAGGCGTTACACCCTGTTCTGCCGATTGAACTACTATTATACCTATCTCACCTAGCTTCGCACTAGGGTCGCCCGTTTTACTTAGGGGGAACAACGGTTTGCTAAACTAACCCCACTGGATTTGCCCGCCAGCTATCGGGGGTAGGCCACGCCGTGGAGCATACCAAGGAATCGCACCTTGCTCATTTTCTCCACTTTGTAGCTTTTGTATTCGCCATCCACGCGAACGTCGAAGTGGCGAAGGGTGACCAAACCCGTCTTTGTGCGGGGTTCGACCGTACCCATTCGCATCCGTCCATTGTACATGAACTCCACTTGGTCACCAGCGTGCATTGTTTGTGCGATTGTCATTTTCGTGTCTCCGTTGCTTGTGGTTTGCCTTGTCATCATGCCTTGATTATACCATATTAATCGGCATTGTCAAGGGGTGTTCTCCACTATTTCTCATCTTTTTTCGGATTATTTTTGATTTCGCAATGTACCGCGTGAGATTGAATCTGAGCGATGAACGATACATATTGTGCGGCGTGCATCTCACCGGGGAAGGTGCGAATGATAGTTTTCCGGCCAAAGGTAATGATAGCAGTTGTCATGTCGTTTTCCCTTGTGTTGTTCCTTTGTATGCCTTGATTATATCATAATCATCGGCTATGTCAATAGGTAAACATAAGAAAACAGAAAGATTCTCGCATTTTCTTTGTTGCCGATTGGCATGGTATTATCGTAGCACATTCCATACCAAACTAACCCGGTGGTTTTTCTAATATCTTGCGGGTTCCCGCAATTTCTGGAAAAACGTGCGGTGGTGTTGACAAAACTGCCGTCGTCGTGTATAATATAGTGTAGCCTTTTTCAATCCTAAATAATCCACGGAGAAATGGTATGGGACGCAACAAAATACTCTTGACTCAAACACAACAAAACCAACTACATCAATTATCCAATACTATGTCCTATCAGCAAATGGCTGATATAACAGGACTGTCATATGGGGTAGTTTATAGATATTGTCAGACACATAAACTAAAGGGTAAGCCAAAGTTTAATAACGCTAGATTACAGTTTCAATCGCAACTAGAAAAACTTAGACACATCAAGCATGGTATCTATTATTTAGCCAATAGAACTAAACACATATCTTATATAGGTTATTCATGCTGGGTATTTCGTAGACTCAAAGAGCATTTGACTCACCTACAATATAGACGGCATAAAAACACGCAGATGCAAGCAGATTGGGACAGCGGGGATAAATTTGAAATTGGTATACTATTACAAGGTAAGTGCCCACACCTAGAGAGTGTATTACAACGCATACCCAAACAAACCTATAATTGTAATGCGTATGCTGCTAGTTATCCGTTTCTACATCGAGCTAGAAATCTTAATAGATTTCACAACTACATCCATAAGACTTCAACATGCTGGTTATGGACTGGGCCAGTCACAAACAAAGATGGATATGGAGAAATGACTTGGGCATCTCTACCCAAAAAAAGACATTCCGCGCACGCCCATCGTATTCAATACTATCTAACACATGGAGATATTCCAGCGGGCATGATAGTCAGACACACTTGCCACAATAAACTATGTGTGAATCCCGCCCATCTAACTATTGGTACAGATGAAGACAACGCTATGGATGGTGCTGACAACCAACCCACATGGGGTAGACCACCAAAGGTTATAGATGAAGATGTGTTATCACTATATCAGGCTGGCATAAAACAATCAGATATAGCAAAAAAATTGGGTGTACAGCCATCTACTATTCATTATCGGCTCAAAAAACTAGGGGCCTTGCAAAATTGAAACGACCACTTTTCCCCTACTCCACCAAAACATCGCCGTTAAAATAATCCACGCCATAGCGCACTACGGAGCCGTGCGACCCCTCAACCACCTCTCGCTCCACCACCAACGAATGATACTGCTCCCCCACTCGTTGCCACACCCTCTCAGTGCCGAGAAACTCTACAATCTTCGGGTCCAACCATACCTTTGTAAATGCGGCCTCATTATCAAGGCGCACATCACACCCTAGAAAATTCCGCCTATGACACTTAACCGGTACGGCAATATTACCGTAGAATGATGCAGGCTTTAGTGAAACATGAATACCACAAGAGATACTACTATCATAGTCCGCATATTTCGCAAACCACTTAGCCCTCCGCACCCCCGTATACCACGTCAGCGGAATACCCGCCCAGCCCGTAGCTCGCCGCCAACCGCCGCCCCACGCCCACTTTTCCGGCGTATTCAGCGTATAATCTCGGTGCGCGCTTATAAACATTGGACTATACAGTTTCCCCTGCGCAACCTTAACATCTTATAGGCTGTTAGCCAACCAGATGAATCAAATCCGCCCTCTAAGAACTCTTTGGTATCTTCTCTATCTACGAATAGGCACATTAATAGTCTCCTTTGTTTCCCGGTAGCTTTGTCTCATAAATCTCTACTTGGCGCGCTTGGGGAGTTCCCGCCCTGATGATATACTGATATGTCCACTTTTCCCCATCCCAAATCTGCCGGTAGGAGCGGTAATAGTATCCGTTTAGAATGCCACCACACTGGTCACAAATATCCGCCATCTTTTCCGCATGTGTCAAATTACCATAATGACAATGCGGACAATAATTTTCTGTTGTCCATCGCGTACTATTTATTTTAGTCCACGAAAAATCCTCGGGGTCTTTAGGCGGCTTTACCACTTTCTGTTTTTTAAATAACCACTTAAACATTAACAATCCTCCCAATTTTTAGTTTGCGCACAGCTACGTTGTCCGTGCCTATAGCTTCCACCTGCACCTGATAGCAAAAATCTGGCATTAGCACTTAGCCCTTTCTCTAATTGCGGCCAACTTATCAATTTCCCGCACTTCCCCGTTGAGGAAGACTGTTCTTAACTCATCCTGCTCAAAGTCAGTCAACATTGAGGTTCCCTTGGTGGACCAGCTACCATCGCCATTTCTTACCAACGAGAGAAGTCCTCGCTTGCTTTTCTTACCTGGGTCAGTTACCGGGTCTTTGTAAACCTCGATTTCTGTCTTGTCTACCACAGCATACGAGCATTTAAACGCATACTTACAAGTATCTCGATTGACCTTTTGTAGAAGTCCGCCACCGCTACCAAAGGCGATATTCTCTGCGGACCACTTATTACTCTTCATGTGTGCCAAAATAATCTCAAGCATCTCATGGTCAATACCATCACCTTGGATGACACGCACCTTGGGGTGTAATACCTTGTAGCCTTCATTGTTCTCTGTTGTTCCGAAAGCGTCACCGAGAGCCTCAAGTACCTGACACACAATCTTAGGTGGATACCCGCTATCTGGCCTGACTACCAATACTCCATCCCTCTCTAGAACCATATCCTTGAGAGCGCCGCCCCAGTAGCTTTTGCACGCACGCATAATATCGAAGCTATCTGAGACACATGCCATAAGTCCATCTGGGTACTGCACAAGCATATTTCGCATAGCTTCACACTCCCTATCAGGCCCCCAAGAGGTGATAGTAGAGTGTTCTGAGGCAGGGATAGAAAACCCAGCCATATATTCATCATAGTATTCATATAACACTTCATTCGCCTGGAACGTATCGGTACCCTTGAAATTGACTAAGTGGGCGGCTCCACCAATTCCAGCACTTTCTACAGACGTTGAGCCGCGAAAGCCGAAGTCGTGTAGTTTGAAATCAATGCCGGCAACACCGCCAGTTTCATTAAGGTAGTAAAGAAGGCTCTGTTTCATAGAGCGACTTTGGGTAGCAACCGTACTGGGATACCACGTCATCACCAATAGTGTTTCTAGATAATTGGTGAGCCAATAGCAATTAGGGTCAGTATTCTCCACAGTCATCATAACATTATGTGGAGGTAAGACAGTACCTTCGGGGACCGCCCTGATACGAATAGGCAGGCGTCCTTCATACTTATCTAAAATGTATTCCCAACCCGCGCGATTAAATCTACCCGGCAAGTGAGCATTAACTCTTTCTTCAGCATAGTCAATCTTGTCGCGAGTTACAACTTGTCCCTCAAGATACCTCTTAAGGTAGTATTGCAGTCCGAAAAATACGATTTCATCAAATTCCCCGCCTCTACTCTCAAAGTAGGAGTAGACCTTAGTGGTCTTCTTGGGGTACTGCAACCAGTGGGTAAACTTGTACGAGTCAGTCAACAATAGTAAGTTCATCATTTCTCCAATCCTAAAAGTCCTTGTTTGGTCGTATTAGACCTTCTCTGTACTCGACATTCTACCACATATTTTCGTCCTGTCAAGACCTAAACTTGAGAGAATCCTGAAATTTTCTTTGGTGCCCTAACACTATGCTTATTGGGTTAGATTAGCTGGTACACCCGTATCATCAGTTTGGGGCCTATCTTTTTCTTCCTGCATCAATGCACAAATACCTCTACCGGGTTTTTTAGCTATCTTCATCTTCTGGCGTTGTTTGCGCACAGCTTGTAAGCTAACTTTGCGTCCTGTGTTTTGAGATAGATTTGCTGCAATAACAGCATCCGTCATGGTGCCTGCGTTTTGTCTAATATAGTCTTTTTCGACCTCAGACCATACTTTATTCATCTTTTTTCTCCTATTTTGTAAAAATCAGCAACATTCACCACTTTTCCTGTGTATAATATTATGTGCTATAGGATACTTAATGTCAACCACTTTTGGAGAAAATAATGACAAATGATAAAAAAGAGGGTGGCGACCAGTTGGTGCCAACAGTTCTGAGTACTAAAGCCACCGCTGAGTTGGATGCACAAGTTAAGTCTGAACTTAATATACCCGACCCAGGCCCAGAAGCCGCAAAAGCTACGTTACAAAAAGACGAAGACGGTGAAGACGAAGATGAGGAAAGTTCTAGTTTTGCATTGATTGACCGCGATGAACTACATGAACTAGGTAGGCGCGGCCCATATTACAGGTTTGTACAATTTCCTGTAGAAATAACCGAAGAACTCACATTCTTAGAGGATAAACGAGACACAGATGAAGCTTCCAAGTAACATGACAGAGCAAGAGGTTCTAGACGTTATAGAGAAGGTGGTTGCGAGATTGGCGTATAAGTTTAGGTTTGGGTATCACGATATTGATGATATGAAACAGCAGGGAAGATTGGCGGCTTGGAAAAGTTTGGAAGCCTATGATGAGTCCCGTAAGTTGGAACCATATCTCTGGACATCTGTGAGAAACTCCCTTTACAATTTTAAGCGCAATAAATTTGAACGCCCAGACAAACCCTGTTTAAAGTGTCCGGTTGACGCATATTGTATAGACACTGATATATGTAATAAGTATGAAGATACCCATGAGTGCCATTGGTACTATGGTTGGATACGCA
>Ga0180436_10002291_pt1 | contig 18273 bp, 14 predicted proteins | sample SS_ome_2_FD_132434 | JGI IMG/M metagenome (GOLD analysis project Ga0180436, IMG submission 132434) | Hypersaline lake sediment archaeal communities from the Salton Sea, California, USA - SS_3_S_2 metaG | ecosystem: Environmental > Aquatic > Non-marine Saline and Alkaline > Hypersaline >...
AAGGGCGGAACGATGTACACCCTGGCGTACGCGAATCCATGCTCGCTGGCGCCCGACCCGGTCGAGAAGAAACCGCTGTTTCACTTCATGCCCGCGACGAGGACATTCTCGCTGGCGACTTCCGGGTGCGGATTCCGCTGCCTTAACTGCCAGAACTGGGACATATCGCAGCGCAAGCCGGAGGAGACCAAGGATTCGCGCGGCGAGGAGTTCCGTCTCAGGCCGGTCACTTTGAGCATGGTCAATCAGCCCGGAGTGAGGGATCGGATGAGCATGTTCCCCGCCGACGCGGTCGATCTGGCCAAGAGGCTGGATTGCCGATCGCTGGCGTACACTTACTCCGAGCCGTCAGTCTGGTTCGAGTACATGTACGACACGGCGAAGTTGGCGCAAGCCCGGGGCCTGAAGAACATCTGGGTCACGTGCGGATACATCAACCGCAAGCCGCTGGAGGATTTGTGCCGGGTGATCGACGCGGCGAACGTGGATCTCAAGGGCTTCGACGACGCGGTCTACGGCAAGCTCAACTCGGGCAGGCTCCAGCCGATTCTCGACACGCTGAAAGTTCTCAAGGACAACGGCGTATGGTTCGAGATAACCAATCTGATCGTGCCGACGTACACCGACGATCTCGGGGTTATCCGAAAGATGTGCGACTGGCTGGTCGACAATATCGGGCCGGACTACCCGATCCATTTCAGCCGCTTCCATCCGAACCACCTGCTGACCGATCTGCCGTGGACGCCGATCGAAACGCTGGTCAAGGCCCGCGACATAGCCGGGCGCGCCGGGCTGCGGTATCCGTACATCGGAAATGTGCGGGACGTCAAAGACGCCGAGACCACGCTCTGCCCAAAGTGCGGCAAGGCGGCCGTCAGCCGCACCGGATACAGGGTGGAGCAGGTCAATATCGATCACGGCGCGTGCAAGTCCTGCAACACGCCGATCGCCGGGGTGTGGAGGAGTTGACCGGCTCCTAGATTCTCTGCCCGGTTATGGTGTCGTTCTTGCGCTGGATGGGCAGGTGGATGGTGAAGGTTGTGCCGCTGTCCGGTTCGGACGAGACCAGGATCTGTCCGTGATGCTCCTCGATGATCTTCCTGGCGACCGCCAGGCCCAGGCCTGTGCCCTTCTGGCCTTTGGATGAGAAGAACGGGGTGAATATGTCGTCGATCTTCTCGGGCTCTATGCCGCTGCCGTTGTCTGCAACCTGAGCGGTTATGCAGCGATTCATCGTGTCCAGGCGAACCGAGACGGTTATCGCGCCTTTCTCGTCGGCCACGGCGTCCATAGCGTTTGTGATCAGGTTCAGGAACGCCTGGTTCAAACCGGCGGCATCGGCGGGAATCTCCATGATGTCGGGCAATTCGGTAATCAGCGCAATCCGGCGTTCGTCGGCTGACGGCGAGGCCAGTTCAACGCAGTCGCGGAGCACCTGGCCCACATTGACGTTCTTCAGCAGCGGTTCTCGATCCTTCGAGAACGCCAGCATGTTCAGGATCAGCGCGTTGATGCGGTCCAGTCCGCGCTGAACGATCGGCCAGGCCTCGTTAACCCTGTCCATATCGTCGGCGTTTATGCCGATTTCAACCACGTCAATCCCGGCTCCCAGAGCCTGCAGGATGTTCTTGATATGGTGCGACAGGAACGCGACTGTTTCCCCGACGGCCGCCAGTCGCTCCGACTGCACCGAGGCCTGGTAAAGCTGCACGTTCTCGATCGCCAGCCCCGCCTGGTAGCCTATCGCCGTCAGCAGACGCAACTGTTCGGTGGAATAGGACTTCTCAGCGACGCTGCAGTCGACCTGGATCACACCAAGCACCCGCTCGCGACCCATCAGCGGAACGCAGAGCGCCGAGCGAATTCCGAAGTTGTGCACGCTCTTGCCGCCGGCGAATCGCTTGTCGCTCATCGCGTTTGAACTCAGCACGCCGACTTTGCCCTTTATCACTTCGTCAATGATAGTGTGCGAAACCGGGGGCACGTCACCGCTCTTTGAGCCCTCGAGACCCTTGGACGCCTTGACCGACATCTTCCCGGATTCGTCTATGAACATTATGAATCCGCGATCGGCGTCGAGCAGTTCGTAGACCCTGTCCAGGGCGTAGTGAATCAGATCGTCGAGGTTCAGGAAGGTCGAAATGTCGGCGATCAGCTTGTAGAGGCTGCGGAGATTGTCAATAGCCTTAACTCCCGCCTCGGGAGTCGGAATAATGACCGAATCTTCGCTGGAGGCCACCTTGGCGACGATGGCCGAATCCACAAGCATCCCGTTTTCGTCGAGATCAACGCCGACGCCGAGCGGCTGACTGGCGGTGGTCGTGTCGCCCTGGAACACAATAAGAGTCGATCCGCATCGCACCTGATCGCCTCTCTTGAGCCCGGCGGACTGGCTGATCTTGACGCCGTTGAGGAAGGTCCCGTTGGCCGATCCCATGTCGTTCAGCATGGATCTGCCGTTGTCGACCTTTATGCAGGCGTGGGCCCGAGAAGCGGTCTGATCGTTGAGCGTAATGGTAGCGCTGTCCTCTCGTCCGACGACATTGTCGCCGGGCCTGAGCTCGAAGGTGCGGCCCTTGTCTGGGCCTTGAATCACTCTAATCGAAGCCACGGATCAATCCTTAATCCCGATAAACCCATTTAGATACGCCTCGCACGGCGGATACAACGCGAGCGGGCCCGCGACGGAATCCGTCACCCTGGCGTCCTTACGACATGTAGTATAAGATATTAAATGAATTGCGCTTCGGGGCATTTTTATCGGCCCGCAAGAACACTTTGAATGACCATATCCTATAGTCATACGCCCAAGCTGTCAACAAAGTTCCCGCCTAATGGGAGTTTATTGCAGATACGGGTTTGTCGCCCGCTCCAGCCCGATCACGGTCTCGGGTCCGTGACCCGGTATGACTCGCGTGTCGTCCGGCAGCGGAAGGAGGTTCTTGCGGATGCTGTCGATAAGCTGCTGATGATCGGCTCCGGGGATGTCGGTTCGACCGATGCTCTGGGAGAACAGCGCATCTCCGACGATCGCGATTTTCTCTCGGGCGCAGTAAAAAGTGACGCCGCCGGGAGTGTGTCCGGATGTGTCGATAACCGTCCAGGAGGTCTGACCGAGGGCCAACTCCCGGCCCGGGCGCAGAAGTTCATCCGCCGGCGATATCCGCATGGGCATGCCGAAAGGCCTCGAGAGGTTCGTATCCGGGTCGGGCAGCATCGCCGCATCGGCCTCCGGACAGCACACAATCGCCTCGGGGAACGCCTCCTTCACCAGATCGACCCCCGCTATATGGTCGCAATGCCCGTGAGTCAGCATTATTCGGCTTGGGACCAGTTCGTCGCCGCGCAGGCGGTCGATCGCAGGTTCGGGGCGCATGCCGGGGTCGACAATCCAGCAGTCGCCGTCGATCGGGCAGGACAGTATTACGCAGTTGGTCTGAAAAGGACCAAGCGGAACGGTTCTAATCGCCAGCATCAAATCACCTGTCGTTTAGGTATGCGTTTATCAGCGCAGTGACGTCGCACGTATCGGTCTCGCTTTCCAGCAAGCCCACAATTCCGCGCTCGCGGATCGCGTTTTCCGGCGAATCGCTGGCGTGGGCGCCGTTTCTCATCAGATCGCGTCCAAAGTCGCTTCGGACAGTTCCGGGCTCAGCCTTGCTGGGATCGGTCGAACCGAGCACGTTTCTGACCTTCGATATAGCGTCGGGACCTTCATAGAGCATCGCAAGGCATTTGGCGTTGGTGGCGGTTTTCTTCTCGGATTCGCCGATCGAGTTGGGATCCACGCCGGTCATGTACTCGACTATCTTGTTGAACTCGCAAGTGGCGTTTCGCTGGGCCAGATGATCGGCCAGAACGTCGGCGTCATCCTCGGTGAACTCGAATTCAAAGGCGCCGTCGAGAGCCTTCATCGCCGTTTTCGCCACGAGGAACTTGAGCTTGTTTGCGAATATCTCCTCCAGCGGTCCGTAGAATTCCCGCCCCTTGGCGACAGTCATGTTGAACAGCTTGACGCCGACGATTCTCAGGTCGGTCAGGCTGAAGGTGTCTATGATGTTTCCCGGACGGCGAGAGGGCTTGTAGAAGTTGTCGGGCTTCAGCATGACCAGCGAACACTCGACATTCGGGGCTCCTCCGTACTGGTAGAGCCCTTCGAGGATCCCGCCGTCGGCGACGGCGTGCCTGGCCAGCAGCTCCAGGTGCTGATCGTTCAAGGCCGGGTCCGGACAGGTGATCACCGCCGGTTCGAAGTGGCGGATGGCCCCCTCCCGATCCCTTATGAAGTCGCCGAAAGTGCCGCGTACGGTGTCGCCGACGGGCTGTTCGGTGAACGAACCGATAACGTCCTCTTTGAGCGTACGAACGGCGTTTTCGCCGCGCAGCATCAGCAGCATGCACCGCGGCGGCGTGCCCCACGGATTATCCCGACGCAGCGACTCGTCGATGTATTCGTGCCACGCCTCCCGGATGCCGGGGTCCATCGCCTTGGGGCAGATGATCTTCTGGTATTCGTCGACAAACTCGTCGGAGAACAGGAACATCCTGGCGGCGACCAGCTCCAGGCTCGGGTGGGCCAGCAGGCGTCCGATTATGCCGCCGGTGCGGCTCTTATAGAGACTGTATGGGGTGATCAGAGCGTAAGCTAGTTCCCGGCTCATCGAAAGTTCCTCTTGCTGCACAGGGTTCAAGATAGAAGTGCGAGAAGATAGCAGATCATCGGCGCAATGGCAACAGGCAATAGACAATGATGAGTGCTGAATGACCTGCCCGCCGACAGGCGGGTGAATGATGAACCGCATCGCAGTTGCTGTGGACTCTCCGTGTTGCCCGCCCGTACGCACAGCCGATCCGAACGATTATCTTTTCCTGCTCTCGGCGGCCCTTCGCGTGATGAAGGCCACGTGATCTATTATGTTCTGGCGAAGTTCGGTGTTCCCGCCGCGCCGCTCCATGGAGGGCAGCATTTCCAGAAGCTGGCGGAAAATCCTGTCGGCCTTGACGTACTGGTGATCTCTCTCGTAGGCGTATGCGTTGCGATACATGTTCTGAACGCGTCTGGTCAACCTGTTGGCGGCCTCACTGTACTGCTTTTCCTCCTCGCTGTTCAGGACTCTGCCGTAGGCCCGGGCTGCCTTGAACCAGTAGACCGCTCTGTACATGTGATCGATTCTGTTGGTCTGATCCAGAGCCAGAATCGCCTTTTCCAGGCTGTTGCGAGCTTCGACTGCGTTCCTGTCCTTGCTGAGAGGAGCGTTGATGTAGTCGTCGATCTTCTGATTGTTCAGCAACGCCGGGCGTCCGTCCGTCCTGGTATTGCGATTGGGCCGGCTAATGCTCATCAGGATCACGACAACCACCGCCAGGATCCCGATGTACACCCCGAAAATGCCGGCGTATTTCTTGAGCTTGGCCTTCTGGGCCTCGGCGGCGAGTTCCTCGTCGGTCAGTTCGACTTCTTCGGCCTCGGGCGATTCGGACTTGCCCGCCGATTCGATCTGCTCCGGCGCGTCGGTCTCCTGATCGGCGACGGGAGCTTTCGGCTCGGCGGGTTTGGACGTCGCGGCCCTCGGCTTGCCCTTGCGGGCGCCGCTCTGCCTGAAAGCAATCAGCGCCGCTTCGGGATCGTCTCCCGAGGAGATGAACAGCAACTCGGTTTCGGAGCCCACGCCGATGACGTCTCCGGTGTCCAGGATGATCTTCTTGCCGGCCTTGTACTTCTTGCCGTTTACGCGGCTTTTCAGCGGAGAAAGATTCTCAAACACCCACCCGTCATGGGTCAGCACGAGTTGGAAGTGCTTCCTCGAAACATGCTCTTCGGTCAACTGCACGTCGGCTTCCTTGCCTCTGCCGACGGTTACTACCGCCGTCATCAGCGTCGCCCGCTGACCGGATTGAGGACCCCCGACGTAAATAAACTCCGCCTGACCGCCAGCAGCCATTAGAATATGCCTCCGCTCTCTATGAATCTGACAATAGCAGGACCGAACACCGCCAGTATTACGCTGAACAGGATCAGCGCTCCGGGGACCATGATTCTCACCGACGCCACCGCCGCGAGGTTCTCGGCCCGCACGGATCTTTGCAGCCTAAGCAGCGACGCCTGGGAGTGCAGCACGTCGGCCAGCGGCGTGCCGAGATCTTCGGCCTGGATAACGCTGGCGACGATGCTCCTGAGCATGTCGATCGGTATCCTGTCGGCCAGATTCTGCAGCGCCTGGCGGCGGGTGGTTCCAAGCTCTATCTCCGCGAGAACGACCTTGAGTTCTTCATTGAACGGATCTTCGTCGCGCTCGCGGACAACGGTTCCGATCGCCTCGGTGAACGTCGCCCCGGCGCTCATCGCAAGGGAGATCAGGTCCAGGGCGTACGGCACTTTCTTGGCGATCAGCCGAAGGCGTTTGTTAGCGTGCTCCCGCAACTGGAAGATCGTCAGTGCGAAGCCGGCGAAGAATCCAAGCAGCATCGAGATGAAGCTGAACCCGCCGATCGTAACGGTGAACACCGCGATGACAAAGGCGATTATCGTTCCGTAGAACAGCGCCACGGCGAGATACTCTTCGGGCGAATAGTAGTTCGGGTTGCCCGCCGAGACCAGCGCCTGGCGGACCCAGGCCTTGAAGCGCGGCAGCGCCATCCGGTGCGACATCGACAGCATGATCCACAACAGCGGACGCAGCAGCGGGTTCTCAAAAACGGTGCTCCTGTCGCCGTGGCCGGCCTCGATCGCCGATCGCCGCTGATGAGAGACTGTTATCTCATACGGCTGTCGGAAGATCGCCACAATGAACAGCGTCGTGACGAGGAATATCCCCGCGTGCAGGCAGATCTCCACAATCCGCTCGCTGGGATAATCCGCTGCCTGGGCCAATATCATCGCTATTTCGGTTAGTGCGGCCATATTCGGGTCTGTTGTTGTCGTTAGATGTCTATGTCCATAATCTTCCTGATCCACAGGAAGCCGAGGATGTTAAGCACTACTATCGCCGCCAGGATGATCTTCCCCGCGGTGCTCACGAACATCGCCTCGACGCCTTTTGGGTCGACGATGAAGTAGACGATGGCCAGGACCACCGCGGGCATAGCGCCCAGGAATCTGGCGGTCGCCCGCCCCTGGGCCGTCAGCGAGTCGACGCGGTGTTCGAGCCTTTGTATCTCCCGGATCGCGTCGCATATCTTGTCGAGGGTTTCGCCGAGATTGCCGCCTCTTTCGCGGTGGGTCAGCAAGGCCGCGAACAGCAGCCCGAAGTCGCCCGAACCGATTCGCGCCGCGGCGTTGCTCATGGCGTCTTCAAGTCCGATTCCGAATTCGTACTCCCTCACAAGGTGGGCGAACTCCTGCTTTATCGGCGAAGGGCTGTCTTTGGCGACCAGTTCGAGGGCCTGGACGAGGTTCAATCCCGCGCGCACGCCGGACGAAAGGGTCTGGATTCCGCCTACGAGCTGATCGTTGAGTTTCTTGAGCCTCTTTTCCCTGAGGTGCTTGATGAATACCGTGGGCAGCAGCATGCCGAAAGCCAGGCCCGCAAAGGCGCCGTACACGCTGCCGGTGATCAGGTATCCGACAAACGCCAGCAGCGCCATCAGCGTAAACGACATCACCGTGACGGTGCGGGGCTTGACCGTCATCAGCAGACTTCCGCCGAGGACCTGAATGTAGTGTCGTTCGCGGCGCCTGATCAGTTCGCCCAGCGGTCGGGCTCCGATGCGCACGGCGACTGTCGTGGCGATCATCATCGCAACGGAGGCCACAACCTGCTGGGTCATGTCCAACGCTACTTGTTCGGCGCCGAGAATCATGTGAACACCCCCACTTCGAGGAAGTCGTTCTTTATGAGCTGCTCGGAGAACAGAGGGATATATCCGGTGTGCATCAGGGAATCGGCTCCTCCGGATTTGCCGACGAGCGACGGCAGTATGAATATGTCTTCGGTGACGACCTGGTCGGTGTCCGGATCGATGCCGCATATCTCCGATATGTGCGTCACGCGTCGGGAACCGTCGACCAGTCGTGCGATCTGGACGATAACGTCCAGCGCCGAGACTATCTGTTCGCGTATGGCCCGCACGGGCATTTCGACGGCCATCAGCACCATCGTCTCCAGACGCTTTATCGTGTCGTCGGGAGTGTTCGCGTGCACTGTGCTCAGCGATCCGTCGTGACCGGTGTTCATCGCCTGGAGCATGTCCAGGGCCTCGGGGCCTCGGCACTCGCCGACGATCACGCGGTCGGGTCTCATTCGCAGGGCGTTCTTGACCAGGTCGCGTATTGTGTAGGCGCCCTTGCCTTCGATATTCGCCGGCCTGGTCTCCAGCCGCACGATGTGATCCTGAGGCAGTTGCAGTTCCGCCGAGTCCTCGATGGTCACGATTCGCTCGGCCGAGGGTATGAAGTTGCCCAGCACGTTAAGGGTCGTCGTCTTGCCCGAGCCGGTGCCGCCGGAGATCATCAGGTTCTTCCGCCCCAGCACGCAGGCCCGCAGGAAACTCGCCGCCGGCTCGGTGATCGTGCCCCTTTCGATCAGATCGTCAATCGTGAAGGGAATCCTGGCGAACTTCCGGATCGTAAGCGCCGGGCCGGAAAGGCTGAGCGGGTTGATGATGGCGTTCACGCGCGAACCGTCCGGCAGGCGGGCGTCGACAAGCGGGCTCGATCGGTCGATTCGCCGGCCGACGGGAGTGATTATTCGTTCGATTACGCTCAGGACGATCTCGTCGGAGAAGAAACTTCGCCCCGTGTTCTGCAGGGAGCCGTCCTTTTCTATGTAGATATGGTCCTTTCCGACGACCATGATCTCGTTGATGTTGGGCATTTCCAGCAGGTCCTGGAGCGGCCCGTATCCCAGAACGACGTCCTCGATCTCCTTCGACAGCATTCGCCTTACAATGTAGTTGCGAAGCTCCGGCGAGATCTGCGCCGAGATCCGCTTGAACTGGTTGTCCCAGTCGGCCTCTACTGTCGCGACGTCCTCCTTGGCGGTCTGGGCCCGGAGGCGGAGCGGAAAATCGCTTATAACGTCGCTTATGATCCGCCCGATGGTCTCTTCAAACTTGGCGCTCAGGACGTCGGAGTCCTCGAACCCGTAGCTGTACATCATCTTGCCGGTGCACCTGCGGGCAAGCTCGGTGACGATCATTCGCCAGAGGAACTCGCGGACGAGATAGTCGCTCATCGCCTCGTTGACTTCGTCGCGAACGTCCTCGATGATCTCCAGCAGTTGCTGCTTGATCATCGCCACCTGCTGACTGTCGGCCGATCCGCTTTGCGAGGTGACTCGCAGGTTCATCCGTTCGAGCAGTTCCGTGTGCAGCTTATGCTCCAGTTCAATAACCTGGCGGCGCGGCGACATCGCCGCCCGTTTCCCGCCGACGCGCCGGACCGACGGCTCCATCATGTACAGGGAAAACTCGCCGATGCGTATTTCGTCGCCGTATTCGATCTTGCGCCTGTGACCCTTGGCCAGATCGTTGTTGGCGACAACCGCACCGTTGAGCCCGATCGCCTCGATGAAAAAACTGCCGTTTTCGAATACGATCTTCGCATGCAGCCTGGACACGAACGGGCTGCGCAGACATACGTCGTTGGTGTCGTCGCGTCCTATCTCGATGATGTCGTCGCGCACCTTCAGAACGTCGCGCTGGTCAGCGAGCTGGTTGTAGACCCAAATCTCCACGCATTAACCTCAGATTCACTGCAAAACAGTCACTCGATCGGTCGGTCGGCGACCGCGGCGCCGCACTAGCTAGTAAGATCCGCCGTCGAATCCGCCGCCGGAAGTTATCGCCGCCTTGGTCGTAAAGGAGACCAACTCGGGGTTGATCACGCCGGCGACGCCCTTGCTGGGAATCTGCCTGCTCGGGCATATTTCGATGAAGGCCGATCCACGCAGATAAGTTTCGAGATTGCTCCACGCCATTGAAACATCCGGCTCTTTTCGCCGCATCTCGACGGTGATTGACTTGTAGTTTCGAACGCCGCCCTCGGCCGACGACATGGAGCCGCCGCGCTCGACCTGCCCGCCGATGGCGACAACCTTGAGCCACTCGATGATTCGATAGGTCTTGTAGGTCCCCTCTTTCGTCGGGAGCATTCCCATGATGTTGACGTGGTTGCCGATCCGAAGGACTTTGCCGGGCGCCTTCTTGGCGTCGACCTGGACCGTGACCAGGACCTTGTCATCGCCTATTAATCCCGCCGAGTCGTTAAGGTTCTCAGTCGTGAAATGCCCGGTCATCGCGAAGTCGGACTTGCTGACGTCCCGATTGATCTTCTGATTGACCGCGAGGGTGTCCTTCTCGTTTTCCTCGAGGAGGCGCCCGATGCTCTCGGCGGTCTTCCTGGGAATCTCGATCCTGATCAGGTCTTCGTCGGCGACCTTGTCGCCGACCTCGAGATTACGATCGTAGCGGTATGCGGTGACCATCTCGACGTCGAGCCCCGCCCTGACTTTGCCGATGTGTATGTTGTAGACGACCATAACAACAAGGCCAAGCAGGCAGGCGAAGATCAGCAATCGCCAGTTCTGTACCGCAGGAGCTTCTTCCGGCATCGCATGTCTCCTAAATTCTGTACGCCCCGCCGCATGAGGCGGCGGGTGAAATCCCTGTCAACGCCTCTATATTGCGCTGTTCGGACTCATTTGGCAAGGAAATGAATCCGACCTACTTTCCCGGACCAATCAGATGGACGGTTATCACCAGCACCTTCTCGTCATTGCGCATCTGTCGCAGCGTAATCGACATATGTCTCCCGTCGGCGTGGAACACAAGCACCCGACGCGGGCGAACGTATCTGGAGTTCGCCGGGCGGGATGACGTAGTCGGCGTCCCTTTCCTTCGCTCGCCGAGAAACTCCATTCCCTTCTCGGCCAGATACTCCCTGTAGTATTCCGCCGCCCGATCGGACGAACCGGTCCAGGAGTATTGCGCCATCATCTCGGTCTCGTCGGCCTGGCGAACGAAAGCCCAGTCCCTGACCGCCCCCTCGGGCGGTGCGAACCGACCGGGATCTTCGTCCATCGGCTTCATTCCCACGCCGGCCAGCGGATTGCCCGTCATCTCCCCGGGTCCCCGGGCCGGGGCCGACGCCGGCGGGCCGATCGTGCCGTCCCGTCCCCGACGGACTGAAGGAAACCTCGGCTGCGCGACCGATTGCCCGCCGGAGCCTCCGAAGAATCGCCATCCGTGATAGGCGGCGAAACAGGTCGTCGCGGCCAGTACGAGCCCGTAGATCATCCAAAACGCTCGGCGCTTCGGATTGCCCCGGGGGGACTCCGCAGAGTCGACGCTCGCAGCGTCGCAGGAGTTCTGTGATGAATCAGGTTCGGTCATGCTTGCAGGTTCGCCGGCTACCATCTGATCATGTAGAGGCCTTGGGCCATGTCGGCCAGCCCGTCGCCCGGGGAGGCGACGCCTTCAAGCGTTTCGTCCAGTTCGGCCAGGAACTCGTCCCTTATCACCGGTTCGCACCAGATCTGCCGCCATCGCCACTCGAGCCCGTCCCGCATGTGAGTGTGCTTTATCGAGCCCTGATAATCCTCGACCTTCTGGAAGATTCCTATCTCGTTGGGGAAGTGCCCGTGCACTGTCGTCCACCTGCCGCGGGGAGACCTCTCCATCACCATGGTTTCGGCGATCACAGCCGCCTGCGGCGACTCGGTGTCGGCGGCCTCGACCAGCCCCTGGAGCGTCTTGATCGTTTCGCTGCTGTAAGTGCCGGCGCCCTGATGGAACCTCTCCTCGTCGAGATAGCCCTGGAATATTCGTTCGTTGAGAGTCTCGGCCGAGACTCGCGCCCCGGCGCGTACTCTCCGCCAGGTCTGGTACCTGTCGGCGATCTTGACGTGCTGCTGGTTGACCATCGCCCAGCCGAAGAAGAAGGTGAAGCCCAGCACGGCCCCCAGAAGGGGGATGACCATCACAAACTCGATCAACACGTTTCCCCGACGCCCGGTTGAATTGCCGCGGCGCGATCCTGTAGTGACTCCAGTAGTGATTCTATCGATCATGGCAGCACCTTCCAGGCGTTATTATACGACTATAGTCCGGCGCTTTTCGAGATATTTCGCGATCATTGGCCCAGTGCGCCCATACGACTGCCGACTTTGGCGTGCTCTTCTTTCGTCTTGGCGTAGTTCTCGGCGATCTTGTACATCGCTCGGGCATTGGTGATGTTGCTCTCCTCGGCCGCCGCGTCGCCCTTGGCCAGAGCGCCGAGGAATCTGCTCTGGCGAATAATATCAGCGGCCTCGGGATAAGCGTCCTTCAGATCCTTCACCTCATCCCGGGCCTCCTTGTACTGACCGGCTTTCAGGGCCTTCCTGCCCTTGGCCAGAGTGTCCTGAACCTTCTTCTTGGCCCGCATCGTCATCAGCCTGGGCGCAATCTGACTTTCGTATCTGTCAACCCATATCTCATTGAGCTTTTCGCTGCTGGCCAGAGCCGCCTCCAGATCCCCGGACGCCTCGGCTTTGTTGAAGACCTCCAGTTCGAGTTCGAACTTGCAGGTCCTGATCATGTCCTTGTATTTTCTTTCGCCGCGGAACTGCGTCCTGAGCTTCTCCAGATCCGGGAGCACTTCCCTGTAGCGTCTGAGGTCGAACTTCTCGTCGACCTCCTTGATCAACGCCGCAAGCGCGAGCTTCTTCTTCAGACCTTCAAGAACTACAATCGACTTCCTGTTGCCGGGGTACTTCTTGATGAACTCGTTAAGCGCATCTACGGCCGCGACGGTCTGACCCTCAACCAGAAGCTTGGTGATAGCCGCGAAGTCGACCTTCTCCTGTATTTCCTTGATCTCGACAGCCCAGCTCTTGACCAGTTGGGCCGGCACGCCGGGCTTGGCCATCGCACTTTCCAGCGCCCTGCGAAGGCGGTTCTGATCTCCGCTCTGCCGGGCGTTGTCGACGGCGGCCATGATCTCATTGAGACCCTGCTTGGTCATCAGTTCGGCGCGGACCTTGTCGACCTCGGCGTTCATCTGCCGCCAGCTCAGCGGATCGACATACCGTTTGCGGCTCTGGAGGCCGGCCGAGGCCTTGTCCCACGCCACCAGCGCAGCGCTCGGATCGCTCTTGTCGACTTTTCTGGCCTGGATAAGAAGCGCCTGGCATTCTCTGAGGCTCTGGGTCTTGACGACCTTGTCCTTGAACGCCGCAAGGTCCCGCTGCTGCTCGTCGTCGAGTTCAGCGCCGTCCTCGAATTCGTTCTCCAGCTTCGACAGCGCCTGATCGTACTCCTTGGCGGCGAACATGGCCTCGGCGTCACCCATCACCTCGGCAAACGCCTTCTTGTGCATCCGCAGGGAGTCCAGGGCCTTTATCGAATCCTTTATCGACACGGTCCATTTGAAGGTGGGCGAGCCGTCTTCGCTTATCTTCTGGATCTTTCTGGTCAGGTCCCTTGCGCTGTCGAGTTGGGTCTGCGCGCGGGACCAGTCCCTGGTTGCGATAGCCAGATGCGTCCTGCACATGTGAATGTAGACCTGCGACGGGTCGTTGTATCTGGTCGTACCGAAGTTCCTTCGCACCTCGAGGAACTTCTTCTCGGCCGCTGCGTAGTCGCCGTCGCTCTTGTAGATGTCTCGGGCGGCTCGCCAGGCCTGGGAGGCCTTCTCGTTTAAGTCTTCGACCTCCTGGCCCCTCATCATCGTAATCGCAATCAGTCCGCCAAAAAGCAGCAGAACCGCCGCGGCGGCCATCGAAATCCTGGCCCTGAGACTGAGCTGGCGCCTGGGTATCGGAGCGGTGGCGGCGTCCTCCATGTCGAACACCGACGGTTCGGACGGCGTTCGCCCTGGCGAGGAGGCTCCGGCCGCTGCGCCCGCCTGGCCGCCGACCGGAGCGGCCACCGGAACTGAAATCTCCGGAGCCGCGGCCTTGGCGCCGGGCCTGAACGTCAGCTTGATGGCGCGACCGAGACTCTCCATGCCTTCAAACCGCTGCTCGGAGTCTTTGGCGATCATCTTCAGAACGATGTTCGACAGCGTAATCGGAACCGCCGAGTTGATCTCGTGAGGCGGAGGGGCGCTGACCTTGGGATTGCTGTGCCACTTCATCCAGCGAACTTTTTCAGCGGTCTTGTCGCGGACGATGTCGGCGAATATTTCGTTGAACTTCTCTCTGCCCACGAGCATCTCGTAGGCGATGAACCCCAGCGAGTACATGTCGGCCCGTCCGTCGACGTATCCGCCGGTGAACAGTTCCGGAGCCATGTACTTCGTCGAGCCCATGACCATCGACGCTTCGCCCGAAGAAGTCGCCGCAACGCCGAAGTCGGTGATCATCGGCCTCAGGCCGTCGGCTACTATGATGTTGCTGGGCTTGATGTCGCGATGCACCACGCCGGCGGCGTGCACCGTGTGCAGCGCCGAGCAGAGGCGCCAGAGAATCTGGAGGCAGGCCTTGAGCTCCACCGGGGCGGGGTTGTCAGTCAGGGTCCTTTCCAGGCTGATCCCCTCGACGAACTCCATGACGATAAACAGCCCCTGCCTGTTCTCCAGCAGATCGTGTATCGTCACTACTTCCGGCTGCTCGGCGCCGAGGCGGGCCAGAATCTGCGCTTCGGTCCGGAACCTGTCGAGGAACATCTTGTCCTCGGCCAGATGCGTGGATATCTGTTTGACCGCGACGAAGCGATCGAGGGCCGGATCGTGGCATTTGTAGATGATCGACTGACCGCCGATGGCGATCCGCTGGATCACTTCATACCGCCCGATCTCCTCGCCCGGTTTGAACCCAATTCCTTCGGCCAGATTCGATTTTTCGCTATTAATCATCAGACGCCGCACCGTAGAGTTACAGGTTTATCGGCAGCAGCCGGTCTGCCGATTGGAAGGTCGTCGCTTCGCCGCCGCCGTCAGCGGCCCGTCCGGCTTGGAGCATACAGTCATAATCGACGATAACCGCCCCGCAATGCAAGCAATTATCGGCCATCGCGCGAGGCGGACGCCTATCCATATATTACCCAAACCATGCGGCAATGGAAACAGCAAAAAAACACGATCTCAAGCTCGCGGCAAGCGGGGCGGGCTGTAAAGCTAATCCCTGTCGGCGGGGAATGATTCTTCGTCTACGTAGTCCTGTACGCCCTCGTTGGTCAGCGTGCAGGTCGCGCGCATCATCAGGCCGTATTCGCCGTTTCCGATATCCAGTTCAACGCCGTCCTCGAAAGCCGCGAAAACAGTCCTGGCCACCGGAACCGACAGGTAGAAGGTGTGTGCCACCGAGACCCGTACGTCTTCGGCCTCTCCGTAAAGGTCGCCGCTGACCGGAGGCGCCAGTTCGACGAAGGTGTGGTCCACGGCGTACTGCCATTTGCGCTGGAGCCTTGTGTGCACCCATCCGGGGGTGCTTTCGCCGTAGGCGCGGAAGAACTCGTCAAGCCCGTTGACCAGTTCGGGTCTGCTGGCCTCGGCCTGCTCTTCTATGGCGCACGACACGGGCATGACCGCCCAGGCCGCGGCGCGGAGAATTCTGTTCTGCTTCAGTGAGTTGTTCGGATCCGGATCAACGTAGTTCTGCGCTTCGCCGCCGAACACGGCCAGATCGTCGGGTATCGCGACGATCGCCGCCCTGGCGGCGCAATAAGCCGAATACTGAACGCAGAGGTGCCCGACCATAAGGAATGAAGCCTGGGCCAGCAGGAGCACCAGGGCCGTCGCGATCGGAAGGACCAGTGCGAACTCGACGATCGCCCCGCCGTCCTGGCTTCTGTTTCGCCCGCGGGCGCGTGCCCCGATCCGGAAGATCATCAGGCATACGGACAACAGCGCCGCGGCCAGGACCATCGTGATCAGGGCGTATTTGACCACCCCGCCGCTGACCAGAGCCCCCGGCAGCCATTTCGAGGCCGAAGCCGCTCCGCCGGAACTCCAGACCGCGACCCCCACGAGAATCACCGGAAGAAGCAGGATAAATGGAGCGGCAAGCAGCCAGATCTTCGCCGTTGAGAATGCAGACCCGGCGCCTGGGCGGGAGGAACTGTTTGATTGTTCAACGACACTTGCCATCAGCCCGCTCCGAACAACCAGTTTGCCATGGGCCCTTTGAACAAAGCGTCGGCGACGACGATCGACCCGCCGAACGCCAGCGCCAGCCCGATTGCGATCTGGGGGCTGTCTTCGCTGCTGGGATCATCGGGCTTGTTCCGCAGCACGGCCTGCACGAGAAACCACCAGATGCGTCCGATAGTCCTTCGCAGGATCCGTCGCCTCAACGTAACTATTATAGCCATCAAGCCGGCTATGACAAAGCCGCAAAGCATCGTAGCCAGCGCAAACTTCCAACCGGTGAGGGCTCCGACGGCGCCCATCAGCTTGGCGTCGCCCCCGCCGACGCCCCCGGCCCGCCAGGCCAGGAACATAGGCCCGAACCCGACCAACAGACCGACAACAGCGCCTGCAACGCCGAGCGGACGCCCGTGGATGTCGACCCCGTCAAGAAAGCAGTGTCCCGCAATACCGATCACCGCCGCGGGATACGTCAGCCAGTTGTGGATCTTGCCGGTGCGAACGTCATCGACCGCAGCGGCGATCAGAACCGCAACAAGGACAGCATAGGCCCACATCGTCGCATCCAACGGCGGCATAAAACTCCTTGCCTCCGGGCGCCGCGCCGGCGCCCGGAGTTCAAAGCCGATGTACTGGACGATTACAGGTTGCCGGGGTTCAGCGTGCCGCCAGGGCTTCCGCTGCTGCCGCGAATCTGGCCCCACCATTCGTCAACGGCTCGCGAGATATCCTGCCAGAACCAGATGATGACCGCCAGCAGCGGGAGACCCACTGCCGCGACGATCAAGATGTACTCGACCATATCGGCGCCCTGCTGGTCTTTATGCAGGGCCGACAGTGCTTTCCTGATACGTTTAAGCATGTTTTCCATCCATCCAAGCTGCTGGTTTTCCCTTCCGTTTTTCCGGCAGCCCTACGGAAACGGAAGCGTCAGTAAGTATGTCACCATTCTGTATAACTCCGCAATAGCACTGAGTATTACAGAAAAAAGCCAAAAAGACGGCAAACCGACCGCCAAGAGCAATAAAACCCATTCAACGCTGCTGGCTCCCGCCGAATCGCCGTGGATTTCTCGCAGTTGTCTGGGCGTAACTATCATATTTACTCTGAATCGGAGCTTTCAGTCTTATCGGCTGTAAAGATCCTCTTGGTTAAGTTCCATTCATCGCTCAGAACGCGTATCTTCGGCTCCTGGCAGAAGATGGATTTCCTCTCAGTCCATTGTAACGTGCCGATTCCCTTTTTTCCAGCCTCGCCGACAAGCCGGTATTCGAACATCGGATGCACGCGGTAATGCCCTTCCTCGTCCAGCGGGAGCACTTCGGCGATCTCCGTAAGGCATCTCCTGCCGTCGTTGAATCTTGTGACCTGCACGATCAAGTCGATCGCCGAGGCGATCTGGGACCGCAGCGCGTGCAGCGGCAGATCGATCGGGCTCATCATCGCCAGCGTTTCCAAGCGGTTGAGCGTGCTCAGGGCCGTGTTGGCGTGCAGGGTCGACATGCTGCCGGCGTGGCCTGATGTCATCGCCTGGATCATGTCCATCGCCTCGCCACCCCGTACTTCGCCGATAATCACCCGGTCGGGCCTCAGACGAAGCGACGAGCGGAACAGTTCGCTGATATTCACCCCGCCGCGCCCCCATCTGTCCGGCGTGCGGGCCTCTAGGACCACCACATGATCCTGCTGCAGCTCCAGTTCGGCCGAGTCTTCAATCGTTACGATTCGCTGATGATTGGGCACAAATGTGCTCAAGACGTTCAGGAGGCTGGTCTTTCCGCTGGAAGTGCCGCCGGAGACGAGGATGTTCTTCTCGGCGCGGACCATCAATTCGATATACTCTTTGGTCTCTTCGGTCCACGTGCCGAGCTTGACCAGATTGTCGGCGTCGAACATCTTCTTGGCGAATTTTCGGATCGTCATCGTCGTCCCGGCCCGGCACAGCGGCTCCAGCACGACGTGAACTCGGCTTCCGTCGGGCAGTCGCGAGTCGATCAGCGGGTGCATGGGGTCCATTCGCCGCCCGGCGTATTGCAGCACGTTATTAACGGCCGCCAGCATCGCGTTCTTGTCGGCGAATTTGGCCCCGGTCAGGATCAGCTTGCCCTGTTTCTCGACGTATATCTCATCCCACGAGTTGATCATGATCTCGGCGACGACCGGATCGTCCATGAACTCCTTGATGGGAGCCAGAAAGTGATCGACTGTCACCTCGAATATGTTCCGTTCCGAATCCATAGGCAGGTCCCGCGGGCGGCGCAAAA
>Ga0180436_10002294_pt1 | contig 18270 bp, 17 predicted proteins | sample SS_ome_2_FD_132434 | JGI IMG/M metagenome (GOLD analysis project Ga0180436, IMG submission 132434) | Hypersaline lake sediment archaeal communities from the Salton Sea, California, USA - SS_3_S_2 metaG | ecosystem: Environmental > Aquatic > Non-marine Saline and Alkaline > Hypersaline >...
AGCTGGTGTCAATCACAATGGGTCTATTGATCTTGCAAAGAAGCTTATTGATGTTGCAAGTGAAGCTGGTGCTAATGCTGTTAAGTTTCAAACATTTAAAGCTGAAAAATTGGTAACTAAAAATTCTCAAAAAGCTGAGTATCAAAAGAAGAATTTACAAGATGGTGATGATTCACAGTTTAATATGCTTAAAAAGCTTGAACTTGATGTAGAGACACATAAAGAACTTATGGATTATTGCAACAGTAAAAATATTATGTTCCTTTCTACACCATTTGATCATGAGAGTATTGAACTTCTTAATGATCTTGGACTGAAGATTTTCAAGATTCCAAGTGGGGAGATCACAAACTTGCCATATCTCAGACATATTGGCAGTTTGAATAAAAAGGTTGTTTTATCTACAGGTATGGCAGATATTGGTGAAATTGAAGATGCGCTTGATGTACTAGTTGAAGCTGGAACTGACCAAAGTGATATTACAGTTCTGCATGCAAATACTATGTATCCAACACCTATGGAAGATGTTAATTTGAAAGCAATGGTGACTATAGGCAGTACCTTTAACATAACATATGGTTATAGTGATCATACATTAGGTATAGAGGTCGATATAGCTGCTGTTGCCATGGGTGCAAGCTGTGTGGAAAAACACTTTACACTTGATAAAACTATGAAGGGGCCAGATCATAAAGCTTCATTGGAACCGAATGAACTCAAAGCAATGGTGAAGGCAATACGAAATATTGAGAGTGCTTTGGGAAGTAGTATTAAAAAGCCTAGTCCAAGTGAAATACCTAATATGGAAATCGCAAGAAAATCAATTGTCGCATGTACTAAGATACAAAAAGGTGATGTATTTGATGAGTACAACATTACTATTAAAAGACCTGGAAATGGTATATCTCCTATGAAATGGGATGAGGTTATAGGAACAGTTTCACAAAAAGATTATGAAGTGGATGAACTGATATGATCAAAAGAAAAGTTTGTGTTGTTACTGGTACACGTGCTGAGTATGGGCTTTTATACCCGATTTTAAAAAAGATCCAAAACTCTAGTGTATTGGAACTTCAGCTCATAGCAACAACGATGCATCTTTCTTCAGAGTTTGGAAATACCTATAAGCAGTTAGAAGAAGATGGTTTCAAGATCAATGAAAAGATAGAAAACCTTCTTTCCTCAGATACAAAATCTGCTGTTGCCAAGTCTACAGGATTGGCAACAATCTTGCTTTCAGATGCTTTTGAGAGACTTCAGCCTGATGTTGTGTTAATCTTGGGAGATAGATTTGAAACACATGCAGCAGCAACTACAGCTATGCTTATGAATATACCTATAGCGCATATTCATGGTGGAGAGATCACTGAAGGTGCCGTTGATGAGCAAATGCGCCATTCCATTACAAAGATGAGTTATCTGCATTTTACTTCTACAGAACACTATAGGCAACGCATTATACAGATGGGAGAAGCTCCTGAACGAGTATTTAATAGTGGTGCTCCGGGTATTGACAATATCGTTCATTTAGAGCTTTTGTCCAAAGATACTTTAGAACATGATTTAGGTTGGAAGTTTGGCACACAGAGTGCGCTTTTCACCTATCACCCTGTTACTTTGGAATCTAGTGATTTAGAAGCTGATATGGAGAGTATATTTATTGATTTAAAGCGATTAGGACTTAATATACTGTTCACTTACGCTAATGCAGATGATGGTGGAAGGATCATTAATCAAAAGATTGAAGAATTTTGTCAAATTTCGCCCACTAAGTATAAAGTGGTCAAAAGTCTTGGGCAGCTAAAATATTTAAGTGCCATGAAGTATGTGGATCTTTTAATTGGCAATACTTCAAGTGGTATTATAGAAGCAGCTAGTTTCCAAAAACCTGTAGTAAATATTGGTGATAGGCAGAAAGGAAGGCTTCAAAGTGGTAATATAATAGACTGTTGTATAAAAACATTATCAAACGCTATCGAAAAAGCTCTTTCTTCTGAGTTTCAAAACAAATGTAAAATAGTTAATAATGTTTATGGGGATGGTAATGCCAGCGAAAAAATTATAGATATTTTGTCAAATGCAAAATTGTCTGTAGTAAAAAACTTTGTAGATATGGATAAATGACATGGTAGATATAGAAAAAATTAAACTAACAGTTAATTCCACAATAAAAGAGGCCCTCCAAATCATAGATCTTGGTGCAGTTAAATTTGCAATTGTTGTTGATTCTAATGATAAGCTTATTGGTACACTCACAGATGGAGATATTAGAAGAGCAATTTTAGATGGAAAGACTTTAGACGATAATATTGAAACAGTTTATAATGACCATCCCACAGTAGCAAATATCAATAATACAAAAGAAGAAATTATTAATCTATGTACATCCAAAAAGATATATCAAGTACCTGTGATAGATAATGAAGGTAAAGTTGTAAGCATTGACTTACTAGATGAACTTTTAAAACCTGAAGTACATTTAAATAAAGTGATCTTAATGGTAGGTGGATTAGGGACAAGACTACGACCACTGACTGAAAATACTCCCAAACCTATGTTGCATGTTGGTGGTAAACCTATACTTCAAACAATAGTAGAAAAATTCGTAAGTTATGGATTTGTCAATATTGTGATGTGTGTTGGTTACAAGTCAAATATTATTCAAGACTTTTTTGAAGATGGGAATAAATTTGGAGCGAAAATAGAATATATTTTTGAAGATAAACGCATGGGTACTGCTGGAGCATTAAGCCTTTTATCAAATCGTCCTAACGAACCATTTTTTGTTATGAATGGTGATCTACTTACTAACGTAAATTTTGAACATTTACTTGAATTCCATATGGCTAATAACTCAATAGCTACCATGTGTGTGCGAGAATATGATTTTCAAGTCCCATATGGTGTTGTAAATGTAGAACAAGGGAAAATACTGTCCATAGAAGAAAAACCAGTACAAAGGTTTTTTGTCAGTGCTGGTATCTATATGTTAGATCCAAAATGCATTGAATATATTCCTGAAAATGAATTTTATGATATGCCAACTCTTTTTGAAAAGCTCATTACAATGAATAAAAATACACTCTCATTTCCATTGAGAGAATATTGGTTAGATATTGGAAGAATCGAAGAGTATGAAAAAGCCAATCTTGAATATCCCCAGGTGTTTTAATGTATAAAAATAAAACTTTTTTGGCTATTATCCCTGCTAGAGGTGGCAGTAAACGGTTGCCAAGAAAAAATATTCTTGATTTAAATGGTAAACCTCTTATCGCTTGGAGTATTGAAGCTGGGTTAAATAGTAAATATATCGATAAGACTATTGTAACAAGTGATGATGATGAAATATTAGATATCGCAAAAAAATTTCATAGTGATACGATTAAACGTCCACATGAATTGGCAAGTGATACTTCTTCAACTTTTGATGCCATAAAGCATACAATAGACAGTCTAAAAAGATATGACTTCATTATTTTACTTCAACCTACTAGTCCATTAAGAACATCTAGACATATTGATGAAGCAATTGAACTTCTGGATCAAAAAAATGCCGATGCGATAGTTAGTGTATGTGAAATGGATCATAGTCCTCTGTGGAGTAATACATTACCTGAGGATTATTCGATGGATCACTTTATAAAAGATGAAATTAAAAATAAGCGTAGTCAAGATCTAGACCCCTATTATCGTCTTAATGGTGCAATTTATATATGTAATGTAGATAAACTATTAGAAGAAGAGAGTTTTATTATCAATAGTAATATCTATGCATATAAAATGGCAAAGAACAATTCAATTGATATTGATGAAAAAATCGATTATACAATAGCAGAAGCTTTTATAAAATTAAAATAAACAATGAAGATTTCAGATACTCTACAAAATAAATTCTTTTCTGATACAATCATTTATTTTGTATCTCAAATTATAAATAAAGCACTACCTTTTTTACTAATCCCACTAATCACAAGGTATTTATCACCAGAACAATATGGTCTAGTGATTTCCTTTACAGCATTTTTGACCTTTTCTTATGTTTTTGTTGGTTTAAGTGCAAATGGTGCTGTCAATGTCTCTTACTTCCAAAAAAGTCATGAGGAAATGAAAGGTTATATTTACGCATCCTTATTAATCTTACTTACATCTGTTATGATATCATCACTTCTTATCCATTACTTTTCTGAAATATTAGTTACGAAGACCGGATTAACAGAAGCTTGGCTCCATCTAGCAGTTTTTACTGCACTTTTCCAATTTATTACACTCATAAATCTTGCCTTATGGCAAGCAGAACAAAAAGCAAAACAGTTTGGCATATACCAAATTCTTCAAAGCTTATTAATGACCATCTTAACAATTATTTTCATTATTAGCTTTAAGATGGGTGCTGAGGGTGTAATAGTTGCGAATGTAATTTCGATAATTCTTTTTGGATTACTTAGCCTAATCTTTCTATGGTATAGAGAATATATCGCATTTTCCATCGACTCAGAAAACTTCAAAGATTTATTACATTTTGGGCTTCCTATGGTACCTCATCAGCTTTCAGGCTGGGTTTTACTCCAATATGATAAACTTTTTATTGTTGTCATGCTAGGTCTAACTGAAGCAGGTATTTATGCTATAGGGTTTCAAATAGGTATGATGATTAGTATTTTAACACTTGCCTTTAATAAAGCATGGTCACCCTTTTTATTTAAAAAGTTAGCTTCCAAACCATCCGATTTCGAAAAGCAAAAACTCGTAAAATACACTTACTTATATTTTATAGGTATTTTATTTTTAGCATTTATTATAAGTTTTTTATCACCTTACTTTATTCAATGGTACGTTGGTGAAAAATTTAATGATTCTATAGAAATAGTTAGTATAATTACTTTTGCTTTTGCCTTTAATGGTATGTATTTTATGATTGTAAACTATCTTTTTTATATGAAAAAGACCAAGGTCTTAGCTTTAATTACTTTCTTTAACGCCATACTGTATATTATTATGAGTTATCTTTTACTTCAAAAGTATGGTGTCATTGGTGTAGCATATGCTACTTTATTGTCACATATTTTGACGTTTGTTACAGTTTGGGTGGTATCTAATAGAATCTATCCTATGCCTTGGTTTAAATGGAGAACATCTTGACTCACTATTCATATTTATTTCGTGATACCTTCTTACTCTTAGGCTTATTTATATTTCCTGCACTATCTAAACTAATACCGATATTCTCAATCTTCGATGAGATAATCATAGTCTTTATGATTACTGTTATTGTTTTAAGAATACTTTATTTAAAATATGTATTCACAACATTTGACCTATTACTCAGCTTATACTTCATCTATTCTTCATTTCTTATTTTTTTCAATCATCTACCATTGTCACATTTTATGCAAATATTTATCACATCAAAATTTATTTTTATATACCTCTACTTTAATAGTATGCATGAAAAATACAAAGCTGAACTTTTTTTACATTTTTTTAAACTTCTTATTTTGATTTTCATTATTTCAGCTATACTTTCGATTTTCCAATTTACCCTCCCTGGCTTTTTAAATTCATATTCACATGACGGCAGAGGTTTTCTTGGAGTAACACCCGGTGGCATTTTTTGGTCAAGAACACTATACCCAGAGTTTTTATTGTTGTTTATTATTCTATTCTTCTCTTTTTCAAACATTCCCAATGATAGGTTTCAAAACTTTTTTAAACTTCGATTCTATATTTTTTCACTTACATTTCTTTTAGTCTTTTTAACATTTGCACGTAAAGAATTAGTTTTATTAACATTATTAACACCTTTTCTATTTCGAGATAAGATTTCTGCATCATCAAAACCTATTATCTATCTACTAATGATCTTTTCGGCTTTAATATTAACTTTTGTTTTCTTAAGTGTATTTGCAGATATAAACTCACATACTTTTACAGACAAACAAGTTAGATTTCATCTATTACAGTACTCTATAGAGATTTTTCAATACTATTTTCCATTTGGATCAGGACCAGGAACTTTCGGTTCTATAATGTCTATACAATATCAAAATATATACGAACAATTTAATGTTAGTTCTCAAATTGTCGGAACTAATGAGAAGCGAGGTGTAATTTTCGATCTATTTCTAATCTCTCTCTTGGCTGAATATGGTTTAGGATGGATATTTTTTATATTTATCTTTATCAGTATGATATGGAATAAGCCTAACCCTTATTTAAAACAACTTCTCAATTATCCAAAAATCAAAACAACTATATTTATTTTTTTACTCATTATTTCAATTTTTGTCCCTATCCTATTAAATTGGGTTGGATTCGTCATGTTCACTATGATAGCACTAATCTTCGATAAAGGCAAATATAATGCAGCTTCCAACTGATATTTCTACACTAGCTCAGATTGAAAAAAAATTAAATGTATGTGATTTTTTTCAATATAAGGATTCAACAAGCTGGATAAGTGTTAAAAACCTTTTAACAACTAATTTATATACTAACGATATCCGCATTAAGACTAGAAGTAAGAAAGATATTTTCAGTTCTAAAGGTATATACGTAACTTTTCTCTCATTCAAACATATTTTACATATATTTCGAACTCGAAAAACAACACTTTTTTTAGGTGCGAGTACGGGTCTTTTTTCCCACAATGATAAAACTCTTGATGCCTACTTTCCATATTACGATCAAAAAGAAGAAGATGTCATTTACGCTATAAACTGCGGAAATATCACTCAACTTATAAAGAATATAAATTATGTTAAAAACAATCATCTCATCGTTGAAAACTATATTTTTGGTAGTTTAAAAAAACTACTATCAAAATTATTTATATTACTAAAAACCAAAACCACACATTACGAAAACTTTTGCATTTTTTTAAAAAAATATGATATTTATATAAATGATAAAAAAATCAAACAAAGTCACTATGATTTTATAGCAGGTTATCACATCTACCGCATTTTCTTTAAGATATTATCCATAAAAAAAGCTTATATCGTTTCTCCCACAACAAAATCTGATATTTGTGCTGCTTTAAAAAGTCTTAACATAGAAATTATTGAAATACAACACGGTGTAGTAGGTAAATTACATAGAGGTTATAATTATAACTTTAAACCTAACAAATTATTGCCCGTACCAAATAAGATTAATGTCTATAATCAATTTTGGGCTGATGAAATAATTTCAGCAGGCTATTTTACTTCAGAGCAAATTAATATTGTTGGCCGATTAAAATATGATATTGTAAATGAGATCAAATTTATCGAAAATAACAATTATATAATCTTTACAGGACAAGGTGCCTATATTAAAGATGTGGTAAAATTATTCATTCAATCTGTTAAGTTGCTAGAAGATCATAAATTAAAACTCATATACAAACCCCATCCACGGGAATTACCAAGTGAACTTGAGTTTATTAGTGAAGAGATAAAACCTTATAAGAATTTAGAACTTTACAATGGAGCATATAGTACAGAAGTATTGATAAAAAATTGTTTTGCTCATATTTCAATTTTTTCATCTTGTCATTTTGATGCCATATATTATAATAATAGAACATATGTATTTGATATCATGGATAATAATATTATGAACTATTATAACGTTACCCATAGGGAACAATTCATTAAAGTTAAAAATATAGAAGAAGTTATAAAAAATGAAATTAACATTTAAAAAAAAGATTTTTTATCTCATTTATAATATTTTTGGTAAATCATTGCCAAGAACGTATATGCCTTACTCTTTAGGTTCTAAACAAATTAGATCTTATTTAATAAAGAACTTTATTGATAAATGTGGAATAAATATTAAAGTTGAAAATGGTGTTTTACTATCTCCTTCTATAGAGATTGGCGATAATACAGAAATTAATGAATTTTGTAGAATTCGGGCAAATGTCAAAATTGGGAAAGATACACTAATCGCACCCGGCGTACAAATTATATCAGTTAATCATGGTCATGAAAACATTGACATTCCAATGAGGGAACAAAATGATAATAAGGGATTTATAATCATTGGAGATGACGTTTGGATCGGTACCAATGCAATCATCCTACAAAATGTCACTGTTGGGGCACATTCCATAATTGCAGCGGGATCTGTTGTTACAAAAGATGTTCCTGCATATTCTATAGTTGCGGGTGTACCTGCTAAACTTATCAAAAATAGGCTAAAAGTAAATGAAAATTAAAAATAGAATAAATATACTTAATTGTCCCATTGATAAACTGACTATGGATGAAACAGTTGGTATCATCAATGAATCAATCATTAATAAAACACATTTGCACCATGTAGTAGTCAATGCTGCGAAAATGGTTCATATGCAAACAGATAATGAGCTTCGTAAGTCTGTTGTCTGTAGTGACATTATCAATGCTGATGGACAAGCTGTCGTATGGGCAAGTAATTTCCTAGGACAGCCTTTACCTGAAAGGGTTGCAGGTATAGACCTTATGCAAAATCTTGTAAGGCTCGCATATGAAAAAAATTACAAAATATTTTTCTTCGGTGCAAAAGAAGAAGTTGTAAGTGAAATTGTAAGAAGGTATAGTGAACAGTATTCCAGAGAGATCATTGCTGGATACAGGAACGGATATTTTGAAAAACATGAGGAAAAAGAGATTGCCAAACAAATAGCTGATAGTGGAGCCCACATACTTTTTGTTGCTATAAGTAGCCCTACCAAAGAGATATTTTTAAATCAATACAAAGACATTATAAATACTCCATTTATAATGGGAGTAGGAGGCAGTTTTGATGTTGTATCAGGAAAAGTACAACGGGCTCCAGTTTGGATGCAAAATGCTGGTCTTGAATGGTTTTATAGATTTTTACAAGAACCAAGACGCATGTGGAAAAGATACCTTTATACCAATACTATGTTTCTATGGTTAGTTAACAAGGAAAAATTATTTAAAAAATAATCTAAAGGTTGAAATCAATTTGATATAATATCAAGAAATTAAAAAGATTGCTATGAAAGAACTTTTTGCTAAATCCTTATTTTTCCTTATTGATATTTTTGTCATATTCATTTCTATAGTCTTAGCATATTTACTCAGGGATCTTTTGACAAATTACTTTGGTCATGAAGATAGCTATCCACTTTCTAACTATACAACTTTTTATCCACTTTATATTATTATCATTACCTTATTTGTTTATGAAGGTATCTATACCCATCGCTATGATTTTTGGCATGAAAGCAAGGTAATATTAAAAGCTCTTTTATTTTCTTTTTTAATCATTCTTGCTTATCTTGCTATGACCAAAAGTGTACAAAACTACTCTAGAGCTGTTATCATCTTTTCTTTTGTCATTATGATTTTACTGGTGCCTCTTTTTAAAAATATCGATAAAAAACTTCTTTTTAAAATTGGTTTATGGAAACGAAGAGCAAAAGTATATGGTGATGATCCATTTCTGCAAAATGAAATATTTAGAAATCACTACCTTGGTTATATTGATTCAAAAGAACATGAGCCTAAGACTGTTTTTATAAATTCTCGGAATGAAGATCTAGTAACACTGAAGAATATCATCAGCCAAGAAATAAGAGATAAACACGAAGTCATATTTATCCCTCTTATAGATGAATATGATTTAACACATTCACATATTTATAGACTATCCAATACCCGTACAAATCTTATCGTATTCAAAAATCGTCTAAAATCCAAATATAGATTGTGGATTAAAAAATTTTCTGATTTTATTATGTCTATTATCATTTTTCCTTTATTACTTCCTATTATGCTATATATTGCATATAAAATACGAAAAGAAGAACCTGGCAGTTCCATTTTATTTAAACAAAGTAGACTAGGACAAGAAGGTAAAATATTTACATGTTATAAATTTCGAACAATGTATGAAGAAAGTGATGAAATACTCAATTCATATCTAAAAGAACATCCTGAAGAGGTGAACTTTTATAATACTTATCATAAGTATCAAAATGACCCTCGTATTACCAAGATAGGAGATGTATTACGAAGGACTTCACTAGATGAATTACCTCAGATATTTAATGTCTTTAAAAATGAGATGAGCTTTATCGGGCCTCGTCCTTACATGTTGAATGAAAAAGAAAAAATAGCACATAATACTGATACTATACTTACTGTAAAGCCAGGGATTACTGGTCTATGGCAAGTTAGTGGCAGGAGTGAAGTTGACTTTTATTCACGTATAGACCTTGATGTATGGTACATTAATAATTGGAACCTCTGGATGGATCTAGTTATTTTATTAAAAACAGTAAAAACAGTAATAATTAAAGAAGGTGCAAGTTAATATCGCATGCTATTAATTTTTATCAAGTATAATTATATCATTAGACTAAAGGTTCTCTATTGCAAAATACTACTCAATATTTAGAAGAAGAAAAGATAGACTTAAAAAAGATTTTTAATATACTAAAAAATAGAAAAAGACTACTTTTCTTAATACCTATATTTGTTACACTAACCGCACTAATATATGTCTTTTTTATTGCAAAGCCCGTCTATTCGGTGAGAACAATGATTGAAGTAGGACAGATAGAAGGAAAACCTGTTGACAATATTAATAATATCCAACAAAAACTTTCTTATGAGTATCATGTCAATAGCAAAGGAGTGTCAAAAAAACTACCCTACGTAAAAAATGTATCTGTACCAAAGAAGTCTAACAGTATTATCTCATTAACTATCTATGGGAATAATAATGAAGAAGCCAAAAAATATATTGAAACTGTAATTCATAAAATAGAGATTGACTATAGAGAGAAAACTAATGCTTCTATAAATAATACAAATGAATTAATAAATCATATACAAAGAGATATCAATGATCATAGTAAGAACCTTACAAAAATGGAGAAAGAACTGGAAACTTTTAATCAAAAAATTATTTCACTAAAAAGTGAAGATGCTGCACTTGCTGGTATTTATGTTATGCAAATAGGACAATCACAAACAGAAATAAATAATCTTAAAAAGTATATTTCGACTTTAAAAAATAAGTTACAGGCTTTAAAGTTTTCCTTAACCCCAGTTATGATTAGACCTACACGTATTGTAGGGGATATAGAAACAATTGAAAAACCTATTAAGCCAAAGAAAAAACTTATTGTTATTGCCACTTTTATTGTAAGTCTAATGTTTTCAGTATTTTTAGCTTTCTTTTTAGATTTTATAGAAAGAACGAGAAAAGAACCATAAGCTTCTTTTCCTTTTAATATTTTTGGGCAAATCTTATGAATATCTTGAAATATATATTTGATGGATATAACAACTTCAAAGAAAAAGATTTATTTATTAAAATATTTCAAGGCGTTTTGTTTCTTTGGATATTTTCAATACCACTAAAAAGTTCCATCTATCAAATATGTACAGTTTTAATTATTGTTCTTTTTTTTGTACACTATATCTACAATAAACAAAAAACTCTTTTAATTGAAGTTTTAATTACTTACAAAAGACTATTACTTATATATTTTTTCTTTATTCTTGCAATGATACTTTCAAGTATTCTAGGAGTTGGTGACAAAAGCACACTTACAGATATACTTAAATATTTTTTTAGATATCTCTTAATTTTAGTAATTTTATTATATTTTTATAAACAAAGGTTTTATGGAAGAAAATGGTTATTAACAGTGATATTTATTGCTCTATTTATGCATGCTTTAGATGGCATTTATCAATATATAACTGGTTTTGATCTTATCTTAAACAAATTAACTAGCCAGTCTACATATAAATTAACAGGTGCAGTATATCATCATAATCCATTTGGTCTTTTTATGGCAATAGGAGCAAGTATTTCTTTGGTCTTATTTCTATCAAATAATAACTACACAATGTTTAAATGTGATAAGTATATATATTTAATAACACTAATTATTTTTCTTTTCACTCTATTTCATTCACAATCAAGATCTGCTTGGACTATGTTTGGAATTTATTTTATAGGTTATATCTTTATATATTTAAAAGAAAATGGTTTCAATAAGAAGTTAGTTTTTACACTTTTACTTTTACTTATTACAATTAGCATGTTATTTTTATTTGACAATAATCTATTAAAGAGATTAAACTTACTTTTTCAGGGGCATAGCTCTGGTCGAACTACGTTAATTTGGCCTTTTACAGTAGAAAAAATCATGAATTCACCTATTTTAGGATATGGAATAAATACTTATAAACTAGTAGCACATGGTCACAATGCTAGATTTCAAGCTGGAGTACATAATATTTTTTTAGAGTTATTACTCTACACAGGTATTATCGGTTTTTCTATTTTCACCTATCTTATATGGCTAACATTAAAAGAGAGTTTCACAAAAGATAAAATTGTTTACTTTATCCTATTTGTGTCTTTTATCGTACTCATGCAGTTTGATGGCAGTCTGATTGACAGCAAGGTCCATATCAATATATTTATACTGATGCTATTTTTTATCTTCTCATTTAGACTGGATAAAAAGTCTTCTGCTTAGATAGGTTTAAAAACTTTTTATAAAATTCGTGATCCTAAAACTAAAAAAGCGAAATAAATCTGGAAGATGTCTCACCCTCATGATCTTTCGGTTATATATCTTATATTCATCTGCTGAAGATCTTTCTTCTTCTACTGATTTTTCAACGATACTGTTGATCATTGCAAGTAAATTATACTCTTCAATCACCCTTCTTCTAGCCTCTTTAACAGCATCAAGTCGTCTTTCATACTCCCCTTCAGTGGCGATGATCTCTTTGATCTTAGCTATAGAACCCTCTGTATCAAAGATATCGATCTCTATCACACTCTCTTTTGGAAAATAATCATAGACATTAGGACAGCCATAATAGATAGGAACCGTATATCCTAAAAAAGCATCCGCTAATTTTTCAGTCCAGACATTGGGTGCATAATGATTTTCTATCGCTACATGAAACTCATAATCATCCAACCCATCTGCTTTGCTTTCAAGCCAAGTAAAACCCCTTCCAAACCTTTCAAGTTCAGGAATCCTCTCTTCCATGATCTTTGTAAAATCATATCTGCGTCTGTGAATCGTATGGCCTTGTCTTTTATTTGAACATACTGTTGATAATTTCTTTGTTTTGGTAGGGTGGGTAACAGAGACGATGGAATCGTAATCTTTTCCATAGTACCATAGCATACCTGTCTGGGAGCGAATGGCATTCGGATGAGGCAGGACCTTCTCATCCTGATTTGTCAGCAAATAGTGAAACTGTTTGGCAAAGGCCCTTCCGTAACGTGTAATGGAGCTTGGCTCAGTGGTCACTAAAATCGTATGTTCTTTGGGACAGGATAATGTCTCAGCCCCATTGGGAAGCATTCTTGGTATATCATCTATCACGACCAGCCAGTCATACTCCCTCTCTTCAGGGTTAAAAGTGAATATGCATGACCCCCATTTGGCTTCATTTCGTGGAGACTGATATCTAAAACCTGACTCTTCATTTGCTTTTGTACCGCGACTTACTAACTTGACTTTAATCTCTTTCTTCATACTTTCCCATCTTCTGGTTTTTCAATACCAATACTTTTCAATCCAACTGGTTGGTCTGCAGAACTTATATACTCTTTTCCATTTCTCATTCTCTTTTATAAGTCTTTTATAATTTTATCACTTTTTTGAACAATATAGTTTATGATAAACAAGGTTCTATTGATCTTCTATTTAAATCCTTTCATACAGGTCAATATATTTCTGGAGTATGTTTTCCACCAGAAAGTCTTCGGTTCGTTTCTCTTGAACCTGTCTAAAAAGTGTTTCATAATGTTCCCTATCATTATAAGCAGCCTCAATTTTTTTCGCAATTTCAAACCCATCGATCAAAAGTTCATCAGGGAGTATCTCTATAGAGAGTCCAACCTTTGTAGAGATAATCAATTTCCCATAGAATAGTGTCTCAACTAAAACTCTTCCGAATCCTTCGGAGTGTGAACTGACCACAACAAGATCGGAAGAGGCGATAAGTGAAGGAATATCTTCTCTGAATCCAAATAATGTAACTTTCTCAGATAAACCCAAATCATTGATCAATGATGTCAAGTGCTTCCTCTCCTCTCCATCACCTATAATATTAAGATGGAAAGGAAATTTCAGTTTGCAAACTTCCCTGATTAGAATATCAAATCCTTTAATTGCATCCAGCCTCCCTATGGCAGCTATGGTAAAGGTCGGATTGGAAGCGTTTTCCAGTTTGAAAGATTCTTTTACAAGTCCATTGTAAATTATGTCTACATCTTCTTTAGAAATTGATTCAGCCACATTTTTTGATAATGCTGTTACATTATCGAGTTTATTGAAGATACTTCCTTTTCTGGAATTTCGTTTTGTTGCTACCTGCTTTACAGAAATAAAAGTATTCATACGATGCATGATCTCACTAGCCTTTGCAGAATGTGAATGTACTATAGAGGGGTTGACTGTTTTTATCACTTTCAACAGATCAAAGTACAAAAAGGGGTTATGTCTGTCAGAAAGAGACGAGAGCCTATGCACTTTAATATTTGGATCAAGTCTATCTTCAATTTGATTTTCTTTAAAAAGCAACACTTCAATTTGTATCTTTTTTGACAGTGCATTACAGAGTTCAACAAAACTTTTTTCTGCCCCTCCCCATCCTTTTGAAGCGATGAATTGCAAGACTTTCATCTCACATTGAGCTTTACAATCAATATTTATGAGAAAATCAGTCAAAACGCTTTTGGCATTGTCATAGATCTTTAAAAAATTACTGTATCCATTTTCTGCAGTCTCTTTCATCTGTTGAGGATTATGAATTAAACCTGACAAAGTAGATGCTAACTGCTGAGGAGTGTTCTCGCAGGTGATCAAATCATTTTCTCCGTAAAACTCGTAGAGTACATCGGATAACATTGTCACTGTACATTTCTTACATGCTGTTGCCTGATAGACTTTATTTGGTATGACACTTGAAGCTTTTCTACTGTTACCAAATATCCCTAGAACAATATCATGACCTCTGATTTCGTTAGCCAACACCTCTTCAGAGACTATTTCACCCGTCATTTTAACATTTTTTAAATTCAATGTATCAAACAAAACCTTCATCTCTTTGAAGGTCTGTCCATTACCTATGATCTTTGCTTCAAATTCTAAACCATTCTTTTCCATAATTGAAAAAGCGTTTAGTATGACATCAATACCATGAAGAGGGATAAAGGAACCATAGAAAAGTATTTGAATTTTTTCATGCATCTTCTCATTTGTTGAGGGATGATAAATATCCATATCTGCAAGTACAGGGAATACAAGATGTTCTCCTCTATAGGCTCCAAACAACTCTTCCCAGTATTTGAAATGAGCATTGGTATCTGAGAGCAGATACTTTGAATACCTAAAGTTAAACCAATCCTGGAAATATTTCAACCAGGCTCTTGGATTGATGATTGTTATCTTTTTTCTATCATGCACATAGGTATCATAGTTTGAGATGAAAAAATCATTGACTATTTTGTCTCTTTTAAAGAAGTGTATAAAAAATTGATTTTTTGAAAATGGTAATAATATATAAATATCACTTTGTAGCTTCAACTCATTTGTGAACTTCTTAATGATATTAAATCTTGAGTAATCTTTATTATGTCTAAACAAATATTTGATCATGTGTACCACTCAAATGTTTTTAGATCTCTTTCATTTTGCATCACCAAACTTACTATATATTGCGCTACGCGTTTATTATTGAAAAGCGTATGGACTCTATCATGCAGCCACTGGGCATTCCTTTTTCTCTCTTGTTCATTCTCTAAATAGTAAAGTGCTTTTCCCACAAACTGCTCATGGGTATCATAATATGGCAATTTGTCTTCAAAAAAATCTTCACCTCCGACGATTCTCCGGCTAATCACAAATGAACCACATCCCAAACTATGGAACAGTCTATCTGAGGTATACCACTGATAATCAACGCCAAAAGACCTGGTATGATTAATACAGATTTTTGCATCTGCCAATGTTTGCAGATAGGACTCCCCTAATATCACATCTTTCTTGGTATGGCCGATCATTTTAAAGTTAATATCAGAGGGTAAATTAGTCTCCAAATACTCTACGAATTCTGCTCTATCTTTGTCTGGCCTTCCGGCAAATAAAATATCTGTTTTATAACTCTCATAAGCGAATGCTTTATGTCTCTCTACATTCTCATCTACCAGATTTGGCAAGAAAAAAGCATTTTGATTATACTTCTTGACCTCATCTATAAATTCGCCTGCTGCAGTGGTTAAAACGATGTCAAAATAGTGTGCAACTTTATCAAATCCCTTTTGCACTATAGCATCATTGTACCAATGAAGCATTTTAATCCCTTTGGACCTGACCAATGCCAATGTCTCCTCATTGATCAACTCTGCATGTCCAAAAATAATCATATCAGGCTTTATACTCTCTACAAGCTCAACAAAAAACCGGTTCATTTTTTCTGAACCACTCTTTTTTGACCTGAACAAAGACATATATCTTGCCGTATCTCTATAGTCAAAGTTATGTACAAAGTGACCATTTTTGACCAATCCATGTGATATTTTAATCGGATTTAAAAATAGTGCACCCCCTGATTTCGTGAAAAGATTAAATGGTGCACAATGGATTATTCTCATTCTTTCATTGTCCTTTCAAACTTAAATAGTATTATTTATTATCATTATATCGATCGAACTTTAATCCCATTAAAGCAATACATTGCGCCACTTTCATGATCTTTTCGCTGCTGCTTGTTGATAGATCGACAAGATCGCTTGCGCCATTTTATCATACCCTGGTTCATTCATATGTGTCCTGTCTAGATAATACTCTTGATGCTTCAAAAATTCATCATAGACATCTACATAATGGACATGATCATATTGTTCTGAAAACCCTAACAATACCTTATTATATCTCATGATCTCACTGTTTCTGGATATGTCCTGATGGGGTATGGTCGAGATTAGAAGGATCGTACACTCTTTAGAGCGTTGTATCACAGATTCTATATTATCTTTGTACTCTTCCAAAGCCACAACACTCCTAACTCCCAAAATCCTGTTTAGGCCAATCTTCTTAATGATCTTTTTATACTTTTTGACTATCTTTCTGAAGAGTTTTCGCAATTTACTCTCTGGATAATAGAGAACATATGGGGCATACTTGAATGTTTTCCACGAATCGACCAAACCATATTGTATTAAAATGATCTCTGTATCTTCTTCCTTGAAATCCTCAAAAAAATGTAACATTTCCCTGGTTGTAGACATCGTGAAACCGAAATTGTCCAGAGAAGCGTTGATAGCCTTGGCAAAACGTTCAGGATAAGCATCACCCTTTAAATGCTTGATGCCCAATGTATTGCAGTCACCCAGAGCTAATATCTTTGCCATTTAGAGCAACTTCTTGTAGACTTTTAAGGTCTTGTCAACCATCTGTTTTAAAGAGAATTTTTCCAAGATGTAGCCATACCCGTCAAATTCCAATGCACAGCACTCTTCTATCTTTTGGGCCAGCATTTCACTCTCTTCTACAGGATAGAAAAAACCGTTCTCACCTTCCACAATGATGTCCAACACACCTCCGTGGTTCGTTGCCACTACAGGTGTATGAAGGGCCAAAGCTTCAGCAACAGATCTGCCGAAACTTTCAGGTTTTTTCGAACTGCTCACGACGACATCACTCAGTGCATAGATCTCGGCTACCCTGCTCTGTGAACCTGTAAAGATAATATTATCAACCACATCAAGCTCTTTGGTTAAACGCTTTAATGATTCAAAATACTCCTGTTTATCTTCACGTACCCCGCCTACGATCAATCCAACAATATTTAGATCACTCTTTTTCAATGAAGCAATTGCACGTATAAATGTTTGATGGTCTTTAAGCTGTGTGATTCGCCCTACTGTGGTAACAATACGTTTATCTTCTAAATGATACTCTGATTTAAAATCATCTATAAATGCTTGATCTAAATTTTTAGGATTAAACTTATCTAAGTCTATCCCCCGAGGGATCACTGTGATCTTCTTCTCCGGGGTTTGATAATGCTCTTGAATATAGGACTTTATAGCCCCGCTAACACAGATCACACTGTCACTTTTAGTCATAATCTCACTGTAAGGGCTCACACTGTTGAATCCGTGTACGGTAGTTACAAAAGGGATCTGAAGCTTTTTATTTGCCATGAATGTCAGCCAGGCAGGCACACGGCTTCTGGCATGCACTACGTCCGGATCTAAGTCCTGCATCACTTTTCGTAA
>Ga0180436_10002297_pt1 | contig 18261 bp, 14 predicted proteins | sample SS_ome_2_FD_132434 | JGI IMG/M metagenome (GOLD analysis project Ga0180436, IMG submission 132434) | Hypersaline lake sediment archaeal communities from the Salton Sea, California, USA - SS_3_S_2 metaG | ecosystem: Environmental > Aquatic > Non-marine Saline and Alkaline > Hypersaline >...
AAGGAAGGCGCCAGCGATATCCACTTCGAGTGCTACGAGAAATCGGTGCGCGTTCGTTTCCGCATCGACGGCACGCTCTACGAGCGCATGGCGCCGCCGCTGAAGCTGAAGTCGGCAATCCTCTCGCGTTTGAAGATCATGGCGGACTTGGACATCGCTGAACGGCGCGTGCCGCAGGACGGGCGGATCAAGATCCGCGTGGGCAAGAAGAAGATCGATCTGCGTGTCTCGACCCTGCCCTGCATCTTCGGCGAGAAGATTGTGTTGCGCATCCTGGACAAGTCGAATCTGACCCTCGATTTGACCAAGGCCGGATTCCAGGAGGAGGCGCTCAAGTACTTCCTCAAGGCGATCGCGATGCCGTACGGCATGGTTCTCGTGACCGGCCCGACCGGCAGCGGCAAGACGACGACGCTCTACTCGGCGCTCTCGCGCATCAACACGCCGGAAGTCAATATCATGACGGCCGAGGACCCGGTTGAGTACAACATCGATGGCATCAATCAGGTCAACGTGAATGAGGCGGTCAAGCTGACGTTCGCCTCCGCCCTGCGCTCCTTCTTGCGGCAAGATCCGAACATCGTCATGGTGGGTGAGATCCGTGATCTGGAAACGGGATCGATCGCGGTCAAGGCGGCGTTGACCGGGCATCTCGTGCTCTCGACCCTGCATACGAACGATGCCCCGAGCACGGTGACGCGTTTGATCGACATGGGGGTCGAGCCCTTCCTGGTCGCCTCCTCCACCAATCTCGTTCTGGCCCAGCGTCTCGTGCGCCGACTCTGCAAGCAGTGCCGGCGCCCGATCGAGGTGACCCCGGAGCTGCGCGAACAGCTCGGCATCACCGACGACGGCCTGCTCGAGGGGGCGAGCTGCTTCGATCCGGTCGGGTGCGACGCCTGCCACAACACCGGATACAAGGGCCGCACCGGCATTTACGAGGTGATGCCGATCACCTCGCCCCTGCGCGACATGATCGTCCGCAATGCCTCGACCAAGGAAGTCAAGCATCAAGCGGTCACGGAGGGAATGCTGACGCTGCGGATGGATGCGCTTCTAAAGTTCAAGGAGGGCATCACTTCTGCCGAAGAAGTCCTCAAGGAGAGCGCTGCCGACGAAGACCTCTGACGGCGCTCTCCACCAGGCGATGGAAACCTCCGACACGGGGAGCGCGCCGATGATCTCACTCGAAGCCCTGCTGGCCGAGATGGCCGCCAAGGGAGCCTCCGACCTGCACCTGACGCCCGGCATCCCGCCCCAGTACCGGATCGACGGCTCACTCGTTGCCGCCGACGAACCGGCGCTCGATCCCGATGCGTGCGAACGGCTGATCTACTCGATCCTGCGGGAGGACCAGAAGAAGCGCTTCGAGATGGAGCGCGAGCTCGACCTCTCCTTCGGCGTGCGCGGCCTGGCGCGCTTCCGGGCCAATGTCTTCACCCAGCGCGGTTCGACTGCGGCGGCCATCCGACTGATCCCGCACGAGATCATGAGCTTCGATCGGCTCGGCCTGCCGCCGGTGGTCCAGCGGTTCGCGGAACACCAGAACGGTCTTGTGCTGGTGACCGGACCGACCGGCAGCGGCAAGTCGACGACCCTGGCGGCGATGATCGACAAGATCAATCGCTCGCGCTCCTGCCACATCGTTACGATCGAGGATCCGATCGAGTACGTGCATCCGCATCATCAGGCGATCGTCAATCAGCGCGAGGTTGGCGCCGACACGAAGAGCTTCCCGAACGCGCTCAAGTACGTGTTGCGCCAGGATCCCGACGTGATCCTGGTCGGAGAGATGCGCGATCTCGAGACGATCGCCGCCGCCCTGACGATTGCCGAAACGGGGCATCTGGTCTTCGCCACCCTGCACACCAACTCGACCTATGAGTCGATCAATCGCATCGTCGACGTCTTTCCGACGAATCAGCAGAAGCAAATCCTCGCCCAGCTCGCGTTTACCTTGCGCGGCGTCTTGACCCAGCAGCTCGCTCCTCACCGCCGCGGCCATGGACGCGTGATGATGGCCGAAGTGCTCGTCTGCACCCCGGCAATCGCGGCATTGATTCGCGAGGGTAAGGTGCACCAGATCTATACCCTGATGCAGGCGGGACAGAAACACGGCATGCAGACGATGAACCAAGCGCTGTTCCAGGCCTTCTCCCACCGGCGTGTGCGCCTCGAAGAGGCGCTGACGCGCAGTCCCAATGTCCAGGAGCTGGAACAGATGCTAGCCAAGGCCGATCCTGGCTACCGGCCGCGTTATGCGGGCGGTGAAACGGGTGGCGCCGGCAGGAGAGCGGCATGAGCACCTATGTCTGGAAGGGGCGTACCGTCGGCGGTGAGGAACTCGTTGGCGAGCTCGAGGCGGCGACGATGGACGAGGCGATGTCGCAGTTGCGGCACCGGCGCATCGTCACGACTTACATCCGGCCGCAGCGGGGCGGATTGCTCGGCAAGCTGGCGCAGCGCACGGGGAGCATCAAGGGGCGTGACCTGGCGGTCTTCACCCGGCAGTTCGCGACGATGATCAACTCCGGTCTGCCGCTGGTGCAGTGTCTCGAGATTCTCTCGAAACAGACCGAGAGCCAGGCGCTGCGTTCGGCCACGAGTGATGTCACCGCCGACGTCGAGGCGGGCGCGGGACTGGCCGACGCGCTGGGGCGCAAGTCGAAAGCCTTCGACTCACTCTTCGTCAACATGGTCGCGGCCGGCGAGGCGGGCGGGATCCTGGATGAGATCCTGGTCCGTTTGGCGACGCACATCGAGAAGGCGGATGCCTTGCGTCGCAAGGTCAAGGGCGCGATGACCTATCCGACCGTCGTCGGCGTCGTCGCGATTGGGGCGACGGTCTTCATGTTGATGTTCATCATCCCCGTCTTCGCCAAGGTCTTCTCTGACTTTGGCGGCCAGTTGCCCTTGCCCACGCGGATCGTCGTCGGCCTGAGCGATCTGCTCAAGCAGAGCTGGTGGCTGATCGGGGCTGGGCTTGGCGCCCTCGGCTATGGGGTGAAGCTCTTCTACCGGACCGAGCGCGGGCGGCGGCGGATCGACGGCCTGCTGCTGCGCGCGCCGTTGATCGGGGACATTTTACGCAAGGCCGCGATTGCGCGCTTCACCCGCACCCTCGGAACCATGGTCTCCAGTGGCGTGCCGATTCTCGATGGGCTCGACGTGACCGCGCGCACCTCGGGCAACAAGGTGATCGAGGATGCGGTCATGGCGACCAAGGCGAGCATCCGCGAGGGGGAGACGATCTCGGAGCCGCTGCGCAAGTCGAAGGTCTTCCCGCCGATGGTCGTGCAAATGATCTCGGTCGGAGAGGAGACCGGGGCGCTCGACACGATGCTCGAGAAAATCGCCAATTTCTACGACGACGAGGTCAATACCGCCGTCGATACGCTGACGTCGGTGATCGAGCCGGTCATGATCGTGGCGATGGGGCTCCTCGTTGGAGGAATGACGATCGCGATGTACCTGCCGATGTTCGAGCTCGTCAACGTCGTGGCCGGGGGGCATTGATCGGTGTCGCGCACCGGGGGGGAGACTGCGGGCGAAGGGCGCGCGCACGCACCGGGCGGTTCGTGGCGCCGCTTCTTCCTTGCGCGGGCGGTCGTCGGCGCGCTGATCGTGCTGCAGCTGCTCGTCCAGGGGCGCTCGCCGGGAGCGCTCTCCAATGCCTGGATCGTGCCCGGGCTCCTCGCCTGGATCGGGATCGGCAGCACCGCGGCGACGGTAAGACCGCTCTTGCGCCGCTGGCCGCGGGCGACGCTCGGCATCCTGCTGGCGTTGGACACGGTCGCCGCAGCGGCGGTGATCGGGGCGAGCGGGGGCGTCGGGCAGCCGACGTTGCTGTGGATCACGCTGCCAATTCTCGCGGGGGGACTGCTGCTCCAATGGCGAGCGGGGTTGCTGCTCGGGCTCGAAGCCGCGCTGCTGTTCGAAGTTCTGGTGCTCTACCAGGGCGGCACGCTGATCGGCTTCGGGGGGCTCTGGCCCGGAATCGCCTACCACACGACCGTCTTCGTCGCGATCGGACTCGGCGCCGGGGTGCTGGGAGTCCGGGCCGCCGCCCAGCAACGCGAGGCGACCGCGGCGCGACGTGAACTCGAGCGCGTTCAGCTGAGCACCGATCGGATCGTCGAGTCGCTCGGCTGTGGCCTGATCGCGCTGGACGATGCGGGTCAGGTGCGCACCGTCAATCGGGCCGCGCGGCGGATGCTTCGCGTGGCGCCGGTCGGTGGGGCGCATCTCGGCCGGCTCCTCGGCCGGCGCAACGGGGCTTTGGTACGGATCCTGCGCACCGAGCTGCGCCGGCGTGACGAGCCGCGCGAACACGAGGCGCGTCTCACCGGCGCGGAAGGCGGACGGTTTCCCGCGCTCGTGCGCACCGCTCCGCTGCTCGACGCGGATGGGCGCTGCCGCGGGCTGGTGGCGCTGATCTGGGATCTGACCGAGCGCAAGCTGCAGGAAGAGGCGCGCCGGCGCCGCGAGCGGCTGGCGGCGATCGGCGAGCTGGCGGCGGGATTGGCCCATGAGATTCGCAACAGCCTCAAGCCGATCACCGGCTGCATCGAACTGATCGAGAAGCGCGGGCGCCTCGACGAGAGCGCGCGGCCGATGCTGGACGTAATCACTAGAGAATCCGATGCCTTAGAGGCGTTCCTCAGCCAGTTCCTCACCCTCGCGCGGGACAAAACTCTGAAGTTGGAGCCGGTCGATCTCGAAGATTTGATTGGAAACGAGGTGTCCGCCCTGCTCGCGGTAGACGAGCGCCGGCGCGAGCGCCTGCGGATCAAGCGGGGAGTGCCGGTTTCACTGCGTGGGGATCGCAAGTGGCTGCGTCAGATCCTGCGCAACCTGATCCTCAACGGGCTCGAGGCATCGCCGCACGGGCGGGTTACCGTGGAGCATGAGCGGTTCCAGCGCAGGGGGGCTCCCTGGGTGCGCTTGCGGGTTAGCGACGAAGGGCCCGGCTTCGGCCGACTCGACTTCAGCGAAGCGCTCAAGCCGTTTCGCACCGGGAAGGCGGCCGGCACCGGGCTCGGCCTTTCGACCGCGATGCGTGGCATCCAGGAACATGGCGGGCGCCTGGCGCTCGATCCGCGCGGCGGTGAGGGGACGACCGTCATCGTCGAACTGCCTCTTGCCGGGCCGCCGGCGATGAGTGGAGAAGACCTCGCGGCATAGCGGACTTCCGACTAGGGGTTGCATATCGTGACGGCTGAAGACGCCCGCGGCACGCGGCGACGCAAGATCCTCGCCATCGACGACGAAGAGAGCATGCGCCGCTTCCTGACGATGCTGCTCGAGGCGGAGGGGTACGACGTCGTCACGATCGACAACGGGGCCGATGGGGTGAGCCGCCTCGACCGCGAGGAGTTCGATGTCGTGCTCGCCGACCTGCGCATGCCGGGCGTCGACGGGATGAGCGTGCTTGACAGCATCCATGCCAAGCACCCGGACCTGCCGGTTGTCATTCTAACCGCCTACGGTTCCGAGAAGGCGGCCGCCGAGGCGCGGCGTCGGGGCGCGTTTCAACTGGTCGAGAAGAGTTGCCGCAACGAGGAAATCCTGCTCGTCATTCGCAACGCGCTCGAGATGGGGCGCGTGCGCCATCAGAACGAGACGCTCAAGCGTCAGCTGAAGAAGCGCCATCATGACCGGCGCATCATTGGGCGTTCGGAAGCGATGCTCAAGGTGTTCAAGATGATCGAGAAAGTCGCTGCCACCGAGGCGACGATCTTGATCTTCGGTGAGAGCGGCACAGGCAAGGAGTTGATTGCGCGCGAACTGCACTACCAGAGCCCGCGCGCTCCCGGCCCCTTTATCTCGGTCAATTGCGGCGCGCTCAATCGAGATCTGCTCGAGAGCACGCTCTTCGGCCATCGGCGCGGTTCCTTCACGGGGGCGGTCAAGGATCAGGCGGGTCATTTTGTCGCTTGCGAAGGAGGGACCTTCTTCCTCGACGAGGTGGGCGAGCTGGCGGCCGCGACCCAGGTCAAGCTGCTGCGTGCGCTCCAGGAGCGCGAGATCATTCCGATCGGTGCCAGTGAGCCGATCGAGATCGATGTCCGGCTCGTGGCGGCGACGAACACCGACCTCGAACGCGCGGTCAACGAGGGGCGCTTTCGCCACGACCTCTTCTACCGCCTGAATGTGATTCCGATTCGTATTCCGGCGCTGCGGCAGCGCAACGACGACATCCCGCTCCTGGTTGAACACTTCCTCGAGCGTTTCGCGGGGCCGCATGGCGAGAAACGCTTGGCCCGTGCGGCGATGGAAGCGCTTGAGCGCTACGACTGGCCGGGCAATGTTCGCGAGCTCGAAAACGTGATCGAGCGCGCGGTGATCTTGAGCGAGAAGGAGACGCTGACGGTCGAAGACCTGCCGGAGACGGTTCTGCAAGGTCCGGGGCGCCGCGGCAGCTTCACGATCGATTCGCCGACGATGACGCTGGAAGAGCTCGAGCGCGAATACGTGCTCAAGGTCTTGCAGCACACCCATTGGCAGAAGAAGCGCGCCTCCGAGATCCTCGGCATCAACGCCTCGACGCTCTACCGCAAGCTGCTCAGCTACGGGATCACGGAGAACCCGCACCGGGAGGACGAGGCGCAGGCCGCGTAGCGGCCACTCGCGTGGCGGCGCGCGACTCGCAAGATGATAGACGCGCATGCAACTTGCATCGCGTCAGACCCGATCCGGGACCCCGGCCCGATCGCGAGCGGCGAGGGCAGGTCGGGTAACCCCTTCAGGGTCAGAGGATTGCAGATTGGGGGCTTCGCTCGGCTCGGGCGGCATGCGACTTGCCGGGAGTCAAGCGGGAAGCCAGGTCTCTCACAGCGGAACGCGGCGTCCCGACCGCGTGCGGTCGGACGCAAGCAGGTCAGGTCTGTCCAGAGCAGGAGGTATCAGATGTTCGGCAACAGCAAGGGTTTCAGTTTGATCGAGCTGATGATCGTCGTCGTGATCATCGGCATCTTGGCGGCGGTGGCGATCCCCAACTACATCGCCATGCAGAACCGCGCCAAGGAGAGCAGCGTCAAGGCCAACGCCCACTCGGTTCAGCTGGTCGTCGAGGACTACTCGGTGCGCAACAACGGCGTCTATCCCGCGGTCGGTGACATCGTCGCGGGCGACTTCCCCGGCGGTGTCTTCCCGGACAACCCGTTCACCGGGGCGCCGATCGCGGTTGCGGCCCCGGGCTTCAGCCAGGGAGACGTCGGCTACGCGCTGGCGGCCGGGATCTACACGATCGAGGGTTATGGCGAGACGGCTACCGTTCTGACGCTCTCGAACGGCTAGAATCCGATTGCGGCTTGATCGACCGGGCCTCTCTCCGCCAGGCGGAGGGGGGCCCGTTCTTGTCAAGAGCGCAAGCTCCCCGACCGATGTAGAGAGGCGAAGCCCGGCAGCTGAGGAGCGGGCATCCTCGGTGGCGCTATGCGACCAGGGGAGGCGGCAGGATGCCAAGCCAGAAACCACATGCGACGGCCGATATGACCTCAGCCGTCATCTCACTCGAGGCGATTTCCAAGTCCTATCGCCGCCGTTGGCGGCACCACGTCCCGGCGCTGCGTGGCGTCACGCTCCACGTCGCACCCGGCGAAGTCTTCGGCCTGCTGGGGCACAACGGCGCCGGCAAGACGACGCTGATGAAGCTCGTCTTGGGGCTCGTGCGCCCGACGGGAGGCACCGGCTCGGTGCTCGGCCGCCCGCTAGGCGATCGCCGCGCCCGCGCCGCGATCGGTTTCCAGCCCGAGCAACCCTATCTCTATCCCTTGCTGACCGTCAGCGAGACGCTCGCCTTCTTCGCCGAGCTGGCCGGCCTGCGCCGCCGGACGCGGGCGGCGGCCTGCCGCCAGGCGGCCGCGCGCTGCGGCCTCGGCCCGGTGCTGGCGAAGCGGGTCGGTGAGCTCTCGCGCGGCTGGCTGCAGCGCCTGGCGTTGGCGTCGGCGATCGTGCATGCGCCGCGCCTGATCTTGCTCGACGAGCCGCTCGGCGGCCTCGATCCGGACGCGCGCCTGCAGATCAAGTCGCTCGTGCGCGAGCTGCGGGCCGAGGGGTGTAGCATTTTGCTCAATTCCCACCTACTACCCGACGTCGAGGATGTCGCCGATCGCATCGCAATTCTGGCGCGCGGGGAAATCGTGACGACCGGCGCCCTGAGGGACCTCCTCCAGCCCGATGCGGGCGGGATCGAGGTTGCGGTGCGCGGCAGCGTGCCGGCGTCCTGGCGCGCGCGGGCCCAGCTGCAGCCGGTGGGAGGCGCCGACGCATCCGGTCACGCCCGCTGGCTGCTGCCTCCCGAGCAGGTGGCGGCATTGCAGCCGTTGCTGCAGGCACTGCTGGCGGCCGGCACGCAGGTCATGGCCGTCACGCCCCGGGCGGAACGGCTGGAGCAGCTCTACGCGCGCGTAACGGCGGTGGGCCCGGACCGGGAGGGGGACGGGAGGCACCGCGGTGGGCCACGGGCGAGCGTGCCGGCGGCGACCGCGCGGCAGGTGGTTCGCGAGGAGGAGGCGGCATGATGGCGGTCGCAACCCTGGCGCGACACACGCTGCTCGATGCGCTCCGCGAGCGCGTCTTTCGGCTGCTGTTCGCCTTTCTCATCGTCCTGATGGCGGCGGCGTATCTCGTCAAGCCGCTCGCTCTGGGCGAAGGGCGGCGGGTGACGATCGACCTCGGCTTGACCGTGCTCTCGCTGAGCGGGCTGCTCCTGATCGTCATGCTCGGCACGCGGCTGCTGCAGAAGGAGGTCGAGCACCGCACGATGCTGCTCTTGCTCGCCCGGCCCGTGCATCGCTGGCAGGTGCTGCTCGGCAAGTTCTGCGGCTTGCTCGGTGTCGTCGGCCTGGTCACGATCGGCATGCTGGCGATTCTGGCGGCCGTGATGTGGCTTGCCGGCTATCCGGTCGGCTCACCGCTCTGGGCCGCGGGATACTTTGCCTTCCTGGAGCTCGGGATTCTGTGTGCCTGGAGTTTGCTGCTGACCGCCTTCACGAGCAGCGCGCTCTCCGGCTTCTTCCTGATCGGTCTTTTTGTCGCCGGGCACTTGGCGCCGAGTCTGATCGAGACCGCCGCCCTGCTCCCCAGTGCATGGGCGCGGCTGCTGCTGACCGGGACCTTCCGCCTGCTGCCGCGCTTCGACCTCTACAACCGGTCGCTGGAAGTCGTCCACGGCCTGCCGGCGGGCGCGGCTGAAACGCTGTGGGCGACCGTGTACGCCCTGCTCTACGCGGCGGCCGCCTTGCTGATGGCCTATCTGCTCTTCCGGCATCGGGAATTCTCGTAGGGAGGGGCGGCGACGTGCACGGCAGGCGAAGGCGTTTCACCCCAGTCGCAGGCATCGTCCTGCTGCTTCTGCTCGGCGCCGGAATTGCCGCCAGCGGGGGACGTTTCGCGGCGGTCCGCGTGCGACCGGCCGATGCGGCCGAGCTGACGCTCTTTCCGTCGGGCGCCTGGCTCGCCGAGGCGAGCCTCGGCTATCGTCACTTGGTGGCCGACTTCGCCTGGATCACCGCGATCCAGTACTACGGGCGACACCGGCAGGCTGACCGGCGCTATCCCTTGGCCGCCCACCTAATGCGAATCGTGACCGACGCGGATCCCCGTTTCGAGAGCGCCTACCTGTTCGGCGCGCTCGTGCTCGTGGAGAACGGCCAGCACGATCGCGCGGCCGAGCTGCTCGCCAAGGGGGTGCGGGCCAACCCGCGCAGCTGGCGGCTCTGGTTCGAGCTCGGGTTCTTCCACTACATCTTCACCCGCTCTTGGACGGAGGCGACCCGTGCTCTGCGCATCGCGGCGCGCCTGCCGGGAGCGGCCGACTACGTCAGGCGCCTGGCCGCCGCCGCGGCCGAGCGGGCGGGCGATGCGGCGACCGCGGTACGCCTGTGGGAGACGATTGCGACCGAGAGCGGCAACGAGGAGATCCGGCGCATCGCGCGCGACCGGCTCGCGCGCCTCCAGTCCGGGCCGACGAACGGCGGGCGGGTCGGGCCCCGGTGACGTCAGACCGGCGGGCGACGGCCCCGCCCGCTCGCCGGGCGGGGCAGCGCCACCCGTCCAGGGGTAGGGAGAAAGCATGAACTGGCAGGAGGGGATACTCTGGCTGCGGTCCGATCCGCTCGGCTGGGCGCTGCTGATCTTCTGCGGCGCGGCCCTTGGCAGCTTCGTCAACGTCGTCATCCACCGGCTGCCGCGCGGGGAATCGGTCGTGCGGCCGCCGTCGCACTGCCCGGGGTGCCAGCAGCGGATTGCCTGGTACGACAATGTTCCGCTGCTGAGCTTCCTTTGGCTGCGCGGCCGTTGCCGCCGCTGCGGCCAATCGATCTCGCTGCGCTATCCACTGGTCGAGGCGCTCGCTGCCGGTCTGACCCTGGCCGTCGGGCTGTGGGCGCCGAGCGCGATCGGCGCGGCGGCGACCCTGCTCTTTGCGCTGGCGCTGCTGGCGATCATCTTCATCGACTACGACCACCGCATCATCCCCGACAGCATCACCTTGCCGGGCATCTTGATCGGTCTGCTTGTCGCGTTGTTCACGCCGCGGTCGCTCGCGGCCGCCCTGGGGGGCGTGCTCGTTGGGGGCGGCGGCTTGCTCGCCGTCGCCTGGGCCTACCGGCGCGTAACCGGGCGCGATGGGCTGGGGATGGGGGACGTCAAGCTGATGGCGATGGTCGGAGCCTTCATCGGCTGGCAGGGCGCGCTGGCGACGCTCGTGCTCGGCTCCCTCGGGGGCTCGCTCGTCGGCGTGGCGCTGATCGCCAGCCGGCGCGGCAGCGGCCAGACGGCTTTGCCGTTCGGCAGCTTCCTGGCGCCCGCCGCCTGGGTGGCGCTGTTCGTGGGAGAGCGCCTGTGGCAGGCCTATCTCGGCCTCTTCGGCCTCTAGGCGGTGCTCCGAGCAACCCGCCGAGCGGGGCGGCGCCAACCGGGCCGTGACTTAGGTTCCCCTCCGGCCGAGTCGATACAGGAAAGAGGGTGGCGGAAATCGGGCACTGGATGCAGCAAGGGCGCTTGCGCCCGGGAGGCTTGGGTGTTTGCACGCGGCAAGAGCACCGTCGGTCTCGACATCGGCGCCAGCAGTGTGAAGCTGGTTGAGCTACAGCATGCAGAAGATGGCGTCAGGATGACACGCTTCGGCGAGGCGCGACTCGATCCGGATGTCATCGTCGATGGCGAGATCATGGATCGCATGCGCGTGATCGACGGCATCGGCGAGCTCTACGAGCGGCTCGGGATCACCCGTCGGCGGGTTGTCTGCGGGGTGCATGGACGCGGCGTGATGGTCAAGAAGATCGTCATGGAACGCATGGACGCCGAGGAGGCGTCCGAGGCGATCTACTGGGAAGCGGAGCAGCATGTCCCCTACGACATCAACGATATCACCGTCGACTATGAAGTTCTCGACGCCGAACGTGGTCCCAAGCAAATGCAGGTCATGCTCGTGGCGGCCAAGCGCGACTTGATCCTCAACCTGGCGGAAGTGATCCGCGAAGCAGACTTGGTGGTCGAGGCGGTCGACGTCAATGGCTTCGCCGTGCAGAATGCGATCGAATCGAGCAGCGGGTTGAAGGCGAATGAAGTCGTCGGGCTGCTCAACATCGGCGCCGACATCACCAACCTCAATGTCGTTCGCGACGGGATTCCGCTCTACACGCAAGATCTTTCACTCGGTGGTCACAGCTACCTGCAGGCGATTCAGAAGAACTACCAGCTCAGTCGCGAGGAAGTCGAACAGGCGCTCCAGGAGTCCCCGCGCCGGCTCGACGTCGATGCGCAGGTCGATGGCTTCTGCGCCGATCTGGCGACCAGCCTCGACAAGTCGCTCAACTACCTGCGTTCCTCGGGCGAAGCCGAGGAATTGGATCGCATCGTTCTCTGCGGGGGCGGGGCGCTGATCCCCGGACTCGTGGCGGCGCTCGAACGCCTCCAGCCGGTGGCGGTCGAGTTGGCCGATCCGCTGCGGGCGGTGCGCTGGGAACCGGAGCTGCTGAGTGCCGAGGACGCGGCGGGAGTCGCGCCGCGCTTTGCGGTCGGCATCGGTCTTGCTCTGCGAAAGGAGCGCGTGCAGTGATCGTCATCAACCTGTTGCCCAAGGAAGAACGGACGGAAGAACACGTCTTCACCGGGCGCCCACGAGCCGCGTTTCTGCTGCCGTTGTTGGCGGTCCTGGTGCTCGGCGTTCCGCTGGTCGGTTCTTACGCGATGCAGCAGATGAAGATCAAGACGCTCGAGCGGGAGATGCAGATTGTCGAGCAGGAGGCGCACAACCTGAAGCCCCGGCTCGATCTGATCGATCGCATCGGCGCGCAACAGGCGGCGCTCAACCGCCAGCTGAGCCTCGTCGGTACGCTGAACCGGGACCGCGTGCATCCGGTGCGGATGCTCGATGAGCTGGTTGCCCAGGTGCCCGATCAGCTCTGGTTGACGCGGGTCGAGCAGAGAGGGCCGGCGACACTGCTCATGGAAGGGATGGCCTTCTCGAATCTGATGGTCGCGGATCTGATGACGCGGCTCGAGGCGTCGGAGCTCTTCGCGCAGGTCGATCTGGCGATCACCGAGCGCCGCATCGAGCAGGATACCAAGGTCGTCAAGTTCACGGTGACAACGGGCCTGATGCGCCCCTAGGGGGAAGGATGAGCCTGAAGGACGATCGCACCAGGAAGCTGATCTTGATCGGGCTCGGCACCGTGGTTATCTGTGCCTTCCACTTCGGAACGAAGCTGCTGCCGTTTACCTACCGTGCGCGCGCTGAAGAGATTGGGAAGCTCGAGGATCGCCACGAGGAGCTGAGTGGGAAACTGCTCCGCGCCCGACGCACGGTTGCGCGCCTGCCGGAGCTCGATGCGCAACTCGAACGTCTCGAGGCGCGTTGGGCGACCGCGCAGGAGCTGCTTCCGGAAGAGACAGAGATTGCGGCGCTGTTGCGCGAGGTGACCTTCCGGGGCCAAGCGTGCGGCGTCGAATTCACACTCTTCAAGCCCCTGGCGCCTGTGCCGCGCGAGCACGTGACGGAACGTCCGGTCGAGATCAAGGTGGTCGGTGGGTACCACCAGATCGCGCGTTTCTTGAACGAGATCGCGCGCATGGACCGGATTGTTCATGTGCGCGAGCTCGAGTTGGAGGCGCTACCGCGGGGTACGGATGAGGTCGGGACGATCCAGGCGCGCTTCCTCGCGGTTCCCTACGTGCTCGGTGGGATGGCCGAGCAGGAGGCGGCGCGGGCGCCGGCGGGCAGCGGGGGAGTCGTCGATCGCGTCCGGCGTGTGGTCTCCGGGCGCCAGGAGGCTGCGGCGGTCGGCCGTGGCACGCAGGGAGGAACGGAAGAATGAGACAGGCACGGCCGGGATGGGGATGGATCGCGCTCTGGCTCGGGCTGGCGATTGTCGGCAGCGCGGTCGGATCGGTGGCGAGCGGCGCGAACGCACCGGTGAACGAGGCGGAGGCCGTGGAGGAGGCGGCGGATCCACTGGCGGGAGCGACGCAGATGACAGCCGAAGAAGCTGCCGCCGCCCTCGTTCCCGAGTTCTACGAATACCGTAACGGCTGGCGGCGGGATCCCTTCGCGACGCTGGTCGCTGACCGCAATGAACTCCCATCCGACGAGCGTGTCCCCGGGATCGATGATCTCGTGATCGTCGGCATCCTCTGGGGTCCGCGCGAAGCACTGGCCCTGATCGAGACACCATGGGGACGCAGTCTCGTTCTGCGCGCCGGCGATTCCGTCCGTGACGGCCATGTCGTTGCGATCGCGCCGGATGGGGTGACGATGGAGCAGCAGGAGTTCGGCCTGAGCCGGCGCGTCGTGCTGCCGATCGTATCGGGCGAGGAGGTCAACGATGAACGCTAACGCAGGGATGCGAGCCGCAGGTCTGCTGTGCGCGGCGCTTTCCATTGGTCTGGCGAGCGCCGGTGAGCCCGGCGACTTGACCGCCGTGCGTCTGGAGGCGGCGCCGGATGGAACGATTGTCTTGATGCTCGAGGGGACGGGGCCGCTGACGCATCGCGATTTCACCCTCGCCGATCCGCCGCGGCTGGTGCTCGATCTAGTCGGCGTTGCCGGGGTGGAAGAAGTGGCGGCGCCGCCCAGCGATTGGCTGACCGCGGTGCGCTATGCCCGCCGGCCGGACCGCAACGGCAAACCGGTTGTGCGCTACGTGCTCGAGACGGCGATCCCGTTCGACTACGACCTGCGTGACGACGGCAAACGGCTTTGGGTCACGGTCAGCCCGGCGGTGAGCGGCGCCTCCGTGCCGGCAGAAGAGAGACCGGCGGTGCCCACGGCCGCCGCCCCGCCCGCGGGGACCGAGAGTGCCCGCCTGGCGATGAACGGTGCGGGCGAGGAGCTCGCCGGCGGCATGGAGGCCGCCTTCCGCGCCGCGGAGCACGAGGGTCTGGCAGCCGCCTTCGAAGGCGCCGGCCGTGCAGGCGCCTCCCCGAGCCCGGCCGCGCCGTCGGGGGCCGAGGCTGCCGCATCGCGGGCGGCCGTACCCGAGGCGAAGAGCCGCGCCGCCGAATTGCCCCGCACGACGGCGATGCAATCGGCCGGCTCCCGGGCCAAGTCGACGCCCTCCGGGACGGCACCGGCGCGTGATTCCGCGCCGCCGCCGCGTGAGCTGGCGCCGGTGCGCATGTCGCTCGATGTCCAGGGGGCCGCTATCCACACCGTCTTGCGCTCGATTGCCGAGTATGCCGACGTCAACATCGTCGCCGATGCCAACGTGCAGGGCGCGCTGACGATCCGCGCCCTCGACTTGCCGTGGCCCAAGATGCTGGCGGCGGTGTGCGAAGCGATGTCGCTCGTCCCGATCGAGAAGGGCCCGGTGATCCGCATCGCGACCCAGCGCACGGCGCAAGAAGAGCGTCTTGCGCGCGAGACGGCGGCGCGCAAGCAGGAAGAGTACATGCCGCTGCGCACGCGCATCGTCACGATCGACTACGCGAAGGCGGCGGAGCTGAAGGAGACGCTGAGTCGCATCGTCGGTCCGCGGGGGACCGTCGAAGTGGACGATCGGACGAACTCGCTCGTGCTGACCGACATCGAGCCGAAGCTCGAAGAGCTCGAGGCGATGGCCCACCGGCTCGACACCGAGACGATTCAAGTCGAGATCACGGCCAAGATCATCGACGTCGACGCGACCAAGTCACGGCAACTCGGGATCAGCTGGGGCATCAGCAATCTTCATTCGAGTGATCTCGATGCGAGCGGTTCGGTGCTCGTGAGCGCGGCCGATGTGCTCGATGCGCCGGGGGAGCTGCGTGTGGGCGTGATTCGCTCCTTTGGCGAGATCGAGGCGACGATTCAGGCGTTGGCTCAAACCAACGATGCGGAGATCATTTCGACCCCGCGCATTACCACAGTCGACAATCGGCAAGCGAGCATCCTCGTGGGCAAGGAGGTGCCGCTGATCACACTCGACTATGCCGGCAATGCGATTACCGAGCTCAAGAAGGTCGGGATCACGCTCGAAGTGACCCCGCACGTCAACGCCAACGGGCAGATCACAATGGACTTGCACCCCGAGGTAAGCGACCTGAGCTCGCAGTCGACCACGCAGGGCGGTGTCGTCTTCACGACGACCGAGGCGGACACGCGCGTCCAGGTGCTCGATGGAGAGACGGCAGTGATCGGCGGGCTGATCCGCGGCGCGGAGATCCACTTCGAGCGCGGCGTGCCCTACCTGAAGGACGTGCCGCTGCTCGGGAAGCTGTTCCGCAGTTCGGATGAGCGCGTCGAGAAGCGGGAGATGCTGATCTTCGTCACCCCGCGGATTGTCTATCCGGCACAGGCGCAAGCCGCACGTTGACGGGGAGAGAGGGGTTGTCAGCGAGGGGCGGAACTGATTGTATGTAAATCAGTTCCGCCCCTCGCTCTAGTCTCTGAAGCCGCCGGTGGCCGGCCGCCCACAGGCGGCTACGGCAGGTCTGCGGCCGGCAGCGTCACACGGATGTCGTCGAAGTAGGTCCGCGACTGATAGTCGCGCAAACCGATCTTCCCGCTCGTACCCAGCGCCGGATCATCGACCTCGACCATGAGCTCGCAGTTCAAGTAGCCGCGGGCGTGAGTGCCCTCGACCTCGACCCGCAGCAGATACCAGGTGTAATTCGAAAGCGATACGGTCGCTTGATCGGTCACATAGAAGTAGCCGTTCTGGTACTTGCAGAGCCGGATCGTGTTGGTCTGCGTCTTGAGGCCGAGCATGTAGAAGTTGTTGCTGTCCTGGGCGCGGAAGACGAGGTAGGGCGTCTCCCCGTAAACGTTCTTGAGCTTCGCTTCAAAGGCGCAATCCCCGATCTCGGCCGGATAGGTCGTCAGGCGCACACCGTAGCGTGAGTACTGGTAGTATTCGCCATCGCTGACGTACCACGTGCCGCTGTGATCTTCCCAGTTGTCCGCGTCCCCGTCATCGAAATCCTCGTGCAGGAAAGCGCCCGCGATCTCGCGCCCCTCAGCGCTGCAGAGGTTGGTGCCCTCCTGGAAGGTGAGATCGATGACTTGATTGCGCTGATCGTTGTTGAAGCGCAGCATCATCGGCAGTCCGTCGGCACAGGTGGCGCTGGAGGGGACGGTGAAGTCATCGATGTCGATCGCATGGCCAGAGAGCTGCGGGCCAATCGCGCCGTCTTCGCCAGCGCTGCCATCGGCGTCCCAGATCTTGATCAGTGGCCGACCGGCCCATGCCTGCTCGAGCAGCGCCGGACCGCTCCAGTCGGGATGCAGGGCACTGATCGTCAGCGGGAAGCCGTCCGTCGGGTAGACCTCATAGCGCACGCAGTCAAAGTCATTGCCGGTGGCGACGACCTCGACACAACCGGCATCGGCGGTGCAGGGCGTGCAGTTGGTCTGGGCCGTCGCCTCCGGGGAAGCGGTGCTCTCGTTCATCGGGTCGCAGCCGTCGACCGCGCGCACGACGACGACGAACGTCTCGCACGGCGGCAGACCAGTCAATGCGGCGCGACAGGAGTCGCCATCGATGACGGATCCGGTGGGGAATAGAATCGGCGAAGTGCCTTCGAGCGCACCCGCGCCGTCGTAGGGGCCGCCGGCGTCCGTGCCATAGTAGACGCGGTAGCCATAGAGGTCGCAATCACTCGTGTTCGTCGGCCAGACGAGATCGACGCGGTCGGCGAGACCGGTTGCGCGCAGTGCCAGCGGCGCCGCGGGGATTTCCTCGTCGCACGGTTCCGTGGCCTGGATGCTGACCTCGTTGTAGGAGCAGAGCTCCCCTTCATGCGGACAGGCGTCGACGCAGGCGACGTTGATGTAGTAGGTCTGGCAGCCCTCGAGGCCAGTCAGCGTGCAGGAGGTGGGGCTCGGCGGCGCATCGTAGTAGGTTCCATAGGAGTAGGGTTCGGTGCCGTAGTAGACGCGGTAGCCGCTGATGTCGCCGGTCTCGAGCGCACTGCCATCGATGCGCGCTGTCGGCGCCGACCAGGAGACGGCGATCTCGCCCGGGTACTCGCCCAGGGTTGCAGCCACCGGACCGACGCAGTCGGGCAGGGCGGGCCGGGAAACGGCGAGCTCGGGGGAGGGCGTCCCCTCGTTGCCGCAGGCGGATGCGGTGACGATGTAGTAGTAGTCCTGGCAGTCGCTCAGGGTCGTATCGGTGTAGGTCGTATGGACGTCGACGACCGCCAGCTCGTACGGCTCGCTCGGCAAGACGCCGGGGTAGGTGTCACGGTAGATCGTGTATCGAACTGGGGTCGTGATCACGGAGCTGTCTTCGAAGGCGGTGACCGCGTCCCACGTCAGCGCTACGCCGCTGCCCCCCCCCGCCGGCGTCCAGGCGAAGCCTCCGGGCGCCAGGGGCACGAGCGGGCTGGTCAGATCCAAGGTCCTCAGGTTGTAGAAGCTCTCGACATCGGACGTGCTCGTGCAGGTGACGCCGAAGTAGTAGGTTGACCCGCCGGTCAAGCCGGTGACCGTCCACTGGTTGATCGTGCGCGCGAGGCGCGCGTTCATTTCGAGCGCGTCGGGCGCAGTGCCGACGTAGAGCGTGAAGTGGCTGATCTCGCTGATCGGGAGTGGCGTGCCGTCGGTGTTCGTCGTCGGCCGCGTCCACGGCACGGTGACGCTGGCGCAATCGGGAAGCGAGAGCGTGCCGATCGCAGGGCGCGAAGGACGACTGCGCGCGGGGGTCAGCGGCAGATTGCGCGGGTAGATCGTCGCGCTCAACGTCTCTTCGAGGTAGGTGCCGGAACGATCGTGTTGACGTGGCTCGACCGCCGTGACTTCGATCAAGACCTCGCCGATCTGTTCCGGGTGGG
>Ga0180436_10002299_pt1 | contig 18237 bp, 13 predicted proteins | sample SS_ome_2_FD_132434 | JGI IMG/M metagenome (GOLD analysis project Ga0180436, IMG submission 132434) | Hypersaline lake sediment archaeal communities from the Salton Sea, California, USA - SS_3_S_2 metaG | ecosystem: Environmental > Aquatic > Non-marine Saline and Alkaline > Hypersaline >...
AAAATAGAAGCGTGTTGATTCCGAGTTTCTTTCCGACTGTGAGTTGCATGATAGATCTCCTTTTGGTTTGCCTGTATTGGTATATTCTCTTTTTTTTGTCGCCATTTATTCCTGCTGTCCTGCCAGGCTGTCGCTGGTAGGATGTCGGACTGGACGCCGGCTTGTTCCTAAGGCCGGGCCGAGTGAGAGATGCAATTTCACAGTGCTGAAGTATGTTTGCCTGGTTCGGAACTGGAGAGATAAACGGCAAAAGGACACTTCAGCAAAATTGATGCCAATATTATTGAAAATATATAACATGCTGAAATATTAGAAGTATTTTGAATTTCGGCAATTCATTTGATCACCAGGTGTGCCAGAGGTGGCACGCTGCGCGCGGGGGCCGACCGGTGGTAGAATCCGGTGGGGACGAGACGGCCCGTTCTGTGGGCAGATCTGGGAAGATCTATCTGGTTAGGGAGTAAAGCTTTATAAATTCAATATGTTACCAGTGAATGTCATGGAGGGCGGTGAACCCTGGCCGAGTTGCTTTAAAGGGGGGGGTATTGCGGAAAAATGCCGGTTTTTAGAGCGGCACGATGTGTGCCGTAAATGGCACGAAATACAACCGGGAGCATGGTGGCACCCCGGGTGGCAATGGATTATTTCCGGATATTGGGCCAATCCGGGTGGACTGGAGGGGGCGCTCCGGGGAAAATGTGTTCCGGGCCAGGACCGGAACAGTCTGGGTGGAATAGCCCCCCCGGCGGGCAGCCTAATCCTCTCCCGGGGTTGTGGAATCCAATGGTGATCCTGCGGGAAACCCACGCTGGCCCAACTCACGGTCCAGCATCAGCAGGGCGGATTTATCGTTGCCCACCATCTCTATCTCCCCGGCAATCTTGCTGGCGGTGGCCTCTTCTTCGATCTGCTCTTCGATGAACCAGTTCAAGAGGGGTTCGGCCTGGTAGTCGCGCTCTTCACGGGCAATGGTCAAAAGATCGTTGATCTTGGAGGTGACCAGTTGTTCATGGGCATAGGTATCGTTCCAGATCTCCTGGATGGAAGACCAGTCGGTTTTGATCTGGGCCACGTCCTGCAAAATTACCCGGGAGCCGCGATCGAGGATGTGGTCAAAGAATTTCATGGCGTGGGTCATCTCTTCATGGGCCTGGGCCCGCATCCAACGGGCCATGCCGTCCAGGTCGCGGTCATGGAGCCAGGCGGCCATGGAGAGGTAGATGTAAGAGGATTCGAGTTCAACGCGGATCTGATCATTCATGGCCTGGGCCAGACTTTCGCCGATCATGGGCTTTCTCCTTGGTATTCTGAGGTTGGACTGGGCGGGGGTAGTTGATTTCAGGCGGTTATAGCCCCCTCCCCTAAGAACCCCCGCCAAGGGCGGGGAGTCTGCGCTCAAACAGTAACCTAGGATTCCTCCCCCGGGTTGTCAATGGGAGCCGCATCGCGGGATTTCAGGAGCTGCGGAACCCTGGCCCTGTCCTTTGAGGGGCGGCCGGGCATCCTGTTTCCGGGCCGCAACGCGCCTGTTTCGGGCGTGCCCTTGGAAGGATTATATGCTACGCTCCAGGCCTTTGCATAAACGGTTTTCAGCCCGGCGGGTTAGAAGGGGATATCATCATCCGGCGGACCTTGGGGGCCGCCGCCGAAGGTTGGCATGCCGCCGCTGTCCGGTCCCTGGGGCGCTCCCTGGCCATAGCCGCCGCCTCCGCCCGATGACGGCTGGCCGCCGCCGTAGGCACCGCCCTGGCCGCCCTGACCACCCTGGAATCCGCCGCCTTCGCCGCCCGGTCCGCGGCTGCCCAGCATCTGCATGTCGTTGGCCACGATCTCGGTAGTCCAGCGCCGATTGCCGTCCTTGTCCTCCCACTCCCGGGTCTGGATGCGGCCTTCGATATAAACCTGGCGGCCCTTGGCGAGGTACTGGCCGCTGATCTCAGCCAGGCGTCCGAAGGCTACTACGCGATGCCACTCGGTGCGTTCCTGCCGCTCGCCGCTGTTTTTGTCGGTCCAGCTATCCGTGGTGGCCACACTGAAATTGGCGATGGCGCGGCCGTCCTGAGTGTAGCGCATTTCAGGATCGCGGCCCAAATTGCCGACGATGATTGCTTTATTGACTCCTCGCATTATGGGGATCTCCTTGGCTAGTTTATGTAGTGCCCGACCGAAAAGCGCATCTTTTGGCGCCTATTTATAAATTGGGCTGCGTTCTCGCGTTTTTTCCAATCCTCAACGTAGCTTAAGCTACATAAAGCGGTTGGAAAAACGCTGCGGCCTTGCCTGGAACCAGAATCTACTCTTTTCGGTCAGGCACTAAGTATTTTAAGTGATGGATGCTTACACAAAAGGCCGGAAGGTGTCAAACAGCGGCCGCCGGCCGGAAGCTGATCCAGGTCCACAGTAAAACCCGGGTACGAGTCAATGAATTTGCAGCGACGCATTAAAAAACACCTCATCGCCCGCACCCACACCTGTTTTGCGGTTACGGGGCCCGGGCTGGAAGACCTGTGCCAGCGGGAGCTGAGCGCTCCGCCGCTGGCCCTGCCTGACCCCCGGATCATGCCGGGGGGGGTGGCTTTTCAGGGACGCCTGCATGACCTTTACGGGGCCAATCTCCATCTGCGCACCGCCACCCGGATCCTGCTGCGGCTGGACCGCCTGCACGCCCTTACATTTCAAGAACTTGAAACGCGGGCGGCCAGGATTCCGTGGGAGTTGTACCTGCCCTGGGGAAACGCACCCCGGATCCAGGTGACCCTGCACAAATGCCGTCTCTACCACTCAGGAGCCGTGGGCCAGCGGATAGCCGCCGCCATCCGGACCCGTTGGCGCAAGCTGGATTCATCCGGGCCGGAACGTCAGCCGGAACCCGGGCCGCAAGTCATCTTTGTGCGGGGATTGGCGGACCGTTTTATCCTCTCTTTGGACTCCAGCGGGGACCCGCTCTACCTGCGGGGCCTGAAAACCCAGGGCGGCCGGGCACCCCTGCGGGAAACCCTGGCCGCCGCCATCCTCATGCGCGCCGGTTACCGGCCCGGCATGGTTCTGCTGGATCCCATGGCCGGTACGGGAACTTTTTCCCTGGAAGCCGCCCTGCTGGCGGCCGGCCTCCCGCCGGGCTGGCAGCGCAGGTTTCCGTTTCGGGAATGGCCGGCGTTTCAATCCGGCCGCTGGCGCCACCTCCGGCGCCAGGCCGCCGAGGCCCGGGTGCCGCCGCCCACCCGCCCGGCCATTGTGGCCCTGGATGCGGATGAACCGACCTGCAAGGCCCTGGACGCCTGTCTGCAGCAGAACTCCCTGACCTCCTGGGTCACCGTGGCCCGGGGCGACTGTTTGCAGGTGACCCCCCGGGAAGTTGCCCAATTCACGGGTCTCCCGGCCCCGGGCCTGGTCGTCCTCAATCCGCCCTACGGACTTCGTCTGGGTGACCCTGCCGCCAGCCTGGCCCTGTACCAGGCCCTCGGAAAGCATCTACAGCAGCATTTCAGGGCCTGGCGCCTGGCGCTGGTCATCCCGCCCCAGGTGGACCTGCGCACCTTTCCCATTGCAGGGAGCGTTTATCCCTTGTCCCACGGCGGGTTGGCGCTGAAACTTCTGGTCGCCCGCATTTAAGAATCCAAGGGAACCGGCAGGGTTGGTATGCTTATTGTATTAATACGGGGTGTCCGGATTGCTGTGGGGTACCTGCAGGACGCCCCCGGTGCCGGAGAAGGCCCCTGCGGGCGGCCTTGCTGACCCCTAGACCTAGATCGCCGGGGATAGGACTATTATGTAACAATTGGGAACTTGAGGTCACCAAATGATTCCTTTTAAGGGAGGATGCCGGCCGGCTGCGGATAATCGAACCAGGTGCCCGGGACGGTTTTTTGCCCGGGAATCTTGAGTTCTCAACCGGAGTTGTTTAGTATTCAGACTGATTCTGAATCTGATTCTGAATTCAGGCTGATCCCGACGAATCCGGCAAATTTCACCCGAGGCTGATTTATGCATTTTTTCCGATCGCTGGTAATTCCATTGGTTTTGGTGTGCCTGGTGCTGGCTGCTGGCTGCAGCTCGGACCAGGAAAAAAAGGCGGCCCATTTTGAAAAAGGCCTCAAATACTTTGCCGAGGGTGAATACAAGAGCGCCGAACTGGAGTTGCGCAATGCCATCCAGATCGATCCCCGTTACGGGGCGGCCTATAAAAAACTGGGTGAGACCTATCTTAAGCTCAAGGATTCCCGGGGAGCCTATCAAGCCTACTCCGATGCCCTGGAGTTATTGCCCGAAGACAGCGCAGTCATCCTGAAAATAGCCTCTTTCGAGGTTTTGGGAAAACAGTTTGACCAGGCGCGGACCAGGGTCGGGGCGGTGTTGCAGCAGGAACCCGACAACATTGAAGCCCTGTACCTCATGGCCGGAATTCTCAGCACCGCAGGGGAGCAGGCGGAAGCAAAAACGCTCTTTGCTAAGATCCTGGCCCTGGATCCCGCTCAGCCCGGCGCCTACCTGGGCCTGGCCAAACAAATGCTGACGGACGGCGATCCGGCCCGGGCCGAAGCGCAGATCAAGAAGGCAGTGGCTGTAGATCCGCGGGCCGTCAAGCCGCGCATGGCGCTTTTCGATTTTTACCGCAGCCAGCGTAAGGACGATCTGGCGGAACGCGAGCTCAAAGGGATTATCGGCGATCACCCCGAGAGCATGGAGCTTTACCTGATCCTGGGACAATTCTATATGGTGCGCGGAAAGCCCGGCCTGGCGGAAACCACCTATCGGCAGGCCATTGCCCGTGATCCTCAAAAGACGGCGCCCTACCTGGGCCTGGCCGAATTGTATAAAAGCCAGAAACGCCCGGACGAGGTGCTTAAGGCCTATGAACAGGCCCTGGAACAGGACCCTGAAAATGTGGGCATCATGAACCATGTGGCCCGCTTCCATTTTGCCAGCCAAGAAGAAGCGCAGGCCGTCCAATGGATTACCCGGATTTTAGATAAGCAACCCGGATTTACCCCCACGGTGATGCTGCAGGGCGAGATGGCCCTGGCCCAAAAAGACTTTGCCGGCGCACTGGAGTTTTTTGAGCAGGTGGTCCGGGATGCCCCCCAATCCCCCCAGGCCCGGTATCTCAGGGGCATGGCCCATTTAGGCCAGGGTGCAGTTCAACTGGCCAAAACCGATCTGCAAAAGGCGGTGGAGTTAAATTCCGACTACACCCGCCCGCACCTGATCCTGGCCGATATTCACTACCGCAGCGGGGATTTTGCCCTGGCGCGCAAGGAGTGTGAGCATGTGCTCAGGGTCAACCCGGGCAGTTATCGCGCCCAACTGATCATGGGGAATGCCTATTTAAAGGAGCACCAGTTGGGCCGGGCGCGGGCCATTTTCGAGGATATGATTGCCAAATTCCCTGAGCGGCCCGCCGCTTACTACCGTCTGGGACTGGTGGAGCGGCTGGAAGGCAATCGGGATGGCGCCCTGGTCCGCTATAATCAGGCGCTGGAAATCAACCCGCGTCTGATGGATGTGTTCAGCCAGCTGGTTTCCCTTTATGCGGCCGCCCAGGATATGGATACAGCCCTGGCCAAATGTGATGCGCAGCTTGGTGTCGTGGCCGGCAATCCCACGGCTACGGCCATTACCCACGCCCTTATGGGACGCATCTACATGGGCCAAAAAGATTTGGCCCGTGCCGAAGGAAGTTTCCAGAAAGCCCTGGCGGCGGATGAAAACTACATGGCGCCCTATTATGCCCTGGCACAGCTTTATATCCTCAATCAGCGGGTGGATAAGGCCATCAGCCAGTATGAGGCCCTGCTGGCTAAAAATCCGGATCAGGCCATGCCCAATATGCTGCTGGGCGCGCTGTACGATGTCCAGAAGCAGCCTGAGCAGGCGGAAAAGTATTATCGGGCTGCGCTCAAGACCCGTGCGGATTTCGCCCCGGCGGCCAATAACCTCGCCTACCTCCTGGCTGAGAAAGGGCAGGCCCTGGATGAAGCCCTCGGCCTGGCCAAACAGGCCAAGGAACGCCTGCCAGAAGACCCCAATGTGATGGACACTCTGGGGCTGATCTATTTAAAAAAAGGATTGGTGGACAGCGCCATCGGCGAACTGGAGGAGAGCCGGACCCAGCTTCCCAAAAATGCCCTGGTGCGCTATCATCTGGGCCTGGCCTACCATCAGGCCGGGGAAGCGGCCAAGGCCAAAACCGAATTCACCGCTGCACTTCAGATCGACGACGGATTTCACGGCGCGGATCATGCCCGGCAATTGTTAACCGAGCTGTAACGTTGCGGCCCATTGGATACTGATGTACAGAGCACACTTTCAACTCAATCAGAAACCGTTTCAGATCACCACGGATCCCCTGTTCCTGTGGCCCGGGGAAAAATACCGCGAAGCCCTGGCTGTTCTCCGTTACGGAATTATGGACAACAAGGGGTTTCTGCTGCTCACCGGGGATGTGGGGACCGGAAAAACCACACTGATCAATGCCCTCGTGGAGAGCCTGGGGGACGATACCCTGGTGGCCGTGGTTCCCGACCCCGGCCTCAATTCCCTGGATTTCTACCACTTCATCTCTTCCGCCTTCGGTTTGCCCACCCAATTCGACCGGAAAGCCGAGTTCCTGAACCAGTTCAAGAAGTTTCTATTAAAGGCCCATGCGCAGCGCAAACGGGTGCTGCTGGTGATCGATGAGGCCCAGCGTGCTTCCCAGAATCTGCTGGAAGAGATCCGCATGCTCTCCAACCTGGAGCGCCACGACGCCAAGCTGATCAATATATTTTTCGTGGGGCAGAACGAATTGAACCAGATGCTGCGCACCACCCAGAACCGGGCGCTGCGCCAACGCATCGCCCTGAATTACAACATTGATCACCTGAAGGATGCGGAGGTTAAGGCGTATATCGATCATCGCCTGCAGGTGGCCGGGGCCAGGAAACAGATTTTCGAACCCGGTGTCATCAGCCTGATCAGCAGGTTTTCAGGCGGGTATCCCCGCCGCATCAACGTACTCTGCGATCATTGCCTGGTCACGGCTTATGTGCGGGGAGTGGAGTTGGTGGATGGTAAAATTGTCCGGGAATGTGCGCGGGAACTGGCCATTCCCGATATGGACCCAGGGCGCCACGGTGCGCCGCCGACTGCCCCCGGCCCTTCCCGGCAACCTCAGCCGGCCGCCGAACCCCGCAGTGCGGCAGTTCAGCCTTCCGCGGATTCAGGCGCGGAGCCCGAACCCGAACCGGTACCCAAACCGGCGGCGCCCCTAAAAACCAAAGCCCCGCACCCGGAAGTGCCGCCCCAGCCCCGGCGTTCCCATTGGGGAATAATCATCACGGGTGGTGTTCTGGCGGCATTCATCGGGATTCTGGTTTTACTCTGGCAGTATCCCGATTTTATTGCCAAACGCTTAAAATTTGACACCGGCAGCAGGGATTCGCTTGAATCAACTGCTGGCGATACCGTTTCCCAACCGGCTGGGCCGGAGATCACCCCGCCTGAGGCCAAACCGGTCCCTGTCGCTACCCCACCGTCACCCCCCGAGGCCAAACCGGTCCCTGGCGCTACTCCGTCGCCAACCCCTGAGGCAAAACCTGTCCCGGCCCTTGCCGCACCCGCGTCACCGGAGCCTCCGCCCGCCGCTGCACCGGAGGTATCTTCGGCCCGGGGTGAGGATGAGCCCTTATTGGATCTGGGGAAAATCACCATCCCCTTCGGACACAATTCCAATGCCCTGGCTGCGGAGAGCTTCGCCCTGCTGGATCAACTGGCGGCGGCTCTCCACAAGCGGCCCGCAGCCAAGGTTCAAATCAGGGGATATTCAGATTCATCCGGTGTTTATAGCTACAATCTGAAGCTTTCAGAGTTCCGGGCGCAGATGGTCAAAAGCTATTTGGTGGGAAAGGGTGTCCCCCCGCAACAACTCACCGTTAAGGGCATGGGGCCTCAGAATCCGGTAAAGACCGGGGATGACTATCAGGATAGGATTGAAAGCCGCCGGGTGGAGATCGAGATCGAACGCTAGCCCGCCTGCAACCCGTTATGGCCTTCGGCCAATTCCAGGCCCAACGTAAGGGCCCTCTCATTCATCTCTAAAAAGCCGGAAGGAATGCGGGCCTTGATCACGGCCAGGATGGATTGGGGTGATACCAGCCGGGTGAGCTTCAGCACAGCCCCCAGCATGCAGATGTTAAAGACAATGGGCTTGCCGATCTGCTCCATGACCGTTTCATAAAGGGGCAGCTCGCACTGCAGGGCGTCCACCTTGCGGGCGGTCTTCACAAAGCGCGTATCGGTGAGCATCAGACCGCCGGGGCGGATGATGGGGGCGTATTTTTCGTAGGACTTCTGGGTCAGGCAGACCAGTACGTTGGGCTGGATCACCTTGGGAAAGCGGATGGGCTTATCGTTGATGATGATGTCCGAACGGGTGGCCCCGCCCCGGGCCTCGGGACCGTAGGACTGGGACTGCACGGCGTTTAAACCTTCGTGCAGCACCGCTGCTTCGGCCAGAATGATGGCCGCGGTGATCACACCCTGGCCTCCGGAACCTGAAAAGACGATTCGGCAGCGTTCCATTATTTGCCCCCCTTCTGGGCCCGTTCAATGACCTTTTCATACTCGCTGCAGTATTCCGGCAGCTCTTTTTCCACGAATATGCCCCGCTCGATGAGTTCCGGGTTGGCCTGTTTGGCCTTGGAACCGATGGGCGTGGTGATGGTCTTGAAGCGCTCCATCATGTCCACGGCGCTGCCCAGGCGGTTCTTGCGCCCGAAATAGGTGGGGCACTGGCTCATCACCTCCACGACGGAAAAGCCTTCGTGGAGAATGGCTTTTTTCAGGATCTTGGACATCTGCTGGACATGGTAGCTGGTGGTGCGGGCCACAAAGGTGGCCCCGGCCGCCGTGGCCAGTTCCACGATGTCGAAATCGTGATCGATGTTGGAATAGGGCGCCGTGGTGGCCAATTGGCCGTAACCGGTGAGGGGCGAATACTGGCCCCCGGTCATGCCGTAGATGCGGTTGTTCATCACGATGGCGGTGATGTCGATATTGCGCCGGGCCGCATGGATAAAGTGGTTGCCCCCGATGGAGAGGGCGTCGCCGTCACCCATGGGCACGATGAGGTTCAATTCCGGCATGCTCATCTTGACGCCCGTGGCAAAGGCCAGGGCTCTGCCGTGGATGGTGTGCAGGGTGTGGAAATCCACATAGCCCGAGATGCGCGACGAACAGCCGATGCCCGAAACCATGACGATTTCGTTCTTGCTCATGCCCAGGCTCTCCACAGCCCTTAAAAGTCCGTTCAAGACTGTGCCGTGGCCGCAGCCCGGACACCACATGTGGGGAAAAAACCGTTCGCGGATATAATCTTTGACGGCCATGGCTAAACCCCCTTGCCCTGCAGAATGCGCAGCAGATTCTTGATGTCCCGGTCATTGATGAAGACGCCGTCGATGCGGTTGGCCAGGACCACCCGCTCCGGACGCTCCACGGCCCGTTTAACGGCCAGCATGACCTGGCCCATGTTCATCTCCACCACCACAATTTTCTTGGCGGCCAAGCATTTTTCGTTGATCAGCTGGTAGGGAAAGGGCCAGATGGTCTGCAATTCCAAAAGCCCGATGCGCTCGCCGCGCATGCGCAGGCTCTCCACCACGTGCAGGGCCGAGCGGGCCGAGGCGCCGTAGGAGATCAACAGCGTTTCGGCATCCTCCACCTGGTACTCCTTGATCCTGGCGATTTCGTTGACATTGTTTCTGATCTTGTCGGTGAGGTGCCGGATGAGGCCGTGCACCATCTCCGGGTCGCCGGTGGGAAAGCCCCACATGTCGTGGAACAGGCCGGTGACGTTGTAGCGGTGCACCCCGCCGAAATCGCTCATGGGCAGCCGGCCGTCCTCCCGGGGCAGGTAGGGGTGGTAGTTGACCCCGCTGTTCACCGAGGTGCGCAGGCGCTTGACCACGGGCAGTTCCCCGGGCTCGGGGATCTTAAGCTTTTCCCGCATGTGGCCCACCACTTCGTCGAAAAGCAGCACCACCGGGGTGCGGTAGGTTTCGGCGACGTTGAAGGCGTCCACGGTGACCTCGAAGACGTCCTGGTGGTTGCTGGCGGTCATGGCCACGATCTGGTGGTCGCCGTGGGTGCCCCAGCGCGCCTGGTAGATATCGCCCTGGCCCGCCTGGGTGGGCAGGCCGGTGGAGGGGCCCCCGCGCATGACATTGACCAGCACGCAGGGAATCTCGGCCATGATGGCGTAGCCCAGGGCCTCCTGCATCAAGGAGAAGCCCGGCCCGCTGGTGGCGGTCATGACCTTGTGGCCGGTCAAAGAGGCGCCGATGATGGCGCACAAAGAGGCGATTTCATCCTCCATCTGGATAAACTTGCCCCCGATTTTAGGCAGGCGCACGGAGAGGCCTTCGGCGATCTCCGAACTGGGGGTGATGGGATATCCTGCAAAGAAGTCGAGCCCGGCATAGAGGGCGGCTTCCATACAGGCTTCATTGCCCTGAACAAATTTGATGGTGCCCATAAGCGGTCCTAAATATTATTCGGTTTCGACTTCAATGGCCAGATCGGGACAGCGCAGCTCGCACATCAGACAGCAGATGCAGTCCTCGGGGCGCGCGGCCACGACCTTCTCCTCGGCATCCAGTTCCAAGACGTTCTTGGGGCAGAAAGCGACACAGATGCCGCAGCCCTTGCACCAGTCACGGTTGATGACATGGCGCTTCAGTTGGGGTCTTTTTTTCGGTTCGCTCATAATTCGTTTCCCTTTGCCCTGGGGTGTACGGCCGGAATTAGATGGATATGCCTGTCATGTCAAGTAAAACCATCCGGTTAGACCCACATAATCTAATAATAAGTTCATAAGGATTAGGCAAGTGCCCGGGCCAACAGTTCCACCGGGTGGCAAATGGGTATGGGGGAGTACTGCTCCATCTGCAGGGTACAGGTGGGGCAATCCGTTACCCCCCAATGGGGCCGGGCTGCAGTGAGTTTGGCCAACATGGGCGCCCCGATACGGCGGCTGAGGGCCGCGTGGCGCGCCAAAAGCCCCCAGCTGCCGGCCATGCCGCAGCAGTGGCTGGCCAGGTCGGTGACGGCCAACCCGGGAATACGCGCCAAGAGGGTCAGGGAACTCTCCGCGCCGGGCTGCACTTTGAGGTGGCAGGGCATGTGGTACGCGGCTCTCCCCGGCAGGGGCCTGAGTTCCAGGTGCTGCCCCAGACGGTTGACCAGGCGGCTGATATGGATGGTTTTTTGCCGCAGATGACCGATCGCCGGCAGATCCGGCACAGCGGCCCATTCGCTTACCAGGCTGTGGCCGCAGGAGGAGCAGGTAACCACCACATAGGCAACTTCGCGGAGCAGGGTTTGCCAGCGATCCAGGTTTTTCAGGATCCTGGTGCGGGCCTCCCGCAGCATTCCCTTTGACAGAAAGGGCAGGCCGCAGCAGTGCTGGGGCGGCACATGGACTTTAAAGCCCAGGGCGGTGAGGACGTTTATGGCCGCCTCGCCGATCCCGGGGCGGATGTAGCCGGCGTAGCAACCGCTGAAAAAGAGGACCTGGCGGGGTCCCCGCCCCCGCACCCGCGCTGTCCGTTCAAACAGGGACCGGGTGCTGAAGGTTATGAAATCCCTTTCCGCCGCAATGCCGGTAACCGCGGCGCCCATGCGGCGGATGGCGGGGATGCCCATCAGGGGAGCCAGGGTTCGCGAGAATTTGCGGGTGGCCCGGGCCGCGGTTTCCACCCGGGCCACCAGATTGTCGCCCAAAGAGGCGCCGTAACGCCGGACATAGGCGCTGCGTGCTTCGCCGGCCAGTTTGGGGATGTTGACGCTGGAGGGGCACTCTTTGAAGCAGGAACCGCAGTTCACACACTGGGCAATCACTTCTTGAAAGGCCTTTTCGAAAAGGGTGCGGTTGGGCAGGGTCCCGCTGATCAAGCCCCTTAAGATGTTGGCTTTGGCCTTGGGGGCGGCGCTCTCCTGGCGGGTGAACTTGTAGACCGGGCACATGCGCGTGGCCGTGGTGACCGTGGTGCACTTGGAGCAGCCGTGGCACAGTTCGACCGCCTCGGTGAAACCTTCCGGCCACTTCAGGCTCAGCCCGGGCAGATGGGCAATCCGGTAGCGGCTGCCATAACGCAGGTTCCGCTCCAACAATCCCGGGTCGGGGTTGGTCTTGATCTCCGGATTGAAGCGGTTTCCCGGATCAAGGAGCTGCTTGACCCGGGTGAAGAGGGGCTGGATCCGGGGGTAGCGGCGGTGAATGTAGGCGCTGCGGATGCGCCCGTCCCCATGCTCTCCGGACACCGTGCCCTCAAGCCCCTCCACCAGGTTGTACACCTCATCGGCCAGGACCTTGAGCAGTTTCAGGTCGGCGGGATCCTTGAGGTTGAGCAGGGGGCGGGTGTGCAGCAATCCCTTGGCAATGTGGCCATAGAGCACAAAGGGCACCTGGCGGGCCTCCATGATTCCATACAGTCCCCTGAAAAAGGGAACCAGGTTTTCCGTGGGCACGGCGGCATCCTCCACCAGCGCCAGAATCCTGCGGGAGCTCTTCAGTTTGTACAGGATGGGCACGGCTGCCTTGCGCACCGCCCAGAATTGCGCTTTTTCATGGGGTTCCAGGGCCAGGTAGGATCGTGAACACAGCTTTTGGGCCGCGAGCAGATCCTGTACTTCCCGGGCCATTTCCCCACAGGATGGGGCCGTGTCGCCGTGGAACTCGATCAAAAGGAGATTGTCGATATCCGTGGGGATCCTGCCTTTGAGGGCCGGTGCATTGGCCCGGGCCAGGGCCAGCAGGGATTTGTCCATGACCTCGATACCCGCCGGTCCCAGGGGCAGGATCTGCTGCACGGCGCGGGCTGCGTCTGCAATGGTATCGAAATAGGACACCACCAGGCTGTCGTGGGCCGGTTTATCCAGCAGGCGGAAGGTGAGCCGGGTGACCACGGCCAGGGTGCCTTCGGAACCGGCCAGCAACCGGTGCAGGCGGAGGCGCTGGTTGCGGACCAGGCCCCGCAGGTTGTACCCGGCCACATTGCAGGCCACCGGCGGATAAGCCGTTTCAATGGCTGCAGCGTGGCGCTGATAGAGATCGAAAAGGTCCTTAAAGGGCGGATCGAGACGCGCGGGGGGCCTGCGGCCCACGGCGCTGAGGGTGGTCACGCGGCCGTCGGCCAGGACAAGCTCGGCATCGACCACGTAGTCCGCCACGTTGCCGTATTTCACCGAGTAGGCGCCGCTGGCGTTGGTGCCGTACATACCGCCGAATGTGGCGTATTCGCCGCTGGAGGGGTCCGGGGGAAAAAACAGTCCGCTGCCGGCGATGTCCCGGGCCAGTTCGCCAAACCGGTAGCCCGGCTGGCAGGTGAATTTTTTCCCGGCCAGATCGAGATCCAGCAGGCGGTGCATATAGCGGGTGAAGTCAATGACCAGGCCCTCGCCCAGGGCCGACCCGCACAATCCGCTGCCCGCGCCCCGGCAGTGCACCGGCAATCCCCGCTCCGCGGCAAAAACCACGGCCGCGGCCACATCCGCGGCGGACCGGGGGTAAAGGATGGCCGCCGGCAGCTTCTGGTAGATGCTGCCGTCCGTGGCCAGCAAAAAGCGGCCGACACGGTCCGTGATCAGTTCACCCGCGATTTGATTTCTGAGGGGATGTAAATTCGGTTTGGCCATTTTTCAGGAACCTGCTGTTGGCGCAACCCCCACCAGCATGCTGGCATTGGGGATCACTGCCAGGGAACCGGCCCCGTCATCCAGTTGCCGCGGCACCTCCCGGGGACTTAAGGCACGGCAATTGATGGCAGTCAAATCGTTCCGCGCTAACCTGGTGACCAGATGGATACGGATGCGGCTGGTTTTGGCCATCATGGCCAGGGCCGTACCGCCGTTGCCCACGTAGTGGCGTGCAAGGGCCTTAAAAGCGTTGTCCCACCCGCCCCGCTTGAACCAGGGCAGGAATGTTTCCGAGCCGATACCGTCCCGGCACTCGGCCAGCAGGATCAACTCCCCGCCGTCCCGGACAAACTCAGCCGCATTGTGCAGGGCCTTGTGGCTCTGAATGAAATTGATATCCTTGGGAAACCCGCCACAGGAGGCCACAACCCGATCGTAGCGGGAATCCACGGAGCGTTCGAAGCAGCGGCCGTGGCGTTGGCAGGCATCCTGGAAATGATCCCGGCCCCGGCCCACCATCAGATCACACACTCTTCCCCGGGAGTTGAGCAGACCGTGGATGGCCAGGTCCGCCGGAGCAAAGGCATCCACGGCAGCCAGATCCTCGGCCAGGGGGTTGCCCGCCAGGGCGCCCGCCCGGCAGCCCGGAGCCAGGCGGCCGGCGGCTCGCTCCAGAAAGAGGGCGTGGTTGTGGTAGATGGCTCCCCGATAGCCCAGCCCGGGGAATAGCAGCTTGCGTCCGCCGCCGTAACCCGCGAAATAGTGATGGGAAATGGCCCCGAAGGTGATCACGGCCGAGGCCCGTTCCAGGGAGTTGAGGCGATAAACCGCTGTACCCCCGGGGGTGTTCCCGGTCTGCCGGAAGAGCTCTTTGCGGCTGCAGTCATGGTGGACGAACCGGCAGCGGTCATAGGCCTCCCCGTAAATCCGTCGGCAGGTGGCGTCGCTCTGGCGGGGATGGGTGCCGTAGGCGATATAAAAAGTCAGGCGGCGTTCATCTGCACCGGATTTTTCCAAGGCATGGATGAGCACCGGCAGGTAGCGGTCATACTCGCACAGACGGGTTTTGTCCGCCACCACTACAGCCGCATCCGTAAGGTCCAGGGGATGGCGGTCCAGGAAGTGGTCCAGGTCCCGGCTAAAGCGATCCGCATCTATCCGGCGGGGGGGGTCTTCAACGGTTAATACAGTTGCTTGTTCCGGCAGTTCCAGTGTCAGGGATTTGCTTCCATATTGTAAATCTATGGTCTGACGGGATGTCATTGCCAGTCTGCTTTCAGTTTGCATTCAGGGAGCCATTATCGCCGCCCGGATCCCGGAGAACGGTCTTGGCGGGTGCCGGCGGAGCGGTTGACAGCCGCGCAGGTCCCACCTAATCTATCCCGAATCTCATTATTGGGCAAATGCAAAAGGAGATCACCCGTGGGAGAAAAGGCGGCCAAGCGCTCCAAACTGAAAGCCATTCTGGCCACTGCCGTGGTGCTGGCGGCCCTTGCGGGCGGCATCCTCTGGTGGGGGTGGACGGAATTTAAGCACTACGCCCGGCAGCCCGCATCCCTTAAGGAAGCCCCCCGGGTATTTATCCTGCGCTCCGGTCTGGGCGTGAAAGCCATTGCCCGGGATTTGCATCGGGCCGGATTGATCCAAGAGCCGTTCAAGTTTCAGCTCCTGGCCCGTATGCAGAAGATGGATCGCAAGCTCCAGGCCGGGGAATATCTGCTCTCACCCCACCAGTCGCCCGATGAAATCCTGGCGGCCCTGGCGGACGGCCGGGTCCGGCTCCATAAATTGACCTTTCCCGAGGGATACACCCTGGCCCAGATCACCCGCTTGGCGGCCGCCAGCGGCCTGGCCGGGGCCGCCGGCTTCGCCCGGGAAGTGAACCTGCCCCGCTATGCCCGGCAGCTGGGCCTGGATGGCAACAGCCTGGAAGGCTACCTCTTTCCGGACACCTATCTCTTCCCGCGCCAGGCCTCGGCAGCAGAGATGGTCCGCACCATGACCGCCCGTTTCCAGGAGGTTTTCAGCCCGGCCTGGCGGCAGCGTGCCGCCGAGTTGGGGTTCACCGCCCATGAAATCGTCACCCTGGCCTCCATCATCGAGAAAGAGACCGGCCAGGCCCGGGAGCGACCCCTCATCGCCGCTGTCTTCCATAATCGCCTGAAGAAAAAAATGCGCCTGGAGAGCGATCCCACCGTGATCTACGGCATCAAAAATTTCAACGGCAACCTCACCCGCCGGGATCTGCGCACACCCACCCCCTACAATACCTACACCATTGCCGGCCTGCCCCCCGGCCCCATCGCCAGCCCCGGCCGGGCCGCCCTTAAAGCCGCCCTCTATCCCGCCGAGGCGCCCTATCTCTACTTTGTGTCCAAAAAGGACGGCTCCCACCAGTTTTCCACCAATTACAAAGACCATCTGCGGGCCGTGCGGAAATACCAGTTGGGCAAGAAGAAAGTAAACTAGATTTACTACCGGGTTCCGTTATAAGATTGAAGTCTCCCCCATCAAATCCGGCCTTTTTCAGGACAATAACGTGGGGTTCGCCGGGAATCTGCGTAAGGAAAACCCATTGATCCGAATCCCTTTGGATGCTGCCGGCAGGTCGCTCATGGGAAATTTTACGCAGGTTTCTTTCCGCGGTTGCGGCGAAATCCCAGCCAGTATGTGGAAAACAGGGCCAGGCCGAAGAGGAGCAGGGCCACCGGGCGGGTCAGCAGCAGCGAGTACTCCCCGTCGATGAGGTTGAGGGATTGGGACAGGGACAACTCGAAGCGTTCGCCCAGGAAAAAGGCGATTACAAATACAATCACCGAGTATCCGAAGGCGTTCATAATGAAGCCCAAAAGGGCGAAGGCAAACATGACCGCCACGCCGAACAGGCTGCCGGTGGCGATATACACGCCGGTCATGCAGAGCAGCAGGGCGGTGGGAAAAATGAACGACTCGGGGGCCTTGATCACCCGCGCCCAGATGCGCAGTCCGATGAGCCCGGAAAAGAGGTTCAGTACGTTGGCCATGAGCAGGGCGCCGAAAAGTCCGTAGATCATTTGCCCCTGTTCGTGGAAAAGCAGCGGCCCGGGTTGGATCCCATGGATCATCAGTGCGCTGATGATCAGGGCAGCGGCAATGTTCCCGGGAAGCCCCAGGGTCAACAGGGGGATCAGGTTGGCCCCGGAAACGGAACTGTTGGCCGACTCGGTGGCGGCCACCCCATGGATATTGCCTTTGCCGAAGCTGTCCGGATCCCTGGATGTCTGCTTGGCCGTGGCATAGCTCATGAAAGCCGCCGCCGAAGAGTCCAGGCCGGGTATGGCCCCGAGGATGGTGCCGATCACCGAGCCGCGCAATATGGTGTATTTACAGGACCAGTATTCGGCCCAGCTCACCCGGCGGTCCGCTCTTTTTTGCGTTTTGGGAATGGAAACCGCCGCGCCGATTTTACCGCGGATCATGGCGAGCCGGCGGAAGATTTCGGCCACCGCCAGCATGCCCAGGGCCACAGACACCAGGGGCAAACCGTCGTATAATTCGAAATGGCCGAAGATAAAGCGCGGCGTGCTGTTTTCGGGATCTAGTCCGACAGTGGCGCAAAAGAGCCCGGCCGCGGCCGCGACGATGCCCTTCACCATGGAATCGCCCACGAGCCCGGCAATGATCGAGAAGGCAAATACCATTAAAGCGAGGATTTCAATGGGGCCCATTTTCAGTGCAATGGTGGCGATGAGCGGCGCCACCGTGATCAGCACGATATCGCTGAACAGATCCCCCGATACCGATGAATAGAGCGCCATTTTAGTGGCTTTTTCCGGCATGCCCCGGCAGGTCATGGGATAGCCGTCCAGGGTGGTGGCGGCCGCATCCGGTGTGCCCGGCGTATTGATCAGGATGGCGGGAATGGCGCCGCCCACCAGGCCGCCCTTGTTGACGCCCATGAGAAAGGCAATGGCCGGCAGGGGGTCGAGGACGAAGGTAAACGGGATGGCCACCGCCATGGCCATCACCGGACCGACCCCCGGCACGGCGCCCACCAGTTGGCCGACGATAACACCGGACAATACGAGCACCAGATTGTACAGGGTGAAGGCATCGGCCAGGCCCGCGAGAATAGTCGTAATATCAATCATGCTTAAACAACTGATCCCATCGTCAGGGAAGCGGTCTGTCGAGCAGGTATGCCACGCAGAACCAGATTCCTGCCGGTAAGAGTAAGATGCCGCCGACCATCCACGGGGGGCGCCGCTCACCAATGATTAGCATCAGCACCAGCGCGAGAACAGGCGCGGCGATAATAAATCCCAGGAAACCCATCAAGACGAGGCCCAGGGTGCCGATGGTGAAGAACAGCGCGACGCGCAGTGAAAAGGCCCCATCGAAATCAACCCTGCCGGCGGGGAAGATAAGCTGGATTAATCCGGCAGCAAGAATGATAACGGCCGTGATGTTGGGCAGGGTCGCCGGTTGCAGCCAGCCGAAGGACACGCTTTCCGTATGCCGGGGAATGATCCAGGCGAGCAGGATGCCACCGGTGACTGCAACGACCAGGCCTGATAATCGATT
>Ga0180436_10002300_pt1 | contig 18236 bp, 16 predicted proteins | sample SS_ome_2_FD_132434 | JGI IMG/M metagenome (GOLD analysis project Ga0180436, IMG submission 132434) | Hypersaline lake sediment archaeal communities from the Salton Sea, California, USA - SS_3_S_2 metaG | ecosystem: Environmental > Aquatic > Non-marine Saline and Alkaline > Hypersaline >...
ACAAGTCCGCGTGACGTTTGTTCCACACCTCGTCCCGGTCAACCGCGGGATATGCACCACCACCGTCGCGGTCCCGCGCGGCGACCCGGCCGCCGTGGAACAAAGTCTCCGCTCCGCCTACGAGAACAGTCCCTTCGTCCGCCTTCTGGGGGCCGGAGGCTGCCCCGACACGAAGAACGTGACGCGGAGCAACTTTATTGACATCGGCTGGAGCTACGATTCCCGCACCAACCGCATCCTGCTGTTGAGCGCGGAAGACAACCTCGGAAAGGGCGCCGCCTCGCAGGCGGTCCAGAATTTCAACCTCATGACCGGCCGGAATGAAACTGCCGGGTTGCAAATCGGCTAGCGGACTCTCATACTTCGGATTCGCTCGCCATGCCATACAAGAGGGTCAGGGGGGGAGTCTGTGCTCCCAAGGGGTTTCTCGGCAGCACCGCGCAATGCGGAATCAAGCACCCCAAGTCCAAGCGCAAGGACCTTGCGCTGATCTATTCCGAGATCCCCTGCACCTCGGCCGGAACCTTCACCACCAACCGCGTCAAGGCCGCCCCCGTCAAGCTGACCCAGACGCGGCTGCGAAGCGTCAACCTGCGAGCCATCGTGGCCAACAGCGGCAACGCCAACGCCTGCACCGGCGTGAAAGGCATCGCCGACGCCCGCATCATGTGTGAAACCGTGGCGCGCAGCCTCCGGCTGAAACCCCGCGAAGTCGGCGTGTGCTCGACCGGCGTGATCGGGCTCCCCCTGCCCATGGACCGCATCCGGCCCCGGCTCGAGCAACTCGCGGGCGATCTCGATCGCAAGAACGGCCGCGCCGTCGCGGAGGCCATCATGACCAGCGACACGACGATCAAGGAACTCGCCCTCAGCACCGAACTCGACGGTCACAAGGTCCGCTTCGGCGCCTGCGCCAAGGGCGCCGGGATGATTTGTCCCAGCATGGCCACCATGTTGTGTTTTGTCACCACGGACGCCTCGATCGGCAAGTCCTGCCTGCAGAAGATCCTGCTCGAAACGGTGGAGGGGTCCTTCAATCGGATCTGCATCGACGGCGACATGAGCACCAACGACACGGTGCTGGTCCTTGCCAACGGCGCGAGCGGCGGGCCGCGCATCGCCCGCAACACCAGGACCGCCCGCCAGTTCCGCGACGCCCTGCAATACCTCCTCCTGACCCTCGCCAAGGCCATCGTGCAGGACGGGGAACACGTCACGAAATTCATCACCCTCGACGTGCGAGGGGCGGCGACATACTTCGACGCCAAGAAGGTGGCGGAAGCGGTGGGCCGCTCGGCCCTCGTGAAGTCGTCATGGAACGGCAGCGATCCGAACTGGGGACGCATCATTCACGCCATCGGATACTCCCGCGCCAGGATCCGCGAGGAATTCGTCGATATCCTCTACAACGGGATGCCGGCCTGTGTCGGCGGTTTGCGCGCCGACACCCCTCTCGGCGAACTCCGCGCCGTGGCTGCCAAGGACCACTTCACCATCACCATCAACCTCCACCAAGGCCACGCCGACTACACCCTCTACACCTCCGACATCTCCCCCGAATACATCGATTTCAATCGCACCGAATACGCCGCCTGGAAACACGCAGGCATCGCGGAACACCAGCGGGGGAAGCCTCGGACCGGTTGACGATTGGGAGTCTCTCTCATCGTAAACCGTCGTCACCGCCGTCGTTCCCCCGCCCCCCGCCCCCGCCCTTCGCCCTTCGTCCTTCGTCCTTCCTCATTTCCCCCGTAATGTCTTGACCGTCGTCTGAATCCGCGCACCCTCCCGGCGCATTCATGTTGCGCATTCTCGTCACCGGGGGCTCCGGGTTTCTGGGCAGCCATCTCTGCGAGCGCCTTCTGGCGGACGGCCACGAAATCCTCTGTGTGGACAACCATTTCACCGGCCGCAAGCGGAACATCTACCACCTGCTCGACAACCACCGCTTCGAGTTGCTGCGGCATGACATCACCGACCCGTTCAAGGCGGAGGTGGACCGGATCTACAATCTGGCCTGTCCGGCCTCCCCGGTGCACTACCAGTACAACGCCATCAAGACCATCAAGACCTCCGTGATGGGCGCCATCAATTGTCTGGGCATGGCGAAGCGCACCAAGGCCCGCATCCTGCAGGCCTCGACGTCCGAAGTCTACGGCGATCCCGAAGTCCACCCGCAACCCGAGAGCTACTGGGGCAACGTCAACCCGGTGGGCATCCGTTCCTGTTACGACGAGGGCAAGCGCTGCGCCGAGGCCCTCTTTTTCGACTACCATCGCCAGAACCGGGTCGACATCCGGGTGGCCCGCATCTTCAACACCTACGGTCCGCGGATGCTGGCCAATGACGGCCGCGTGGTGTCGAACTTCATCGTGCAGGCCCTCAAGGGGCGCGACATCACGGTCTATGGCGAGGGGCAGCAGACCCGCTCGTTCTGCCATGTCGACGACCTGATCGAGGGGTTGGTGCGCTTCATGGAGCAGGACCAGGTCATCGGCCCCATGAACCTCGGCAATCCCAACGAGTTCACCATCCTCGAACTCGCCGAAAAGGTCATCGCCCTCACCGGCAGCGGCTCCGCCATCGTCCACGTGCCCCTGCCCGACGACGACCCGAAGCAGCGCCAGCCCGACATCGCCATGGCCCGCGAAACCCTCGGATGGGAACCCACCGTCCGCCTCGAAGAAGGACTGAAAAACACCATCGCATACTTCGACGAGTTCCTGCGCGAGGCCGGACGGCTCTGAGCCGCGGGCCCCAGAACGGTCGCCTCCCGCCGCGGCGGGAGACGACGATCAGGGACAAGGCTTGCCTCGCTGGACCTGCCCGGCCTCCAACCGCGAGCGCGAGGCCCGTGGGGGCGCAAGCGCCGCCGGGACGGCGGCGTCCACCGGATCACGCCACCGCCAGCCGGCCGGTGATGCGGTCGAACTCGCGGCCCGCGAAGGCGACGACCAGTTCTTCGAGCGCTTCGTCGCGAAGCCTCGAGACCGCCTCGAGGCTGAACCCCTGGGCCACCAGCTGGCGCGCGATCTCGGGCCGGATCCCCCGGGCGCGCAGGTAGAAGATCTCCTCGTCCTCGATCGCCGAGGAAGTGCTGCCGTGGGAACACTTCACCTGATCGGCGTTGATCTCGAGGCCGGGCATGGAGTTGGCCTCCGCCGTCTCGCTCATCAGCAAATTACGGCAGGTCTGGTAGGCGTCGGTGTAGTGCGCGCCCTCGTCCACAAGGATGAGCCCCGAGAAGACCGAGCGGCTCCGGTCGTAGAGGGTGTTCTTGTAGAGCAGATCCGAATTGGTGCGGGGAGCGGCATGATGCTGGAAGGTCCGCTGGTCGTACTCCTGTTCGTCCCGCGCGATGCTCACCGACAGCATGTCGGAGTGCGCGCCCTCCCCTTCGAGACGACTCAGGGACTCCTGCCGCGCCCATGCCGCCCCGGCATTGAGAAGGAAAGCCTTCGAGGTGGCGTCCTTCGCCACGGTGGTCGAGTTCACCTGCATCACGCGCGCCTGGTCGCAAACATCCTGCAGGGCCAGATACGTCAATTGCGAGCCTTCCCCGGCCACGAGGTCGTTGACCGCCACCGTCCATGACCCCCGCGCCGCCGTCTCCGACTGGAAGTAATCCACCACGCTCACCTTGGCCCCCTTCCCGGTCACCACAAGGGTGTGCGGGAACGAGATGACGTGATCGCCCGACAGCCAGTGAAACACCTCGATCGGGTCCCCGACATCCACTCCGTCGGGAACATACACAAACATCCCGTTCGAGACGTGAGCCCGGTGCAAGGCCGCGAACTTCGCCGAGCCGAGGGTCGTCTCGCGGCGCATGAAGTGTTCGCGCACAAGATCCGGGTGCTGCCGCACGGCCTCCATGAGCGGAAGACAGATCACCCCCTCGGGGAGCCTCGACTGCCGTTCGTTGAGGCTGTCGTTGACGAACCCGAACCGCGCGGCGCGCTTCTCGAGGCCTTGCGCGCCGTGGTGTCCGCCGGGACGCCGGGCGCCCGGCAAACGGACCTTGTCGAAATTCAGTTGCCCGAGGCTTCCGAACCGCCATTCCTGATCGCGGCGGGACGGACCTGGCAGTTCGGCAAACCGCTCCCACCCTTCGTGCCGGGAGGCGTTGAACCACTCCGGGACGTCCTTCAAGCCCTCCGGAGGGCGCTCCAGCGCCCCCCCGGTTCGTTCCATGACCGCTTCCATCTGTTCTTCTTTCCGTTGCGGGGCTTCAATCGACGAACTCATCAACCCACGCTTCCTTCCATTTCGAGTTCAATGAGCCGCTTCAGCTCGACCGAATACTCCATCGGAAACTGGCGGACGAGGTCGTTCACGAAGCCGTTCACGGCGAGGCTCATGGCCTCCGCCTCGCTCAGCCCGCGCTGCTGCATGTAGAAAAGCATCTCCTCCGAAACCTGCGAGACGCTCGCCTCGTGCTGGGTGGCGTGCCGGTTGCCGCGCACCGTGATCGCGGGGTAGGTGTCGGTGCGGCTGTTGCTGTTGATGAGGAGGGCGTCGCACTCGGTGTTGTTCCGGCACCCCTTGAGCTGGCGCGGAATGTACACCTGCCCGCGGTAGGTGGCCCGCCCCTCGCCGACCGAAATCGACTTCGAGACGACGTTCGAGGTGGTCTCGTCCGCGGCATGGATCATCTTGGCGCCGGTGTCCTGGTGCTGGCCGTTGTTGGCGAGCGCGATCGAGATCACCTCCCCGCGCGCCTTGCGGCCCTTCATGACCACCCCCGGATACTTCATCGTGAGCCGGCTCCCGATGTTGCAGTCGATCCAGCGCACCTCGGCGTTCTCGTGCGCCATCCCCCGCTTCGTCACAAGGTTGAAGACGTTCGAACTCCAGTTCTGCACCGTGATGTACTGCAGCTTGGCGTCCTTCATGGCCACCAGTTCGACCACCGCGGCGTGCAGGGTGGTGGTCTCGAACTGGGGAGCCGTGCAACCCTCCATGTAGGTCACCTCCGACCCCTCGTCGCAGATGATCAGGGTCCGCTCAAACTGCCCGAAATTCTCGGAATTGATCCGGAAATAGGCCTGCAAAGGGTGCTTCACCTTCACGCCCGGCGGCACGTAAATGAAGGAACCACCGGAGAACACCGCGCTGTTCAGCGCCGAATACTTGTTGTCGCCCGTCGGGATCACCTTCCCGAACCACGGACGAAAGATCTCCTCATACTCGTGCAGACCCTCCGTCGAGTTCACGAAGATCACGCCCTGCTTCTCGAGTTCCTCCTTGACGTTCGAATAGGCCGCCTCCGAATCATACTGGGCCTCGACCCCGGCCAGGTAGGCCCGCTCCTGCTCCGGAATCCCGAGCCGCTCGAAAGTCCGCTTCACGTCGTCCGGCACCTCGTCCCAACTCCGCTTCGGCCGGGCCCCGTCCGAAAGATAATAGCGGAGCTGGTCGAGGTCGATGTTCTCGAGGTCCCTCGACGCCCAGTGTGTGGGGATCGGCTTCGCGTTGAACGTGCGCAAGGCCTTGTGCCGGAAGTCCCGCACCCACTCCGGGTCGTTCTTGACGTCGCAGATGTAGTCGATCGTCCCGGCGCTCAGGCCGCGACCGGCGTCGTAGCGATGTTTTTCCGGGTAGAAGAAGTTTCCTTTCCCGCGATCGATGTCGATCGCCTCACGCGTTTCCAAATCCAATGCTGGTGCTTCCAAGCTCATGCTGACGTTGGTCTTCCTTGGGTTTGTTCCGGCAATTCCGGGAATGCCGGTTCTTCATTTCGCGGCGAGTTCCTCTTCGCGGAGGAAATCGTATCCCCGCTCCTCGAGTTCGATTGCGAGGTTCTTTCCGTCACTCCTTACGATCCGGCCGCCCGCGAGGACGTGCACGTGATCCGGTTCGATGTAGTTCAGCAGCCGCTGGTAATGCGTGATCACAAGAAACCCCCGGTCCGGCGAACGCATCGAGTTCACGCCCTTGGCCACGACCTTCAGGGCGTCAATGTCCAGCCCCGAGTCGGTTTCGTCCATCACGCAGTAATCCGGTTCGAGCATCATCATCTGGAGCACCTCGTTCCGCTTCTTCTCTCCTCCCGAAAATCCCTCGTTCACCGCCCGCGCCGTGAACTTCCGGTCGATCCCCAACTGCTCCATCCGGGCGTACAGCTTCTTGTAATACGCCACCGCGTCGATCTCCTCCCCCGCCGGCAAGCGCGCCTGCAACGCCGCCCGCACAAAATTCGCCATCGAAACCCCGGGGACCTCGGCCGGATACTGGAACGCCAGAAACAACCCCAGACGGCTCCGTTCATCCACCTCCAGTTCCATCAGATCCGTCCCGTCAAGCGTCACGGTTCCTTCCGTCACCCCGTAATCCTCGTGACCCGCGATCACTTTCGCGAGGGTCGACTTTCCGGAGCCGTTCGGCCCCATGATGGCGTGCACCTCGCCTCGCGGCACTTCCAGATCCACTCCCTTCAATATCTCGGCGCCGTCGATCGCGGCATGCAGGTTCCTGATTGTCAGACTCATGATTGAATTTACTGGCTGGACGCCAATACCGCGCCCGTGATCAACCCCCGGCGTGCAACCGGCCCCGAATCGTCAATTCGAGGTCCGTCACCTCCGCCCCTTCCGGCAGATTCAAAATGTCCGCGAGGGAAGCATTGTTCTTGAACGTGATGTCATGGATCACCCCCGTGTCCTCATCGTGAAAATGCACATGCTCGGTCAGATTCACGCAGAACCTCGAAGGCTCCCGATCAAAATTCACCTGGTTCACCAGACCATGTCCGACCAGCGCGTCCAGGCAATTATACACCGTCGCCAGAGAAATCGAGGGAACCCGGTCCTGCACCCTCCGAAAAATCTCCGTCGCCGTCGGGTGATCGCGGTCCTGCAACAGGGCGCAATACACCTCCCGCCGCTGCTTCGTCATGCGCAATCCCTTGATCTCCGGGGGAATCTCCTCCGGCCGCGTCGCTTGCTGCTCTTCCATTGTCTGCAAATTCAAGGGAACCTAGTGCCACTCCCTCCCCCCGCAAGCGGAAATTAGAATAATTCCAAATCTTGCCCGCTAATGTCCTCTCCAGACGGTCAGGGCGCAGCCGAGGGTGACCGCTCCGTAGGCAAGGCCGGCGAATGCGAGGGTCTTCCATCGCTGTTCGCTGGCGGTGGCCCATGTGACGGCGTCGCGGAAGGTATAGGGCATGCCGACCCAGAAGAGCCCTTTGGTCAGCAGGATGTAGGCGAAGAGGGGGACGAGGAGGCGCGAGGCCGGGTCTTTGTTGAAGGCGGCCTCGAGCAACGGGCCGGCGGCCATGAGCGCCACCACGCCGAGCGCACGCACGAAAAGGAACTCCTTCACGTAGATGACCATGCCAAGGAACGCCAGCGGCACGAGGATCCGCAACCACGGCTTGACGGCGTTGAACTCTCCGATGTCCATGGTGAGGGCGCTGAACACCCAGAGCCCCTCGGGGGCGACCAACAGCCAGAACCAGATCAATCCCACCGCCAGGGTATAGACGCCCGCGGTGTGATGGCGCGGCAACTTGCGCAGCCACGCGCGGCAGAAATCGGGTTTCCAAAGCATGGCGCCGTGAGCCGCCAGCAAATAGGCCGCCATCAGGTATCCCGCCACGGCGAGCGGGATCATTTCATAGGGATGCGGTCCTCCGAACACCTGCGCGCTTGCTACGCCACCCCCACCCCATGGTAAAGGCAAAACAATTGCCGCCCGACCTGGCGGGATCAACCTTCCTCAACCTTGGTGGACGCCGCCGTCCCCGGCGGCGTTGGACGCAACCTTCGTCAATGGCGCGAGAGGCCGCGCCGTCAGCCGCCGCATCGCTTTCCGCAGCACACCGCTTCCCCGATTGCCGCCGGGCTCAGCGCTGCGCCGTTTCCTCGTCCTTGCGGAAGGGGCGCGCGTACCAGCCGGAAACCCGGCTCGCGGCCCTCCCGACATCGTCAGCCGCCTGAAGCACACACGGGACCAGGAAGAGCGTGATCCCGGTGGCGAACAGAACCCCGAACGCCAATGACACCGCCATCGGAATCAGAAACTGGGCCTGAAGCGAATTGTCGAACATCAGCGGCATGAGGCCCACAAAGGTGGTGACCGAGGTCAGAAATATGGGCCTGAACCGGCGGCGACCCGACTCCTGGACCGCAACCCACAGCGGAGTCCCACCACGAACCCGCTGGTTGATGTCATCCACCATCACCAGCGAATCGTTCACCACCACCCCCGCCATCGCCAGAAGTCCGAAAAGCGACAGGTCCGACGGCGTGATGTCCATCATCAAGTGACCCAGCATCGCCCCGATCGCCCCGAAGGGAACAACCATCAGCACGTAAAGCGGTTGCAGAACCGACCGGAACGGAATCGCCAGCAACGCGTAGATCGCGAAGACCAGCCCGGCCGCTCCCACAAGGAAACGCTTCTTCACCTCCTCCGCCTCGGCCACCACCCCCGTGAAGACGAAACTCAACTCTTCGTGGTCGCGCAGCAATTCCTCAACCCGAGGCCGCACCGACTGCGCGATCCGCAACAAGTCGACACCCTTGTCCCGCGGCTCGGCCCCGATCCGGGTCACCTCGGCCTTGTCATTGCGCTCGATGAACGTCGGAGACTTGACGAAGGAGACATCCGCCACCGTGAAGAGCGGAACCTCCGCCCCGCCCGGAGCGCGGATGCGCAACCGCTCAAGGGTGTGCAGCGATTCCCGCTGCTTCTTCGGAAGACGGACCATCACCCGGTATTCATCATGGCCGCGAAGAATGCGCTGCGCCTCCTCGCCATGGAACGCCTGGCGAACCTGCCGGGCCAGCGTCCGCTGGCTGACGCCCAACTCGGCCGCCCGAGGCTTGAGCGTCAGTTCGAGTTCGTCCTGGCCTTCCCGCTGGCGCGCCCACGCGTTGACGATCCCGTCGTAAGAGCGCAGCAGATCGGCGATCTGCCCGGCAACCTCCTTCTTCGCCTCCGAGGCGGGGCCCCGCAATTCCAGTTCCAAGGGATCGGTGTCGCGCTCGTCTTCGTCCCCGCGGGTCTTCAGGGTGCGGATCTTCAGGGTGGCGTTGGCCGGGATTTCGCCGATCAGCTCCCGCCACCGGTTCATGATGGCGTCATTGTCGGGACCCGGTTCCGAACGAAGCGCGGCCGGCATCAGGGACACGTAGATCACGCCTTGGGACTTGTTGTAGGAGCGGTGAGGAGAACTCGTGCCGATCAGGCGCCAGGTGTTCTGAACGATGGGCTCCCCCGACTCCGGATCGATGAATTCCTCCTTCATGGCTTCGGCCGCCTCCGTGAGACGCTCCATGTATGCGCGGGTCGTCTCGATCGACACGTGATCCGGCAGATCAAGGTTCGCGCTGATCAGCGGCCGTTCCATCGAGGGAATCGAAACGTAGCCCAGCCGCCCGCTCGCGAAATACCCCAGCATCGCCAGCGCCATCGCAACGAACAGCGCAATCGCCGCCCAGCGATGAGCCAGCGCCACCCGCAGACAGGGCGCGTAAATCCGGTCGACAAAAAACTGCAGAGCCCCCGCCACCCGCCGCTGCACCCGTCGCAGCGGACTCCGGACCGCCCCCTCTCCCGCCGCCTTCAAATGCTTCAGGTGCGAAGGCAGAATCAGCTTCGACTCCACCAGCGAAAACAGAAGAACCGGCGCCACCACAAATGGAATCTGCCGCGCCAGTTCACCCGTCATCCCCTCGAAAAACAACAGCGGCACAAACGCCACAATCGTCGTCAGAACGCCAAAGGTCACCGGAACCGTCACCGCCTTCGTCCCCTCGATCGCCGCCTCGATCGCCGGCGCCCCCCCCTGCAACCGCGAGTAAACGCTTTCGCCCGTCACAATCGCGTCGTCCACCACCACCCCCACCACAATGATGAATCCGAACAGGCTCATCATGTTCGCCGTGATCCCCAGCCACGGCATCATCAGGACGCCCCCCGCAAAGCTCACCGGAATCCCCACCACCACCCAGAACGCCAACTGCGGACGCAGAAACAGACCCAACACGATCATGACCAGCATCGCCCCCTGCAACAGGGAACTCGCCATCGTTTCGAGACGCGCTTCGAGCGAGATCGCCCGGTCGGAGTGCACCCCGAGATGAATACCCTCCGGGAAACGCCCCTCCGACGTCGCCACATACCCGCGCACCTTCTCCGCCACATCGAGGGCGCTCTCCCGGCCGGTCCGCGACACCACGATCCGGACCGCCGGACGCCGGTTGAATTCCGAAGCGACCTTGTCCTCTCCGGTGTCCTCCCTGATGTCTGCCACTTCATCGAGGGTCAACTCCGCTCCGCCCGAGGAACGCAGCGGGATCATGGCGTAATCCTCCCGGGTGCGGGCCTGCCCCTTGGTGCGGACCATCAACCGGCCGCCTTCGCTGTTGATCGAGCCGGCGGGCAGGTCGATCGAGAACTGCCGAATGGCCTCCGCAACGTCCTGAAAGCTCAGGTCGTACGCTTCGAGCTTGCTCGAATCCAACTCGATCGAAAGCTCCCTCTCGTCCGGCAGGTCGGCCCGCACCCGGCTGATGCCGTCGATCGACAGAAGGTCGTCCCGGACCTTCCTCGCGGCGGCATGCAGTTCCTCCTCCGGCAAATCTCCCGTCACCACCACCCAGATCACCGACCGCCAATCCGAACGCTTCGGAATGCGCACCCGGAAGGGCTCGTTCGGCGCCGGAAGGGTCGTGATGGTCTTGAGAAGAGACTCGATCTCGTCCTTCAGAACTTGCAGGTCCGTCCCCTCCTCCGCCTCCACATATATGCGCGCCTGCCCGCGATGGGCGTCCGTGTTGAGCTGCTCCACCCCGTTCAACGACTCCAGCGCGTTCTCCACCGGAATCAGGATCTCCTTCTCCACATCACGGGGGGTGGCCCCCGGATAGGACTTGGTCACGATGACCATCGGGTAAACGTGCTCGGGCTTCAACTCGAGGGTGATCCGGAAAAAGGCGCAATAAAGACCCCCGAGAAGGATGCCGATCATCAGGAGGTTGGCGGCGATGCCGTTCTTCGCGAACCACGCGATCATTACGTTCCCGCTCCCGTCATCGTCTCGCCTTCCCCGGCCCCGCCCGCCGTTCCGCCCGGCGCCGCCAAAACCTCGTCCTCCACGATCTCCACCTCGGCCCCGTCCGGCGCATACACAAGGTTCGTCATGACCAGCAGCATCCCGTCGTCAATCGCCGCATCCCGAAAAACCAGATGCTCCTCATCCTCCCAGACCGCCTCGATCGTCGCCGACTGCAACTTCATCTCCCCCCGGTCCACCAGCCGAATCCGGCTCAACCCCGTCACCGCCTCGCGGGGAATCACAAACACGTCTTCAATGACCCGCCCCGGAATGTCCGCGAACACCGGCTGCCCGATCCGCAACGGCTCCCTCTCCGTCTCCAGCCCGAACGGATCACCAATCCGCGCAATCGCAAACAGCTCAAGGGTGCTCTCGTCCAGCGCCCCTTCGGTCCGGAGAATCCTCGCCTTCCAGCAAACGTCGCGCTCCGGCACAAGGGCGTCCCCCAGACGAACCTCCACCGGCGGGTCCGACGCATCCTCCGGCAGTGAAAGATGCCGCAGAAACCGCATCGCGACCGGCAACCGCACCTCACTGTAGTCCGTGGCAAAAACCGTGCCGAGCGAGCTCCCCGCTCCGATCGTCTGACCCACACCCACCCCCTGCTTCAGCACCCGCCCGTCGAACGGCGCCCGGATCTTCGTCCGCTCGAGATCCCGCTGCGCGCTGGCCCGTCGCTCTTCGGCGAGTTCCACCTGCAGCTCCGCAAGCTTCAACTGCGGCCTGCGGAGCACAAGGTCGCTTGCCTCCCCCTCGTACCCCAGATCCTTCCAATCCAGCCTCGCCTGGGTGGCGCGCGTCTGTTCCTGCGACAGCGCCAGTCGCGCCTGCGCCAGCTCCGTCTCGGCGGCCGCCAGCGCCAGCTCGAAATCCACCGGATCGAGTTCCACCAAGACCTTTCCCTCCCCGAAAAAGGCCCCCTCCTCGAACTCCGGATGAACAATTCGCACCCGCCCCGCCACCTGCGCCGTGAGATCCACCTCGCTGTGGGCGCGTACCGCTCCCTGCGAACGCACCATCACCTGGTAGTCCTCCCGACGCAATTCCCGAACCTCCACCTCAAGCGTCCTCCGCGCCGGCGGCGGTGGCGACGGTTCAGGCGCCTTGCGCGACAACAAAACATACGCCGCCACCCCCGCAGCCAAAACCACCACGGGCAATACCATGCGTATGACGACCGGCACCACACCGGAACGACCGCCTCCTCCCGCACGCGATTCCGCGCCGGTCCCGCCAGCGAGCCGATTCACGGCCGAAACTAAACTTCAACTCTGCCCGATCGACAACCCGCAATCGCGCACCTCCCCCTCCAACGCCGCCGCCGACGCCGCCCATCCCGCCGAGGGTCACCCCCTCCTGGAACCGCCCTCGGGCTACAGCGACCCCTTGAGCGTCGAGGAGGCCTTGAACCCCACCGACTTCGAGGCCGCAATCTGCATCGGTTCCCCGGTCTTCGGGTTGCGACCCATGCGGGCCGCGCGATGCTTCACCTCGAATGTTCCGAATCCGATCAGTTGGACTTTCCCGTCCCTCCTGATCCCGCCCGCAATGCCGTCGAGGACCGCATCAACCGCCTCCACCGCAGCCCGCTTGGTGGCGTCTTTGCCCATGGCATTCAGAACGGTGTCAGTCAATTCCGCTTTGTTCATAACGCCGCACTTTTCAACCACCTAAATCATTTTGTAAAGCTAAAAGAAATCGCTTTTATCCCCCATGGAATCGGGAAATCCCGCCCCCGAGCCACGAGGGGAGTCCCCGCCGGGAAACACAAACGCCTGAATTTCCAGCATGGGATTCTGTTAGATTCTGTTAGGATGCGTTCTGAGACATGAAAAATAGGGTTTTCCGCAGGGCAGGACGGAATCCCCGACGGCGCGAGGCGCCGCGGCCGCCCTCCTCCCGACCCGTTCCAGGCGCCGTCTCGCCGGCCGAAACTCCCCGAAACAAGGCCTCCGGAAGAATTCCACAAATTCACTTGCCCCACCGAAAAGGCGCCGGTATAGGCTCCCCCGACCGGTCCGTATGCCCAAAAAACGCCCTTTTCCCGCCCATTTTCCGGGACATTCCGTGTTCTTGGGCGCGACTGCGTTGGGGGTGGCGCCCGCCTTGGCGGGCGGCGGCGCCGAAGCCGGCGGCCATGAGGCGCTGCCGCTTTTCGCGGAAGAGGTTTTTCACATCGGCCCCTTCGCGGTGACCAACTCGATGATCATGGCATGGCTGGTGGCAATCGCCCTGATCGTGGTGGTCCGGCTCGCCACCCGCGAAATGCAGTTGATTCCCAGCGGGTTGCAGAATTTCGTGGAATGGCTGGTCGAGTCCCTGCTCGGATTCTTCGCCGGCATTCTCGGCGAACGCCTCGCCCGGCGCACCTTCTGGTTCTTCGCCACCATCTTCATCCTGATCCTCTCGATGAACTGGGCGGGCCTCATCCCCGGCGTGGGCACGGTGGGTTGGATGCTCGAGGGCCCGGTTGACCCGCACGACCGCTTCAAGCCGTTCCTGCGGGGCGGAGCGGCAGACCTCAACATGACGATGGCGATGGCCCTCGCCTTCGCCGTCCTGTGGTTCTACTGGGCCATCACCGAGATCGGCTTCAAGAACTTCCTCACCCATATTTTCGCTCCGAAGGGCGAGTTCAAGGGACCCATGCTGATCGTGATGGCCGTCATCTTCGGCTTCGTGGGCGTGATCGAGCTGATTTCAATCGCGGTGCGTCCGGTGGCGCTCATGTTCCGTCTCTACGGGAACATCTTCGCCGGCGAGAACATCCTCGAAGCCATGATGGAACTGGTCCCCCCATGGCTGAAGTGGCTTCCGCCCCTCCCGTTCTACTTCTTCGAACTCCTGGTGGGATTCGTGCAGGCCCTCGTCTTCACCCTCCTGACGGTCGTCTTCCTGAAACTCATCTGCGAGGACAGCCATGGAGAGGAGCACGAGGCCCACCACCCCGAACCCGCCGGCGGGGAACGCCCGGCCTCCGCCTCCTGAGGCCCTCCTGCCCCCCGCTGCCGCCCCCCCCTGAAGTATCCTCCCATGAAGCGATCGCTCCCCCTGCCCCCCTTCCGCGGCCCCCGCTGACCCTCTCCCCGGCCCGACCATGGCAGATCCGTGGGGGCCGGCGAAACCAACAACAACCAACAAACAACACCACCATGGAAAGCATCCTCCAACTCGTCGCCGCCTTCCCGGGGTTTTTCGACCTGCTCGCGCAGGCCGAAGGCATTCGCGGAAACTTCCACGTCGGTATGGCGGCCATCGCAGCCGGACTCGGCATCGGGCTCATCGGCATGAAAGCCGCCGAGGCCACCGGCCGCAACCCCGGTGCCGCCGGAAACATCATGACGATCGCCATCATTCTTGCCGCCCTCGCGGAAGGGCTGATCTTCATTGCCATCTTCCTTGCCACCTGACCTCGCCTCTCGCACCGGCGCGGGGCCGGCAACGGCCCCCGCCGTCCGTCCCTCTCCGGATCTCAGCCATGAACTTCCCCGCCCTCGTCCTCGCCGCCGCCGAAGCCGCCCCCGAAACGGCGGAAGCAACCAACCCCGTGACTGATGTCCTCCGAACCTTCCACGTCACATGGGCGAATTTCTTCGCCCAGTTGATCACCTTCCTCCTGGTGGCGCTCCTCCTGAAGATCTTCGCCTTCGAGCCGGTGCAGCAAATGCTCGAACGCCGCCGCCAGCGAATCGCCCGCGGCGAAGCCAAACTCCGCGAAATCGAAGAACAGATGGCGGAGAGCGAAAAACGGACCGCCGAAGCCATCGAGGCGGCCAACCAGCAGGCCCGCCGCCTCATCGACGAAGCAAGGGAAAGCGCCGCCGCCCTCGGCGAGCGCAAGGCCCGGGAAGCCGTCGCCTCCGCCCAGCACATCCTCGCCAAGGCCGAAGAAGCCGCCCGCGCCGAACGCGAAAAGATCCAGGCCGAATTGCGCACCGAGTTCGGACGCCTCGTCACCGACACCACCGCCCGCGTCACCGGCAAGGTCCTCGACGAAAACGACCAACGCCGCATCAACGAGGAGGCCCTCACCCGGCTCGAAAGCTGATCCGCCCGCGCCCGCCGACATGAAGATCCCTCGCGAAGCCGCCACCGCCGCCCGCCGGACCTTCCGCTCCTGCCTCGACGGCGACCTCCTCGACGAGGAGAAGCTCCGCGACTCCGTCCGCTCCATGCTCGACAAAAAACCCCGCCACTGGAGACCCATCGTCCACGAACTGATGCGCCTCGCGCGCCTCCAGCTCGAAAAACGCAAAGTCCGCGTCGAAAGCGGCATCGCACTCCACGAACGGGAAAAACAACGCCTCAGAGACGAACTCGCCGCAAAATACGGCGACGGCCTGCACTACGAATTCGCCGTCAACCCGGCCCTCCTCGGCGGAATGCGCGTCCGGGTCGGAGACGATGTCTGGGACGGCAGCGTCAAGGGCCGCCTCGACCGTCTCGCCGCCTCCTTCTGACCACCCCGAGCCCCTCTCACCCCAGCCCCATCCGCCCCACCATGAACAGCATCCTCCAGGACCTCGAACAGGAAATCGCGAACGCCACCACCGGCGTCGAAAAATCCAACGTCGGAACCGTGCGGGAAATCGGCGACGGCGTGGCCCGCATCGAAGGCCTCAGCGATGTCCAACTCAACGAAATGATCGAGTTTCCCGGGAACCTCTTCGGCCTCGCCCTCAACCTCGAGGAAAGCGAGGTCGGGGTGGTGATGCTCGGCCCCTCGCGGCACATCAGGGAGGGTGACGAGTGTCACACCACCGGCCGCCTCCTCTCGGTCCCCGTCGGCGAATCCCTCCTCGGCCGCGTCGTCGACGCCCTGGGGCGCCCCCTCGATGGCAAGGGCGAAATCCACGCCGCCGGCCAATACCCGGTCGAAAAGATCGCTCCCGGCATCGTCAAGCGCAAATCCGTCTCCGTCCCCGTCCAGACCGGTATCGCCGCCATCGACGCCATGATCCCCATCGGCCGCGGGCAGCGCGAACTCATCATCGGCGACCGCTCCACCGGCAAGACCACCATCGCCATCGACACCATCCTCTCCCAGGCCCAGCAGAACAAGGCCGCCGCCGAGGGCCGCCTCAAGGACCACAAACCGCTCCACTGCGTCTACGTCGCGATCGGACAGAAGCAATCCAGCATCGCCCGCACCATCGCCGTCCTCGAAGAAGCCGGGGCCATGGACAACACCATCGTGGTCTCCGCCTCCGCCTCCGCCGCTGCCACCAACCAATACCTCGCCCCCTACGCCGGATGCGCCATGGCGGAATACCTGATGGACCAGGGCAAGGACGTCCTGATCGTCTACGACGACCTCTCGAAGCAGGCCGTGGCCTACCGCCAGGTCTCCCTCGTCCTGCGCCGGCCCTCCGGACGCGAAGCCTATCCCGGAGACGTCTTCTACCTCCACAGCCGCCTCCTCGAACGGTCGGCGCGACTCTCGGATGCCGAGGGCGGCGGGTCAATCACCGCCCTCCCCATCATCGAGACCCAGGCCGGCGACGTCTCGGCCTACATCCCGACCAACGTCATCTCCATCACCGACGGGCAGATCTTCCTCGAAACCGACCTCTTCTACCAGGGCATCCGGCCCGCCATCTCGGTCGGGCTGTCCGTCTCACGCGTCGGGTCGGCCGCCCAGACCAAGGCCGTCAAGAAGGTCTCCTCGACCACCAAGCTCGACCTCGCCCAGTTCCGCGAACTGCAGGCTTTCGCCCAGTTCGGCTCCGACCTCGACGAGGCCACCAAGGCCAAGATCGAACGCGGCCAGCGTATCGTCGAACTCTTCAAGCAGAACCAATACAGCCCGCTCACCCTCGAAATGGAGGTCGCCATCCTCTGGGCGATGCAGAACGGATACTTCGACGACGTCGAGGTGAGCCGCGTCAAGGAATGCCAGAACGCCCTCGAAGAATTCCTCGCGACCCGCAAGGGAGACCTGCTCCAGCTCATCTCCGACGAAAAGGATCTCTCCGACGCCGTGACCGAGGCGCTCAAGACCGCCCTCGACGACTTCAAGACCACCTGGAAGTAAGCCCCCAACGGACAACCTCGTCCCGTGCCCAACACCCGAGACATCCGCCGCCGCATCAGGTCGGTCCGCAATACCTCCCAGATCACGAGGGCCATGCAGCTCGTCGCGGCCGCCAAGATGAAGAAGGCCCAGGACCAGGCCGTCGCGGGGAGACCCTACTCCGACCGCCTCAACCAGGTCCTCGCACACCTCAAGGAACGCAACGACGAGGAGGACCACCCCCTCCTCGGCCGGCCCCGGCAGGGCCCCGAACTGGTGCTGGTGGTCTCCACCGACAAGGGATTGTGCGGCGGCCTCAATACCAACCTCCTCCGGAAATTCCGCGCCGAGGTCCCGCAAGACGCCCACCTCACCACCGTCGGACGAAAACTGCGCCTCTCGCTCGCCAAGCTCGGCCGCAACATCGTCTCGGACTGGGAAGTGCGCGACCCCGTCCCCTTCGCCGACGCCAAACCGATCGCCAAATATCTCACGGAGCAATTCATCGAGGGCCGCTACAGCCTCATCAGAATCCTCTTCTCGAACTTCCAGAGCACCCTCACGCAGGTCCCATGGATCTCCCAGTTGCTCCCGATCGAGCCCGCGGCCCTCGCCGTGCCGCGAAACTACGAAAAAGACCGTCGTCCCGCTCCGGCCGCCGAACCCCCCGCCCCGGCCGCCGACCACCTCTTCGAGCCCGGCCCCCGCGAGGTCCTCGACGCCCTCCTCCCCCTCTACGTCAACTTCCAGGTCTACCAGATGCTCCTCGAGGCCAGGGCCTCCGAACACTCGGCGCGGATGGTCGCCATGAAGAACGCCACCGACAACGCCGAGTCCATGATCAAGGACCTCACCCTCGAATACAACAAGCTCCGCCAGGCCGCCATCACCTCCGAACTCCTCGAAATCACCACCGCCATGAAGGCCATGGAGTAGCCCCTGCCCGCGCCTCCTGACTCCTGACCCCCCACCCCTGACTTCTTCCCCAATGAACAATACCGGACACATCGTACAGATCATCGGCGCCGTGGTGGACGCCGACTTCTCGGAAGCCGGCGAAATGCCCGAGATCTTCAACGCCCTCGAGGTGACCTACGACCTCTTCGGCGCCGAGACCACCCTCGTCCTCGAAGTGCAGCAGCACCTCGGCGACGG
>Ga0180436_10002301_pt1 | contig 18232 bp, 21 predicted proteins | sample SS_ome_2_FD_132434 | JGI IMG/M metagenome (GOLD analysis project Ga0180436, IMG submission 132434) | Hypersaline lake sediment archaeal communities from the Salton Sea, California, USA - SS_3_S_2 metaG | ecosystem: Environmental > Aquatic > Non-marine Saline and Alkaline > Hypersaline >...
GCAATAAAAGGTTGGGCATACTCGACCGGCCATGATATGCACCATCTGAACTTTGGGGATAAACATTTAAGTTCGAGAAATATTTTTTTATGAACACCGCGTCCGCTAGCTATCGAAGAGTATTGTCTGTCAGTTTGCCGCTGGTTCTTTCCATGGCCGCCACCACGGTTATGGAATTTACGGACCGGGTTTTTTTGGCCAATTATTCGGTAGAAGCCATCGCTGCCGCACTTCCCGGAGGCATCGTCGCTTTTTTAATTCTAACGTTGTTTACCGGCGTAGCCAGCTATCTGAATGTCTTTATCGCCCAATATACCGGTGCCGGTTCAAGGCAGCGTATCGGCACCTGTGTCTGGCAAGGCATTTATATTTCCGGTATAGCTGCTATTTTTTTGATCGGATTTGCATACCTGTCGGATCCCATATTTAAATTGGGCGACCACCCGCCGGAGGTGCAACGGCTGGAAAGCATCTATTTCCGTGTACTCTGTTTGGGTGGCGGTTTGAATGTGCTGGGAACCGGTTTGGCTGGTTTTTTTTCCGGCAGGGGCAAGACCCGTCCGATTCTATGGATCAACCTCATCGGCATGGCCTGGAACATTCCCCTGGATTATGCCTTGATCAATGGTGTCTGGATTTTTCCGGAGATGGGTATCCGCGGTGCCGGAATCGCCACGGTCAGTTCATGGACCCTGATCGCATTGCTCTACTGTTTATTGATTTTCACGCCTCGAAACGATCGGCTCTATGGTGTTCTATCAAACCGCGCATTTAATCCAGATCTGTTCATGCGGATCATTCGGACCGGCGTGCCGGCGGCATTACAGTTTGCTCTGGATGTATTCGCTTTTGCCTTTTTTATTTTTATGGTGGGCAGACTCGGCAAGGTGTCTTTGGCTACCAGCAATATCGTTATTTCTATAGAGTCGATTGCATTTATGCCGGCTTATGGCTTTTCCATCGGTTTATCTACCTTGGTCGGTCAGTCTCTGGGGCGTCAAGACACGGCGAGTGCAATTCGCTATACCCAGCAGACCATGATTATATTGATGGCTTATATACTGATGCTCGATGTTCTATTTTTTAGTGCGCCCCACTGGGTGATGACGCTTTTTGCATCAGCCGAAAGCGGCAACGAAATTCAAAAACAGATCATGGGTCAGGGCAGTATCATTGTCCGGATTATGGCCGTTTTTATATGTTTTGATGCCCTCTATTTCACATTTATCGGCGCATTAAAAGGTGCCGGTGATACCCGTTTCATCATGTGGAGTATTGGTATGGCCACGCTTGTCGTCATGGTCATACCCATATACATTGGGGTCGAGATTTTGGGTTGGGGCATTTATGCCTGCTGGATCATCCTGACCCTGTATGTTTTGACCTTATTCAGTGTTTCGCTACTTCGATACCGGCAGGGCAAATGGAAGACGATCCGCCTCATCGACGTTGAGGATTCGGTAGATTCCAGTATGTGAAACCAGGTTAAATCCTCGCAATGGGTTTACCTCACTACCTTTAACACATTGGTGTCTTGGATTCGACGTTGCAATTCTTTGAGAATGATAAATGAAGCCTGATCCGGATTGACCGATTTAAGCCCCGATATCTCACCACAGGAATTTAAAAGCGGCGTGTTACCCCATAATCTGAACTCATTCTTAATGAAAATACCATAACTTTGGTGAAATATTACCAGATCTCTTTCATCCATATTGGCAATCTTGGTTCTGTCCCTGCGGGAAAGATCATCCAAAATTCTCTCAACCGCCATTTCTACAGTTGGTGGAAATTTTTTCTTAAACAGCTCCATCGCAGCACCTTGGTAATGAGAATATTTTTACCCATAATATAGTGCCGCCAGATTTTTATTCAAGCGACCATCAAATCGATTGATATGATCACTTGATATAATATCCGGAAACGCGCCAGATCCCGTCGGGGTCTTTCATGGGCGTTATGGTTTCAACGGCAGACTTTTTATGGCTGAAGCTGGATTGGAACTGGATCACAACATACTCACCATCGGGTGCCCCTGGAAGTGATGTGGTGTGCGTTGACGATGTCAAATGTCGTGATGTCAGCTGACCCAATGGTGGCCTGACGGCCTTGATGGTTTGATGCCACTGTGCTTTGGTAATCGCATTTTTAAAAAGCGCTGCGGCCGTCTCCCAGCTTTGGTCGTATTTCCCACGATCAACCAGGCTTAGCCATTGCTGTGCCGCTTTTTGGGCTGCCGCCTCAGCACTGCCGGCATAAGTATCTGCACGTGTGAGGCTGAGAATGCATAGACAAACGATTAGAGCTGTATAAACAGGTTTCATAATTTCCTCTCATCATAGCTAGTTCAGGGGACTTTCCTCGGCTTGTGATCAATTAAAGAAGCGCTTGGGTGACCATAAAATACAATATTATACTGATGATGTAAAATTGTAAATACACAAGCGACCTCTTAATTATGACCGTCCAAGCTAGATGCAAAGCGCTTGACAGATCTTATCGGGCCAGATAAAAATAGGCGTGATTTGGGTATTTACACTAACCTTTTAATCAGAAGAGGAAACAGCGGTGAACATAAACACGTATAAAAAAGTTGTATGCTCATTGTTGGTCCTGTTTTTGTTGTTCGGTTGTGCCAGTATAGTTAGCAAGAGGCATTACAATGTTTCCATCACGAGTAGTCCTAACCTGGCCAGAGTAGAAGTGCGTGATGAAACCGGAAACACTATTCATGAGGGAACAACACCCACTTCTGTGACCTTAGGGACAAAAAGAGGGTATTTTAAAGGAAAAAATTATATCGTTAAATTTTATCTGGAAGGATATCAGCCTTACGAGGTTGCCATCAAGAGAAGCTTGGATGGCTGGTATGTTTTTGGAAACTTCGTATTCGGTGGTCTCATCGGATGGCTCATTGTCGATCCGCTTACCGGAGCAATGTGGAAGCTCCCTAAGGAAGTTGTGGCTGAGTTCGAGGCTGCTGACAAGGTGGCCCTTTCTGCAGGATTATTGAATATCGTAACGCTTGAAGACCTGCCTTCGCATTACCAGAACCAATTGATTCCGGTGCGCTAGTACTCATATAGAATGTCCCCTAATTTAGTTGGGGTGTGACTTGTCCCTGGGTCTTTAACTGATTATGATTGGCGAGAGCTGATCGCCAATCCCCGGTTTCAATCGGGGTTATCAATCGGTTACGGCAGTCGGAGGGAATCAAATGTCTAAAATGATTAAACGGGCGATTATCGTTATCCCGATTGTGCTTATCGCTGGTGCTGTGCTGGTCTATAATTTCTTACCGCAAACGGTGTTTATCCTTCTTCGTAACATGGAGAGAAATGCCGCCGGTCTCGAGCAAAAGCACATCGAGGTGGGAGAGTGGCGGATTACCTATTTGGCAGGTGGTCGGGGGGAAGCCCTGGTATTGTTACATGGCTTTGGTGCCAACAAAGACAATTGGAGGCCGGTCACCAGAATTTGCTAATTGTTGAGACGCCGGCTGATTATGACCAGCTTTTAGATTTTGTTTCTGTCCAAAAACCGCCCATACCCGGTGCCATTAAAAAGCATTTCATAAAGGAAGCTATCCATCATCGCCCCCTTAATCAAATCATCTTTAAGCATATTCGTTCGGCCTGGGGGGCTGAGCCCTTGGAAGTGTTGCTGAAGGATTTATCCGTGCCGACACTTATTTTATGGGGAAAGCGCGATCGGGTATTGCATGTGTCCGGGGCAAGTATTTTAAATGCGGTTATGCCAAAGTCCAGTAAAGTCATCATGGAAAATGTCGGGCATGTTCCCATGCTGGAAAAACCGCAAGCTTCGGCGACATTTTATTTGGATTTTTTGGGCAAGTCGATCCGTCAAAAAAATGATTAATATGAGGTTCCACCATGACAAATATAAAAAAACTATCTCGACGCGATTTTATGGCGGCTGCCGGTGGTCGTATCATATCCATCGGGCTACCTGGCGTCTTCATCAAGCTGATGGATGCCGACAATCAAGCCCTGGCAGGAGACTTGAGGCCGGATGGGCGCCCCCGCATTCCTCCGGGACAGCATGCTGTTGAAAGCATACGGAATATGGGTGGCGATGCCGGCGTTGGCCGCGGTCCTGAATGGCGACTCGAAATTCAGGGTGAGGTACAGAAACCCATGACCCTGACGTTTCCCGATCTGATGGCGATAGATCAAGTCGTTCAAACCTGTGACGTGCACTGCGTTACCGGTTGGACCTTGCTCGATTCCCGTTGGCAGGGAATACGCATGCAAGCCATCATGGATTTAGTTAAGGTCAAGGAGACGGCCGGCTTTGTTATCTTTGAAGCACCGAGCGGTTACACAAGCAACATTCCGCTTTCGGAGGCGAAAAAGGATAATGTGCTTCTGGCTCACGGTTTTGCAGGTCAAGATCTTCCCCAAGAACACGGCGCACCTTTACGGGACCTGGTGCCTGATCGCTATTTTTACAAAAGCGTCAAATGGCTGCAGCGGATCACGTTTACCGCTGTGGATGAACCGGGTTTCTACGAAAGTATGGGGTACAGCAACAGCGCCGATCCGTGGAAGGAAGAACGGTATGACGAATAAAAGAATTCCCGCCAGCTTAGCTGGCGGGAATTCTTTTATAAGGGTTTGACAGGCACACAGATGTCCACTTTGGCTCGGCCCTCAGGATCATCCTTGGGGCTGGTGTGACAGAGCTCATAGCACAGGCGATCATCGGGTTGATAGCCGCTTTGCGGCAGCCATACCCCCATGAGCGCATCCCAGGCAGCCTCGTACTCATCATGTTTAAGCTCGAAACGGGCCACTGCAAACTGGCCACCGGGCAGGGTCATTTTACCAATCTCCCCGTCCACCGGTGTGTTGCCCGGTATGGTAATGCAGGCGCTGGTTCTTAGTTTGGTTTCATCCGTTACTTTGGGATCGTCGTGATAAACAGACAACACTTTGGTTTCTGGAAATTGCAGTAATCCCCGGGGTCCGGCCCAGGTCATGAGCTTGTTGAACAAGCTCTCAAACAAAGCACCGTCTCCCTTGTACGGGCCAATGTGGCGTACATAGGCAACGGTAAATTCAGGCATGTTTTTGACTTCGACTTTCATTTCTGGCTGTGCATTCATTTGAATCCTCCATATGGGGTTACGGGTTTGGCTATCTATATAGAAGGAGAATTCACGTGCGTCTTCTTGTATATTGCTAATCGTTTTGCGATTATTGCTGACTGTTTTGCCGATATTGCTTTGAACGTTTTTTCCTGCCAAACGGTAGTCACTGGCACTCATCTGAAAAATTTCACGAAAGGCGCGGGCGAAGGAAGCTGAACCACTAAATCCGGTATCCAGGGCAATTTCGGTAATGGACTTCCGGGGATTGCTGACAAGTTGGGATGCGGCCTTTTCTACCCGCACCCGCTGGATAAATCGGTTCAGGGTTTCGTTGAGCATGGATTTGAAAATGCGATGAAAGTGAAATCGTGAAAAATTAGCCACACGGGCTAATTTCTGCAACGACAGATCACCATCCAAATTTTTTTCGATGTAGTCGATGACACGGTTGATCCGTGCCAGGTATTCTTGACGCTGCAAGTTATGTTTGGCGTTATCTGTCATCGTTTTTGGATATTGTATTTGCCGTGGCTAATCGGATTTCAAACCCGTCCGAAAACAGGCGCCGAAGCCATCGTCGTTCTCGCCTAAATCCTGAGATTCTTTCAATGGTGTATTATTAACCAAGCAGGTGCAATTTTTCAATAGGTCCCAGCGAAAGAACTGAAATTTATTCGTACCGCGAAAGGATGGGTCCCTCCATTGCATTATGGTTTTAAGATGCTTAGAATTGTCATTGTTGAGTTTATCTGCAACTATCCAATTACATGAATCCGGTGAATTCGGAGCCCGCTCATCCTCAACAGCAGCCGTTTAGCGCGGATGGAAAATCGATTAGCAGGACTTTAATCAAAACTGTTTTGTACCCATATCAGGAGGTAATGCCATGAACGATGTTATTTACGTTAATGTCAGTGTCGAACAAATCGGCCCCACTGCATCTCAGGGGAGAGCGAGAGAACATACGGTTGTAATGGACCGGCCAGAGGCCAAAGGCGGTCAAAATCAGGGTGCCATGGGGGGCGAGAATCTGCTTATGTCTTTGGGCGGTTGCTTCATGAGCAATCTTCTGGCGGCGGCCCAGAACCGTGATAGCGGTCTAAACAATGCCAAACTAGAGATTCGTGGCAGTTTGGCTTCCGCCCCCCCCCGCTTCACAGCCGTGGAAATGAAAGTATGCGCCGATTCCAGTGACCCCGACGGACTACAAAAACTGGTCAGCATAGCTGAGCGGGGTTGTATTGTTGCCAACACCCTAAAAAATGCCGTTGAATTGAATATCGTGCTAGCCTAACTATCGATATTGCGGGCACTGCGTTCCACCGGAAATAACATCTCATCTTTATAACTTATTGGTATGTATTGATATATTTGAAAGTCGTGTTTTTAAACAGGACTGGCCTCGGTAAAAACCGAGGCCAGCAGAAGGAGGTTAGGTTGTTATGTTAACTGTGTAACAAACAGGGGAATTGGGCTATTCCCCCCCTACCTGGAATACAAGATAAGGACGGTCGGTATACCTGTCAATTCTGGAGAAAAAAAAATGAAAACCATGACCTATGAAGTGGACGGAGCCATCGCGCGAATCACCTTGAATCGCCCGGAGCGGGGCAATGGGATCACGTTAGATTTACCTGTGGAATTAAGCGCTTGCATCGAAAAAGCTGACCTGGATTCCGGCGTTCATGTGATCGCGCTATCCGGAAACGGGAAGGAAGCCGTGGATTGGGGATTGGCGATCGAATGCGCTCCTCCGGATCGACTGGATGAGCGCTTTGAGAACTTATTGGGTCGGATCGCCCGGATGCCCATCAATCAGCTGGTGATGATGAAGCTGCTGGTGAATCAAACCATACATGCCGCCGGACTTCAACCCACCCAGATTCTGGGTACGGTTTTTGACGGTATCGCCCGTCATACCCGGGAGGGTTATCAATTTCAGCACCGGGCCGCCGAGGTTGGTTTTAAACAAGCTGTTCAAGAGCGGGATGCGCCGTTCGGGGATTATGGTGCCAGCACCTACAAAGGCTAATTACCAATTATTCATACTGTATTGCAGAGAAAATCATATTTCAGAAAGAATTGATAGCGGTGAAGGCTCTAAAGGCCGCATGACGATGGCATCGTCGGGGCAGGTGGTGCTGCAAAGACCGCAACCACGGCATCGGTCGGCACTGAAATGGACTTGTTTTGAGGACCCTTCGGCGCCATTGGATGTCTTGGAATCCAATGAAAAGGCTTGAAAGGGGCATCGTTTGACACAGCGGCCGCAGGTTGTGCATTTTTCCGCATTAAAATCAGCCAAATAGCGACGAAGGGGATATAAACCGGCGACGTTCAGGTGGTTGGCGAGCTGCACCGGGTAGCAACAGTCCGAACAACAGTTGCAGATGGCGCCGTGAATGGAACCATCAGCGGCAATACCGATTTCGGCACTTTGCATCAAACCTGATTTATGGGCAGCCAGCATAATATCTTTGGCACGTTGTTTTGAGATTTCCCAACCCAGATCGCGGCTGTTTTCAAATCGGAGGCATACAATTTCGGGCTTGCTGCAGGCCTTCATCATGGCGCGGCAGTTACAAGGCCATAAAAAAATCCGGGGCACTTTATCAATAAGGGCTTGGGCTTCCGCCAATAAGACATATTCCGGCCAGACAACCGTTTTGTCACGTAAACCGGATTTCTGATAATCCTGGATGATCGGTTGCTTGGTTTCGACAAAATATTCGAGTTCCCATTGGTTGAGGCGCATCCTGATTTCGTCCGGAATGTCTTGCCAGCCTTCAAACAGGGACCAAATTTCATACCGTTGGTGAAATCCGGCCGGCACATGATTTCCGTCGGCATCCCGATTGGCCACAGCACGCCCGTAACAGCGCGCCAAAAATTCTGAAAGGGATTTGTGAACATGGCCGCCATGGAATGGTCCCTGATCTTTGCTTGTGGCGTCGGCGGAGCTTTCGGGGTCGAATGTCAATATCCAGGCAATTTCAGCCGGCTCATAAAAACGATCCAACCAGGGCACGATAAAGCCCGGCATTCCCAAGAGTTCACACAGATGGCTGGTCTCTTCACAGCTAAGCTTGTTTTTCATTGTAGTCATGTAACGATGGTGTACCGCCAGCTTACAATACAGATATTTAGAGATGTGATCGCGTAATTATTTGTCTGGTAATCGATTTGAGTGCTTTTCATTCGTTACCATGAGAATCAGAATCATACATATAGGTGTCGAAAAGCTCCCTGTAGGTTTCCAATTCTATGGCGATCCCGCACTGGCTGCATATCACCGCAGTTTTGTTATTACTTCTGATCAGCTCAGCATCACGTTTGCAGTAAACGCACCGTATATTATCTTGATCCATGGTTTCCATCCTCCAGCTTCACAGATACCATTAATTTACACATCGCATTTAATAAAACAAATATCAATATTGGAATATGCAATCGATTATATTATCGTGTGGCCATGGAAGAATATTATCATCAGAATTACCACCAATATCATCGTGCTACCTTTAACATCGATCCGACTTCCTTTTTGGAGCCGCTGGCAAAGGAATTGAAAACAGGTGCCCGCATATTGGATGTGGGTTGCGGCAGTGGCCGTGACCTCGTGTGGCTGCAAAAGCGAAATTATAAGGTAATGGGGTTTGAGCGTTCAGCGGGTTTGGCTAAATTGGCTAAAAAACACGCCGGCTGCGAGGTTATCCAAGGTGATTTTGAGACGCATGATTTTTCAAACTATGCTTTTGACGCCATGTTGCTGTGCGGCACACTGGTTCACATTCCCCACCCACGAATGCTCGTGGTTCTTAGACATATTATCCAGGGTGTCCGGGACGGTGGCTTGATACTGATATCTCTCAAAGCCGGCGACGGTTGCAAATCAGCGGACGACCATCGCGTTTTTTATCTGTGGAAGGATGGAGATTTGCGCGAGTTAATGGACGGACTCGGATTGACAATTATCGCATTTCAACGCAGCCGGACCAAGTTAAAGAAGCGGGATATATGGTTAAGCTATGTATTGCGAAAGAACCAGTAGCGAAAAAGGAAGGTCTGAATTGCTTTTTAGAAGAAACGGCATGAAGTTCTGATAATTGTCATAATTTTAGGGAGTTTTTGATCTATGAATATGACGGAGGTCCTTTTAATCTTTACGGCATTAATCCTGCTGTCAGGGTTGTTGCTGTTACGCAAAAAGCGTAAAGATGAAGCCGATAAAAGTTCGTCACGCATCGACAGCGACAGCGCCCTCAACCGAATTGCCCAACTGCGGCGCCAGCGTCCGACCGATGAGGATCAAGCGGCCTGCGACCGGATCGAAGCACGGGTCAAGGCCGTGAGCCGGAAATTTGCCGTGCAGACCTCGATTGCGCCGAAAAAGGTCTTTGAAATGGCTGCCGAACTTACCCGTGAAATTGCCGCTATTTATCATCCGCACGCAGAAGATCCAATCCTGCAAGCATCCATAGCCGATTTAATGCAGTTGAACGAAAGGATTGTGACTCGCCTCAATATTAAGCTGAAGGAGTTCCCTCTAAACACGATTAAAGACATCAATATCCATAGTATTCTCAAGAGTAAGAATATTTATGACACTAAAATAAAAAACAAAATCGAATGGCTGCAGAAATTCGGTGGTCTGTATAAAATGGGTAACCGCGCCTGGACGACCTATAATGTGCTGAATCCGTGGTTCTGGGGGCGAAAATTAGCCTATACCTCGGTCAGAGAGATAACCTTCCGCTATTTACTGTCCTGGATCGTCACCATTGTCGGAGAGGAGGCCATATCGGTCTATAGCCAGCGGGACATCACCACAAGCGATGCCGTTTATGAAAGAGATTTGGCTATGGCAATGGTAGATGTGGCCCGCGCCGGTAAGCCCATCTCCGCGGAGGCATATGCATTGGTGCTCAACCACATTTTGCATTCGGCCCGGCTGAGTGACGCGGTTCGGATCGATATTGCCCGTGCTCTTACGGTTAAGAGATCGAAGACTTATTTTACGCCAGGAGGAAACTATACCCAGGCACAATCTAAACGATTGATTAAAAAAATAAAAATGATAGCAGCCGCTCAACCGAGCGCCAGTTTGGAATCTTCAGAAATTATAGAAAAAATCAAGAACCAACTTAAGAATGCGCTGGAAAACCCTGAATAGCCACGTCTTCGGTTTAAATATTACTGAGATGTCGGCTTAGGATTTTTTTTAGGGGCAGACCTGGTCCGACGCCTCTGCGGGGGGCGTTTTCGCCTAGAGCCGCCGGACCTATATTTTTTTGGAGGCCGGGATTGCGGTTTGGATCTGGTTTTCACCGGTTTGGGTTTTTCCAGCCACTCTTCTTGCGGTTGCGTGCAATTTAATTCACGCCCCATAAATTTCTCGATGGGCGCCAGATAAAACCCGTCTTCCTCGTCGGCAAAACTGATGGACGTTCCGGCAGCACCGGCACGGCCCGTGCGGCCAATACGATGGACATATCCCTCGGGATCGCGCGGCAGGGTATAATTGACCACGTGATCCATACTGTCGATATGGATGCCACGTCCGGCAACGTCGGTGGCGACCAGGGCCCGAATCCTGCCCTTTTTGAAATCCTCCAGGCGGCGCAAACGTTTTTTTTGAGGAACGTCACCGGAAAGTTCATTGCAGTTGATGCCATGGCGTTTTAACTGGTTCGCCAGTCGTCGCACCTCATCCCGCCGGTTGCAAAAAATGAGCACCCGTTTCAAATCTTGTTTGACGATAATGTTGTAAAGCAGCGCAAACTTCTCGTCGGTGGTAACAATGTAAACGATCTGATCCACCGTATCTACGGCAATTTGTTGCGGTTCGATTTCCACGGATACCGGATCACGCGTCCATTGGGAAGCCAGGCGGACGACGTCAGCCGTCAGGGTGGCACTGAAAAGGAGGGTTTGACGCCGATCTTTCTTGGGGGTGCTATAGACTATTTTACGCACATCCGGGATAAATCCCATATCGAGCATGCGATCGGCCTCGTCGATGATGAGAATTTCTACCTTTTTAAGATTCAGATCACCGCGTCTCTGAAAATCGAGCAAGCGGCCCGGTGTCGCCACAATGATATCCACGCTTGTTTTCACCAAGCGGCGTCGCTGCTTCTCGTAGTCCATGCCACCAAATACGGGTTGGATCGAAATTGGGGTATATTTTGCCAGCTGGTGTGCTTCCTCAACGATCTGAAGAACAAGTTCACGGGTAGGTGCCAGAACCAACACTCTGGGTGTACCGGATTTGCGTCGTCCTTGCACGGGATTACTTATGAGCCGGGTGATAACGGTGATTAAAAAGGCAGCCGTTTTGCCGGTGCCGGTCTGGGCACGGCCACTGGCATCCTTACCGGCAAGCGTACTGGGCAATATTTCCGTCTGGATCGGTGTACAATACTGGAAGCCGAGATCAAAAATTGCATGCATAACTGGCAGCGGCAGATCGAAATCATGAAAGCGCGTCTGGCCTTCACTCGGCTTCACCTTGAATGTAGATAGTTCCCAAGGCTGGCTGTGTGATTTACGCTGGGACTTCGACGGTGAGCGCTTAACTGGTCGCTCCTGTTTGCCGTTTTTAGGACGGTGTTTCCGATTGCCTGATGGCTTTTGGCGATCCGTCCGATTGGGATCTGTACCGGGCCCGCCCTGAGGGCGCTTGGATGGGGTCGGCCGAGAAGGTGTGCCAGTCGTGCTCTCAGCCGGCCCTTTGGGTTTGAATGAATTCAGCACCTTTTGAAAAAAATTAATCATATCAGCGGTGGTCTCTTTTCTAGTTCAGGTGAATGGGGCTTTTTGAAGCATTGGATGTCAAGGATATCGACGCATGTGAACCGTCGGTTGTTGTACCCAATGATTAAATTTTTTACGAAGCCATATTTTGAAGCGCAGGCGTGTAGCCGGAAATAAAAGCAAAAGGCCGGCCGCATCGGTTAATAAGCCGGGGGTCAACAAAACAATACCGGCCACAAAAATGATCAGTGCATCCAGCAATTCCTCGGCGGGTGTTTCGCCCTGTTGCAGGCGTGCCCGCACGCGCATGATAGCACCCAGTCCTTGGAGCCGTGCAAGGTAGGCTCCCACAGCACCGGTCAGGATGACCAGCAACAGGGTATATAATGGTCCAATGGTGGTGCCAAGCTCGATTAAAAGATACAATTCTATGAATGGAATCAGCGTAAAGGCCAGAAACAGCTTTAAAAACATAATATTCCTTTTATCGACAAAATCACTCGATCGATTTTATTCAATTATGGTGACATAATATGACGGTGTCAAGGGTCGCAACACCAAGCTCATGTTTTACATGCACATTGATATACTTATATCGGGGTTATGGATTTCAGCGCCATTGCAGGCTTGACCCGACACAGCTTTCATTATAACCAGATTATGATGCGACATTCTCTTGGTGAAAAATTGAGTTTTACCCGCAAAATCGTTTGGGCCAATTTCTGTAATTCCGCTGGAGAGCCTTTAAAAAGATCGATCGAAATCCGGACCAATCCAATCAGTTTTAGAACCAGCAGGATTAGCGGCAGCCGCAGCATGGAAAAAGAGACCGGAACCGAAGCATTGCCGCACCCGCCACCTGAGGCCGATAATACCTCGTGTTGCCCTTTCTGTAAAGCACAGTTGGATACCATGACGCCACGTTTGAATACCGATTTTTTCTCTGCCGGCCGACTTCGATTGGGTCGATCCACGCTATTCCCGAATCTCTATCCCTATGGCAATTATTCCGCTGTAAGCTTGATTGACGATTCTCATTTTGTCGAGATTGGTACTGCCTCAACGGCATCCTATCAAACCAGCTTCAAACTCGCGATTCAGTACCTGCAGGAAATAGGCAAAACGGATCCAGAAGCGAAATACATGGCCATTACCCAGAATCATTTGCCTTCTGCCGGGGGATCGCTCTTACACCCGCATCTGCAAGTAAACGCGGACCATGTTGCCTCGAATCATCATCGTTTTCTTGCAGACCGGAGCCGACAATATTATCGGCAAAACGGTGCACTACTATTTTCAGATTACTTGGCGCAGGAGCAAAAAGCCGCTAGCCGCTACATTGGCGCAACGCTGGATTGGCATTGGATGGCGGCGTTTGCTCCAGAAGGTTTTTTCGAAGTCTGGGGCATCCTGCCGGGAGTTAGGTCATTGCTGAACCTTTCGGATAACCACCTGGCCGGGCTCTGCGAGGGTATCATCAATACCCAAAGGTTTTATCGCAGCCTGAACCGTAATGGCTATAATTTGGGACTATTAGCACTGGAATCTGAAAACAGCCGTTTCGAGTTGAGAGTTGTGCTGGTGGTGCGCTCGAATTATGCGCCTTGGGTACGTAACGATCATACCGGTTTCGAAGTGATGCTGGGGGATATGGCCACTTTCATCGCTCCGGAGCTTACGGCCGAAATGGCAAGAAAGTTTTGGTCTTGAAAGTGTAGAAACTGTGGGGAGGATACCGGGATGCGGCCGCGGCACGCGAATTGCTGTCCGAGACAATCTAGCTGGTACCCGATTCCAATACGACCTACCATCGCTGAGGGCAGTCCCTGATGCAGGAAATATCGAATACATCATGGGGATAATATGGCATTCAAGGAGAATATCAATTGAACCGCACCAATATTCTGACGGGGTCGAGCTTCTGTTTGTCAATGGCGTTCAGGCCATTGACAAAAGCAAAGCCACCGGTGACCGCGGTGGCAGGGCTCTCAAACGAATTTAATTCATAAAATCGCGGAGCTATTTTATCTAGGGTGTCATTTCATAGGCGCCATTCAACGGGGCCACGTGCTTTTCCCAGATAGCATTGAAGCGCGTCGGATCCACCACGGACTTGCGAATCATTTTCAGTGCCAGGGCCATTTGTTTTTCACTACTGCTGGGTTTGGCATAAAGCTGCAGTGCGAATTTTGAGAAGTCCCGCACCATGAAATCAAAGATTTGGTCTAAGAGTGCGGAATCAACCTCGTAAATGGCAGCGTTTTCGATGATCAACTGTCCATAGGCGACCAATGTAAACAGTTCTCCCAGCGTCAGCAGAAAATCGATATCCTTTTGCTGGGCCTCATCTGGAGTCGCTGTCATCAGAAATTCTTTTAACATGCCGATCTGTTGCTTGAAGACGGCTAAATTCGGCGAATCGATGCTGTCGTAGGCAATCTGGTAGTCGTGAAACTGGATTTTACCCAGTCCGCGCGTGGGGCCCTGGTTAAATAGGAATACATCGTCAGCCGGTTCTCTTATTTGGGGAATTTTCGGAAAGTCTCCAGGATTGAAAAAATAGTTGGCCATAAATTTGATAATCAAGGCCATATTAACATGCACGGTGCCCTCCAGTTTCGGGAGAGCCCGGATGTCTTGGGCTGCCATTTCAAAGTAGGTGTCTTTTTCAAAACCTTTGGCGGCGATAACATCCCAAATTAGGTTCACCACCTCTTCACCCTGGGTGGTCACCTTCATTTTTGTCATGGGGGTGTAGAGGAGATAGCGGCGATCCTCAGCTGACGCCGAGCGGATGTAGTCCGCATTCCTTAAGGCAAACAATTTCATGGCCACCAGGCGGCTGTAGGCGTCCACAAACAACTGCCGAATATGGGGGAAGTCCGTGACAAACTTACCGTAAAGATGTCGATTGGACGCATGTGTAATGGCCTCGTAAAAGGCATGGGTGCAAATGCCGATGGAGGCCCAACCCAGATTGTATTTGCCGACATTGATGGTGTTTAGGGATGCGTCCCAGGCCTCGCGTCCCCGTGAAAGGATGTCCGCCTCTGAAACCGGGTATCCCTGGAGGGCGAATTCAGCCACATAATTTTGGGAATTTACCACATTTTTGATCAGGTCAAAATTCTCATGCTGGGAATTGGCGGCAAAAAATACATATTCATCGGTTTCGGTATCCTTGGCAAAAGTTGAGACGATGGCAGCCTCGTTGGCATTGCCGATGTAGTACTTGCCACCGTCGGCGACATACCGGCCGTCCCCCAAAGGTGTTAGGGCCATCTCTGTAGAATAGAGATCCGCCCCGTGAGCCTTTTCCGACAGTCCGAAAGCAAAAATGCCGCCGTCAGAGAGCATTTTAGCCGCCTGTTCTTTGACTTTTTGATTGTTGCTCATCCATAGGGGGCCAAGCCCCAGGATGCTTACCTGCCAGGTATACCAGTAGGGCAGGCCATAAAAGCCGAGGATTTCATTGAAGGCGCAGTTTCGGAACGTGTCCCAGCGGCAGTCAGCTGAACCCAATTCAGACGGGGTCAGCAGTTTTGAGAATATTTTTTCCTGTTTAATAAATTCGATAAAATCGGCATACCATTCCCGTTGTTCATAATCTTGCTTGAGTTTTACTTTTCCTTTGGTTTCAAAAAACGCAATGGTTTTAAGCATGATCTGCCGGGAGGTCTCATCCAGATTTTCATAGCGGTTTGTTTTGGGATTCAACAACATGAGCTACCTTCCTTTTGATAGGGCATTTTTGAGATGGCTTATAGCATATGTTGACGGTCACGCCAAGATCAACTATTCTACGAATTCACAACTGATCCGATATGTCTTGACTACGGAGGAGATCCCATGGCGTCCAGCAAGCTAATTTCCAGAAAAAGCATTGAGAAAATGATCCGCGATTTCATAGCCGAATCACCGGAAAATAGCATGAAAGATAAAACCGGGAGTCCGGCCTGGGATGATGTGTTGGTCGGTTTTGCTGCAGGAGACGATCCCATTTGGCAGCAGTACAAGGAGTATGTGGGCGCATTTCATTGGACACCCTGGGAAGTTTACAGCCAACATTGTCCCACAGATCCGGCCAGCCCGACAGAGTTGTCTGTGATTTCATGGGTTTTGCCCCAGCGCAAGGCGGTTCGTCAGGCCAATCGCAAAAGCCGGAAGTACCCCGCCGAAGAATGGGCCCGCATTCGGGTGTATGGTGAAGCCTTTAATGCCGCTTTGCGTCAGCATGTGGCTGAAGGCCTAACAAATCTTGGCTATACAGCCATAGCTCCGATGCTGGTGCCAAACTGGACCATCGTCCAGTCCAAACGCTTTTCGTATGCATCATCCTGGTCTGAGCGCCATGCCGCCCATGCGGCCGGTCTGGGAACCTTCGGCCTGTGCGATGGACTCATCACGGCCAAGGGCAAAGCCATGCGGGTCGGATCTGTGATCGTCAAGGTCCATTTGGAGCCGACACTGCGACCCTATGCCGATCATAGGGCATATTGTCTCTACTTTCATAATGGTACTTGCGGCACATGTATCGATCGCTGTCCCGTACGTGCCATCACAACAGCCGGTCATGACAAGGAAACCTGTCGGCAGCATCTGGTGGCAGCCCGAAAATATGTCAAAAAGACATATCATTTCGAAGGCTATGGGTGTGGACTGTGCCAGGTGGGGGTTCCCTGTGAAGCGGGCATTCCGGTGAAATCGGCGCGGCAGATGCTCGAGAAGGGTCAATTGCCGCCCCCACCGCCGCCTTTGGCGTAATTTCTATAACAACTTTTCTATTTCCCCACCTGACTTTTCCCGCTGAGGGGAAGGGGCTAAACTTCCCTACCCTGGCGGGAGTGATTGCGGGAGATAAACTGTAAATAAGAATTTAAAGTTTTCCAAGCTCCCGACGATGTGTGATCGACAAAGTATTTTTACCGGCAACCATACGTGCGGGAACATATTGGAAACCACGCCGGAATATGAGTGTATGAAAAACCGCCTAAAAGAGGATTTAATCCATATCAGCGCCATCGGCCGACCGTCCGGTCGCCGGATTAGATCTTTAGAAGACCTGGATCCCTCAGAGGGGGTTACGCGTCCCGAAGGCTCGCCGGCAAATAAAGTGTTGCGGGATTACACCGTTCAGCAGATGCAGGCGGCCGGCCTTGTCATACGCGTGGACCGGGTGGGCAATATTTTTGGCCGTAAAGCCGGCCAGCAAAACAGGCAGACGGTGGTCATGATCGGATCGCACCTGGACAGCGTCATCAACGGCGGCAACCTGGATGGCCCTTTGGGTGTATATACGGGAATTGAAGCTGTACGGAGGCTCAGGGATGAGGCCTTTGAAAACCAGCGTGCTATTAAAGTGGTCGCCTTCACCGGCGAGGAGGGATCCGCGTTTATCACCGCTACCCTGATTGGCAGCGCGGTATTAGCGAGTGAAATATCGGCCGAAGAGGCCCTTGCTACTCAAAATATGGAAGGCCGAAGCCTATGTGAGGCACTGCACCAAATCGGATACCAAGGAGATTATGTCTACCCGGTTGGAAACATTGGCGATTTTATCGAATTGGCCATCGAACAAGGACCTATTTTAGATTTTGAAAATACCCCCGTTGGTATCGTGGAAAGTATCAACGGTAACAGGCATGGTTTTTGTCTTCAGCGTTGAAGGATTAGTCATGCCCCCTTGGAATGGACCCATTAGAATGACATCGAAAAAGGGACGGCAATTTTGACCGAGGTACTGAAACGCCTGCGCTAGCCATCCCAATAAAATTACCACCCCTATACCCAATCGAGAATGCAAACACCGATTGCGCCACCACAATTGCGGCGACAATGTTTCAACCGCTTGCTTTTATTTGCGAGTCGATACACCAAAGAACTGTTCGGGTTCTTTTTCTCGACCATTTGAAATTACGTATTCCAATTCATCAGCGAGTCCGGGGTTCATGGCTAGCAGGGTTTGATGGTCCGCGAGGGCCAGATCGCGATTGCCCATTTGGACGTGCAATACCCCACGATACATGAATGGTTCCGGTAAAGCTGGGTTAAGTTGAATGGCGCGGTTATAGTGCTTGAGCGCCTCATCAAAATAGGCAGCACCTTGCTTTCGCAAGGTGTACGCCAGGTTGTTGTGTGCTTCCGCAAAGGATTCATTTTGTTTCAGGGATTTGCGGAATTGCTTTTCGGCTCTGGCGAACTTTTTGTCCAGCATCAGTTCAACGCCCTTGTTGTAGTATTTGATATCCTTTTCCACAGATGGTGCTACCGATGAACTTCCGGCGCCCATCGCTTGCGATACGAAAAAAACTGTTAGAATGATAAAAATTATTGAAAATTTCATAGTACTTCCTCCTGTATACA
>Ga0180436_10002303_pt1 | contig 18230 bp, 15 predicted proteins | sample SS_ome_2_FD_132434 | JGI IMG/M metagenome (GOLD analysis project Ga0180436, IMG submission 132434) | Hypersaline lake sediment archaeal communities from the Salton Sea, California, USA - SS_3_S_2 metaG | ecosystem: Environmental > Aquatic > Non-marine Saline and Alkaline > Hypersaline >...
CAACAATTAGCTGTAAAGGAGAAATGCAAATGAGCAAGAAACGTTATGCGTTTTGTTTGACACTGGTTATGACCGTTTTCATGGTTTTTTCTGCTGTTCCGGTGATATCTCAGGATAAGGCTGCCGATACAACGGATATTCTAAGGGAAAAATTGCGCACAGATAAAAAACTGGTCATTGCAGACGCAATGAAGCTCACAGAAAAAGAGGCGGCGGGTTTCTGGCCGGTCTACGATGCCTATCAAAAAGAGAACAAAGCATTGGGTGATCGCTTTTTAAAGCTTGTCAGTGATTATTCCAGCACATATCAAACCATGTCCGATGAGGATGCAAAAACAATGCTGGATAATTACCTGGCGGTTAAGGAAGATGAGTTAAAGCTCCTGAAATCCTACTTGCCCAAATTTCGAGGGGTGCTGTCTGAAAAAAGGGTGGCCCAATATTACCAGCTTGAGAATAAAATCAGAGTGCTGATTCGTTACGAGTTTGTTAAGTTAGTGCCCTTGCTGCAAGCGCAATAAGATAAGGGAGTCCGATTATAAAAAAAGGTTTGCCTGCATGCTGTCCGGACAGCATCGGAGGAGCGGTTGTCGCTGTGGAAATTTTTCAGCTCACTCCCCATCATCTCATCGGGCTGGCAGCCGTGCATATTCGCCCAGGCCATATTTGCAAATTTTATGCGTCCTTCAAAATCCATTACAACAATGCCGTCTCCCGATTGCTCAACCGCTTTTTCCGGCATCAGTGTCTTTTAAGGGGCCCCATCACGACGGATCGGGAGATAATAATAGGGCTGTCCGCATCCATCCGGAGGGCGCAGAGAGAGTCGGCCCCACTTTTCCAGCCAGGAGATGGGCCGGAAAAAGCGTTATAAGGTCCTGCCGAAAACCCCTGCCCATAAAACGCTGAAACAAGCATTCCACAACCAATTCCTGTCTCTATTCATATATCCCGGATGTGGCGTCTCCGAAACACATGATATGAAACTCCTGTTTCCTCTGCACCCTCCGCATGGATGCGGTAAGATCAGACCATGGTGAGTATTATCCGCAAAGTTGCAGGCTTCTGTCGCTGAATTTTGCAGAACCGCTGCCGTCTACATCAACTATGCTGCAGACGATTCTATGCATGCCTTTTGTAATCAGGTTCCACCAGGCATAATCGATATTCCAATGCCCTGATGTCGAAGAAATAATCTCCACTCGATCGGCTGAAAACCGTTTTATACCCTTTTTAACGATGGTTTCCATGTCGCAGCCGCCATGGTCGCCGGTAATGTACAAGATAACACCTGTCTTCATTCATTCACCTCCTCAATTCTTCAAAGGGAGGCCCCGCCGCACGGGACAAATAACCAATAAAAAAAGCCCTTCAGACAATAATGTCTGAAGGGCTGCACCCAGCTTACTTGACCCGGTCAGATCAGGTCACCCATTCCGATGAACCCGCAGAATATAGTGACCGCTTGTTTTGGTAGGTCTTCTGGCTTTCGGATCACTCTACCATCCGCGCCTTCCCATTCCGATGACTCGGTATAGTGGCATCAAGCGGACGTCGTCCCCGATCACAGCGGCGGGACCGCTCTCGATTTTAACGAGATTCCCTGTTACGCCTTTCGGCACCAAATCAGGAAGACCATAACAAACTTGGAAGTTTTTTGTCAACGTATTTGATTTGTCATTTTTTGTCCCCTTGACACAATGACCGCCTTTTATTAGCGTGGTGAGAATACAGATCACTGTAACACTGAGTCGATACATAATTAATATGGCTATTCGAAAAAAACCTGACCTCTTTGATGCGTTTCCGGATTTGGAAACCAAAGTGGCAAGATTTCCTATCGGCGGGTTTCCTACACCGGTGCATGAGCTAAAAAATATTGGAAGTGGACGGCTGTGGATAAAAAGGGATGATTTAACCGCCAAAGAATATGGGGGCAATAAAGTCAGGAAACTCGAGTATATTCTGGGGCATGTCAAATCATTAAATAAAAAACATATTGTTACCCTGGGTGGAACCGGCACCAATCATGGACTGGCGACGACCATTTATGCCGGAAAAATGGGAATTAAAACCACCCTGATCCTTTTTCCTCAACCCGCAAATGACTATGTGCGGCGCAATATGCTGCTTTTCCACAAATACGGGGCTGAAATAATATACAAGCCCAGCATGCTAAAGCTCGGGCTGCATTATGCCGTTACTCAGCGCCTGAAAACACCTCGAGCCTATTTCCTTTATGCCGGAGGCTCATCTCCCCATGGATCACTCGGATTTGTGAACGCAGCGTTCGAACTGAAACATCAGATCGAGAATAAAGAGATGCCTAAGCCGGATCGGGTTGTATGCCCTCTTGGCTCAAACGGCACCCTTGCAGGCCTCTCTTTGGGAATGCAGCTGGCAGGGCTCGACATACCTGTTATCGGCGTAAGGGTCACCAAAGCGAATCTCGGCCCCATGCAGGTCGCGGGTGAGAAGGCCGTCAAATCTCTGATGATCCGAACACTGCGCTTTTTGCGCAGCCAGTCTTCCCGCATTCCGCATATCAATATAAAAACTCCGGAAGTGCTTCATAATTACTTCGGCGAATGCTATGGATGCCAAACGAAAAAAGGAACGGACGCTATTGATGCCATGAAGGAATCAAATAACATTCAACTTGAACCCACCTATACCGGAAAAACCTTTGCTGCGGCACTTGACCTGGCAAATGATACGTCAAGGGGTGGCGGGCCGATCCTTTACTGGCATACTTACAACTCGGCCGATCTCAAGGAACGTTCCGAGGCCATTGATTATAAGGTCCTGCCCGGCGAACTGCATCAGTATTTTTAACCGAACAGGTATCCTTTTTTTTACTTCTCACCGTTTTTATCGTCGGAGGGTTTATATCTTCCGGGCAAGGGGATGACTCTCGGGAAGTCGCCGACCGGGCTTTTATCAAAAACCAGATCGCAGTTATATGCCTCTTCAAGTATATTTCCGGAGATGACGTCGGGTGCTTTTCCAATACACAGCTTTCTGCCGTCTTTCACTAGAAGCAGCCGGTCTCCATACATGGCGGCAAGGTTGATATCATGGGACACCATTATAACCGTAACCTTTTTTTCTGTTTTCATCTTCTCCATCAAATCCATCACGCTGACCTGATGGGCGTAATCAAGGGATGCGGTGGGTTCATCAAGAACAATGACTTCAGGTTCCCGGCACACTGCCATCGCAATGTATGCCATCTGCCTCTCCCCTCCGCTTAACCGGCCGACCCGCCGGTCCGCGAGATGCTCTATTCCGGTAAACGCCATCGCCCTGTCCGCGATCTCATGGTCCTTTTTTCCCTCTATCCCCAGCAGACCGATATGGGGCGCTCTGCCCATGAGAACCAGTTCTCTGACCGAAAAGGGAAAATCAACCTCCGGCGCCTGCGGGACATAGGCGACCTTTCTTGCAAGGAGCCGTTTTGTATAATCGCGCACGGGCTGACCAAAGATGGTGAGGCTGCCGTTTTGAATCCCGATGATATTTGAAATGATTTTTACCAGTGTGGTCTTACCCGATCCGTTGGGGCCAATGATAATAAAAAACTCTCCTTCCCGGACGGAAAACGATATGTCATTCAGAACAAGCGTGTTTCTGTAGGAAAAATTAAGATGGTTTATTTCAACAGCGGTCTTCATCTCTTTGACCGTTTTAAAAGTATGATAAACAGAGGCGCGCCAATAATCGCCGTTATTACGCCCACCGGCATCTCCCCCTGGGACGGGAGAATTCTTGCCGGCACGTCACACAGAACCACGTATGCAGCGCCGCCCATAATCGACGCCGGGACAAGGATCCGGTGATCAGCTCCGAAAATGAGCCTCAAGAGATGTGGAATCACCAGACCCACGAACCCGATCAGACCGCAGTGACTGACGGTCACACTCACCATAAAGGAGGTGACAATAAAAAGCGTTATGGTGGCGGAACGCACGTTTACCCCCATGGTCTGGGCCATTTCATTGCCGAGCAGCAGGAGATTCATAACCCCGGAAAAGCGAAAGACCAATAAAAAACACGGCAAAAGCAAGAGGCAAAGAATCATCGCCTGGTGGATGTTCGACGATGAGAAGTCTCCCATGAGCCAGAACATGATATTGTGCAGGCGTGAATCCTGGGCAATGGAAATCAGAAACAAAATAACCGCGGAGCAGAACGCATTCACCATTACCCCTGAAAGGAGAAGTGAGTCCTTTATGATGATGGACTGCCCTGAAGACATCAATAAAATCAGCACCAAGGTGGCAAAGCTCCCGGCAAAAGCGGTCAGGCTTACTCCCGGAAAATGGGAAAATCCCAATAAAATTCCTATGATGGCGCCTATGGCCGACCCCCCGGAAATACCCAAAATATAGGGTTCGGCAAGGGGGTTTTTTAACAGCGCCTGAAAGACCAAGCCGCCAAGGGACAGTGCCGCCCCCACCATTGCCGCGAGAAGAACTCTTGGAAAACGGATTTTCCAAATAATGGCGTCCATCATTCCCTCTGATCCGTCATTCCTCCATAACGATTGCCATACGGCCTCTATGCTGCTGCCGGCTGCCCCGGAAGAAAGACCGACCAGCATGGCTCCGATGAGGATGACGGCAAAAACAATGGTAACAATTGCGACACGGCGCAATATGGACGGATATGCTTCATTCACCTTTTGGCCTGCCACTTTCCGTTCGCTCCAAACGATTAACAAGTTCAGGATGGATTATTTTCACGAGAGTTTCAAGGCCGTCCACCAGGCGAGGCCCCGGCCTGTCAAACACATTGGAGTCCACAAAATGGATCCGGTTGTTTTTTACCGCCGGCACATGGCCCCACCGCTGCCACTGGCCCCTTGCTTTTTCATGCACATCCTCTCCCGCCATAGACGTAATTATAAATACATCCGGCATTAAAGAAACAACTTTCTCCCTGGAAAACCGGGGATAAGGAACCGGACCTTTTGCCAGGTTCCGACCGCCTGCCATTTCAATCAGCTCATGTATGAAGGTGTTGGTACCGGCCGAGACAATGGGAGTAATTCCAATCTGGTAAAACACGTTCGGAACCTCACGAGTTGTTGCAACAATTGACTTTACCCTGTTTATCCTTCCCCTCATGATCCTTACCACGTCTGCCGCTTTTTCAGAGGCATTGAGCAGCCGGCCGATCTCGAGAAATGTCTCCATTACCGACTCAAGGTCTCTGGGGTCTACAGCATAGATGGGTATATTCAACGATTCAAGCCGCATCACCACCGCTTTAGGGTTTCCGTCTTTTATTGCGATACAGAGGTCGGGGCGAAGGGCTACGATCTTTTCGAGGTTGAGGTTGACGTAAGACCCCACCTTTGGAATGGTTTTGGTTTCCTCCGGGTAGTTACTGAATTCGGTGATGCCTTTCAGCAGGTTGTCCTTGTCAAGGGTAAAAACAATCTCTGTAATGCTGGGTGCCAGAGACACAATCCGTCCGGGATTTTCCGGAACATCCACCGATCGCCCAAGCTGGTCCGTGACAGTCTTGGCCGACAGGGAAGGCGCCGTCGAAACGAAAAGGACAAGCACGAATAATAACAATATTGTCGGAGTGTTTGATTCCATACTTTTCAGCACTATCTATTTATCTATTTCTGAGGCATGAACTCCTGATTCAAGGAAAACCACCGGAATCTGCTCTGCAAATGATCAATCCACTTTTTAGCCTGTGGTCGTGTTGATTTTTACGTCTCATAATTACAAATTGGAATTCAAGTCAAGGATATTTATCGGATACATTTTTTCTTGACTAAAATTTCATTATCCCATATCTACAGAGAAAATGTTCGGGTGCTTGATAAAAGCATTAAAAGGGAACCCCGTGGAAATCGGGGACGGGCCCGCCGCTGTAACCGGGAACGAAAGCCGCAAATAAACCACTGTTCGGGAAAACCGGATGGGAAGGTGCGGCAAGTAGGGTGATCCGGAAGTCAGAAGACCTGCCTGAATGACGTGGTGTTTTTCGCGGAAAATAAAATACCATCAAATCTTGAGCAAGAAAAGGGATGCCCCGGATTGAATTTTTTCAATCCGGGGCTTTTTTTTTAGACGCAAGGACAGGACAAGTTGAAATACCGTTATGTCATAGTCGTATTTTTCTCAGCTTATTTTCTGACAGGTAACAGTCTGTTGGCAGAGAATGGGAAAAAACCCCTACGCCTTGATGCAATTGTCGTTACAGCGGAAAAGGAAGATGAGACCTATGAGACCGGGGATGTGGACACAGGCCGGACACCCGCAAATTATACCATCATCAAGAGGGAGCAGTTTGAGGGGAAGATGGAGGACCTTGCCGAAGTCATTAAGAAAGAGGCGGGTATCCAGGTGCGACGATCAGGCGGATTAGGGAGCTTTTCCACGGTGTCCCTGAGGGGGTCCACCAGCGATCAGGTAATGGTTTACATGGACGGCGTACTAATGAACGATGCTTCCGGCGGAGGAGTGAACCTCGGCAACATCTCACTTTCCGATGTCGAATCCATTGAAATTTACAAGGGAACCTCTCCAATTAATTTCGGCAAGGCGTCCATCGGCGGTGTTGTGAATATCAAAACCCGGCGGTCTGAAAAAGGATTCAATGCCAGCCTTGGCGCCGGACATGGGTCGTTCAACACAAACGAAGCGTCCGGCTTTATCAATTATAAACCCGGAAAATGGGACCTTTTGGTCTCTGCCGACTATTTTGGCAGCGACAACGATTACGAAATAGAAAATGATAACGGCACTCCCCTGAACCCTGATGACGATAAAAAAGAAACGCGTCAGAATGCACAGTTCGACCAGTACAATGTCCTGGGAAAATTCGGATATGACGTTAATGAAAAATACCGGATTGAGTTGGTGAACCAGTGGTTCTACAAAGACCAGGGACTGCCGGATTGGAGCAACACTTCTGAGGCGACATTTGACACCGGGAGAAATATTTCAACCATTAAGTTTACGGCAGACAACCTCGGGCCTTTGCATTTGAACACAGCCACCAAACTGTCTTACCTGTCAAAAAACGAAGAATATAAAGACACGGGTGCCGACATCGGTCTTGGTGATCAACACTCGAAATATACTACCACAAAGTTCGGTGGAGAGTTTTATGCGGAATGGCTGACGGATATGAATACCCTGATTTTGGTAATGGATGTCTACCATGAGACCTATGACCCCGAAGATCTTTTGTCCGATATAAACCCCAACACCAGCTCAAGAGATATGATGGGAATCGGTGTACAGGACAGCTTTATGCTGTTCGATGACATTCTTGCGGTGACACCGGGTTTCAGATATTCTTACTACAAAGACAAGCTGGATAGCCGCATCTACCCTGCCGGCAGCTCCCGGGACTCCATATCACAAGACGAAGGTTACTTTAATCCGCAGATTGGAATAAAACTCCGGCCGGAAGAGTGGCTTGCCTTTAAAACAAATCTTGCCCGATACAACCGTGTTCCCTCCTTTTTTGAACTCTTTGGTGACCGCGGTTTTTTTGTGGGAAACCCTGATCTTGAGCCGGAAAGCGGCGTCAATTTTGACGTAAGTCTTGAAGTAAACAGGAAACTTGAGACCATGTTGGTTCAAAGGATAAGCGCAACTGCAGTATATTTCCAAAACAATGTCGATGACCTGATAACAAGGATCTATGATGCCAGGGGTATAGGAAAATCCGTCAACATTTCAAGTGCCTCAATTAAAGGCGTCGAACTCATGGGTACGGTTGACCTGCTGACATATTTTACCCTGATCGGAAATGCAACATTTCAAGATCCGGAGAACCGAAGCAGTATACAGGGATTTAACGGCAAAAAACTGCCCGGCCAATTTGAAAGAAAATACCTGTTAAAGGCAGAGGCCCGTTACCGGAACTGGAAACTGTTTGTAGAATATGTTGCAAACATGGACCTGTACTATGATACGGCAAACCTGTTAAAGGCTGAGGACCAGAACAGCATTAACATGGGAATTTCATGGCTGTACAAACAACTGCTCGTCACTCTTGAGGGAAAAAACATCACCGATGAAAATTATGAAGACTATAACAGTTACCCCATGCCCGGAGCATCTTATTTTATAAAAGCAAAATATAATTTTTAACATTACCATATTAAACATTACCATATTAACTGTTGAACCTTTTCAAGAAAGAGTTGGAGGAAAATTATGGAAATCGAATTTTGTAAGAAAAAAAAGACAAAACAATCCTTGCCGGCATTATTTAGTATATGTGTTTCTCTTGTTGTGCTCTTATTTTCCGGCACTGCCGTCGCAACCCAGACAGCGGTTGTGGCCATGACCTCTCCGGACTGGACCAGTGGGGCGCATGCCACGGTCAGCGTCGACCCCGTGGGAGGACCAAGGACGCTGCAGGAAAACCTTGCGCCATCCGGTTCCGATATCAGTGTTTTTTCCTATGGAAGATATTTTTATAGAATCGAAGGAAGTTTTGCACACAACATCACGAAGTTCGATATCAACGATCCGGAAACAGCGGTCTGGCAGTTCTCCTATGAAGGCACGGAGACCGACACATATGCCCATGACCTGGTTTTTGTGAGCGACACAAAGGCATATCTTCTGAGGAACCGGTCGCCTAAACTGTGGATCGTCAATCCGGCAGCAGCAACGGAAGCAGAGTTTAAGATCGGTGAGATTGACCTGAGTGCCTATGCGGATGATGACGGAAATCCGGAAATGCACAGCGCTGTTATTGTGGAAAGGGGACAAGAAACACTTCTATTCGTCACACTCCAACGATTTAATCCCAATGTCTGGCCGGTAACCTACGGGACTCCCTGGGTTGCGGTATTCGATGTGACGGATGATACAGAAGTTGATACAGGCCAGGGCGACGGTACACGGCTCGGCATGCCGCTTCCCCTGAAGAATCCGGGCGCTATTCAATACCAGGCAGATGATGATACCATATATGTACATGGAATAGGAAACTATACAAGTGAAGACAGCGGGATTGTTGCAATCAATCCATCGACATATGACACGGAACCGACCCTTGACGCTTCCGCCTATTCATTCGGCGCCGTTTCAGGAATGGCGATTATTTCACCCACCAAAGGATATTTGGTTGGTTATGCCGGCTGGGGGGACAATACTCTCTATACCTTTGATCCCTCGGATCTAAATCCGGCGGTAACGGCTGTTTCAGGGCTTGAGAATCTCACCATAAGCGGCATAGAATCAGGCGCCTACCTTGACGAAAACAACATGTTATGGGTTTGCACATCGACGCTGACATCTTCGTCAATTGTTGTATTGGATACATCGGATGATAGTATCGATGAAACAATTGCAACCAGCTTGGTCCCGCAAAAAGTAGTCTTCACCGATGGAGAAGCCATATCAGTTTACGGCGGTGACGATGACAGTTCATGCTTTATCCGGAGCGCACTTGGACGATAACAATCAAGCAAAGATCTGCGGGGTGAGCCGTTTTACCCTGCAGGTCATCATTCAATTCCATACTCTGGGAGAACCATACAATGATTGAACTATTTAACAACGGGGGGCCGGTCATGTATCCGCTGCTATTTTGCTCCCTGCTCTCCCTCACCATAATTATCGAGCGCTCACTTTTTTGGATCGGCGTCGGCATGAGGAAAAATCAAAAACTGGTGGATGAGGTCCTCGAGTTAAGTAAAAATGGTGACTGGAACAGCATCAGAGAAAAGGCGGCGGGCTCAAAAAACTATGTCATCCGGATTCTCATCAGCGGCATTCTTCACCGGGAATTCTCACTTATCAAAGCTATGGAGTCTGCTGCGGCTGAAGAAGTCAGCCGCATGCGGAAATACATGGGCGTTCTGGATACCATGATCACCGTTGCACCGCTTCTGGGAATACTGGGGACGGTAACAGGCATTATTGAATCCTTTGAAGTGATCGGCGCATCCGGAATCAATACCCCGAAGGCCGTAACCGGGGGCATTGCCCAGGCATTGATCACCACAGCGTCCGGTCTTGCCATAGCCATTATTACCGTTTTTCCATATAATTATTTCAACTCCAGGATAGAAAGCGCCATCCGGATCATGGAAAAATATGCCACCAGCTTTGAAATTGTATATGAAGCCATGATTGCGCCGCTTGAGAGAGAAAAAGGAGATGCCAAATGAAAATCAGTCAGCCGGAGGTAAAAAAAGCGAGGATCGAAATGCTTCCGCTCATTGATATCGTGTTTCTCCTTCTGGTTGTCTTTATCTATGCCATGCTGTCCATGGCGGTTCATAAGGGATTGCCGGTATCCCTTCCCGTATCAAAAGCGGCGGAACCGGAAAAGCACCTTGTCTTGTCCGTAACGGTGAAAAATGGCGGAACGGTTCATGTAAACAAGACATCGGTTCAACTTGACCGCCTGACCGACGTCCTGAAACAAAAAGCTCAAGGCCACCAAAACCCGGGCGTTCTATTATTCGCCGACAACTCGATTACCTACCAGAACCTGTTTAACGTCCTCGACCGAATAAAAATGGCCGGTTTGCACCGGATTTCGCTTCAGGCCGAGGTGGAAGAGAAATGAAGCGGATGGCCGCAGCAGCCGTTCTGGCAGTTTTCATCCATGCTGTGCTCTTCTTGCTGGTAAATCACTTCGCGTCAGGCGACCCTGTCATCAGCTCGCCTCTTCCCAAAGTCGTAACCGTGACCATGTCCTACAGGACGCCTGCCCTTCCCCGGGAAAACAATGTGGACGTTGTGAAAAAGAAACCGCCCCCCAAAACACCCGAAAAAAAAGACCCACCGAAAAAGCCCCTCCCTAAACCTAAAGAGGATATGGTCACTCCCGAGCCACCGGAGATTGAACCGCCGGCCCCTGAAAAAAAGGAGCCGCCTGTTGATGGTAACCAACTCCAAGAAGAGGCAAATCGGAAGGATAATATTCCGGATGATGCCGCTGAAGACGATCTCGAATCATCCACCCATGGAAACAGCATGTCCAACATGACGGCAGAAGTCGAGGCTGTCCCCCTTTACAAGACAAACCCGCCGCCCCAATATCCCCGGGTCGCCGTCAAGAGAGGATACCAGGGGACTGCTGAACTCATGGTACTGGTCAATGCAAACGGCTCGGTGGACGATGTTTGGCTCTTCGAGTCCAGCGGGTATTCCATTCTTGACGAGGCGGCCCTTCAGTCGGTTAAACACTGGTCATTCACGCCGGGAAAAAAGGGGGATCAGGCCATTGAAATGTGGGTGAGGGTTCCGGTGCATTTTCAACTTCGATAACACCGTATCGTTCCGGTTATCATGCACCCCCATGGGGACAAAAATTAACAGGATTCTAACTTGATTTTTCCAACAAATCGGATTATGCGTTACAGTGTTCACTGCCAATCCCGTCTGTTTTGTTAAAAATTAATAATAGTTACATGGAAATATGCCCCTGCAGCCATGAATTCCATACCGTAGGGGGATTCCTGAAGCCGGTAAGGACCAGCAGCATGGATCGTTTTAAGAGGGTATCAGGGAACTCGGCGTTAGCCGGCATTTCCGCTGCACAGACCGGCCCCCGCACACTCAACTGAAAGCTTGACACAAGGCTTCAAACCATTTAATTCATCATACATATACCGGATTACAGATAGACGCCATTCCCGACATCGGAGGAGAACCATGACCGCAGACGATATTAAGCGAGTATTGATAATCGGATCAGGAAATATGGGCCAGCAAATTGGATTTCTGTGCGCAACCAACGGCTTTGAAACTGTTTTATTCGACACAAACCCCGACGTTCTATCCGAGGCTGTGTCCCGCACATTAAAGCTCAGTAAACGCTATATCGCAGATGGTCGCATGACAGAAGAAGAGGCGGAAGCCGCCCTTGACAGAATATCCGTCACAAACACACCTGAAGAAGCGGCAAAAGGCGTCGACCTGATCAGTGAATCCGTGCCGGAAAACCCGGAGTTGAAAGGAAACGTGTTTGGTATGTTCAACAACTTGTGTCCCAAGCACACGATTTTCACAACCAACACGTCCACACTGGTCCCATCCATGTTCGCAGACGCCACCGGCAGGCCGGATAAATTTGCAGCTCTCCATTTTCATGACGTTCGCATCACCAATATTGTCGATATTATGCCGCATCCCGGCACCTCAAATAAAACCATCAAAATCATAAAGGATTTTACAAAAAAGATAGGCCAACTGGCGATTGTCCTCCAGAAAGAAAACAATGGATACGTGTTCAACAATATGTTTTCAAGTCTTTGTGCCGCCGCCCTGACCATGGCGGAAAAGGAAGTCGCCTCGATTGAAGATATTGACCGATCATGGATGGGTATTATGCATACCCTTGTCGGTCCTTTTGGAATAATGGACCAAATCGGTTTAAAAACCATTCATACCGTTACCGACTACTGGGCACAGAAAAAAAATGACCCCCAGGGCAAAGCCAATGCCGCTTTTGTAAAGCAAATGATTGACAAAGGGTATCTTGGTGCGCAAACAAAGAGAGGATTTTATACTTACCCCGACCCTGCGTACCTTCAACCCGGCTTTCTGAAAGGCCAAACAGATAAGCCATAAATTAAAGGAAAAAGGCAATGTCCCTAACTCTTTACTGGCTCCAATGCGGCGGATGCGGGGGAGACACCTGGTCATTGTTCAGCAAAGAATCGCCCGATATAGTTGAGCTGTTCGCATCACTTGATATTGAACTCCTTTGGCACCCATCCATCTCCCGGATGACTAATAGCGACCATGACCAATTAAAAAAGGATTTGATCGCCGGAACCCAAAAACTGGATATCCTTTGCATTGAAGGTGCCATTATCCGCGGACCAGGGGGGACAGGGATGTATGATTCGGTTTTAGGGAACCCCAAAAAAAACCTGGTTGCCTCCCTGGCCTCGCAAGCCGATTATATCCTTTCCGTCGGAACATGCGCCAGCTTTGGCGGCATTGGGGCGGACGGCGTCATTGAGGCCACCGGTATGCAGTTCTTGAAATGGGATAAGGGGGGATTCATGGGTGAGGAGTTCAGGACCCAAAAGGGGCTTCCGGTAATCAATCTGCCGGGATGCCCCTGCCATTGCGACGTGATTGCCGGCGCCCTGTCTGCCATTGTATTGGACATGCCGCTTGAACTGAATGTATATAATGCTCCCCTTGAATGGTATAATGTTATGGTTCACCAGGGCTGTACAAGAAACGAGTACCATGAATTCAGGGTCGAGGAAAAAGTGTTCGGTGAAAAGGGGTGCCTTTTTTTCTACCTGGGATGCCATGGCCCCCTTGTTCTGGGACCATGCAACAAGCTTCTATGGAATCGACGATCATCAAAAACCAGGGTGGGTGTGCCGTGTTTTGGCTGCACCCGTCCGGATTTCCCCCAGCATTATCCGTTTTTTGAAACCCAGAATATAGAAGGCATACCCACCGAGCTGCCGGATGGCGTCAGCCGGGCCCACTATCTCGCCTACAAGGGCATGGCGGCGGCGGCCGCGCCAAAGCGCTTGAAAACAAGGAAAACCGGAATTTGACCGGGAGTTTTACATGACGACAAAAAAAAGAATCCAGATTTATCCGCTGAACCGGGTTGAGGGTGACCTTGAGATTTTTTTAGAGGTTGAGGATAACATTGTCCGCGATGCCTGGAGTGCCGGCACCATGTATCGGGGGATTGAAAATATAATGGTCGGCCGGGGGCCCCTTGATGGGCTTGTCATCACTCCGAGAATCTGCGGAATATGCACCAACTCGCATCTAAGTGCGGCCGCAAAAGCGCTTGATATGGTATTTAATGCCTCTGTCCCTGACAATGCAAAGCGGGTAAGAAATATCGCCACGATTGTCGAACAGCTTCAAAATGACATGAGGCAATCGTTCCTGCTTTTTATGCCCGATTTTACAAATAAAAAATACAAAGACCACGATCTTTACGAAGAGGCGGTCAAACGTTACGAACCCCTTAAGGGTAAAACAGCCATTCAAACAATTACTGAAACAAAGCGGTTGCTGGAAATTATCGCCATGCTTGGCGGACAATGGCCGCACTCTTCATTCATTGTGCCGGGAGGAGTCCTGTCCATTGCAAGCAAAAGTGAAATAATGCAGTGCCGTCTTCTTCTCGGTTCGTTCCGCACATGGTACGAGACCTATGTTCTCGGTTGCAGCATGGACACCTTTAATGAAATAAAAACCAAAGGCGACCTCTATAGCTGGCTGGACGAGTCAGAGTCCCACCAAAAAAGTGAAATCGGCTTTTTCCTCCGTATCACCGGCGCCTACCGGATGGAAAAGTTGGGGTGCGGCCATGATACCTTTATCAGCTTCGGGTCTCTTGATATGCCGGAAGACACCGATCTTTCACCGGTTAAAAAAGGGGTGTTGTTTTTCCCTGCAGGGTTTTCAAAAAAATTAACCATCAGCGAATTTAGCCAGGAAGATATAGTCGAAGACATCTCATCTTCATGGTTTGACAGCAGCGAGAAAGAATCCCATCCGTTCAACGGGCTGACTAACCCATATGCCACAGGAGGTGAAAAGCATAAATACACCTGGGCCAAGGCCCCAAGGTATAACGGGCATCCTGCTGAAACCGGCCCTTTAGCTGAAATGCTTATCTCTTCCAACCCGCTATTTACAGACCTGGTTAAAAAAGACGGCCCGAATCTAGTCAACAGACAGCTTGCAAGAATAGCCCGCCCGGCAACACTCATGCCCCTTATCGATACCTGGCTCAACGAACTGGCCATTTCAAATGACAACTTTTATAAAAGCTATCGAAAGGCCGAACAGGGCGAAGGATTTGGATTAATTCAGGCGCCCCGAGGGGCACTGGGCCACTGGGTGAAAATTAAAGACGGAAAAATCAATAAATACCAAATAATTACGCCATCAACATGGAACGCCTCCCCCAGGGACTCAAAGGGGGTGCGGGGGCCTTGGGAAGAAGCGCTGATAGGCACCCGGCTGCAGGATACCGACAACCCGGTTGAGGTGGATCATATCGTCCGCTCGTTTGACCCGTGCCTTGTGTGTACGGTCCATACCATTGATGGTCGAAAAAGGACTATAATCTAAACATGAGTCAAAACAGCTTCTCCACACCCCTGTCTTTAGACGCCATTTATATTCAGGCTCTGGCAGAAGAAAATAAAGCGCTCAGGGAAGAAATTCGCGTATCCAGGGAAGCGGCTGAAATTACGGCGAGCCTTGTGGTCAAGCAATTTGAGGAAACCGAAAAACTGCTGAACCGGTTTCAGGTTGCCAATGCCCAAAGACGGGCTGTCCTTGATTCCGCATCACAGGTCTCCATTATCGCCACGAGTATACTGGGCATCATTTCCGTATTTAATACAGGGGCTGTGAATCTTCTCGGGTACCCGGCTGAAGAGGTCATTGGGAAAGAAACACCCGAAAAATTTCATCTGGAATCCGAAATCGCCTCCCGGTGTAAAAAAATCACGGATATTGGAGGAAAAATCCACGACCCCCATGACCTTTTTGAATACGTGCTTCACGTGCAAAATGAACAAAGTGAATGGACGTATATTAAAAAGGACGGCACAAAACTGACGGTTAACATGTCAATCAATACATTGAGGGAGCGGGACGGTTCGGTCGCCGGTTTTCTCTTCATCGCAAACGATGTTACCGAAAAAAAGCGTTCTGAAAAAGCTCTAAAAGAAAGCGAACAGAAATACCGGCTGCTGATCAACAATCTTCCAAACATTATTTACAAAGGCTACGCGGAAGGGTCCCTGGATTTTATCGACAATAAAATAGAGGCCCTCACAGGCTATTCACGGCATGATTTCCTGACTAGAAAAATAAAATGGCATGATATCATTGTACCCGAGGACATGGACATAGCTGTCAACAGTTTCAGGAAAGCGCTTAAAACCGATAAATCCTATATCCGGGAATATCGAATCAAGGCTAAAAATGGTAATGTTATATGGATTGAAGAAGGCGGACAGATTGTTTGCGATGAAAACGGCAAAATTGAATTTATTACCGGCGCATTCCTGGATATTACCGAGCGTAAACTTGCCGAACAGAAACTTTATGAATCTGAAGATAAATACCGTTCACTTTTTGACAGTGGGCCCAATCCTATTTTTGTTGTCGACATGAAAACCCTGGAAGTGATCGATGCCAATCCAAGCGCTGAAGAGACATACGGGTATGAAAGCGGCGAGTTAATCGGAAAACTTTTTTACGAGTTTGGAGCAACCGAAGGCGAAAAGCCGAACCCCGTTTTTTTCCGGGACACTTCAGGATCAAAGGTCAGCGTCAACAAGCAGAAGGTGCGGCAGTATACCAAAGACAAAAAACCCTTTTTTATCAATTTTAATACATGCCCAACCATTTATAAAGGGAGGGAAGCGATTATCCTGGCGGCAACGGATATCACCGCAATGATGGAAAAGGATGCTCAATTAATTCAAGCCAGTAAAATGAAAACCCTGGGTGAAATGTCCGCGGGTATTGCCCATGAGTTGAATCAGCCGTTGAACACCATCAAAATAGGCAATGAGTTTATCAATACGCTGATAAGTAGCGGGAAGGAAATACCCACCGACCAGTTAAAGCAGGTGGTTGATGAGGTCATCAATCAGGTTGAAAGAGCCTCGGATATTATTACCCGCCTCAGGGCATTCGGGCGGAAGACCGATTTCAAAAAGGAAGCTGTCGATATCAATAATACCATAAGAGGGGTATTAAATATCATAGGCAGGCAGCTCGGCCTCCAAAATATTGACGTGATCAGCGACCTTGATGAATCGATTTCTTTGATTGTTGCTCACAATAATCGTCTGGAGCAAGTTCTGTTCAACCTGATAACCAACGCGCGCGATGCAATCAACCAAAAAGGCCCCTCCGGTCCCAGGCCCGACTCAAGGCAAATTCGAATCAAATCGTATGAGGCCAAGAACAGGGTTACGGTGTCGATCTCCGATACGGGTGCAGGAATGCCCAAGGGAACTATTAACAAGGTCTTTGATCCCTTTTTCACGACAAAAGAAGTGGGAAAGGGAATGGGGCTGGGCCTTTCCATCATTTATGGCATCATTAAGGACTACGGAGGGGAAATCGAGGTAAAAAGCAAGGAAGGCAAAGGTACGGTATTTACCTTTTCCTTTCCAAAAATATAAGAACGGGATCATCGGATTCCACGGGAGGAGAGTATGAGTGGAGCAACAACAGAAATCACCGGACCCGACAACCTGGTGGATATTTTCGAACAGGCTGTGGAACGATTCAAGGATAACAACCTCTTCGGGACGAAAAACAAGACGGGAACAGCTTATGACTGGGTAACCTATGGCGAGGTCGCAAAACGGGTGGATAATCTCAGGGCAGGCCTCGCTGCCATCGGTGTGGAGAAGGGTGATGGCGTCGGCATTATCGCAAACAACCGGACGGAATGGGCCATTGCAGCCTACGCCACCTATGGCCGGTGTGCCCGATTTATACCCATGTATGAAGCGGAGCTGACACGAATCATGAAATACATTACGGAGGATTCAGGGATTAAGGTTCTGTTTGTAGCCAGAGATGACATCCTTGAAAAGATAAAGACCTTTCCCGATGAGATAGAAAGCCTCGACACCATTTATGTGATTGAAGGTGACGGAGAAAACTCCATGGCGCATCTGGAGCGCATCGGCGAAAACAATCCGTCTCCCTCGGTGAAACCGGACAAAGATGACATTGCCGGCTTGATTTATACTTCCGGGACCACCGGAAATCCAAAGGGCGTCCTGTTAAGTCATTATAACCTGGCGAGCAACGCACTGGCAGCATCCGCCTGCCTGCCCGACACCATCGGTGCCGGAGACAGATCTCTTTCCTTTCTGCCGTGGGCCCATTCATTCGGCCAAACTGCCGAACTCCATATGCTGATTCATTTCGGGGGACAAACCGGCTTTGCAGAGAGTCCGCAGACCATTGTTGATGACCTGGCGCTGGTTGAACCGACCCTGCTGATTGCCGTACCCAGAGTGTTCAACAAAGTGTATACCGGTCTTCACGACAAAATGGAAAAAGACGGCGGACCGGCGAAGTTTCTTTTTGACATGGGGCTTCAAGCCGCCGAAAAAAAACGGGCCGGCGGAGGCGATGCGGGATTTTTAAACAACGTGAAGTTTGCCATCGCCGACAAATTAGTATACAGCAAAGTCCGAGAAAAATTCGGCGGCCGAATGAAAATGGCTCTCAGTTCAAGCG
>Ga0180436_10002309_pt1 | contig 18222 bp, 15 predicted proteins | sample SS_ome_2_FD_132434 | JGI IMG/M metagenome (GOLD analysis project Ga0180436, IMG submission 132434) | Hypersaline lake sediment archaeal communities from the Salton Sea, California, USA - SS_3_S_2 metaG | ecosystem: Environmental > Aquatic > Non-marine Saline and Alkaline > Hypersaline >...
ATCCCAGATCTCCTCCCAACGCATGCCCTCCAGTGGCTTGCGACCCAGCTCCATCCGCACTAGATCAACGAGAGTTCCTTGTGTCAGGAAGTCGTCGTAGGCAGGCGCCGTGATGCAGAATCCATCGGGGACACGTAAACCGGCATGGATCAACTGCGCCAGTTTCGCTGCCTTGCCGCCGATGAGACGCTCATCCAGCCCGGCGGCGTCCCGAAGTGGGATGATCCAGCCTTTGCTGTCCATAGGCCCCCTGCTCGTCCGACGCTGGGTGTGGCCCAGCGGGTCGTTATCTGTGAGTATAGAGCCGGATAGAACTGCACTTCAGGAGCATCGTGCGTTCCGGCTGGGTCCAGGCACCCACTGGTGAACCTCCTGGAACCGAGTCACGTATAGGTATCTCACCATCTCAACCTTGAAGACCGCGGTTGAGGGGCTGGTCACAAAGGCCCTGAGCTGCGGGTGACGGGCGATGAGCATCGCAGCCCACGGCCCACGCTCCTTGTCCTCAAGCTCGCGCACGCGACCCGTCGCGGTGATGGCCTCGACCTTCATCAGATCATCAGGGTATGAGGGTCGGCTGTCGACCACAAGCGCAACGCGACTGCATGCCTTGAGGAGATTGTACTTCCTCGTGGCTCTTGCCGTGGAGAAGACCGCGGTTTCCAGCCCATCGTCGACCGCATAGGCTATCAGCGAGCCATACGGTTGCTCCCCTCCTTGAGTGCAAAGGACGGCGAACCGTTGCTGCGCAAGGAGATCACGGATACCTGCCGCCACATCCCTAGGATCTACAGCGTCGTCTGTGGGACCGTTGTGCTCCAACCCGAAGCTGGGTTCATCCACATCATGCATTCGACACCTTCCTTCCAGCCATCGTCACTCCGTATGACAGGACTGTCGCTACCTTGAACTCAGTTCCCACAGCCCCAGTCTGTGGGTACCGGCAAGCTCAAGTCTAGCACGATGCTCGAGACGATCCAGCGGATGCTGTGCCGCGCCGCGTCGGCCAATCGGAATCTGTGTCTATACCATCGCCAAGGGGATGCTCCTGTGGCCGGCAAGGTGGTTCCGTGGATGAACTGCCCCCCCGACAGTAAGATGCTCTTTGACGAGTACGCAGAACCGGTGTTACATGGGCTGGAATGGCCAGAATCGAGCCACGGGGGACCTACGTATGCGAGTTATGCTGATCCAGCCACCCATGTACCATCTCAAGATGCAGCTCTCGCTAAACCTGGGATTAGCCTACATAGCGGCGGTTCTGGAGCGCGACGGCTTCGAGGTAGAGGTCATCGATGCCGCGGCGGAAGACTTGGGCTTCGACGCCATCATCGAGCGCGTACGAGCGTTTTCCCCTGCCGTCATCGGGGCCGGCGGACAGACCCCGGTCAGCGGGCGTTCCTTGACCATCTTCGCGCGGGCAAAAGAAGAGGTCAGCCCGGACATCGTGACCGTAGCAGGCGGGCCTCACTTCTCGTTTGCCGACAGCGAGGCGCTGGCAGAGTGCCCCCAATTGGACGTGGTTGTGCGGGGCGAAGGCGAGGAGACAATGCGCCGCCTCTGCCGAAGAATCGCCGCCGGTGAACCCCTGGACGATCTGCGAGGCATCACCTGGCGCAACGACCAGGGTGAGGCCGTGCGCAACCTCGATCGTCTACCTATCCCCGATATTGATTCCCTCCCCTTCCCGGCTTGGCACCTGTTCCCGGTAGACAAGTACCACTGGGTGGGGAACAAGCTTCTGGGAATCGCGTCAGCGCGCGGCTGTCCATACAACTGCCCCTATTGCATCACCTGGAAGGTGCACGACGGCGTCAGGAGGAGGGATCCGGCCAAAGTCGTCGAAGAGATGGTGTGGGCCAAGAGAAACTTCGGCCATGACACCTTCTTCTTCCACGACGACGCATCCTTTCTGGTGCGCAAGCACCTCGAGGGGTTCCTGGATGCGCTGGAGGCAAGTGGAGAGGAGCTCTACTGGTACTACGAGACGCGTGAGGATATCTTCCTGGGCTACCGGGATCTGTGGTCACGCATGAAGCGCAATGGGCTCTTCAAGATAGTGTTTGGGCTGGAGTCACCCGACCCCAAGCAGCGCGAGCGCTTTGGCAAGCAGGGATACGATCTGGATGCTGTCGAGTCGATGATGCTCGAGCTGGAGAAGGAACTTGACATCATGGTCTCGGTCTACCTGATCTTCGGCGATCTGCACGATACCGAGGAATCCGTGGACGCCGTATTGGCGTATGCCCGCCACCTCTATCCGAAGTTCTGCTCCTTCGTCGTGGGATCCCTCGCAGTACCTTTCCCAGGAACAGATAGATTCGCTGAGCTCAAGGAAAAAGACCTGATCAGCAGCTACGACTGGGACAAGTACGGATTCGGCGAATCGGTGATCAAGCTGTCCATTCCGCCTGAGAAGCTGCAAGCCGCCTTCAGTGGATTCTGGATCGGCACCTATGTGCGGCCCAAGGCGATGCTGCGACAGGTACAGCTGCTCTTCTCGCGGAATCGCTTTCGCAGAGCCATGGCCAAGCAGTACATCACGATGGCTGTCGAGATGATCTCAGACGTCCAGAAGATGAAGGGGAAGAAAGAGGACGGGTTCTAGAAGGAGGAGCCGGCGGCATCGTGTGAGATGCAGTCACAATCCAGTCGTCAGCTTGGCCCCAGTCACGGGCCGGGATTCTCGCGTTTGAGCTTGGCGAGCAGATCCGAGATCAAGTCCGGCACCGATGCCTGTATGGCTGTACCCCCATCCACCCGGCTCGATACCCTAAGCTCCCTGGCTGTCTGCAGCGCTTCCAGATTCCCTTCCCGTTTGAGACGAATGACCTCGCGCACTTCCGGGACAATCGAAACCGAGTAGATCAGCGCCATCGCCAGCACATATAGCCGCTCCAGCCAGCTGCGGCCCACGATCCAGGTCCAGGGCACCATCAGTTCAAGCCAAACTCCTGAAGAGAGAAGCGGCAGCCGGATGAAGAGATCGCTGGCAAGTCCAAGGATGTTGGTCACCACCACACCCAAGGGATCGATGACCAACATCGCACCCAGACTCGGCGACACGCCCCGTCCCCCCTTGAAGCCATAGTAGAGGGGCCAGTTGTGCCCGACGACCACCATGCCGGCTGCCAGCAGGTGATAGGGTTGGTCTGGCAGCCACCACTTGAGGATCAGCGTTGGGATGGCCCCTTTCAGAATGTCCAGAACGCCAACCAGGCAACCATACCTGTTGCCCAAATGGAGCCGCACTGAACCGGAGCTGACCGAATCCGACTCGAAGCGGCCCCCGCCGTCCACGCCCTCGACAACGAGCTTGGTGATGTCTTGCTGCGGCGCCACCCGCGCGGTGATCACCCGGGCGGGGGAAATGGACCCGATCAGATATCCGACGACAGCGGTCAGCAGTGCAGTCAGCGAGTTCACAGTTGCCTCCCAAGCTCAACTGCCATCTGTTGGCCTTCTGTTCTTGCCCAACAGATTGGCCAGGCTGAAACGCTTCACCAACCGGTACACACTCCCCATGCCCATGAAGTCAGCGACTTCCTGCTCATCCGGAAGATCACCTTCTCGCCTTAGGCGCAGATACTGCTTCAGCTCGGGCACCATGGCAAACCAGAACAGGCCATTCGCCACGAGGAGCTAGGATACCGATCATCAGGCGGGCGAATGAGAAGGACCCGATCAGACAGCCGGTGATGCCTGCAAGGAGCGCGACGGACGCATCCATGGGCTAGCCATCACGACCGGCAAGCGGCCTGGACAAGCTTGACAGCGTTCCAAGCTCGCCAAGCTGTGCGTCGATCTTCTCCTTGATCGCCTGGATCACAGTGGGGTCATCATTCCAAGCACCCAGGTTGATCAACGGGTAGCCCTCGGACACGCGCGCCTCGTCCACGAGGGAAGGCACGTCCCACTGGCTGTGAATGGCATCGGCGCTGATGGCCGCCGAGAAGTACAGAACCTTCTCGACGCCGTTGGCCGCGAATTCCTCCACCTTCTCAGCAGGCTTGGGCTCTTTGAACTCCATCCAGGCCAAGCTCAAGTTCTCGGAGCGATAGCCGTCTTGTGCCAGGCGCTCCAACACAGCCATGCGGAACCCGATTTCCTGCTCGGTCTCTGTAGCCCACTCGACGTCCCACTCGTCCGGTTGCCCGTGCCCTACCAGCAAGATCGCCACCTTCTCTTTGGGTGTATCCCCTATGTTCGCGCCGGCTCTTTGTACGAACATGCTCTGCAGCGTCTCCGAATCATACATCGGACCGGTATAGACCAGCGGAAGCCCAAACCTCTCCTCCACAGCCAGGGCTTCGATAAGCTCCTTGCCTTCCGCAGTGTGATTGGAGATGGTCAGGAACACCTCACTGACCACGATTCGGCTGGCTCCCTCGTTCAGAGCTTGGATAACCGCGGCGTCGGGTCGTGGATTGTCATCCAGGAAGCTGTAGTAGAAGCGGGTCGTATCGTCCCCCTCGGCACGAAATGCTTCGCGAATACGGTTGACCATCTGGATGTGCATCCTGCGGTGGTCGCTACGCCCGACCTCGAGGTACTTCTTCCTGAGCTGGTTGACGAAGAACGGGCGAGCCACGAGGGGCACGAAAGCGATCCCCTGATCCTCAAACTCGTTGAACTGGTTGATCCAACCGATGGGATCGTAGGTCTCCGGTTCTCCATGCGTGAAGTAGACCACAGCCGTGTGGCCCAGTCCCGGGTCGCCCTCGGCGCGCACGAGTTCCGGCACAGGCCTCGGGTCCTCTCGTGCCAAGAAGGCGCGCGTCGTGCCTATGTAGCTGAAGGTCACAAGAACCAGAACGACGGCGACCACGGCCAGAAGAGCTTGGCCCTGGAAGCCCACAGCCACAACAACGATGAGTGCAAACAAAGCAGTGAGGAGCCCGATGATGTACGAAGCCATCCGTCTCGGATGGACCGTGAGGGCGTTCACCGTAAGCATACCCACGAGGAGCGAGAGAACCGCTGCTGCAAACCACCTGAGATACACTGTGCTTCCCGTCAGACTAGACATACTCATACCTCCTGTAACCATCTGTAGCGCAAGGGTCGAAGTGGCTGAGAGTCGGACAATTCCACCTGGACTTGGTGCCACAGTCAGCCCAACCCAGTGAGAGCATCACACCAACCCTTGCAGGGTGATCCTACCTGAATGTCCATCGACTGTGACCGGCGTGTCATCGACAAGCCTGCAGGCACCCGGCACGGATACCACAGCCGGGATTCCATATTCTCGTGCGATGATGGAGCTATGAGAGAGGATGCCGCCGGACTCTGCGATCACGGCCCCAGCCTTGGCAAACAGCGGCGTCCAGCCCACGTCCGAGTAGGGGATGACCAGCACGTCCCCTTCCTGCACTCTACCGATGTCCTGGATGCCCTGGACTACCCGTACAGGTCCACGGTAGACACCGCGCGACGTAGGGGTGCCCCTCAACCCGCCCCCTTCATCCGGAAGGATGGCAGGCGCCTCGTCGCCGAAGATGACATCGGGAGGGACGACATCCCTCATCCGCTCTATTTCGTCCTTCCGATCCTTCACCATCAACGAGCAATCGCGCACCAGCCGGTGCACGTGCGCCAGCCCCTGTACCTCATCCTTGGTGAGGTAGAAGATGTCCTCCGCCTGTTCCATCAGCCCGCTTCGGACGAAGTGGTGGCCAAGCGGCAGGAATGAGTTGCGAAACAGGCCGTAGCCATAGGAGTAGAGTGAGCTGATCGCCTCCCGGTACCAGTGGTAGCGACGCGCCCGTCTGTAGAGGAATCGGAGAAGTGGCCGTCGCAGGACAGGGACCTCGATATCCTCGAACCGAATGCCGCCGCGTGCGCCAGCGACAGGCGGCGTGTACTCGGTTACCATCTTCAGGACCAGGTCGGGATCCTCTCGCCAGGGCGTGCGCGAGAAATCGCTGCTACTGTCGCTCAGATGGCCGAATCGCTCAAGGAACTCCTCGATCCCGCTATGAAGTGCCTCCGCACCAATCACACTGGGGAGCTGGGCATAGCTGCTGCCACTGACGCGTAGCCTGCATTCCCGATCCATCGAGAGATAGATCCGCGACAACTGGGCTAGGTGTGAGCTGGGATCGAACGCATCCAGCTCCTCGAAGTCATTGGTCAGGTCAAACCGCTGGTAGTCTAGACCCAGGCGGCCAAACTGACCCTTCAGGAGCGCGTTGTAGACTCGCAGAAGCACCGCGACCACTGTGTTGTAGTAGGCGGTGGCCTGGACGAGCGGGGCCAGGGCGTCGATCTGCGCCAAGCGCTGCCTCGGGTTCAGTTCCTGTCCTTGCTGGCGTGCAAGAGCCTGGAACTCGCGCGACATAACCGGCAGGAAGGCGTCGACCTTTCGAGAGAACCGCGCCTTGTCCCAGGCGAATCGCAGCATTCGGGGCAGCAGCGTGTAGGTCTTGGTCGACGGTTTGAAGGTGGGCCGTTCCGGACCCATCACGGCTATGCCCATCAGAAGCTCGAGAGATTCTCCAGGCAGACCCATGAGCTCGAAGATCCTACCCACCGCCGACATGTTGAAGTAGGCGCGGGCGTAGAAGCGTCCGGCCAGCGACTCAGGCTGGACATCGTTGGGGCCGATCAACTCGGTGAACATCGTCATCCATGCCCGGTTGACGAGGGGTACGTTCACCGACCATATCAACGGTTTGATCACGCCCGGGAAGACTTCCTTCGAGAGTCGGTTGGAAAACACGGGAATATCAAGGGTGGTGATCTCCCGCATCTGGACCCATGAGACCCGGCGACCATCGAACACCCACTCAAGGTCCACGGGTCGCCCAAAGGCTCCGGCGATTTCCTTGGCCTGGCGGACGACATCCTCTATCAGACCAAACGGGATGGCGCGGCCATCATCGAAGTCCGGTGGTTTACTGGTCCAGGTTCCCCACTTGTTCACCCATCGCTCAGGTGTGACGCCATCCTGAACCAGGATCTCACCACTGCCTCTGACGGCCTCCACCAGGACCTCGTCCAGACCGGTGTAGGGGTTCTTGCTGAATGCCACACCGGATACCTCTGCAGGGACCATCTTCTGGATGATGACCGCCATCTTGAGCCCCTGAACACCAGAGCCGCGCTGCTCCAGATAGGTCTGTACCGATGAGGACTTCGTGGAATCCCAGATGTGCTGCACGGCCTTCAGGATATCGTCTACACCCTGGACATCCAAGACACTTGTGAACTGGCCGGCAAAGGACAGGCTTGGCCCGTCCTCAAGGTTTGCCGACGACCGGACAGCGTACCGCTTCTGGTCATCGATCGCTGGGGCAAGCTCGGTCCGGAGATCGTCGATGATCCGCGCATCGCCCTCGGCGTACCGCTCGTAGGCATCCCAGGTGCAGACATGAGTCACAGGGGTGGCGAAACCCCTACTCGCGAGGAATCGCAGGCTGCTGGCTTTGCTGCCAATGCGCTGGATCCTGCGGCCCTTGCTAAGGGAGACGATATATCCTGAGGGCATTCTTCTCGCACCTAGTCTGTGGCAGAGCAATGAAGGCCTATCTCGCTTGTCTCTGCCGCGGTTGTCGCGGTGACGGTCTCCGAGTTTGCACTAGGCCTTGCTCCGACCCAAGCTGCAATACTAATGGATTCCCCGCGGTTTACCAGATCGCAATGCATTCCAGGTCTCGCCAATGTGTCTTGCCCTAGAGCACGATGGAGGCACGACTCGAGGAGACCGGTGGCGCACCCATCCGCAACCCATCTTGCCACGTCCCGGGTAGCAGTGTCAGTGCTCAAGCCTTGGGCAAACGCTCACCGTCCGAGCTGAGAACCACGCCAAGTTGAGGACGGCCAACCAAAGCGCCAGCCTCCCACTGCGTCGCCATCGACGACCTCCGGCACGAGTTTCGGGAAATCCTGGACAAACCCCTTGACAAACCTGGACATATAGTGTACAATATGTTTAATTAACCTAGACAAGTAGATAGCACGAGGAGTTAAGATGAACGGGCTACCAGTAAACGGACACCAGGCAATGGCAATCGCCGAGAGCATGACCTACTCACGAGAGCGGGTCCAGATCGCAGACCCGGGCATTCTCCTACGGAGCCTGGCATCGGCGGTCAAAGGAACCTTCGAGAGCATTGAGCGGATGTTAACGTTGGCCACGCAAGAGGCCAGCTACTGCACCTACAACCCGGCCGAGTGCCGCGGAGTTGCGTAAAGCAACAGGCATTCTGAGCCACAGGAGAGAAATATGAACGTGCTATTCGCGAGTCAAGTTGCTCATCAAGAGTACAAGAATTGGGAGCGCGCCTTCAACAGACGTCCAGTCCGCCGGACACCGGAGATTGGTTTGGATCTATCAAGACGTCTGCAAGGAGTGTTCAAGACAGTAGGCCAGCTCTTCACTTTGCCCCAGCAGTACCTTACGGTGTGCCAGCTGAATCCAACGCAATGCTCCGGTTCGCTGTAGGCCAGCACTAGACACGACACGCGGGGAGCCTGACTGGCTCCCCGCTTTCCTCTGAGTGAGAATAGCCTTGTTGACACCCGAAGTGGAGCTTGGTCTCAGTAGCCACCAGTGAACCGCTCACACAGCTACGCCACGCGGGACCGCGAAGCTGCCGAAGGCAACGAACTGCCGGATTACGCGGCTAGGCCGCCAGGATCTCCTCCGCCAGCGCCACGTTCTCCTCGACCATCCCATCCTTGTCGCCACGGTGCATACCCACGTTCACGACGTCGGTCGGCTTGATCTGTTCGAACGCGTACTGGAACGCCATCTTGGCGTCAATGCGGCCCGAGCCCATGATCTTGTAGCCGATGCAGGGCTTTTCGATTTTCTGGATCGCGGCCACGGCCTTGGGCGGATCAACCAACTCAAAGCGCTCGCCGCCGCCCGCCGCGTGCAGGCTGCCGCAGTTGAAGAAGCACACGGTGTGGAAGTCAGCGAGCCCTAGCTCATAGATCCACAGGTGCACGCGGGGATCGTGACCCGCCACGCCCGCCGGCACGCCAAGCGAACGCGCGTGATCCAGCCACATGCTGAGCTTGTCCTCCTCGCGGTTGTGCCAGATGTAGTCCACCACACCCCCGTGGATGTAGAGCGCGCTGCATCCAATCTCGACCACCTCGTCGATGGCCTCGATCATGTTGGTCTCGCCGCCCTTGAGCATCGCGGTGCCGTTCACCTGCGCGATCCACTGAAGCTCGCCGCCACCCTGGAGATACGCCTTGGTGGCCGCCAGCACGTGCGGTGTCTCGTTGTTGGTGATCATCGTGTTGATCCCCGCCGCCTCGGCTCGGGCCCAGGTCTCGAGGATCCGCTCGGTGGTGTAGTACTCGCGCATCACCTTGTCGCGCTCGGGGTTCTGGTGGCTGTATCCGCCGAACGGATTCGCCCCAATGATCAGTCTCGTCGCAGTCAATCCACAGAAGTCTACGGTGGGTAGCATGGGAACCTCCTAAGGTTGATCCTATCATAGCCCGCGGCACGCTGGTGTCTAGGGTCCTGAGCCGCGCTGACTCGTCACTCGTGACTCATCACGCGTCGCCGGCCCGGGCAGCTGGTAATTTACCAGACGATCTCTTGACTTATCCCCCTAAGTCTGCTAGCATCCACATCGCTGCAATGAGTCTACAAGGAAACGAGAGGAACGAGGGATGAACACACTACCATTCAACGGCTATCTGGCCGTCCCAATCGCGCGTCAGATGATCAGCGCGAGAGAACCTTACCGGATCGCGGATCCGGGCGCAGTGATACGCTCGTTCGAGGCTGCCTTCGTGCGCCTGGTCGAAGAGACCGAGCGGTCCATCACCGTGGCAGAGGGCGAGGACGCCTTCTGTATCCGGTATCCGTCCGAGTGCGCCGGGATCGCCTAGGGGCAGCGGCCCGCCGCTAGGAGACCAGGCTACAGACCCACCGCACGGCGGCGCCCAAGCTCGCCGGGTCGGCGCACCCCTTGCCCGCGATGTCAAAAGCCGTGCCGTGCGCCGTGGTGGCCCCCACGACGGGCAGGCCCATGTAGAGCGTGGCGCTGGTCGCCGGGGGCTGGAGCTTGCGACCGGTGTTCACCTGGTCGTGGTACATCCCGACGATGCCGTCGAAGTCGCCACGCAATGCCTGGGGGAAGATCACGTCCGCCGGCACGGGCCCGACGACGTTTATCCCCTCCGCCTGCGCCGCCTCTATCGCCGGGATGATGGTCTCGATCTCATCCGTGCCCAGGAGACCACCCTCCCCCGCGTGCGGATTCAGCGCAGCCACCGCCACGGTCGGGTCCGCCACGCCCACCTGGTTGAGCACGCGCCACATATTCCGCGTGGTCCAAAGGATGTTCTGCTTGGTCACCCGACCCTGTATCGCGCTGAAGGGCACGTGCTCAGCGATCGCCGTCGTCAGTACGTCGCCGATGACGCCCATGAAGAACGCCTCCGTGCTCCCGGTCACCTCTGAGAAGTAGGCCAGCTCGTCCAGGTAGTCATAGCCCGCCTCGTGGAACGCCAGCTTGTTGAGCGGGGCGCCCACGAAACCATCGACCTCGCCGTCCGTCCCCAGCCGTAGGGCGGCACGCATGCAAACGGCCACAGCCTCACCCATCGCCGGGTCCATCACGCCCCAGCGCACGTCGGGCACGGACAGGTCAGATGGGACGAGGACATGCGCGACACCCGGCGTGAAGCGCGCCTGCGCCACCTCGGTGATCGCGCGGAAGCGCAGCTCGATGCCCACGACGCCGGCGATCTGCTCGAAGACGGCCACATCGCCAATCAGCAGGGGATCACAGCCCGCCCACAGTTCCTCGTCGGCCAGCACCTTCACCAGGATCTCCGGACCGATCCCGTTGGCATCCCCCATCGTCATCGCCACCCGTGGTCTCATAGTGTTCTCCCGTAAATGGACTTCGAGGGTATGATCCACAGATTACGCAGATTCCCCGGAATCACCAACGCACCGAGCACCAGTTTCGCCGTTCCCTATGCATGGAATCTGCGCACTCTGCAGCTGACCGCTACCAGCAGCGCCACGGAGGCCCAATGCTCATCCTTCGCCAAGCCCGATCAACTCTGACCGCCGTCGAAATCCACCACGGCGACTCGCTCGCGTTCACGCGATTGGATGGCGAGACCGTTGCCATTGATCTCGTCAACACAGGCGCGGAGATCCTACATACCTCCCTCGCTGAACCAGGCGTGGAGGAGCCGGGGGCCAACACGGTCTACCGGTTCTGGGCAGACGTCACTGTGAACGGCGCGGCCCACCGGATCGAGCGCGTAGTGGGCACACAGGCCAGCTTCTACGAGCCACCGGTGATCGAGGGCGTGCGCATCTGGCTGGACGCCATCGATGCGATCTTCGACTTCATGAACGAGACCCACGGGCCGTGCCGTCTGCAGGAGAACTGCTCGCATAGCTTGCCGGCTCGCAGACAGGCGCGCCTCGCCGTCCAGGATGCAACGGCGCGGATCTGCCCGGAACCGCTCGCCGCGTGGTGCCCGCTGCCCGAGGGCGGGCTGCGCATCGAGGGCTGCTACCGTGGCGAGGATTGCTGGATGGGTGCCTACGATGGTGCGTCGGCGCACGGCGGGCTGGACATCAACCAGCCGAAGGGCACCCCGCTCTTCGCGCCCGTCGATCTGGACGACCACTTCCTCTACAACGCCACCGCCACGGGGCACAACAACAACCGCTGGCGCGGCATCCGGCACTGGGAGGACGGCAGCGTGTGGATACTGACAAGCTGCCACATGACGCACCTGACCGTGCCGGAACGCACAGCGCTCCGCCGCGGGCAACAGTACGCCGAGGGTGCAGGCGTGTGGGTCGGCGCGCACCAGCACAGCCACTTCGCCTTCGCGGTACTGGACCACGGTGAGCTCATCCGGTTGGACCCGTGGATCCTCTTCTGGCAGATGCACCGGGATGCCGGCCGGCAAAGCGACGTCTCACGCCGGCACAATCTCACGGATCCGATTCCCGGATAGGTTTCGGCGCGTCTACGACTGACGCACGCCAGTTCCCACGACGCACGATCCAGCACCAGCCGGGGCCGGCTCGTGCTCGTCTGGGTCGCCGACTTAGCCCCCCTAATACCCCCGCGGTGGTATGACACTACCCCCTCCCCACTGGTATCGTGGGATTGTCGACACCTCCTGACGGAGCGAGGACAGGTCCGCACAGGGGCCATCCACAGGAGCGGAGGACGAATGCCTGCATTCGGAGACTCTGGTGTTGGCCTTGCGGACAGACTGAGCAGTGAGGACTGATCCATCCAGCATAAGAACGGAGCACATATGGCAACCTATCGGAAGACATCCATTGCAGCTGGCGCCCTCTACATCCTGGGTACCGTGTTCGGAGTAGCATCTGCCGTCCTCGGCGGGGGCCTGACACCCGGTGACCTCGCCGGCATCAGCACCACCCTGCCGAAGTTCACGCTGGCTACCCTTTGCATCATCCTGATGGGGATGTCGTTGGCGTTGATGGCCATCTTCCTGTACCCGGTCATCAAGAAGGACAGCGAAGCCCTGGCGATGGGCATGCTCATCTTCCGGGCGCCTGTGGAGGCTGTCGGGTACTGGCTGTCGGCCATCAGCTGGCTGGTCCTCGCGGCGCTTGGCCGGCTCTTTGCCGCCCCTGGGGCCAACACGACCCAACTGCAGACCATTGCCGACATCGTCGTTCAGGTTGCCGAACGGTCTGGTGAGATCAACACCATCTTCTTCATCACCGGGGCCGCCTTCCTGTACATCGCCTTCTACCGGACCAAGCTGATCCCTCGCTGGTTGTCACTGTGGGGCCTGATCGCTGCAGTTCCATACGTGGCCGTCGCCATACTGGGCTTCTTCCACGTAGAGGCCGCAGGTGTGGACTTCCTACAGGCGCCGCTTGCCTTGCAGGAGATCGTGATGGGGCTGTGGCTCATCATCGCCGGCTTCAACCAGGATGCCATCAAGAAGCTGGGCTAGACAGTCGATCACCAGCCCCTGTGGGGCCATCCCGCCTGGGTCTCGGCACGGAAGCGCTGGACCCAGGCTTCGGAGACAGCGTCCGCCGTCGGCAGCAGTGCCGGCGGCGGGACGTCTGCCTCGACGCCCAGCAGGTCGAGCACGCGTCGGAGGGTACCCTCGTAGTCGAGGATGAAGTCTTCGTAGACGAGGGTCAGGGGCACGATGCCGGCCTCCGACAGGAAAGCCGCGATGCCGGCCTCGCGCATGACGGATTCGGTCACGAGGCGGGAGATGGCAGCGAAGTCGTAGCCGTCGTCTGGGTTCTGTGCAGGTAGCGCCGGAGCAGGCGAATCATCGGCCCGCAGGTGCCAGCGACCGCAGGTGATCGCCCGCCACCACGAGACTGCCAGGCGTACCTTGTTCCGGCGAGTCATAACGATGTGCTGGTGGTTGGGGAACGCCGCCTCCCACACCTGGGGGCGAGACACATCCGACCCAAGCCCCAGCCCTTCCCGCAACAATGAGATCACCTCCGCGTGCCGTGGCTCATGGAACGAGACCTTGGCACCCCACACGCCGTTCTCGGTCGCGCCCTGCTTGCGCAGCTCCGCAAGCAGCTCCGCACCGGTGGCGACGCCGTATCGGTCCAGGAGGCTCGGGCCGCCCCACGTCTCCAGCCACTCCTCGGGGTGACCTGCAACCCACGTCTCGCCCAGCGCGTTTGTCAGCAGCGAACTCCCCGTCCGCTGCGAGAACCAGATCGTGTAGCTCAGCCTCGGTACCATAGTCCACCCAATCCGCATCGTCTGTGGATGACCTCCACGGAACCTTTGCGGCCCCATCATCGTCAATATGCTGACACACAATACACAAGGATGAAAGGAACCACAATGTCACACGAAGCACCCCGAAGCTGCAAGGCCGTCTGCCAACTCATCGGCGCCATCGGCATCATCGCCCTGTTCGTCTCTGCCTGTGCGTCGGCGCTGCCCGACGTGGCCCCCAAGGCTGACGCGCCGGCCACGGCAACGCCGGTCCCCCCGACGGCCACGCCGCTGCCTGTGCCGCCGATGGCCCTCGACGGCACCAACTGGATCGCCCTGACCTACGTGGACGCTAACGGCGACCCGGTCGACGTACTCCCCGAGGCCCTGGTCGACATCACCTTCGCCGACGGCAAGGTCAACGGCACAGCGGGCTGCAACCGCTACTTCGCCGATGCCCAGATAGACGGCGCCACCATCGTCCTCGGGCCCGCCGGTGCCACCCGGATGGCTTGCGGAGAGGCCCTTGACGGTCAGGAGACGGCCTACCTCGCCGCCCTCGACCGCGTGGCAGCCTTCACTGTCGACGACGGCCTGCTGGCGCTGCTCGACGCGGACGGCGCGGTGCTGGCCACGTTCGTGGAGGCGGTCGATGCCGCGTCGCCCGAAAACAACGCGTCGCCCGAGGATGACGCGACAGCAGAAGACGCTGTCGAGGACGACCTGGCGGACACCCCTGACCTCGCCGGCACCGTCTGGACCTGGGTCCGTTTTGACGGCTCGACCGACACCGACAGCATCGCCGTCGGCGATCCGTCACGCTACACGCTGGAGCTGCTCAACGACGGCACATACGCTCTCCAGGCCGACTGCAATCGCGCAGGTGGTGACTACACGCTGGACGGCAGCGCCCTCGCACTGGGGCTCGGTCCCATGACACTGGCCGAGTGCGGCCCCGACTCGCACTACGACACCTACATCCGTCTCCTGGGTGAGGTCACCGCGTTCGCCTTCGACGGCCCGGGCCTCGTCCTGGAGACCATCAGCGGGACCCTGACCTTCGCCCCTGCTGAGTGATCCGTCCACGACACCACCCAGACCCTTAGGGTTTTCTGGAACCCTAAGGGTCTTTCGCTGCCCAACGCCATCCGACACGCGTCCGCCCTTCTTCCCGCGCGCCTAGTCGCCGGCCTGAGGTATACTCCCCCTAACCCACCGCGGGAGGACGGACTTGAACGAAGCAGCACTGGTCGGTCTGTTGAACAATGCGGCGCTGCTCATGGCGCTCGTGCTGCTCTTCGACCTGGACTTCATGCGCAAGCGCACCCCGCGGGTCTACATACAGAGCATTGCCGGCATCATCGTCGGACTGCTCGGTATCGGCGTGATGCTGGCCCCGTGGGAGTTCGCGCCGGGCGTCTACCTGGATACGCGATCGGTGCTCCTCAGCGTGGCCGGCCTCCACTTCGGCGCCGTGCCCACAGCTATCGCCGTGGTGATCACCGTGGCGTTCCGGTTGCTGCGCGGCGGCCCGGGCGTGGCGGCCGGCATCATCGTCATCGTCACCTCGGGCGCCATCGGCGTTGCCTGGCGACACGTCCGGCACCGCTTCGACCGCCTCGTCCCTGCCATCGAGCTCTACTTGCTGGGCTTCATGATCCACGTGCCGACGTTGATCTTCCTCACCCTGACCGACTCCGCTGCTGCCGGCCTGGCCACGGAGGCCGCCATCGCCTGTCTCATCGGCTATCCGGTGACCACCATCCTGGTCGGATCGCTGCTGAACGCCCGGCAGTCCCGGCACGCAGCCGAGGCCTTTGTCGCACGGCGACAGGTCTACGATCAGGCCATGGCCGAAATCTCAGCGCGCTTCGTCGCCACCGGCGACCTGGACACGGCGATCAACGCGTCGCTCGCCCAGGTGGGCCAGTCGTGCCGCGCGGATCGCGTGCACGTCTTCCAACTGCGTCCCGATGGCGTGACCATCGACGGGACCCACGAGTGGTGCGCCCCCGGCGTGGAGCCGCTGATCGACACGATGTATGGCGTGCCCGCTGCCGGCATCGCCTGGTGGTCCTCGCTCTTCACCAAGGGTGAGTCCGTCCTCATCGCGGACGCCGCCGAACTCCCCGAAGGGGACGCATCAGTCAGGCGGTTCCTGGCGAGCATAGGGATCGTCTCGATCATCGCCCTGCCCCTCCAGGTGGGTAGCCGTTGCTCGGGCTTCATCGGCCTCCACAGGCTCTCCCAGATCGAGCCGTGGGACGCCGGAGACCTGGCCCTGGCTCGCGTGGTGACGCAGCTGCTGAGTGGGGCCATCGGCCGCGCTCAGGCCGACGCAGCCCTGACCCGTCAGGCCGTGCTCCTGAACCAGGTCCAGGACCTCATCCTGGCCACGGACCTGGCGGGCGAGGTGACCTACGCCAACGACGCGATGTGCCGCCAGATCGGTGCGCCTGCCGACCAGGTGATCGGCCGGTCCGTGACATCGCTGCCCGGCATCCCCCGAGCACTCCTGCCGATGGACGAGGTGGTGAACGCCGCGCTCGAGCGGGGCCAGTGGCGCGGCATGGCGTCTGGCCTCCCGCCCGGTGGCCGGCGCACAACGCTGGACGTCCGCGCCCAGATCGTCCGAGACCGCGCCGGCGAGGCTGTCGGCTACTTGGCCGTCGGCACCGACGTGAGCGAGCGGGTCCGCACGGAGCGCTCGCTGCGCCTTAGCGAGGCGCGCTACCGCGGCCTCTTCGACAACTCGCCCGTCTCGCTCTGGGAGGAGGACCTCTCGGAAGTGAAGCGGTACCTCGATGGCTTGCGGTCAGGTGGCGTGACCGATCTGCGCGATCACTTCGAAGCCAACCCCGACGCGGTCTCCCACTGCCTCGATTTGGTGCGCATCATCGACGTCAACCAGGCGACCCTCCGCCTCTACGAGGTCGAGTCGAAGGAGGACGTGCTCAGCTCGCTGGAAGCCGTGTTCATCGACGCATCGCACGACATCTTCCGCGAGGAGCTCGTCGCCCTCTTCGACGGGCAGACCACCTTCGAGGGCGAGAACATCGGCACCGACTTCTCGGGAGACACGATCAACGTCCTTATCAACCTCAGTGTGGCCCCCGGCTGCGAGGAGACTTGGGACCGCGTCTTCGTGGCTGTCTCGGACATCACCGAGCGAGTCCAGACCGAGGAAGCGCTGCGCAGGAACCAGTCGCGTCTCCAGAAAGCCCTCGACGAGGTCCACACAATGCAGGAGCAGCTGGTGCACCAAGAGCGCATGGCCGCCGTCGGCCAGCTCTCGGCGGGCATCGCCCACGACTTCAACAACATCTTGGCCGCGATCTCGCTCTATACACAGCTGGCGCTGCGAGATGCCGGCTTGCCCGATCCCCTGGCCAGCCGCCTCCGCGTCATAAACGACCAGGTCAATCTCGCCGCTGACCTCGTCGAGCAAATGCTCGACTTTGGCCGGCAGTCGGTCATCGAACGTGAGGCTCTGGAGATGGGCGCGTTGCTCACCAAGAGCGCAGTCCTGCTCGAGCACACCATCCCGGCGGACGTCACCCTGGTGACCGAAGTGGAGCCGGGCGATCACATCGTGATGGCCGATCCATCACGTGTCCAGCAAGCCGTGCTCAACCTGGCGCTCAACGCCCGCGACGCCATGCCCGATGGCGGCCGGCTGCGCATCGCGCTCTCAAGCGTCGCCGATGCCGCCGTCGACTGCATCTCGTGCGGGCCCGTCGATCCCGGTGATTGGGTCGTCATCGAGGTCACCGACACCGGCGCTGGCATCGCTCCCGATGTGTTGCCGCACATCTTCGAACCATTCTTCACGACCCGCGCCCCGGTCGGCCACGGCCTCGGCCTCGCCCAGGTCTACGGCATCGTCAACCAGCACGGCGGCCATATCGAGGTCGAGACTGCCCTGGGCAAGGGCACGACCTTCCGGCTCTACTGGCCCGCCTGCTGCTGAGCTGGGAGGAAGCGGCCAATACCCCCCCGCCTAACCCGTTGGGGCGATGACGGTACTCCCATCCCTCGGCTAATCTGTGATTGTCAGCCAGTCACAATCACAGGAGACACCAGATGAAGGCCCCCAGAATGATCGCCCGCACAGTTGGCATTCTCTTTATCCTCGGCACCATCGCCGGCATCGGAAGCGCCGTCGCCCTGGCGCCCGCGTCATCCCCGGACTATCTCACGACGCTCGCCGGCTTACCAGATCAGATTGAGGCCGGCGCGCTCCTCGTGCTGGTCATGGGCGCGGCGCTCGCTCCGATCCCGGCGTTGCTCTACCCCATCCTCAAGCGCAAAGCGCCCACGGGCGCGATGGGCTATGCCATCTTCCGCACCATCGAGGTCGTCAGCTTCCTCGGCTTCGCACTCTTCCCGATGCTACTGCTGTGGCTGAGCCGCCGCTATGTGATCGCCATCGAGCCCGATCTCACCTGCATCCCCACCCTGGGGGCGCTGGTGCGAGCCGCCAACGGCCTGCTCGACCCCATCATGACCCTCTTCTCTTCACTGGCTGCCA
>Ga0180436_10002310_pt1 | contig 18215 bp, 14 predicted proteins | sample SS_ome_2_FD_132434 | JGI IMG/M metagenome (GOLD analysis project Ga0180436, IMG submission 132434) | Hypersaline lake sediment archaeal communities from the Salton Sea, California, USA - SS_3_S_2 metaG | ecosystem: Environmental > Aquatic > Non-marine Saline and Alkaline > Hypersaline >...
GCCGTCTTTTTTCATCAAAAATTGTTGAGCTCGCCCTTGCAAACATACCCGGCTTTACTCTGACCAGCCCCCCGACCAATGGAATGCCCGCCATCCGACACTGGCCGGCTCTTGTTTCATCCGGCTTTATCAAGCAGAACGTCTTGGTCTCGGGAAAAAAATTTACAGTGGAATCGGTAAAGCCGACACCGGAATTTGAAGCATACCCTGCGCCTGAATACAAAATCAAAACCATACCCACCGGTAATATGATAAATGCGCCGCTGGGCCATGCGTTTGCTACCCGCTCCGGGGATAAGGGAGGAAACGCCAATCTCGGCGTATGGGCAAAAACTGAGGAAGGATTTGCCTTCCTATACTCATTCCTCACTGTGGACAAATTAAAAGAGCTTCTTCCGGATATGTCCGAATATGACATTGAGCGCTATGAATTGCCCAATCTCTTGGCCCTGAATTTCTACATCAAGGGGGTCTTGGGGGAAGGCGCCGCAGCATCCATCCGGAGCGATCCCCAGGCAAAGACCCTTGGAGAATATCTTCGTTCGAAAACAATTGAAATGCCGGAAAGCCTGCTTGTGTATAAAGATTAATCCCAATAAAGGAGAAGATATCATGTTTAAAAAAGATCGATGTGAGCTGTGCGGCCTATGCATTACGGAATGCCAGTGGATGGATGTTGAAAAAGAGCAGGCCGTTCGATGGATGACACGTATGCAAAGCCATGAGCATACGCCCGTCGTTGACAACTGCATCACCTGCTATTCATGCAACGAACGCTGCCCAAACGGGGCAAGGCCCTTTGATCTTTTCGCATCTCTCCAGGAAAAATTCCTGGCTCCCGAGAAAAAGCCGGGCATAGAATCCATGGAGGCCAAGTTTTCCTTTTCCGGCGAACTGAGAGATGTGCCCAGGGAAGACACCATAATGACCACCTGTGTTTTTGAAAAAACAGACCCGCACCTGATTCAGGGGGAGCTTTATAATCTCCCCAGAATCAGCGGCAAACCGTTTTTCTGCTGGGTGCTGTTCAGTCACATGAGGGCGCAAAGTGTTGAAGAAAAGCATGCCCGGGAATTCGTGGATCGCCTGGCATCCACCGGTGCAAAAGAGATCATCTGTTTCCATGATGACTGTTATGCCATGCTGGCCACCCTTGCCCCGGAATACGGCATCCAGGTTCCTTTCAGACCGATTCACCTTTCGGAATATCTTGCCGGGTACCTTAAAAAGAATAAAGACAGGATAAAACCGCTCGAGATGACTATTGCATACCAGCGGCCCTGTGCATCAAAACAGACACCGGGCAAAGAACACTTTATCGATGAGGTGTTTGACCTGGCCGGAGTGACCCGGGTTGACCGCCGGTACGACAGAAAAAACGGTCTTTGCTGCGGAGGGGTGAAGTTCATGCTTGAGCTTGGCGACCCTAAGGCGGACCAGGAGAAGAATATCCTTGATGCCAAGCAAAACGGCGCCCAGGCCATGGTATGCTTATGCCCGGTCTGTATCCACTCCCTGGCCGGAACCGCCAAGGAGCAAGACCTCCCCGTTGTATTTTTGAGCGACATTGCCCGCATGGCCCTCGGGGAGATACCGGCCCCTGGCAACGTATAAGGGAAATAATATCCAATGAAAAAAAAGATTGCAAAACAAACGCCCTCAAGAAGCGCGTTAAGACGGCAGCGCGAAAAAGAGCAGAGATACAATACCATTCTTCGTTCCGCGGAAACCCTTTTCGCTAAAAAAGGGTATCATCAAACCAGCATGGAAGAGATCGGAGATCTCGCCGAAGTGTCCGCCGGAACAGTTTATTTTTACTTTAAAAACAAGGAAGATATCCTCATCACCCTGTTGAAGGAAGGCGGGTTTCATTTCAGGAAAATGATTGGCGACGCATTCAGACAAGCGGATGCGTCCGTTGAAGGACTGAAGAATGCAGGGGTTGTTTTTTTCCGTGACTTTTGTGTTCAGCACCCGGAAAAAGTGACCATTATTTTCCGAGAAGCCGTTGGGATGACTGAAAAAGTTGAATCCGTCAGAAAAGATCTCTTTAAACGCATGACCGAGGATATTAAGCAGGCCCTCTTGAGAATAAGTGAAAAACTGGACACCGCCTACCGGTCAGACCTGTCGGCCGAACTGCTGGCTGTCTGCATTGCGGGATTGTACGGCCGCATAGCAACTTACTATCTCATCTGGGATGACCGCTCAAAAGACCTGATGAATATTGCGGAAGAAGCTGTTTTGTTTACAATAGGCGGCGTTGAAAAACTGGTTGCCGCTAAAAAATATTAAATACGCAATCAGGAGGAAATCCATGGGAAGTGACATCTACTTTACAAAAGAACATGAAATGGTGAGGAAAGCGGTTCGGGATTTTGTAAATAAAGAAATTAATCCCTATGTCGACGAATGGGAGGAACAAGGGGCTGCGCCCCTGCATGACCTTTTTAAAAAAATGGGGAAACTCGGTTTCCTGGGTATTCGATATGATGAAAAATATGGTGGCGAAGGTCTTGATTACTGGTATGAAACGGTGGTTCTGGAGGAGATCGCCCGCGCCCGGTGCGGCGGCGTTCCCATGGCCATCTCCGTTCAAACCAATATGGCGACCCCCGCAATTTATGAATTCGGAAGTGACTATTTAAAAGAAACCTATCTCAAACCCGCAATAAAGGGGGACATGGTGGGGGCTATCGCCGTCACCGAACCGGATGCCGGGTCCGATGTATTTGCGCTTAAAACCACGGCGGTAAGAGACGGTGACCATTATATTCTCAACGGATCAAAAACCTATATCACAAACGGCACCCAGGCTGACTTCCTTACTCTTCTCGCAAGGACAAGCGATGAGCCCGGATATCATTCCTTCGGTCTTTTTGTCGTACCCACCGACCTTCCCGGTTTCCAGGTCAGCAGGAAACTGGATAAGCTCGGCATGCGAAGCAGCGACACGGCGGAACTTTTCTTTGACAATATGAAAATACCGGCCGAGAACATGATCGGCCGGGAAGGCGAAGGGTTTATCTATCAGATGCAGCAGTTCCAGCATGAACGGTTCGCCTGCCTGCCCCTTGCCTATGTGGGAGCAAGAATGATTATTGATGACACCATAGATTATATCAAAGGACGGGTGGTTTTCGGAAAGCCTCTCTCCCACAAACAGGTTCTTCGTCATCGAATTGTCGATTGGCTGACGGAAATTGAGGCGCTGCAGCAGTTGACCTATCATATTGTAAGAATGAAAATGGCGGGTCAGGACACCACAAAGGAGATCTCCATGGGCAAACTGATGTCAGGCCGGGTTCTGTCCGGCGTGGCCGACGGCTGTCTCCAGATGTACGGCGGCATGGGATTCATGAACGAAATGACCATATCCAGAGCATTCCGGGACTCAAAGCTGATCGGCATCGGCGGCGGCGCCAACGAAGTGATGAGCGAGGTTATAGCAAAGCTTGTGGGACTATAAGCGTCTTGCCCAAAAAAAGCCGGGCATTGGATCGAGCCGGAAGGTTTGTTTTAGAGAAAAAGTTTATACCGTCTTACTCGTAATCTTAATCAGTCTCTTATATTTCTGATAAGTTTTTAATGATTATGATTAAGAGTAAGAGAATTCGGGGGAAGTCTATCCCCCGAATAAATTAAGATCGCATGCTAGGGCTGCCGGCCGGGGACGATGATCCTCGAATCACCCCTCTGTTTCTGCCGCATCTCTTCCTCCTGCATCTTTTTTACACTTTCCACAACCTCTTCCAGGGCTTTTTTCATGGCATCCGGAAATACGTCCATGGCCTCCTCCAGATTATTTGCCGCCAAAGGAGATTGAATTGGAACCGGCCCCTGGGGCGACATAAGCTGAGTGTGCCCCATGAACATGGATGCCCTGCTTTTGTCTTCGGTGCCGTCGGGAAGAACGGGCACCAGCCGTCTTATGGAGGCAACCTTCAAGTCGGTTATGGCTTCCTCTCTATACAAGTTATTCCTGTCAACCGTAAAATCAATCTGTTGCCCCTGGTCTGCATCGTTCATGAATTGCCTCCGTTATGCTTGCGCCCGTGTCAGTTACGGGCTTTGGTTACATGTTATTTTAAATCCTTGATATCCAGTATTTTTGATCGTTCTATTCCGACAATGCCGCCGTATCTTTTATAATAAACAACGCCTTCTATTTCATAATAACTCGACGTCGTAATGACTTTTCCGTTTTTCATGATGATTTCGTGCTTCGGAGCTTCATCCGGCATGGGAGCGGCCGACGTATCGGATTTCATTGTGCCCCCTTCTCTGCCGTATTCCAGGCAGGGCCCTTTCCAGTCGTCAATGGAAACCATTCCGGTAACGATCCCGTTTCGAAGCATGACCCAAACTTCACCGTAATTCAGAAAGTCCGGCCGTTCACAGGCCATTGTGGCCCTGGGCTGACCTGCCACGTCAATGACTTCATCAATGGTCATTCCCACGGATATTTTGTCCCTTGCCGTTGTTGTCTTCTGGCTGATAAAATATGTTATCTGCTCCAGTCGATCCATTTTTTCCGCAATCACCTGGCGCTTCTTTCTGAGCTTAAACGGCTCTTCCTCCTCCGCTTTTTGCATTCGTTCACTCAGTGCTTCATAGTCTTTTTCAAGCTCGTCAAATCTTTTCCTGTCGTTTTCAATTGTCTCTCTCAGTTGCTTACTGTCCTGAATCTGAAGCAGCCGCTTGATGATGGGCTCCGTATCGACATCGGTTTTGAGCTTGACCGTCAGCTTCAGCCTGTTGCCATCGATGGTCCACTCTTCCTCATCAACGTCTATCTTCAGGAGAACGGGAAGGAATTTACTTATCTCAATGAGCGTAAGCTTGCTCTTTTTGGCTGCCGGGCTGCCGGTCATATAGTTTCCCGCTTCAGCAAAAAGCTTTTTTTTAGCCTGAAAAAAGGCATACTGTCGGGCATCATTTTTTGAGTCATTTTCCCCCAGTTCATATGAAACCTCGGCATAGAACGTCTTTTCCGCAGAGAACAGAACACAGGGGCTGAGCAGTAGACAAATAATCAACAAACTTAACAGCCTATACATATCTTCCCTTTTCCTTTTGCAATCGTCCGTTTGGGGTCTGCCATAAAAACCTTGTGAAACAAGCCATAATCTGATATTTTTATATCTTGCCGACAACCATGCGACCAACGGCCATTGAATGTATTATGAAGATTAAAACCATATTCTACCTTTTAGCGTTCACCCTCGTTTTTATAGCGGATTTATTCCATTCCGGCAACACCGTGACGGCAACCGGTTTGACAGCCCGTGCTTACAAACGAGGAGAACTTCTCGTTAAATACAAAGCAGGCACCCGAACCGCCGCATCCATGCGTTATCAGAAAAATCTTGGAATTACAACCATCAAGCGGTTTAAGGCAGACCGGGGAAGCGTCGTCAAACTGCCGAATACCATGGGGGTCGACCATGCCCTGGATATTCTGAAAACCGATCCGGATGTGGAATGGGCGGAACCCAACTATCTTCGCCATGCCTTCAGGACGCCGGATGATGCCTTTTTTGAGGACGTCTGGGGGTTGAATAGTACCGGGCAGGCGGTAAACGGCACCCAAGGCACGGATGACGCCGATATTGACGCCACCGATGCATGGGACACCACCACCGGGGATGCATCCATTATCATCGCCGTCATCGATTCGGGCGTCGACTATAACCACCCGGATCTGAAAGATAACATCTGGACCAACGGTGATGAAGAGCCGGATAACGGCATTGATGACGACAACAACGGGTACATCGATGATGTCCATGGCTGGGATTTTGCTGATAATGATAATGACCCCATGGATTCAAATGACCATGGCACCCATGTGGCCGGCACCATCGGTGCACGGGGCGATAATGCCACCGGGATATCCGGCGTGTGCTGGACCGTCAAACTCATGCCGCTGAAGTTCCTGGATTCCCTCGGTGTCGGGCTGGTATCCGACGAAGTGGAGGCAATCCAATATGCCATCGATAACGGCGCCCATATCATCAATGCCAGCTTCGGCGACCCGACCTACAGCAGCCCCGAACTTGAAGCCATCGGAGAAGCCCAATATGCGGGCCTTCTGTTCGTTACGGCGGCCGGGAATACGGGGGTGGATATTGACACAAACCCTGTCTACCCTGCGGCGTATTCCCTTGACAATATTATTTCCGTCACCGCCTCCAACCAGGACGATGAACTGCCGGCATGGGCGAATTACGGGGATGAGGGTGTCGACATCGCCGCCCCGGGGGAAAATATCTACAGTACCATTCCCGGAAAAACCACCGTATGGGAGGAGGATTTTGAGTCCGACCCTTCCACCGATTGGACCTTGCAGGGAGACTGGACCCGAACAACCAGTTTTTCTTATGATGGAGATTATTCTCTTTCTACAGGGGGAAAATATTATACCAATGACAGCGACCGGTCAGCAATATCGCCGTTGCTTGACTTCACCGACATAAAAAATATACTGCTCAGTTTCTATCTCGTCGGGGCATCCGAAGCCGGTGATGACCTGCTGTTTTTAGAGACGTATGACGGGAATCAGTGGTCACGACGACCCATTGAAGTCATATGGGACAGCGGTTCCCAGGTATTTGACGAAGACGACGGCATCAGCGGGTCGTTTCGAAGATGGGTCTACGCAACGGTGACCCTGGATCATCTCGAGGGAATTGACGGGGCTAAGATACGGTTCCGTTTTATCACGGACGCAACAAATAACCGGTATAACGGCTGGTACATCGACGGCCTGAGCATCTCCTCCATGGACGGCAGTTTTCCCAACCCGCAAAACCAGTACTATGGATTTCTTGACGGCACATCATCGGCGACGCCCTATGTCTCGGGTGTCGCCGGGCTCATCTGGAGCAGAGTGCCGGACCTCTCGGCTGAATGCGTAAAATGGTTTATCATGGAAGGAGTGGACCCGGTATCGGCATTCTCAACCCGGACATTATCCGGCGGACGGCTCAATGCCTACACCAGCCTCACGACGGCAGTCACCCAGGGCGCCTCTTCCTCCTGCAATGTCAGCTCCGGGGGCGACACGGACTCCGACAGCGGTTTTTGTTTTATCCGGACCTGTCACTGACGTCGGCCGACATGGCCGCCCGATGTCCAACCCCCGCATGGTCAAGGACCCGACCCCTCAGTGGGGAGGACGTTCCGAAATTATACACCGGTTTTAATTTTTTCATATACGGCACCACCAGGACCATCAGTGCCGGGGCCACGATGAAATCAGCCACCAGTGCCATCAGGATAACAAACCCCGTAAAAAAGCCGAACTTGTGGGTACTGGTAAAGGTGGCGCTCAGGAGGACGAAAAAATTCGCCGCAAGGACAAGTGCGGTTATCAACAGGGCCCTTCCGGTTGTTAGAAAGGTTTCCCGAACCGCCTGGGGCGCGTTTCCGAATTTTTCATAATACTTCCGATAATTATACATAAAGTGCATGGTGTCATCCACCACAAGCCCGATGGCAATGCTGCAGATCATCAGGGCATTCAAATCAATATATACATTAAAGGCGCCCATTATTCCCATAACAAAAATAATCGGCAGCAGGTTTGGTATCATGCTGAGCAGCCCCAGTCTCAGATCCCCCACCAGGACAATCATCATCAGGGTAATAACAACGGCGGCAACCATATAACTCCTGCTCATACTCCGTATGGAGGCGGATACCGCTTTGCCCATTAAAGGAGACATGCCGGTCACCGTAATGTCCGCAACACCGTCGAACCTGGTTTTAAACCGATGGTAAATGTCGTCTGAAAGCCGTTCGGTCTCCAGCACCTCCATATATGGTATCTTAAATGATATCCTGGTCTTACTGAACCTGCTGTCCACGATTCGCTCGAGATCATCGGAACCGCTGTTTTCAAATAAAAAGAGCTCCTGGGTAATCAACGATTTATCATCCGGAATGGTGTAATGGGCCGGGTCATTTTCATGGAGCGCCTGGTTCGTCTCTTTCAGGATATCGATCATGGATCGGCTTTTGCTGACATACATATCTCCGTCCTTTATTTGTACAATTTCATTGCACAATGCATCCAGACGCTTTAAGAGCTCCGGTTCGTACAGACCGTTTTCCCGTTGGGTGTCCAGGACCACTTCAACGGAAAGTATGCCCTTCAGGTGCTTGTCCATGAAATCTTCATCCTGCCTGATGGTCAAATGCTCGGGAAAGGTGTTTTTATGATGGTGCGAAAATTTAAGATCCAATGTAAAATATATGGATATCACGAGGACCAGCATGCTCACGATCATAATCTTCATGGGATTCCCCGATGAAAAATCCGCAATGGATATCAGCACCCTGTCCATGATCTTTTTTCCTTTGCCGTCCGCCGTGATCTTTTTCTGTTTAATCGGCGTAATGGCCAGTAATGCCGGCAGCATGATGACCGTGTATAACAGGGCGAGCATGACCCCGATGGCGGCAAAAATGCCCAGATTACCGATGGCGTTGAGTTCCGACATGGAAAACGACATGAGCCCCGCGGCGGTGGTGAGGCTGGTCATGACCACCGCCAATCCGGAGTGGCTCAGGGCAAAGGCAATGGCTTCCGTTTTACTTTCTCCATTTTGATAATGCCGGTAAAAAATTGCCAGGATATGAACCGCATCAGCTATGCCCACCGCCGTTAAAAAACTGGGGAGAACAAAACTGAAAGGGGAAATAGAAACCTTGCAGATCGCCATTAGTCCCAATGTGGAAAACAGGCCGCTGTAGACAATCACCACCGGCAAAAATGCCCCGGATAGTCGCCGAAATAAAAGAAACAGGAACAAAAGAACGACAAACAGCATCATAAGAGTGAAAAAGCGCATATCCGTTTTCATCTGGTGATCATATACCTCTTCCGATACGGGCCCGCCGGCAATGGCGATCTCAAAGTCAGGCCCCCGGTATCGATCCAGTATCTCATTAACCGCACCAACAACCTCTTTATTATCCTCCTTTGACAAGAAGTGGCGTCTTGCAGATGGCTTTTCGGGGTCGACCGCGCTCTCCGCCAACGGCGCCTCATCGGAAAAATCGGACATGCCGTCCAGATCATCCACCCCTTCGGAACCTGAATCATGTATGGATGCAAGCGGCTTGACAATAATTGCCGCGACCTGCCCGTCTTCCGATATATAGTCGTTCCGGTACACCGGGTTGCTCAACACATACGCTTTGAGTTCGGCCAAATCGATGTCTTCTTCCGGCCAGTCCTTCAGCAGCTCTTCAACAATGAGGGTGTCCCCCTCTCCCCGGGTGCTTCTTGCGTTGACGAGGCTGTTCACCTCATCAAGGTGAGGTACGCCTTGTTCCAGATCATGGTGCAGGGATTTCAATCGTTTCAGATTTGTTTCCGTAAATAAATCAGGCGACTTTACCGTACATATGACCACACGGTCCTGGCCGAACTGGTCGCGGAAAAGATTATACTCCACCCGTTGAGGATCTTCCGGGTGGAGCATACCCTCAAAAGACGTATCAAGCGTCAGGTATCTCATCTGATATGAAAGTGCGGCAACCATCATGAACGTCACCACTAGTGTTTTATACCTGTGCTCGCAAATAAAATACCCGAGATGCTTAAACCATCCCTCTACCCGAATCTTGAATGTGGACATATCCTTCAATCCTTTTATCAACAAAATTAAGACGCTGCGTTCACTAAGAAAAAGTCCAAACAAATCTGATATATCATCTTGGTTTTCTTGTCAAAACATTGTTTTGAATTTGAGATGCGCCTGTCATACAGTCCGTCCTATTCATAATCATAATCTTAATCATCATCCTGATTTATATGCATATATAGGTTTGAAATGGGATGAAGATTAGGATTAGGATTAGGATTAAGAACGATAGGGGCCTTGAACTCATCTTGAATCGTATTATATTATTGAATACAACAACCGGAGCAACGTGAAATGAACCGAAGGATATTCTTAAAACATATGTATAAAAGCTTACAGACCATGATGGTTCTCGGCCTGATGCCGCCGGTTCATGCAATGGGCTCAGCAAACAGCCCTCGCCTGCATTATCGACCCCTGAACGGCACCGACATTTTCGATATTGCAAAACATAAACTCCACCATGGCGATGGCCGATTCCTCAACCCGTTTGGTTTACCGAGGGATGGAAAATGGCTGGAGCTTCTGAAATGGAAGTTGTTCAGTTTTAACGAGTTCAGTGACCACTTGAAAGACCAGCCGACCCTGCCGTTATCCGTGAACTGGGACGCAGTGAACGAAAACCGGGAGCTGTCCATCACTTTTTTAAAACACGCCGGGCTGCTGATTAAAGACCATGATACCCCCATTCTGGTGGATCCGGTGTTCGAGGACCTGTTTTGGTTCATTGAAGACTTCAGCCCTCTGGCGTTCAATATCCAAAACATGCCGGTTCCGGAACACATTCTCATCACCCACGGCCATTATGATCACCTGGATCTGCCGTCCATAACGAACTTTGACAAGCAGACCCACGTGATTACACCGCTCGGATATGACAGTGAATTTAAATCGGTAGGTTTTGCCAACCGGACGCAGCTGGACTGGTTTGATTCTTTTAACAATAAGAATAACGACATCACCCTGCTGCCCTGTAACCACTGGACCATGCGAAGTCCCATTGAAGGACCCAACACATCGTTATGGGGCTCCTATTTGATTAAAACGAAAAAGGGATACACCATTTTCTTATCGGGTGACACCGCCTATTTTGACGGATATGAACAGATCGGTGAAACCTATGACATCGACCTGGCCGTATTTAACCTCGGTGCCTATGAGCCCCGGTGGTTCATGGCCCAGAGCCATATGGATCCCAAAGAAACCGTTCAGGCCTTCAAGGAATTAAAAGCGAAAAAACTCATGGTTGTGCATTGGGGAACGTTTCAACTGGGTGATGAACCGGTTCATTTTCCGCCTATTCATATACGGGAAGAACTTGAAAAGGAGGGGCTGTCGGATACGTTCGTGGATCTTTCCCACGGGGAAACTTACGTCCCCTCGTAGGCACCCGAAGGGGGTCATGCTTTTCTCTGTGCACTGACGGCGGCGCCCAGTGCCCCCACAAGCTGGGGATCGACGGGCAAGGGTTTGATATCCTGCCTGAGATAGGCGGTGAGCGCCGCGATCAGCCCCTTATTTTTAGCACACCCCCCGGTAGCCGCAACAGCCGGCTGTATCCCCACTTTTTTTAACAGCGTAAAGCTTCGCTTTGCCACTGATGCCTGGATGCCGGCAGCGATCTCCTCGGGCGGCTTTCTTTTACTCAAGAGGCTGATCACCTCGGTTTCGGCAAACACACTGCACTGGGAGGTAATGGCAATTTTCTTTCCGGCCTTAAGGGAGAGTTCAGAGAAGGCATCAAGATCCATCCGAAATATCCGGCTCATCATTTCCAAAAATCGGCCGGTGCCTGCAGCACACTTGTCATTCATGACAAATTCCAGCACCGCACCATGTTCATCTATGGATACCGCCTTAACATCCTGGCCGCCGATATCTATTATGGTCCGTATGTCCGGATCACAATAGTGGGTGCCCATGGCGTGGCAGCTGATTTCAGAAATATTTTCATTGGCAAACGGAACTTCATTTCTGCCGTAGCCGGTACCGATCAGATAGGCCAGGTCCCGGATGTCGCGCAGGCCGTCTATCCCCTTCAATGCTTCGTTAAGTACTTTCTCGGCGGTTTCCGCCGGGTCAATCTCACTCGGTATAACCGCCGTGGCGGCAATACCGTCACGATTCAGAATGACCGCCTTCCCGGTGGTGGACCCCACGTCACACCCCCCGTAATACGTTACCCCACTGCTCGCAAGACCCATGATCCCCCTTTTTTTTCCTTTATCGGGCTTATTACGAAGCCATCTTTTCAGCTTTCATAATGTTCTCCATAAAATGATCAATCTGCTCGATGATGCCTTCCCGTGAAACAATTCTCGGATCGGACAGATCATAATTGATTATCAACAGCGGTATGGACTCCCTGCGGCAGAGTTCGCGCAGCATGCCGTTCAGTGCCTGCGTGTTTTTGCATCCGATATGCCCGGCAACCCATACCATGTCGATGTCAAAATGCTTATGTATGTGAAATATGTCATCCAGGTAGTTCTTGGCCGGCCCTCTCGTATGCCTTGCCATGGGCCCCGCCATTATGGTTCGGCCAAGGCCCTCCAGCATGCTGTCCTGAGTCCCGGTATCGATCATTGGTATACGGTTGAATGTCATGCTGTCCATGATCAGGGATATTCCATAGGTTTTTTCCGCCCAGTTGTATATATCGATAAAGTGAATCATGGGCGGATTCCACAAAAGCGCACGATATCGCTCGTCCTTTATGGATGATACGCCCTCCTCGAGATTTTTCCTTCCCATTTCGGTAATGCGTTTATAAATCCGTGTGGATGCCGGGCTGCCCGGTGTTACATTAAAATTCCACATATGGCTGAGCCAAACCGGTTCACCGGCCAGGGGAGCCGGGCGGATACGAATCATATCCCATAGCTCCAGTTCGTACTCCAGCATTTTATTCCTCTCTTCACAAATCTCCCTCAGGCGCTCCCAGTCCATGCGGCCGGGCGTATGGGCCTCAAGCCAGTCGATCATCCGCCTCAATTCACCGGCAAAGTATTTCACTGCCCGGTCCGTGTCAAAGTTGTAGGGGATATCGAGCCTAAAAACCGGCAGCTTCAGCTTTTTTTCTATCAGCATGTAAGAGGACATGCCGCCATCGCAGGGAAGATTGGAGGTCACCACCGCCAGAGCCGGCGGCAAATGCCCTTTCAATGCCAATCCCATGGTGCTTTTCGGAAGGCTGCAGATATCCGGGGGTATGCCTTCGTTTTCAGAGGCATCGATGTAATTCTCCACGGAGTGGGGTTTGATCATCGGCATCAGTATACCCATCAGTTCCGTCATAAAAGGCGCAAGCCCCATGGCCCTCATGATTTCCGGCGGCACCATATCTTCGTGTATCACCAACCGGTTGCCACGGAAAAAAACATCTTCCATCATGCGTATGACACTGGATACGATATCCGACATGACAACGGCGGTGGCTTCCCGGTAGCGGCCGGTCCGTCCCCTGATAAACCGCCACATCAATGAGTTTACCTGGAGCAACACCAGTATCCATGGATACCGCCTGATGTCCCGGATGACATCAAAGGGACCATGCCTTACCACCAGAATGATTATTTTCATCCAGTTTACCAGGGAATACTTCCCGTAAACCGCCAGGTCTCCTATTAGTGAGGGTTTCATTTGTTCATTCTCTCCAGAAACGCCTGGATTCTGGTCCGAAGCTGCCCTTCCCCTGTTTGCCGGTAGTCCCTCTCAAGCCGCAATGCCGGCAGGCCCGCCTCCCGGAGTCCGTCCACCAGAAGACCGGTTTCAATTCCCCAAATGTCACAGAATTTAATATGTTCAACAATCACACCGTCCACGTCATATTCCCTCGCCGTATCGATGATAGATCCCAAACGGTCCTGGAAATCCTCCATCATTCTGGGGCACGATGTCTCGAGCAGTGTCTTTTGGGCTATTTCCGTCAGCGGGTCATTACTTTCATCCAGCATGACGAGACCCGGCAGCGATCCGGTGCAGAATCGGTCCGCGACGACGAGTCCGCCCGTGGATTCAATGGTATGGATGAAGTCGGTGTCATCAATATTGCCTCCCACCACCATCAGCCTTGCGCGAAAATCGGTTTGTTTTTTCCGCCGGGCCACTGAGTCCTTTATCTCTCGGAGCGCTTTCTCCATATCCCCTGCGGGAACGGTGAGGGATGCCATCATGATGCGCTGAAACTCGGTTCCGCTTATGGGCGGCTGCTTCTGTTTTCGAAGATCTGCAATCTCCTTAAGGCTGCGATGCAATCGGTTTTGATTGATAACCGCGGCGTTAAGGGCCTCCTCACCGGTATCAATACCGAAATGATCGGCAAGTTTTTCCAAAAGGATGTCCAGCTCCTTTATGTACCAGTCCAGCGCCGCACCCCCCTTCCTGTGGGGCGCGTCGATCATATGGCTGAAATCGGGTGAGATCAGGTAGTCAAGGTTGTCCAGAAGGCGCCGTATATGGTCGCAGCCCGCAGCAAACACCCATCCGCCCAAAAAGTCATAGCGATCATCCATGGCAAACTCCAGAAGGCTGCGGGAGTAGGAGCAGGTTACATTTGAAAGATAAATCTCGGCGATTTCAGTACCGGCCGCACCGGGCGCACGGACACGAACCGGGATAAGCCCGTCCAGGGAAAGCAGGGCACGGGGAACATAGCTGCATGTGTACCCGATGGGAACGTTCCCGTCGGCGACGGCCTGGTCAAGCCAAGTGTTCAGAGGTTCATCAATGATGTCTTGTAGTCGGGTCTGCCGGTCGTCAAACGTCATTGCCGTATTATCCAAAAAAGGGTGGTGTTGTTTTTCATTCTACATTGTTGCCAAAAAGCCTTTTCCCTGGAGTATAACCCCGGTTTCCATTGCTCTCAATTAGGCGTATTCCCTTGCAAAAAGAGCGGCACCTACGGCGCCGTTTATTTGCGGGTCAATACCGTCCAGGTGGTTTACCGGAAGATTCAGGCAGTCGGCCAATGCATCAAATACACCGGAATTTTTTGCGACACCGCCTGTCATGACGACATCCGTTTCAACCCCTATGCTTCTGGCCAATGATACCACCCGTCCGGCCATTGCGCGATGAAGTGCATTAATAATAGCGCTTACATCTTTACCTTCATTAATAAGGGATACCACTTCGGTTTCGGCAAAAATAACACACTGGTTGGAAATCGTTATCCTTTCTTTTGCCTGTTTTCCGATGTCCCCCATTTTTTCAAGATCCACTTCCATTGCTTCCGCCATCACTTCAAGAAATCGTCCTGTGCCTGACGCGCATTTGTCATTGTATATGTATCGAACGACCTTCCCTTTATCGTCCAGTTGTATGGCCTTCGCATCCTGGCCGCCGATATCAATCACCGTCCGGACGGCGGGCCGGTTCCACCAGGCACCTTTTGCATGACACGATATTTCCGACTCCACCCGCTGAACAAAGGAAACCTGATCTTTGCCATAGCCGGTTCCAACCGCGAACCGGATGTCCCCCCTTGACAGGCCTGCTTTCTTTAATGCCTTCTCCATGACATCCCCGGCTGATTCGGATGGTCTGGTTTTTGCCAACACCACCGCCTGAGAAATTATGTTTTCCTCTTCCATTATAACAGCCTTGGCCGTCAATGATCCGACATCACATCCTGCTACAATCATTGTTGTCCACCCTGTTCCGTTTTATGTTCCTCTGCAAAAAGTGCGGCGCCGATTGCCCCCGCCAACTGGGGATCGGCTTTTCTTGCAACCTTTATTTTTTGACCCAGTGTTTTCGAAAGTGTCGTTACGACGCCTTCGTTTTTGGCCACACCGCCGGTCATTGATATGTCTTTTTCCGCTTTTATGGTATTCGCAAGAATGGCAATGCGGTTCGCCATGGCCGTATTGATTCCCGCGCCGATATCTTCCAGGGCATATCCGGAATTCAGATATTTAATGACATCCGCCTGGGCCCACACGGTGCAGGTCGATGCCAGTATGACCGGTGTTTTTGCCTTTCTGGACATCCGGCCGAGATCTTCAATATTGATGCCGAGGACACGCGCCATAACCTCCAAAAATCGCCCGGTTCCCGATGCGCATTTGTCATTGGTAATAAACTTGATCACTTTTCCGGAAGCATCTATCTTCATGGCCTTGCAGTCCTGACCGCCGATGTCGATAATCGTCCGGACCGACGGCATCAGCCATTTTGCGCCTTTTCCGTGACAGGCAATTTCCGACACGGCCACATTCACAAACGGTATCTTTTCTCTTCCATACCCGGTTCCCACACAGCACGTGATCTGATCTTCCGATATTCCCGCCTGTTGAAGGGCGCCCTGCATTGCCTCCCGGGCGGACACCTCAGGCTTTACCCTTGATTTCGTAATATAGGAACCTATAATTCGTTTATTTTTCATCAACACGGCCTTGGACGTCAATGAGCCGACATCGCATCCTGCGGTGATCATTATAGCAACCCCCTTATCTTAAAAAATTCATCAAGACGCTCCCTGGTCGCCTCCCACGACTCTATCCGGTCATCAAACGCGTCTGAATACATGATATGAACCGGGTATCCATGCTTTTCTATTTCTTTTGCAAACGGCTTGACCATTCCCCATGTATTGCGGCATCCCGGAGTCCCGTTGTAAATGATGCAGTCCGCCTGAAAGACTTTGGCCATGACAAGGGATTCATCCAGCCACATATTGGGCTGGTCATACGGCCCCCTTATGGAGCGAACCATTGGAAGACGGGCGTTCATCTGGGCGATACTGTCTATCATCGTGTCAATATTGCTGGTGTCCACACTGTAGGTCGAGCCTTCCAGGTCTTCCGTATAGCAGACATTGTCCCTGAATCCCCTGGAAAGGATGGAGCCCATATGAGCTATGCCGTGATCATCAAGCCATTGCCAGAAATTCCAATTTAATGAGTAGTGATCGATATAACACAGGAAAAGACGGCGCTTCTCTTTTCCGGAACGCAGGCCCGAGCGGCCGGCGGACGCATTTTCCCCGGCCTTATCCACCATGCTTTTTAACAGCCGGGTATATTCCGGCATACCGGCAAATAAAAAACGACCGACATAGTTGAACAGGTTGTACATGGGAGGCAGGGGGTTGGGTATCAGCCGCTGCATATCTTCCAGGTCGGAAATAAGTTCATCCTGTTTGTCGACTTCATCGAGAACCTGCCTTAATCGGTCCAAATCCAGCTTTTTTCCGGATTGGTCTTCCATGAATCGGATCATCTCTTTGTAGTCGGCCAGGTGGTAGTTATCGGTCTTGTTGTCCCCGAGGGTTTGGGGATAATTCAATTGATAGAAAGGCTTGTCCAGAAATGCCGCTGCAAACGCAAACGCATTGGCATTGGTGTCACAAACACCCGGTGTGTCGCACAGCAGAAAATCGATCTCTTCACCAAGACCTGCCAAGTATGCACCGAGGGCTCCGCGCTGGGATGAACACGATGTCTCCGTAAAGCCCATCTCACAGGCATAGTCGAGATAATCAAAGGTTCCCCTTTTCCACATGAGTCCTCCCAGTGCCGTCAATGGCTCAAGGGTCACCGGCACCACGCCAAGGGCATAGCAAATGGCGGGCGAAAAACAAAACGTGGTGATGGCTATTTTTTTTCCTTTGGCATGGGCGGTATGCAAATTCTCAAAATACGTGTTGATCATTTTGAGAAAAAGTCTGCCCGGAAGCCCCTCCCGAAGAAGAGGATCCAGCACTCCCTTGAAATAAGGAACGTAGCGGTAAGCCAAATCCAGCTCCTTGAGAGACCCGTCTGCGATCCTTGATGCAGGATCAAGTATGCGCCACAACATCCAGTCATAGTTGTATTCTTTTATTTCCGGTCGCATGAATGTTATCCTCGGTTGTTTATGCTATTCTTTCCAGGAATGCGTCAACCCGCATTCTGACCCGTCCCTTTTCGACAAGCGGCCCGTATTCGCGCTCAAGTTTCAGGCATGGAATCCCGATGGCCTCAAGGTCCCGCTCGAACAGGCTGTTCTCCGAGCCATGGAGGTCGCAAAACCGGATGTTCTGCATGATCACACCTTCCACGCCCGCCTGCTCAATGGCCTCCTTTAGAATCGCCAGCCGGTCTTTATACTTCCCGTACATTCTCGGGCACGTGGATTCTCCCAGGTATCCTTCCGCCAGGGCCTTAACAGGGTCATCGGTCTCATCGATTTCGTTGCCTTCATATCGAACACCGAAGCAGAGATTCTCTGAAACAACAACGGCCTTGGTATCCTCCTCGATAAGCTGAATCAAATCAATGTCGTCGCTGATGCTGCCGATGGTCATGAGCCGCTTTTTTCCGTCGGCGACATTATTTTTCGATTGTGAAAGCCCTTCGAGCAGATCATTAAGATGCATGGTATACTCTTCACGGGGCATTACCGTGCCGGCAACCGCTGCCGCAAAGGCCTCGGTACCGGTGATGCCCACCTCCGGCCGGCATCTTATGTCTTCCAGCTGTTTGAGCAGACGACGGCCCTTGTTATACAGTTTAATGGAGTCAACCAGGTTGTCGCGGGTAATGGATACATTGAAATGATCGTCCACGGCGCGTA
>Ga0180436_10002311_pt1 | contig 18199 bp, 18 predicted proteins | sample SS_ome_2_FD_132434 | JGI IMG/M metagenome (GOLD analysis project Ga0180436, IMG submission 132434) | Hypersaline lake sediment archaeal communities from the Salton Sea, California, USA - SS_3_S_2 metaG | ecosystem: Environmental > Aquatic > Non-marine Saline and Alkaline > Hypersaline >...
AAACCTGAATCTCTCTTTCTGCATAACCATATTATATTATTATTCCCCCGAAATTGGTAGAATCCTCCCTTAAAATTGATAGATTCCCTCCTTAAAATTGATAGATTCCGCCCGGGGCAAAATGATTTGGCCCGGGGCAAATTCTATCAAAATAATAATTAAGCAGGTTTGTACCGAAGCTTCGAAAGGGCTTTAAACAAGCGTTTTAGGCTATTTTCTTAAATTAGGATGATTAAATCCGCCCGGGGCAAAATGATTTTGCCCGGGGCGGATTCTATCAAAATGTATAAAAAAACCCTCGGAAATCCGAGGGTTTTCATAAAAGGTCAATCAGTCGGTTACAACCGGGTAACCTTCTGCAATCCAACCAACTTTCATTCCGAAGTGGAGTGATACTGCATCATGACCAAGCATTCTGAGAACTGCTGTTGTCTGTCCTGCTGTCTGACCTGAGTAGCAAGCTATTATAAGTTTGCCGTCGGGCAGTTCGCCGAAGTTTTCCTGCATGTTTTCACCAAAGGGAATGTTTATAGCATTGACTATATGTCCTGCTGCAAAATCTTCAGTTCTTCTGATGTCTATTACTGTTGCTTCATCAGCTTCCACGGCCGCCTGGGTATCATCCCAACCGATCTTGAAGTTTGCATTGTCAAGTACAGCGTTGAAGTATGCTTCAACTTCGCTGAGAAGTACTTCATCAAAGTCTGCACCTGCATCTGCAAGTTCAGTCACTTCAGTTGTTACATATGCTTCATAACCATCAACAGTCATTGCGCCTTTGTTGAATCCTGATTTTACCGAAATTGCTTCGATATCAAGCATGTTCAGGAGTGCAACTGCCTGTCCTGCAGTCTGTCCTGAGTAGCAGTATACATAAACGGTTTCGTCCTTCGGAAGCATTGAAACTGCTTCTGCAAGGTCCGGACCCCATGCTGCAAGAGCCGCGCCCTTGATGTGGCCTTCGCTGTAAACATCTTCCTGCCTTATGCTGAGGATGAAAGGTTCTTCTCCTGCATCAATCTTAGCAAAGAGGTCTTCCCAGGTGATTATCCTTGAACCGGGATAGTCTGAGAAATAAGCATTCGCAGCTGCTGTCTTTACATATTCTGTCCATCCACCCATACCTGACTTAAGTGATACGGCATTGTATCCGAGCGATTTCATTACAGCTATAGTCTGACCTGCGGTCTGACCTGAGTAACATGTTACAACAATCTTTTTGTCCATCGGAAGATTTTCAAAGTTCGTGTGCATGCTTTCACCGAACGGGATGTTGACTGCTCCGTCAATATGAGCCTTGTTGTAATCATCAGCTTTTCTTATGTCAACCACTACTACATCACCTGCATCAATAAGAGGCATTGCAGCGTCGGAAGCAATGATATTATTGCCGTTGTCTGCTACTGTATTGAAGTATTCCTCTACATATTCAAGAACTTTCTTGTCGAATTTTGCTCCTGCATCGGGAAGTTCATTTGCTGATGTCTCAACATATGCTTCGTAGCCTTCCTGAGCCATTAATCCTTTGTTGTATCCGGATTTGACCGAAACAGCATCGATTCCCAGCATGTTCAAAAGTGCAACTGTCTGTCCCGCGGTCTGGCCGGTATAGCAGTATACATAAACCTTTTCATCTGTAGGAAGCATCGATACCTTGGAAGCAAGGTCTTCGCCCCACGCAGCAAGGTATGCACCTTTTACATGACCTTCACCATATACATCAGCCTGTCTGATACTTAGAATGAACGGGTCATCTCCTGCGTCGATCTTTGTCATAAGATCGGACCATTCGACTATCCTTGAACCAGGATACTCTGCAAAGTACTCGGTTGCGGCATCCTCGACAGCAGTTCCTGATGAACAACCGACGATAGTGAATACCAGTGCAACCACCATAAGTGTTACCATTAGTTTTTTCATTGTGTTCCCCTTCCTTTATGACGCATCCTGTGGTGACGGAGGCGTACTTTCAGACGGTGGCTCCGGATTTTCGACAGCTTCATATTCGAGCCATGCTCCGTCATAAATTCTTACATCCTGATATCCGGCATCCTTAAGTGCAGTGTATGTCTGTGCAGCCCTGACTGATGTCTTGCAGAAAAGTATGATCTTCATTTCAGGTTTGATGCCTTTGTCGATGTATGTTATCTGAATATCCCTGGCAGATTTGTATTCTCCGGTAGCATAATTGTTCCATACATATTCGATGTGAACGGAACCAGGAATTGTGCCTGCCATGTATTCCTCATAACTCCTTGTGTCAATTATTACAGTGTCTTCCTCCGGCATGTTTATCTGAGTCTTCAGATAGTCCAGGCTGACAATTAAGCTCTTCTGTGTGTCACCGGCATTATAGGTTGTTTCGGGAAGTTCCCTTGCAACCATGGTTGTCTCTGCTCCTTTTTCCTTAAGGGCTTCGAAACCGCCGCTTACAACATATACGTTGAAATTACCGTACATATTGAGTGTCCACTGAATCCTTGCAGCCTTCATGTTGGAGGTATTGTCATAAACCAGCAAAGTGTCCGTCTCACTGATGCCTGCAGCTCCCATGCATTGCTTTATCTGCGATGCAGGTGCCAGCATATTCTTGTAAGGTTCATTTACAACCAGTTCTGACATCGGAATGTTTACTGCCCCGTCTATATGGGCAAGTCCGTAGTCTTCAGGTGATTCAGCATCAACGAGAATAGCTCCCTCACCGACCATTTCCAATGCTTCTTTGGGAGTTACGATATATCCGCCGGTTTCTTCGAAGTCAAAACTTCCGCATCCGGTCGCTGCGACCGAAATAATGAGAACCAGGGCAATCAATAATACTGATTTTTTCACTTTCTCCCTTCCTTTCATCCTACAGTTCAGCCTCAATGTTTTTCTTAGTGAGGCTTTCCTCTGTTATCTGCTTAACGATATGACCGTTCTTGATGACTATTACCGAAGGACAATGTCCATGCTTGCAAAGTCTCTTGGCAAGGCCCTTTGACTTGTAGGTATCGACCTTGTGGCAGCAATAATCTTCATATTCCTTTTCAATTGCTTCCAGTTCCTCAAGAAATTCCCTGTGATCAGCATTGGATGCATCATAAATATATGCAATTCCGTTGCCTTTCATTATCATTTCTTCATAAATTTCGGATTCAGCAATGTATTTTTCTGCCATTACACCGGCAGTAGCAGCATCACCTACACATGTTGCAACCTGACGCAAGAATTTTTCCCTTACATCACCGGCTGCAAATACGCCGTGTACGCTTGTTTCCATATTCTCATTGGTCAGTACATATCCTTTTTCAGTCATATCTACAACACCTTTGTAGATCTTTGTGTTGGGTATGTAACCAATGAAGAGGAAACATGTGAAGCAATCTATGGGTATCAGTTCACCGGTCTTGAGGTTCTTGAGTACTACGGTAGTGAGTTCATCTTCGCCTTCGAACCTTTCAACTACTGTATTGTGGATGAATTCCATCTTCGGATTTGCGAGTGCAGCGGCTTTGGCTACTTCGTTGCAGTCCATGATGCCTTCATCATGAATGATGGAAACCTTGACCTTCTTGGCAAACCTGGTAAGGAACATTCCTTCTTCAATTGCTGCATCACCGGAACCTATTACGAGGACTTCTTCGTCGGTACAAGCTGCAGCATCACATGTTGCACAGAATGCAATACCCTTTCCGATATAGGCCTGTTCATTTTCAGCACCTGTAAGCCTGGGTTTACTTCCGTTTGCTATGATGACTGATTTCGCTTCATATCTGTTCCTGAATGTCTCTACTATCTTGACATCACCGGAAAAATCTACGGTCTTTACGTTTGTCAGTTTGAACTTAACACCAAATTTCTTGGCCTGCTGTTCAAATAACTTCATAAGATCCGTTCCTGATATTCCCTCGGGGAATCCGGGATAATTCTCTATTTCCCATGTGTTGGTGGCTATACCGCCTACAAGGGATTCCTCAATTACTATTGTCTTGAGTCTTGCCCTTCCGCAATATATACCGGCAGTGAGTCCTGATGCTCCTCCACCTATGATGACTACATCATATTGTTCAACTTTTTTTTCTCTTGGCATAACTTTACTTCCTTAATTACATAAAATACTTGACAAGCAGCTTGCTTCCGATGATAGCTCCCACGAACATGAATGCCGCAAAAACCCAACCGGAAAGAGACAGTGAAGCTATTCCACTGAACAGTGCTCCGATATTACATCCGAAGGCTATCCTTGCGCCGTAACCCATGAGCAATCCACCCAGGGCAGCCGCAACAACCTGCTTGTAAGATTTAATCTTCTTGATTTTAAAACCCGAGGCCATCATAGCTGCAAACAATGCACCTGCGATGATACCCAGATTTCTCCAGGTTCCGGGATGGTTCAGAAAACCTGCGTTCAGCGTCGCCTGTGCACCGGGTGAACTGAAGTAGAACCATTTGTCAACGGATCCGCCTACCAGCTCAAACAACCATGCTCCCCAGTTAGCAAACACGCCGGATACTCCCCATGGATTTCCTGTTGTTGCAAATGTCACAACCTGGAAAACCGACAGAAGAACTGCACCCGTTACGTACGGCAGGGCGTCTTTGAACCACATCTTATAAAAATCATTATTCTTTATCTTGTCGAAAAATGCCTTCAAGGCCTTTCACCTCCCTAATCGTTCCGGGATTTATTTCATTTTTTCAATAAAGCATTCCCATTCGCCGTCATCTACTTCTTCGAGTTCGACTTCATGGCCCTGCTTCCTGGCCCATTCAGGTACATTCTTCATAGCACAGCTATGGTCGATGAGTACGATAAGGGTATCGCCTACTTCGAGTTCTTCCAATGCTTTCTCTGTTTTAATCAAAGGTACAGGACAAGCTTCTCCCAAACAATCCAATTCAACTTCTTTAGCCATTTTAAAATCCTCCGTTTTAAATAATTTTTTTAGTGTGACAATTCGTCACTGTTCTTTTTCTCCCATTTATGGGCGATTACATAAAGTACTGCAATAATCAGCAGATTCGCTGCCAGACCTCCAAGCCATCCCAAATGATCGGGAAGGAAAACCTTAGGTGCCTTCAGCATGAAAGTCCTTTTCCACCATCCGAAATCATGCGCACCCCACAAGGAACCCACAATAAAGAAGAATAGCGAAATAACCTGCATCCAGAAACCTTCCCCTATTCTCATAAGGGTTCCTGATGCACATCCGCCTGCAATGACCATACCGATTCCGAACATACAGGCTCCTATTGCCGTTGCTATGCTTATGGGGACTACATAACCCTGTCCCGGTATAGCAAGACCGTTTATGAAATATCCATATTTGATTGCTGTAAAGGCAATACTGGTTATAGCAAAAGCTATCAGGACCGCCCTTGTAATCGAAGTGCTCTTGGTCAGATACGGATCTCTCATTGAAGCCGTGAAACAGAATCTTGATCTTTGCAGTGTAAAGCCGAACGCCAGTCCGATGAGCCAATACAACAGCAATGTGTCCTGCTTAAGTCCCAGCCATACGCCTATTCCGGCTATGACGAGGAAGATGACAATAGCTATGGGTATCTGGTTCTTTTTCTTGCGTCTGCTTCTGCCGCTTCGTGATGAAGCCCTTGAAGATGCTCTTACTGTTCCTTCAGTCACTACTTCACATCCTTTCAAAACTTTGTTAATAAATTAACATTCCTTGTGAATTATATCACAATCTTTCCGTTTGTCTATATTGGCTTTACTTATACTGCATTAGTTTTTTTAATAGTGGAGTTATGATATAATCTGTTTTGGCAGATTTTTTATGCCTGGAGTTACTTATGAACCTGGAATCCCTTAAATATTTTTATGAAGTTGCAAAGGCCGGCAGTATAAGCAATGTCGCTAAAAATGCTCATATTTCCCAATCCGCGCTTAGTCAGCAAATCAACCGTCTTGAAAACGAATTAACAGAAAAACTTCTAATTAGAAGCAATAAAGGTGTTACCCTCACAAGTACCGGGGAAATAGTTTATAAATTCGCTGAAAATATACTTCGCACTTATGATGAGATGCTCTATGAAATTGATGTTCATAAGAATGCAGAAGCTCATATCAAGGTTGTTGGTTGTAGTTCAATAGCGGACTATGCACTCCCCTGCACCCTTGTTTTGGCAAACAAGGAATACCCCAACCATAAATACGAACTTTTTTCCAGGAACTCAGCTGACATAGCATCAGATGTAGCAAACAATATATATGATATCGGCTTTACTTATATAACCGAAACACCCAAAGCAAAGTCAGATATAGTTTCAATCAAGACAGGTGCAAACAATATTATTCTGGTAGGTAAAAATATCCCGAGCAATCCTGATACCATGAGTGTGGAACAGCTGCTGGATGCATGCATAATAACCTTTACCGGCAAGAATGAAATAGATGAGGTCCTTAAGAAGAACCTCAGGAAGCTGGGATACGGGAATTCCCGGATGAACTGCCATATGGAAGTCGAGGGTATCACCGGTGCTAAAATGATGATTGCGCGGGACTATGGGATAGCTTTTCTTCCATATATAGCTGTTAAGGAAGAACTATATAAAAAGGAATTCAAGGAAATTACAATTCCCGGCTTTGACCTGAATCTCGAAATGCTGCTCATGTTCAAGAAAGATCATTCAAAACATGTTGAGGAATTCATCTCATGGTTCCTAAAGAATGGATCACGTTCCTTTTGTTGAAAAAATAAAAATATTCGAGGATATAATGAAGCATCGCGAAAGATGGAACAGAATATTCAATTTTGAAGAACCAGACAGGATTCCGGTTTATTTTTTCGGCACATGGCCGGAAACAAAAGTGCGTTGGGCTAATGAGGGTCATGAGCTGAATTGTTCACTTCGTTCCCATTCAGGTCCTCAGATTGATGGGATGGATCCCGATTGGGAGGCTTCAACCTGGTCAAACCAGGGGCTGTTCAGGAATTATGCCGTCAGCGACCTATATAAGGTAATGGATGAAACAGATGACTATAGAATAATAAGGCAATCGGATGGCTCAATTGAAAAGGAACTGAAAAAGTCCACATCAATAAACCATACCATCAAATATGCTATGGGACCTACAAGGGAATCATGGGAGGCCTTGAAATTGCTTTTTAATCCCAATGACAAGCGAAGGTATCCTGATGATTTTGAAAAGAGGGTAAGTGAGCTTTCCGGTAAGGATGTAGTCAGGATGTTCCATGGCGGAAGCCTGTACGGTTGGATCAGGAACTGGATGGGTGTCGAGAATATTTCCTATTTCATGTTTGATGAACCTGAATTGATGGACGAAATACTTGGCTACATAGTTGATTTTCTGATAAAGGTTTCAGGTAATGCATTGTCACATGTTGAAATGGATGCTGCATATATCTGGGAAGACTGCTGCGGTTCAACCGGGCCTTTGTTTTCTCCTTCCATGTACAGGGAACTCTTTGACAAGCATTATAAGAAGCTGATTGGTTTTTATAAATCGATGGGTGTAAAGAACGTCCTTTTGGACAGCGACGGATATTGCGACCCCCTTATTCCCTGCTGGCTCGAATCAGGTGTTGACATCATTTTTCCCCTCGAGGTAGGAACCTGGCAGAACTCTCCTGATAAAGTCAGGAACAAGTTTGGTAGGAATCTGAAAATATTCGGTGGTGTCAACAAACACATCATTCCCCTGGGGAAAGATAAGATCCGGGAGCATCTGCTTACACTGAAACCCTGTGTTGACGAAGGCGGCTACATTCCCATACCCGACCACAGGATACCTCCTGACTGTTCACTAGAGGATGTTCATGATTATTTGGATGTCTTCAATGACATCTTCAACAAAGCCTAATTCTTTGTTACGGTTATCTCCCATACACCGTTCATGACCTCATCGATTTTTACAGAGACATTTCTTTTCTTGTATTTGTCTCTGATGGACTCAACTACGCAGCTGTGATCCACCACTATCATGAAGCTTTCTCCATTATTAAGAAGTTTGATTTCTTCTTCTATCCTAAGGACAGGTATGGGGCACATTTCTCCGAAACTATCAATAATCTTCATACTATCACCTAAACAAAAACTACATATGCAATATACCCTGATATAACCAGGGTTACATAGGCAAGTAAGTTTGCAGCCAGACCTTTCCTGAACATATATGATATATCAAGCCCGTATCCAACGGGTACTGCCCTGATTGATGTGGGAAGAGTATACGCACTGTTGCATGCAGCTGCAGTTATAAATACCGGAAGTATCGGATCTATTGCAAGACCAGTACATATAGTTACAACAAGCGGTATGGTTATTGCACATGCTGCTGTATTGCTGGAAGTGTTTGCAAGGAACATTCCCAAGGCAACTGTCATTGCAATCAGGGGAAGAAGTGCTGCATTGCCCGAACCAGCTACCAAATCGGCCATTACACCTGCTGCACCTGTATCAACAATAAGCCCGCCAAGAGCTATACCACCTGCAAACAATATAATCAGCCCCCAATTAACCATTTGGGATGCCTGCTTCCAGCCTATCAGTGCTTTTCCCTTTCCACTTCTTAAAAAGAATGCAAACAATCCGATTATAAGAAAAATATAAGGTGGGGTAAGCCCCGGTAAAATTGCTGAATACAATGGTCTTGCAAAAGCCAGTACTACAGCCAAAATGAACAGAACAAGAGCGTAAATCTCTCCTCTTTTAGTTTTACCAAGGGATACCAATTGTTCCCGGTAAAACTGCCTGCTTCCCGGAATCACTTTGCTGTCCTTTTTGACAAGAACCATGAAAATCAACGTTACCGCAGCAAGTATCAGAATATATGGAACTGCATTTGTCACCCATCTCCAATAGAGGAATTCAGATCCTGAATACTCTTCTAGCGCTGATATGGCAACCAGGTTCATGGCACCGCCCATAGGCGTGGCAAATCCACCCAAACCGGCTCCCCAGGCTATGGAAAGCAGCAGAGAGAATGAAGTCTTTGAATCTGTACCTGCCCCTGAATATTCCACCATTGAATATGCTATGGGACAAAGGGCAGTGACAACTACCATGTTGGGCATAAAAGCGCTCATCACCAGAGATATCAGAAAGAATAAAATAATCTGTATATTTACATTCATGCCCAAACCTGAAAGCGACTTCAGGGCAATCCTTTTATCAAGACCTTGTATGGTCCAGGCAGCAGTAAGTACACTTGCACCGAATATAAGTAAAACTATTGGATTGAAGTAGTCACCAAGCATATTGTTCATGGGAATCATTTCAAAAACAGAATTAACCGCTAGCGGCAGAAGAGCTGTTACTGCAATATGCACAGGCCTTGTAACCCACCAGAAAAGCATCAGGATAATAACTCCCAATGCGACTTTTGCCTGAATACTGAATATATCCGGAAGAAGAACAACAATTAAAATTGCTGCAGCAATCCCTGAAACAATATATATGAGCTTAGAAATGCCATGTTTTTTCATCCCCCACATTATAGCATGTTATAATATATTAAGCAGAAAACACGGAGACTAATATGATTCACAAAACCACAGTTGCAGATCTTCATATTCACTCAACAGCATCTGATGGAACCATGACCCCGGCAGAAATTATTGATGAACTTATTACAAAGGGCATCGGGCTTTGTTCCCTTACTGACCACAACAGCATTGATAATCAGAATGAGTTCATTTCCCATGCTTCCGAAAACGGGATTATTTGTATCCCGGGTGTTGAACTTAATGCTTCTATAGGCAACCAGGACTATCATGTACTCGCATATGGATTTGACCCATCGGACATACACGTAGAAGAATACGCAGCTTATATCCTGTCAAAAATGAAGGAATACAACAGGAAACTCATCAGCCTTATGTCAGACGATTTTGACAACATCAACTTGAGCGAATATGATAAATACTCATATGATAGAAAAAAAGGCGGATGGGAAACAATTCAGTTTCTATATGAAAAAGGAATGTCAGATTCCCTTCTCGGAGCGATGCAGTGGTATCGAAGATATGCAGCCAGCCTACCGGATATTGACTATCCTCATCCCAGTGAAGTATGCAGGGAAATTCATTCGTGGAAGGCAATGGCAGTTCTGGCCCATCCCAACTACTATTTCAAGGAAGAACCCGATGTAATTGAGTTAAATAGAAAACTGGATGAGTTCCGGGAGTATGGAATAGATGGAGTCGAGTGCTATTACCCTTCCCATTCCATGTCCACGACAGAAACTTCACTCTTGTGGTGCCGTAATAACAATATGCTCATTACAGCAGGCTGCGATTGTCATGGTGGCTTTGTACCGGGAAGGGAAATTGGGAAAATCAGAGTAACTTTGGAACAACTCAACCTGGGTCAACTTATATAAAATCAGAAAGAGAGATTCAACATGAATACACCAATTGAAACGGTATTTTCCAGAGCAAATGATATTACACCACTCAATGAATATCCCCGTCCCCAGCTTAAACGCAGCAACTGGACCAATCTTAACGGAATGTGGGAATATGCCGTAACAGTATCAGATGAAAACCCTCCTTTGGAATACACCGGAAAAATAACTGTTCCATTTGCCATAGAAACATCAGCATCCGGTGTAATGAAAAATTTCAATCCCGGGGACTGTCTTCACTACAGACGCTTCTTTGAAATATCTAAAAATGATAACAAAAGAGTAATACTTCATTTCGAGGCCGTGGACTGGAAGTGTGATGTTTATCTAAACGGTATCAAGATAGGTTCACATACGGGAGGATACATCCCATTTTCATTTGATATAACTGATTTTAGTGTAAACGGCGAAAATGAACTGAAGGTGTCGGTTACTGACCCCACTGACACCCATTGGCAGCAGAGGGGTAAACAAAAACTCAATCCTTCCGGAATATGGTATACACCAACCAGTGGAATCTGGCAGACAGTCTGGTTGGAGGAAGTTCCGGAAGAATACATAGATTCATTGACAGTAACTCCTTCAAAGGAACTGGATTCCGTGGAAATAACAGTAAATTCTGCTTCATCGGCGGACTGTAGTATCAGGATACTTCAAAATAAGGAAACAATAATGGAAAGATCAATTCCTTCCAACAGCCCTTTTGTTATCCCGGTAGAAAACCCGCAGCTCTGGACTCCGGAATCTCCATTTCTTTATGATATGGAAATCACCCTTGGCGAAGATTCAGTAAAGTCATATTTTGGCATGAGGACCATATCTCTTTCAAAAGGTCCGGACGACAGGGATATATTCATGCTCAACAACACACCTGTTTTCATGAATGGTCCCTTGGATCAGGGATATTGGCCTGAGAGCGGCATGACCCAACCCTCGGACGAAGCAATCATTTTCGACCTTCAGGCCATGAAGGATTTGGGTATGAATACCATAAGAAAACATATCAAGATTGAATCCAGGAGATGGTATTATCATGCGGATAGGCTGGGACTTATGGTTATACAGGATATGCCCAACGGAGGACGTGAATTTGCGAATTACCTCCGAACCGTTCTGGCAATTGCATTTGATATGACTAGAAGCGATAGTGACAAGACCGCATATAAAGCTTCCATGAGAGACAACAAAGAATCTACAAAACTCTTCGAAAATGAACTTGAGGAAATGCTTGTTCACCTTCACAACCATCCTTCAATTGTAATATGGTGCCCATTCAATGAATCCTGGGGCCAATATGATGCCGAACGGATATACAAGAAAGTAAAATCCATGGATCCCTCAAGACTTGTAGACCATGCCTCCGGCTGGTTTGACCAGGGATGCGGCGATTTCAAAAGCGTCCACACCTATAAAATAAAGCTAAAAGATCCTTCAAAGAATGACAAACGAGCATATCTTATAAGTGAATACGGCGGATATAATCTTATTGACCGGGACCATCTGTGGCGTTCCGATGATACCAGCGGATACAAATATTTCAAATCGCAGGATGAACTTACCGAAGCATACTGCAGCCTTATCGAAACACAGGTAATTCCCTTGGTTGAAAAAGGTTTGTGCGGTGTAATCTACACCCAGCTGTCCGATGTGGAAATAGAAACCAATGGCTTTTATACCTATGATCGGAAAGTTCTGAAAATGAATGCCGATAAAGTAAGTTTGTCCCATGAAAAACTCATGAAGACTTTTGCAGACACATACGGTAAATGACTACTTATCAATAACAGTTCCAAGACGCAGTTTCACTGCGGTCCCTTTGCCGGGACTGCTTTTTACAGTTATCCCATAGTTTTCACCGTAATACAGTTTAATGCGTTTATCTACATTGGATTGTCCCACACCGCTTCCCTTTGACTTTTCTTCAGAAGGTTTTTCGGTATCGTAACCACTTCCGTTGTCATTAACCGTAAAGACAATATCCTCATCATCCCTGAAAGCCTTTACATCAATCCTGCCTCCGGATTCCAAATGCCTTATTCCATGATAAAGTGAATTTTCTGCAATGGGCTGCAGTATGAGCTTAGGTATACTTATGTCACCGATACCTTCCTCTGATTCAATGCTGTATTCAAGCTTGTCTTCATATCTCTGTTTCTGTATGAAAAGATACTGTCTGACGTGCTCAAGTTCATCCTCCACTGTAGTAAGTTCACTGCCTCCTCTAAGGGACAGTCTGAAGAACTTGGCCAGGGCTTTGGTGGTTGATATAACCTTTTTGCTGTCCTGGAACTCTGCAGACCAGATAATGGTATCAAGGGTATTGTATAGGAAGTGGGGGTTGATCTGGTTTTGAAGAACTCTTAGTTCGCTTGTCCGCAGATATTTTTCCTTTTGCTTTATCTCATCAAGCAGTTCCCTTATTCTCTTGATCATGCTGACATAATGGCCGGCAATCGATTCAGTTTCCTGACTTCCCTTAATGTCTATCTCCCTGTCCAGTTTTCCTGATTCCACTTCACTCATGGCCTCTTCAAGCTCCGCAAGAGGTGATGCAACCTTCCTTGAGAATATGACACCGCTTCCCAATGCAATCAACAGCAAAGCCGAACCCAGGATCCATAATAGAACAACCATGTCCTGCCTGATCATCTTGATTCCGTCAAGACTAGCCACACCCACAAGAATCCAGTCGGTACCCTCAATGCTGTATTTATGTACAAGTCTGTCACCATCCACGGTATTTCCTGAAAGTTCACAAAGCTCAATCAGGGACTGACGTCTCTCATTATCCTCAAAGTATCTCTGGTCCGGATGGTAAACAACTTCACCGTTTCCGTTCAGAATATATGAGTATCCTCTTGAACCAAGGTTCAGGTTATTCAGAATAGTCTCTATCTGTGTGTAATTGAAATCTATAAGCAGAACACCTATGTTGTCACCGCAGTCACTCAATATTTCCCTGCTGAGGGAAAGAACCCACTCATCCTTGTCCATGGTAAACTCCTGCATCCTTGCAGAAGTCAGAACAGGCATATTATTGTCTATTGCATCCATATACCACTGGGTTTGCATCATATCATCTGAAAGTTCCATATCAATGTCGGCATCGCTTGATATTACGTTCCCGTCATATCCTACCATTATTATTGTCTCGATACCCGAATTGCCTGTTATAACCGTATTTATCATGCCCTCTATATCAGCCTTATCAATTTCACCGGTTTCAAAATATGTGCATGTATCCGTATTGCTGACCATGATATCAGATATATCCTTGACCCTTTGGATATACTGTTCAATCTGGCCTCCCGCCATGTCTATGCCGGTTCTGGTTGAATTTAGTACTTCCCTCTCCAGTATATTGGAAAAGTTGGCATACATCAGACCACCTGCTGCAATAAGAATCAGGCCTGTGGCAATAAGGAAATATACTATAATCTGGGTCTTTATGCTCAGAGAACGCTTTTTCATCAGCCGCCCCCTGCAGATGCTCTGTACTTACTCGGTGACATGCCGAATCTCTTCTTGAAAGCAGTGCTGAAATAATTCGGATCCTCGAATCCCACCTGCTCTGCGACCTCATAGTTCTTGAGTCCTGTTGAAAGGAGAAGAATCTTGGCCCTTTCCAGCCTTTCGGATATCAGATACTCATGAAAAGTGATTCCGAAGATTTCCTTGAATAGTGAACTGAGATATCCCGGGCTAAGGGCAACACTCCTTGCAAGCTCTTTCAAAGAAAAATCAGGTTCACTGAATCTTTTGTCCATGACGGCTTTTATCCCGCTTCTATAATCTGTGCCGGTATCTTCCCCGGATTTTATATCAGCAAGCTTTTCAACTGTTTTCCTTACTTCATCCTCCGCCCGTTCCTTTTTGATTTTCTCAATCAGTTTTCTGAGAATGTTTTTTATATCTTCCTTTGAAACAGGTTTCAGCACATAGTCGTCCACACCTGTTTTCAATGCCGTGACTGCATAATCGAAGTAATCATAGCCGGTTATTACTGCAATTTTTATATCCGGATTCAGTTCACGAGCCTTTTTGGCAAATTCAAGCCCGTCCATTGAAGGCATATTGATATCAGTCAGGACGATGTCAGGTTTATCCTTTTCTACAATCTTGAGCGCAGAAACGCCGTCAGCTGCTTCAAATATGCTGCCGACGGCAAGTTCCTCATGATCAATCAACTTTGATATCCCTTTTCGTATAAGGGGTTCGTCATCTACGATCAATAAACTGTACATAATCAACCTTTCTGCTGCTTATGTATTAATTCTACCCTTTTTTATCAATCAAGTACAACCGGAAGGAAAAATCCGTATCCTTCCTCTACCATATCGTCCAGATGGATGAACCTGAGAGAGGCACTGTTGATACAGTATCTGAGCCCTCCCCTGTCCTTGGGACCGTCCGTAAATACATGACCCAGATGTGAGTCACCTACCCTGCTGCGTACTTCTGTCCTTATCATCCCGAAACTTTCATCCTGCAGGAATATGATGGTTTCAATATCTATGGGTTTTACGAAACTGGGCCATCCGCATCCTGAATCGTACTTGTCCTTCGAACTGAAAAGGGGTTCTCCTGTAACTACGTCTACATACAGGCCCGGTTCCTTGTTGTCAAAATACTCATTGTCAAATGCAAATTCGGTTCCGTCCATTTGCGTAACCCTGTACTGCTCCTCTGTAAGCATTGCATTTCTCTCTATGTCACTGGGTCTTGTGTACTTATCTGGATCCACTGTGACAAACTCTTCGGAATAAAGTAGATTGAGGTTTATGTGACAGTATCCGTTCGGAGTCTTCTCCAGGTAATCCTGATGGTATTCCTCCGCTTTGTAGAAGTGTTCAAGAGGAAGTACCTCAGTCCTTATTTCATCAAAGTGGTTTTCCTGTTCCAGCTCAACAGCCTTTTCAATTACTTCGAGTTCTGCTTCATCCGTATAATATATGCCTGTCCTGTACTGGCTGCCAATATCCGGACCCTGCTGATTGTAGCTGGTGGGATCTATTACCCTGAAGAAATAATTAAGTATTTCATCAAGACTTATCAAATCAGGGTCATATTTCACCTCAACTGTTTCTGCATGACCGGTTCCCTTATATACAACATCCTCATAACTCGGGTTTTCCGTGGTTCCGTTTGCATATCCGGATACGGAATCAGCTACTCCGGGAACCCTTGCCATATATGCTTCCAAACCCCAGAAACAACCGCCTGCCAGATATATCGTCCTAAGTTTTGATTCATCGAATTCAATTTCCAGATTCGGATTGTAAGGCAGGTCTGAAGCAGGGTCGAATACATTCAGCACGTTGCTTTTCTTAGTTTCCTCAGGTTCACTCACATTGCTTCCAGGTGTATTGTTCACAACTGCATTTCCGCATGCTGAGAGAATCAATACCATGGACAGCAGAAGAGCTGATCCTGTAATATATTTCCTTTTCCTGTTCATTTTGTACCTCCTTCGCCTCCGGGTACTACATTATTCCGTCAAATATCCGGAGAATTTCTTCGTTTCCGACATGACCCAATCTTGTCTCTACAAGGTTTCCCTTAGTATCAATGAAGAACGAGCTGGGGACTGCACGTATTCCGTACTCGAAGAATGTGTTTCCGCCTTCATCAAGCAATGTGGTGAATTCAAGTTGCTGCCCTTCATACCATTCTATGAATTTGGCAGATGATTTCTCTCCGCTGTAACCGGGTGCAACAACTGAAAGAACAACTATGTCTTCTCCTGCAGCTTCAGGAAGTTCACCTAATTCCTCAAGACCTTCAAGGCACGACGGACACCATGTAGCCCAGAATTTCAAGTATACTTTCTTTCCCTGTAAATCTTCCAACGAATATGTAACTCCATTCGTATCTACCAATGAAAAGTTAAATGCGTTTCCCTGGAATGTGGACTCCTCTGAAACCTCTTCGTTGGTGCCGGTATTATTATTTGTCACATTGCCTACGGTACATGCACTGAATACAAATACAGTTGCCAATGCCAAAGCCATCAAACCAATTATCTTTTTCTTTTTCATTTTACTCACTCCATTTCAGTCACTTATTTAAAACTTACTTGTTGTCTATATCTTTATTATGCCCTTCAGGCTTGTTTTTTTAATTTGATGCCATCACCAAAATCTTTGATTTAAGCACATATCATTCAATATATCCGGAGCCGACCAAAGCCGGCTCCGGTAAAGGAGAATAAGATTTTGCAGGAAAACCCTATTGTTTCCGATTCAAGTGATAATATTTATTCCGGGACAATTGATATTATGCGTATATCAACAGTCTCACTTTCATTTTCAAGTTTGTTGGCTGCAATAAGATCCAACTCCATTTCAAGCTTCCTGACCATATCAAGGTCTATGTCAAACCTTACGAAGTTCTCATCCTCAAGCATTTCCTCAACTCCGAAATCTTTCTTGAGTCTCTCTACTACTTCCTGAACCGTAAGTGTGCGTGATGCATAGAATATGTCCTGACAGTCTTCACATCCTATATTGAGAAGCATACCTGTCGGATTTATTGTTTCACCGCCTTCGCCGTAGAGTGCTGTTGTTTCAAACCTGAAAATTTCCTCAGGATTCCTGGTCTTGCCTGCCAGCGGAGTAGGATTATCCGGATCCTCTACGACTTCATCCTCTGTTTTTTCCATTGACTCCGTTTCCTCTGAAAGGGGTTCCTCGGTTTGTTCCGATGTACTGCAACCTGCAATAACCAGACCAAGTGCCATCACCAGTGCCGTCAATACCAAAATCTCTCTTCTTTTCATATCAATATCCTCCGATTTTCCAGTTACCTTTTTATACGAACCAACCGCTTATTGCGTTCAGGCTGTCTGTCATCAAAAGTATTCCCATAATAATTATCAGTATTCCACCTGCAATCCTAATTTTATCCATATGCTTATTCAGTTTCCTGAACTTGGCAAGGAAGAATCCCGCAAACAGTGAGATTAAAATAAAGGGTAGTGCAAGCCCTGCGGAGTAAAGCATCATCAGGAAACCACCATATAGAGGACTTCCGTTCCCTGAAGCCAACCCAAGGACAGTTGCAAGAACTGGTCCTACACACGGTGTCCATCCCAGGCTGAATGTCAACCCAAGCAGATAAGCTCCGACTACTCCTCCCTTGCTGCTTTTTTCAACCTCAACTTTTTTTGTTCTTTCAAGAAAGCCCAGTCTGAAAAGTCCGATCTGATGAAGCCCGAGTATTATTACTATTGCCCCGCTTACATAAAGGACTATCCTGTTATTAAGTAGCCTACCAAGCGCTCCTGCTCCAAAACCAAGCAGTACAAATGCAGTTGAAAGACCAACTACAAAAACCAGGGTCTGCAATATAAGCCTTTTGTTTATTGCTGCAAATCCCTTTTTAACTTCTTCTGTTTTTTGACTGTCTTCACCTGCTCCTTTTGAAAGGTACCCTATATATACGGGCAACAGCGGTACTATGCATGGTGCAAAGAAGGACAATAGTCCTGCTACAAATACTGTTATGGGTAAAAATACTCCTGCTTCCATTTCTATTTATCCTCCGATTTAATTACTTATGAAATATATTTTCCCAAAACTGCGAATTTTTATAATCAAAAAAACACGGCTAAATCTTTGATTTGATAAGATTAGCCGTAATCTGTCATTGAATTTGTTCAGATTCGTTTTATTTTGACAACCAGATCATGTTTGAACTGAGGAACCTCAAGCTTTACGGTTCCTCCGGAGATTTCCTCCTTTGAAAGGAACTGACCATACTCCGGTGAATAATAAGCAACCTCAAACCGGCCTTTTGATATAACAAGTCTTATATTACCAGTTATTGGTT
>Ga0180436_10002315_pt1 | contig 18175 bp, 12 predicted proteins | sample SS_ome_2_FD_132434 | JGI IMG/M metagenome (GOLD analysis project Ga0180436, IMG submission 132434) | Hypersaline lake sediment archaeal communities from the Salton Sea, California, USA - SS_3_S_2 metaG | ecosystem: Environmental > Aquatic > Non-marine Saline and Alkaline > Hypersaline >...
CTATTTCAGCCCACGCAGTCTTCAGGAAGAATCTGAACCCTACAATGAAAGTGATTGATGACAAAGGAAATACATTCGAGTACTCCATTGATACCTTTGTTGAAGAAGCTTCGGCGGGAGGCACCTCACCTGACCGTATAAGAAAACAGCTGCTTAAATCCGGGTCAACTGATTTTGAAATATCCAGGCTTGACCTTGATTGCGATGAAGGGATCTATATACGGATTTCCGATGTAAATGAACTTAGGAGAAAGGCCCTCGAAGGTCTATATGAAAAAAGAGCAGCTATTCCAACACCGGTAAAATGCAAAATGCCTGTTACATCAAGCGGAAAACATCACGTATCAGAACCTGAACTGACCCTTCTGATGTATTCCGTACCCGCTGATTTTGATCCATCGGGAACTGCATTGAAAAGAATTTATGCCGACAGTGAAAGCTGCCGTGAAGATTTGGAGATCATCAGGAATATTTGCATTGAGAACCACATCGGATTTTTCATACACATTCCGTATTCATCTGAGAACATCCCGGATATGGGATGTGACGGGTACCTCATTGAGAATCCGGGTTTGCTTGAAAAGTTACCCATTGAAAAAACTGTTCTTGGCAGTGGTTTCAATATAACAAATTCATATGCTTTGGATTTCCATGCCGGAGTAATGGGTGCAACCCTTTCAAATGAGATGAGTATGGACCGGATAACTGCCCTGGACAATTTGGCAGATATTCCGCTGGAGACTACCGTTTACGGAAACATACGGGTAATGGAATCACCTTATTGCCCTGCCAGGGACATATGCAAAGGTTCACTTTGCTCAGATAAGCATCTGGTACTGAAGGATAGGAAGGATGAAACCTGGCCCGTTGTTTACAACAAGCACAAACACTCCGTAAGAATCTTCAATCCCCATAAATTGATGGTTTTTGACAGGAAAAATGATTTCATCAACGCAGGAATAAAATTCCTGAGACTGATTGTTACGGATGAATCAAATGATGAGATAATCAGGTTGCTGAGATATGCATCAGAGGGCCGTGTCCCTCATATGAGAAAAGATGTCAGATATACAAAAGGTTTCTATTGATTTCAGAAAACCTGGTCTATGTTCATAGTTCAATATCCCCTGCCGGATACTTGATTGCGTTTTTCTTCATCTTTGCCCTTATGATTGATTCCATATCCACACCTACCGCATCTGCAGCAAGAATGGAATAAATCATTATATCCGCAATTTCATCACAGACGTTTTCATGATCATATGCTTCATCCCACTGGAAGTTTTCCAAAAGCTCAGCTGCTTCTATTGATATGGATTTTGCAAGATTCGCAGGAGTGTGATACTTTCTCCAGTTCCTCTCGTCCCTGAAACTAATTATTTCTTCAACCAGCTGTTTCATCAATACTATCTCCTGCATGTTTTATTTCAAATTTCTTAATTGAGAAATCCGTCAGTTTCCAGGCAACCGCAGCTCCCATACCCAGTGAAATTGCCAAGGCAATGAAAATTCCCGGAAGACCCATCAGCCTGTTTCCCAAATACGCCAGGGGTATGAAGAAAACAAACATCTGGCTTAGGTTGGCAAAAGCTGAAAACAAGGGTTTCCTCAGAACATTGAGCATGGAGGCACCCAGCATCAGCATTCCCTTAAGACCATATGCTGCTGCAACAATTCTCAGATACAGTGCAGAAACCCTTATAACCTCTGCATCCTTCGAGAATATCCTTGAAATAACGGGAGCCAGGAACATAACGAGAACAAAAAGTACACCCTGTACGATTATTGTCGTAAGATTCGATTTCCTGTAAATCTCCCTTACCCTGCCGAAATAACGCGCTCCGATGTTTTGTCCTGCAAGTGGAACGATTATGGCAGCCAGGGCGTTTGTAATGAGAAGTATGAAATTTTCCAGTTTTGCAGCCACACCGAATCCTGCTACTGCGCTGACCCCGTATGCCGCTACCATTCCGGTTATGATTCCTGTTCCCAAGGGCAGGATGATTCGGGAAAGCGCAGCAGGAACTCCCACAATGAATATTTCCTTCCAGTTGGCTGCCATGTCCCTTATTTTCCTTTTATGGAAGCGAAGTACTTTTTCCCTTTTTACCAAAACATATAAAGCGACTGTAAATGTTACGAATCTTCCAATGACCGTCGCGATGGCAGCACCTGCAACACCCAGTTCAGGGAAAGGTCCTATTCCGAATATGAACATGGGGTCCAGAACAGCATTTACAGTGGCTGCAATTATCATGACCAGACCGGGCGTTCTGGAATCACCGAGAGCTCTTATTATTCCGTTTCCTACCATCGGAAAAACAACGAAAATCAATCCGGGAAGCCATATATAAAGATATGTAAGTATTATGGGCATGAGGTTTTCCTCAGCCTTCATAAGCACAAGAGCAGGTTTCATTACCAAAAAACCAATCAGGATGAATATAGTCACCATGATGAACGCAATGACCATACTGTCGAATACCAGGGCCTTCAGTTTTTCAGGTTGCTTGCTTCCGGCAACTTTTGAGACCACTGCGGTCACACCTGTTGAAACACCGAGTGTAAGGCTGTGGAATGTGAGTACTATGGGAAACGTAAATGACAGGGCCGCCAGTTCATCGGTTCCAAGCCTTCCCACAAAAAATGTATCGACAAGGTTGAAAATAGTCAGACCAAGTATTCCAAGTATCATAGGAAGAGTCAGCCTGATCAGATGCCCTTTGATGTCACCCTGGGTGAGGTCTCTGTTTTTCCTGGATAGATCCTTATTCATTGTTTGTCCTTAATGCACTTTTGTCAGTTCGGAAACCTTGAAAAGCTGATGCCACCTTCATTTTAGTCTCTTCATCATATATCGAAACATCATCTGAAAAGAAAACCAAACTTGAATTATTCATGTTTGTTTCAAAAAGGATTCGCTTTTCTTCCCGTGACAATTTAATTTCCTTTGTATCTCTAAGTATGAATACATCGGGGTCATTCCCGAAGGCCCGGCCGTCCAGGAAAGCTCTGGATCCAATGTTTCCGAGGGCTGAGAATGTAGACACCCTCTCCCTGTATCCTATTGATTTAAGAAAACCATCCTCCATGCCGTGGCTGATATCAGCTCCTATGCGACAGTAGTCGCATTTGCTCATTGCGGGTCCTATCGGAACTCCGCATGAGAGAAAAAGAGCGCCATCAGTTAAGTCCCGAAGCAGGTCCATTGCATCTGTCATTATCATTGCCCGGGTTTTGTTATTTTGGGGAACAAGGCAGGCAGCATAAAGAAAATCAAGTTTGAAGAAGCCGTATCCCCAATCCTGTTTCATGGCAGTGAATACATTCCTTAAATATTCCCGGACTTCCTCATTGTAAATATCAAGTGCGTAAAATACTCCTGACCAGTTGGGATTCCAGCCGGCAATCTGAAGCTTACCTTTTGAATCCCTAAGGATCCAGTGGCTTTTTTCCCTGAAGATTAGTGATTCCCTTTCGCACACGAAAGGAGCAAGCCATATTCCGGGAGTCCAGTCGTGTTCCTTTATTGTCTCTGCCAATGAAGCCATTCCTGACGGAAACCTTTTGTTGGGAATCAGCCAGTCACCTACAGCTTCAAAATATCCGTCATCAATCTGGAAAATATCCATGGGTATCCCGGATTTGTGAAGTGCCATTATGTTGTGTCTGAGGATTTCCTCTGATATGCCTGTATAATAATTATACCAGCTGGTCCAACCGGTAATCTTATGTATATCCTGTTCGTTTATGCCTAGGGCAGACAGCCAATTTCTTTCATCGGTTGTTTTAAGTATGACTGCAGCCTCAATGGTTTCTGTTTCTTCAATGGTCATTCCCTCAAGGTCGCTTATGATCTCTATTGTACTCTTGTCATAATCAGGAACAAACCAGGTATATGAGTCCCATGGTTTCATGTCTCCCAGGAAGAGGCGTGTTTCACCATCCTCCTGTAGGTTTATGAATAGGTGGGAGTGCATCCATCTTTTCTTTCTTTCATCCTCGGTAAAGGCATAGTCACCATACCACTTGAGCCTTACAATTTCCTGAATTGGTTTTGACAGATTCTTTTTATACGAGAGGTAGTCAACGTACGGACTCTCACTCCAGGACTGGTACCCGTTTGCATGATACGAAAGCCCAAGCAAATCTTCCTTTGCATAGAACTCAAGGCGTACCGGTTCCAACTTCTTATTGGCTGTGAGATTTACAGAATATATCTTGCCTGAATCCCTTGCTTCCTCGGATATCTCCAGGGAAAACCAATCGTTGTCGAATCCAACGGCGGATTCCAGCTTACCATTCCTTTTAAAAACCAGCCTGCAGTCAGTTATCTTCATTTAATTCACCCTTAATCTCATAAATAATAAATCTGAATTTGTACTTTTTCAGAGCCTTGAGCTTGTACTTCTTCAAAATTCTCAGCATGGCCGGAACACTGCCTCCGACTCCCCTCTGTGCCTGGGATACATTGACCGTTATATTATCCCTTTCAGGCAGTTCATGTATATGTTCGGCAACAACCAGATCTTCAGTCGTGTATGGCCAGGCGGTTACCTCCATTTTATCTGAAACAGCCTTAATACCTATTCCATATCCTTTGTCATCAAGGAATTCAATGAATCTTACATCCGTCCTGTTGCCGTTCTCCTGGGGTTTAAGATAGTTGTGGCCGAAGTGTTCTATCGAGTTATTGTAGATACCAAGATGTGCAGAAGCCTTTCTGTCACAATAATTTTCATGAGGTCCCCTGCCGTAATACCTGATATTTCTGAATCTTCCCGAAATGTCAAACTCCATACCGTATCTGATAAGGTTTCTTATCGGTCTGCCCTGCATCTCAACCAAATAGCTGCGGTTGCCCAGCGGTGATACGGCAGTCCTTATGCCCCCCGGGAAATACCGGATCTTCCACCTGGCGTGGATAGTTGTGTTTCTTGTAAAGAATTTTCTGAGTTTGGATTCCTTTGTCGCCTTATTGAATCCCCTGCCGTAAATCATATCAACAAATCGGTTTTGGCCTAATGCATTTTCCAAGAGCAGACCTTCATTGTCTATAGGTGCCCTGAAGAGATTGATGTGCATGTTTTCGGTAATGCCAAAAAGTCTGATACCTCTTTCACGCATCTCTATTGCAGAGTCAAACTTATCGGATGCTTTTATTCGTTCCTTTTTCGGTCTTTCAAGAATAAATTGAAAACTGCTTATCCTGCGGCCTTTCCCTTCACTCCAGTCGTGGTTCCACTTATACTCAAATAAAGCGTTCAGACAAACTTCTCCACCTTTTGGAACAGGCTCGAAATCAAATGCAACCTGTTTCCTTTCACCGGGGTTGATCTCAAGATATTCAATGATACCGCCGTCATGGGTAATTCCGTCCCGGGTCACATTCCATATGAGATGTATGTCACCCAAATCCGTGAATCTCCTTCTGTTTTCAATTTCAATGATATTTCCCTTTAGATGAGTTGCGGACACGGGAGAATATCCCCATTTGACCTCCTGCAGTGCAGGATGAGCACTTCTGTCTGCTGCAAGAATACCGTTTCCACAGAAATTTGCATCATTGGGTTTATCTTCGAAATCCCCTCCGTAGGTCCAGAAATCTTTTCCGTCAGCGGTCTTTTGAAGGATGCTCTGGTCTGCAAAATCCCATATGAATACGCCCATGCATTTTTCATATGTGTGGAACAAATCCATATATTCCTTGAAATTCCCCAGACTATTTGCCATGCAATGGGCAAACTCACACTGCATGAAGGGCATATCCTTATGTTTTTCCGGCTTGACTGCAAATCCCCTCAGCCGAGTATCTCCTCCGGCAATCCGTACCCTTTTGCCGTCAAGTATTTTCTTCATTTTGCCAACTTCGGCATACATCATGCTGAACACATCGGAAGTGTCCAGGAAATGGTCACCCTCATAGTGTATTTTTCTTGAATTATCCGCCTCCAGGGCAGCTTCTTTCATTGCAGTGAAATTGCTTCCATGTCCGGCTTCATTTCCCAGGCTGTACATGACAATGCATGCTTTGTTCCGGTCCCTCCTGACCATGTTGTTCATCCTGAAAACACATTCTTCCGTCCAGTCGGGATTTGATGCAGGGATTTTCTTTCGAACTCCATGGGTTTCCAGGTTGCATTCATCTATTACATAAATACCGTATCTGGAGCAAAGGTCATAAAAATGAAGTGAATTGGGATAATGACTGGTCCGGATTGCATTTATATTGTTTTGCTTGCATATCTTAATATCCTTTTCCGTAAGTTCAGCAGGAACAGCAAAGCCGTGCAGGGGGTGGAACTCGTGTCTGTTGACACCGTTCAGCTTAACTGGTCTGCCGTTCAGAAGGAATATTCCATCCCTGATTTCAATTTTTGTAAACCCAAATTCAATTCTCCTGCGGTCAATAAATGAGTTGCTATTATCCCTGAGTGTAATTTCAGCTGTATATAAGTCAGGAGTTTCAGCAGACCAGAACCTGATGCCCGGAAGCCTGACTTCAGTTTCAAATCTTTTGCCGTCTATTTCATAGTCATGGGCAAATATTTTATCACCGTCAGTTGTTCCTTCAAAAATATTTAACTCAAGACTCCCTGCAATACCGCCGTTTAGGTTAATTTCCGCATTTATAACCCCTGTCTTGTATGCATCAGCCAGATCGGTATGAATGAATGCATCAAATATACCTGAAGGATGTTCCAAAATGAGGCCTACACTTCTGTGAATTCCCGCAAGCCTCCACATATCCTGATCCTCAAGCCAGCTGCCTGTGCAGTATTTTGTAACCAGCACAGAAATATCATTTTCACCTGCAATTATGAATTTTGAAATATCAAATTCCGAGTGTGTCATGGAATCCTGTGAATATCCGGTAAATTCCCCGTTTATCCATAGGCTCAGGGATGACTGAACTCCCTCAAACCGGATTATACAGCGTCGGTTTTTATCTTCCCCACTGATTGTGAATTTTCGCTTATAAAGACCGCAGGGATTAAGTTCATCATCTATTTCCGGAATCTTCTTTGTTTTAAATGCATAGGGATACTTTACATTCGTATATATGGGTACGCCGTATCCTTTGATTTCCCAGTTTGAAGGGACCTCAATGCTGTCCCAATCCGATACATCATATGATGGGTCAGAAAAACCAAAGTCAATGGATTCAGTGTTTTCAAGCCATTTGAACTTCCATCTACCGTCAAGTTCCTTGGAAAATGTACTGTTACCGCCTTCATCCAACGGCAGGTCACCGAACCTTGGTTCAAGTACATTCACCCCGAATATTCCCCTATTATAAACATTTTCCAAAAACGTATTTCTGTTTTTCATAAACCACCGTCTGATGTAAATATATTTGCCTCAGTATATCCTACTAGTCGCCGCAAGGTCAAAGCATCCCTCAACCTTGATAGAATCCGCCCCGGGCGAAATGATTTCGCCCGGGGCGGATTCTATCAAAATTGGGTTGGTTCGAGGGGTTTTGGGGTGTTTTTGGAGGAAAATAGCGGTTTTTAGGGCTAAAAATGGTACAAACAAAAAAATTGGTATATACCAATTTCACATGAGCAGTTGTTGTAAAAAAAAAGCAGGACCCGGGTCCTGCATATCTTAAGCTTATTTATTCTTCGTCCAGTAAATCCGGTTTGAATTGTTCTCCGTTGAAATCCACTTTTGTCAGTTCAGGGGTTGTTTCAAAGAACAAACCGCATCCCGGACATTCCTCTGTTGCGAAATATAAATTCATGTGTCCACTCCTTTCAAAAATGTTACTTATGTATACCAGTTAATCAGGAAGTCAAACACGAATATTCTATTTTTAACACAAGCTTATCATTTTGCAGGAATCTAATGCATCCTGCAGGACACTCATTTACTGCCGCTTCAGCGAGTTCAAGGTCCTCAGGCGGGATGGGCAAATCCGATGCAATGGACTTTCCTTCCTCATCAAGAAGAAAGACATGGGGAAGCAATCGGTTACAAAAACCGCATCCCTTGCATCTGCTATTCTCGATAACTACCTTAATGTTCATAGCCGTTCACAATATCGGCTTAAAAAATACCCCCGGCCAAACCGTAGGGTAAATCTGCGGCCGGTTGCGCTACCCGCTCGCGACTGCCAAAGCGCCCAAATACTGACAGCCGGTCATTGCTTCCGTTCTTTCTTTATACCTAATTATAACATTTAGCACAAACACCCTTCAACAGTTTGTTTTCGTGCTTATTCTACAGTGACACTCTTAGCGAGATTTCTGGGTTTGTCAACATCGCAGCCCCTCAGTACGGCACAGTAATAGGCAAACAACTGCATCGGAACAACCGCTGTCACCGGAGCATATATGGGATCTATTTCAGGTATTGTTACTACCATGTCCGCAACTTTTGCAGCCTCCTCGGCAAGATCCTCTGTTGTTATTACAAGAACCTTTGCTCCCCGGGCTTGTATTTCCTTGACATTGCCGGCCATTTTGCTGAAAAGGTGAGGTTGTGTCATGCTGCATATTACAGGAGTTCCCTCTTCTATAAGGGCTATTGTGCCGTGCTTGAGTTCCCCTCCTGCATAAGCTTCTGAATGTATGTAGGATATTTCCTTTAGTTTGAGAGACCCCTCCATTGAAAGGGCAAAATCCAATCCTCTTCCTATGAAGAAAATGCTGCTGCCACCGAAAAGTTCTGAAGCAAACCTCTGTATATCCTCCCGCTTTGAAATTATTCTTTCAATCATTCCGGGGATGTCAGCCAATGTTTTGCTTCCAATGGTTCCATCAGATAATTTATCCGCAAGCATATACATTGCCGCAAGCTGTGTAGAATATGCCTTTGTGGAAGCAACGGCAATTTCAGGCCCGGCCCTGGTATAGAAAACATCATCTGCTTCCCTTGCTATGGAACTTCCCACGACATTTACCAGAGCAATTATACGTGAACCCAATTTCTTCGCTTTTCTCATGGCAAAGAGTGTATCAATCGTTTCTCCTGACTGTGAGATTACTATCGTCAGATGATTCTTCCCAACTATCTGATTCCTGTATCTGTATTCGCTGGCTACCTCAACCTCTACAGGTATGCCGGCAGTCTCCTCAATTATGTATTTACCTACGACACCTGCATGATACGCAGTTCCGCAGGCAATTATCTGTATTCTGTCAGGCTTGGTTATCTCCATATGATCAAACGCATCATTCCCCAGAGTTGCCCTGACAGCCGAAGGTTCTTCATGTATTTCCTTCAGCATGAAATGTTCAAATCCACCTTTTTCTGCTGAATCCACTTCCCAATCCACATGCACGGCATCTTTATCCATTATGTTTCCCAATTGGTCATAGAACACGATTTCATCTCTTCCGACAGCTGCTATTTCCCCGTCTTCTGCAATGTAAATGTCTCTTGTATGACTGAGAATTGCCGGTATATCAGAAGCGATAATCCCACCTTTTTCAGTGAGACCCAAAACCAATGGGCTGTCTTTTCGGGCTGAATACAACATGTCCGGTTTTTCACGGCAAAGGACACCAAGCGCATAGGATCCCTCAAGCTGGGAAACAGTTTCCCTAAGGCACTGAATCACATCTCCCCGGAAGTTGAATTCAAGCAGATGGGCAATTACCTCTGAATCTGTTTCGGATACAAACTCATAGCCCTGCGACATGAGTCCATCCCGTATTTCCATGTAGTTTTCAATTATTCCGTTATGAACAACACAAAACCTGCCGTCCCTGCTTATATGCGGATGGGAATTGATGTCATTGGGCTCTCCATGGGTTGCCCATCTCGTATGCCCGATACCCACCGGACAATCCCCGAAATCCTTTCCTGAAACCAGTTCAGATAGATTGGACAACCTCCCCCGGCATTTTACAACCTCTATTCCGTCCACGCATAATACTGCGATACCGGCAGAATCATATCCCCTGTATTCCAGCTTGGAAAGCCCCTGCAGTAAAACAGCAGCAGTATCAAATCCGCCTGTACAGCCGATTATTCCACACATTATAAATTCTCCTCTTCGATTTTATTACAGGGAAATGTCTTTGAAGAAACCACCTGATCCGGTATTTGTTCTGCAGTTACCCGCAGTTTTTACACCTTTTCTATCGACTGTGAAGCCGGGGAACCATCCGCCGAATATTTCGATAAATTCCCTCCTCGTCAACCTTCCATCGAAGGTCCTGGCGCTGCATATTTTCTTTCTTCTTCTAAGCCTCCTCTCCGAACCTGACTGCTATCAGTTCCGCCATTTCCCTTGTTTTCATATCAATGAGTTCCCTGTCCCTTCCTTCCATCATCACACGTATCAGTGGTTCCGTACCTGATGGTCTGAGAATCATCCGGCCCTCATCACCCAGCTCATCCTCAATCTCCCTGACTCTTCTTGTTATATCTTCGTCTGCCATAACAGTCTTTTTTCTGTCATTAGGAATCTTCACATTAACCATGACCTGAGGATACTCTTCCATTATACTATGAATTGCAGACGCTGCAGTTTTTTCTTCCTTTATTATTCCGGCAATTTTGACTGATGTCAGTATCCCGTCACCTGTTGTATTGCATTGCCTCAGTATCACATGCCCGGATTGCTCTCCACCAAGGGAATATCCGCCTTTGCGCATTTCTTCAACAACATATCTATCGCCTACCGCAGTTTTTATAACTCTTATCGAATGCTTTCTTGCAAGGGCGTCAAGTCCCATATTGCTCATGACCGTCACAACAAGAGTATCAGCCGCCAAAGTTCCTTTTTTCTTCATATTTACAGCCAGTGCTCCGAGCATCCGGTCTCCGTCAATTAAATCTCCGTTCTCTGAAACAGCCAGTACCCTGTCGGCATCTCCGTCATATGCAAACCCCAGATCATATCCTCCGCTTTTCATAAGTGAACAGATGCCTTCCATATGGGTTGATCCGCACTCCCTGTTTATATTGAGACCATCCGGCTCATTGTTGATGACATTTATCTCAGCTCCAAGCATACCAAATACTTTCGGTGCGATTTCATATGCTGCTCCGTTTGCACAATCCAATAGAATGTTCATTCCGCTCAAGTCCCGATCCGCCTGTGATTCAAGAAACTCAGCATATTTTGTACTTAATTCCCTTACATCATGAATCCTGCCGATCCTTGCTCCCGTCTTATGGGGTAATTTTGTATCTGCAAAAACAAAATCCTCTATTTTCTTCTCCATATCATCAGGAAGCTTGTATCCATTTGCATCGAAGAACTTAATACCGTTGAATTCATACGAATTATGAGATGCAGAAATGACTACTCCTGCATCAGCCTTGTGGTGTGAGATAAGATACGCAACTCCCGGAGTCGGAATAACCCCTAAACTCATGACATCTGCACCAACTGAACATAATCCTGCATTCAGTGCACACTCAAGCATATCACAGGATATCCTTGTGTCCGTTCCTACCATTATATTTGGTTTATGACTTAATTCACCGGCCAGGACATAAGCTGCAGCCTGTCCCAGCTTGAACGCCAGATCCGACGTTAGTTCCTGATTTGCTATTCCCCTAACACCATCGGTACCGAAGAGTTTTCTCATTTGTAAACCTCTGTTTCATTCATCAGGATAATTATACATTTTCACAATGGCCTCTGCAACTTTGATACCGTCAACCGCAGCACTCATTATTCCTCCCGCATATCCGGCACCTTCACCGGCAGGATAGATTCCTACGGCACCTTCCGAACAGTATTCGGTACTCCTTAGAATTCTTACGGGCGAACTTGTTCTTGTCTCACATCCTGTAAGAATGGCATCCGGGTCTGCAAAAAAAGGCAATTTTTTTGAGAAAAGTGAAAGGGAACTTCTCAACGTTGTTGAAATAAATGGCGGAAGAATATCATTCAAGTCACAGAAGGTGGTATTTCCTGTGAATGACGGCTTTATCCTTCCGAAGCTGCTGCTCTTTTTTCCTTCCATGAAATTTCCAAGGCGCTGTACAGGTGCGCTCCAATCCAAACCTCCAGCATTAAAGGCTGCCTTTTCTACTTCTCTTTGTATTTCAACTCCTGCCAGAGGGTGGGATGATGGGAAACAGTTCCTTCCGACTTCAGCCACCCATGCACAGTTTGCATTTCTGCCTTCCCTGCCGCTGTAACTCATACCATTTACTACAAGCGAATTTATTTCACTCGATGCATTTACAACAACACCGCCCGGGCACATGCAGAAAGTATATGCATTTCCGTTATCCATCCTCACGCTGCCTGAATATTCGGCTGAATCATCAATGAATTCTGCATCATTTCCCCATTGGCTTAAGTTAACGTCTTCCTGAAGATGTTCAATCCTTAGGCCCATAGAAAACGGTTTTTGTTCCATGGGTATTCCATGGGAAAGAAGCATTTCATAGGTATCCCGTGCACTGTGGCCGATTGCGGCAACCATTACATCAGCCGGTATTTCCCCCTTCGTGTCAGTCCTAACCGAAACCAGCCTGTCTCCATCAATTCTAATATCGACAAGCCTGGTATCAAACATGAAAGTTCCCCCCAGTTTCTTGATTTCTTCCCTGATATTCCTTATGACACCCGAGAGTCTTTCAGTTCCTATGTGAGGTCGCGCCTCATAAAGTATTTCGTTCCCTGCACCTGCTGCCGCAAGTTTTTCCAGCACAAAATCACCTCTGGGATCATTGATTCGGGTAACAAGCTTTCCGTCAGAAAATGTTCCTGCTCCCCCTTCCCCGAATTGTACGTTTGTATATGGGTCAAAATCTCCGCCTGACCAGAATTTTTTTACGGTTCTCCTTCTTTTTTCAATGCAGCTTCCTCTTTCCAACACTATAGGGGAAAAGCCGTGAATTGCAAGGATATATGCACTGAAAAGACCTGCCGGTCCGCTTCCGATAACCAAAGGCCTGTGATTAAGTCTTTTTTCACCATGCTTGTTCTTAATGTATTTGTACTTATTATATTTAAATACGGATCCACCTTCATTTATAGGTGCCTCTGTTGATATCAAAGCAGATACTATGAACTTAACATTGGATTTTCTTCTTGCATCAATAGATTTTCTAAGAAGCCCCTTGTAACTGAAACTTACATTGCCAAGCATTTGGGACAATTTTGATTTTATGGTTTGATCCAACCCCTGTTTATAAGCATCAGCAACAGGTATGGAAATATTATTTATCCTGTATTCATTCATTTATCTTGTCCGAGATAATCAAGGTTGCTTTCAGGTCATCAGACAGAACAACACCGTTCGGAAGAGTGACATTGACGGTAATTTCCTGAGTGCCCGGCTCCAGACCTGAAGCATCCACTGACATCCGTAGATTTCTAACGTCAATTTCGTTCAGGTCATCTGATATTCCCCGAACTTCCATTGTTTCTGTCTCAGTTTCAAATGCATAGGAGTACTTCTCAACGTCCATTCCATTGATTGTTATCAAATCAGTTTCAACCTCAATGTTTCTAAGTGATTCCGTGTATACCCTTACAAGCGGATATGTTATTTGCTCAAGACTGCCGAGATTCTGGAACCTCAGCGGCAGACTGGACTCTCCGTCCTCAACGGTACTCACGTCTATGTAAGGTGAGATACTGTTCAATGTAAGAGAATCAAGTATTCCCTGTCTTCCTTTGAGGGTAATGCTGTATCCATCCTCGATAATTGAGTATATCCTTTGTGTTGGTGTTCCCCATCTTATCGTGATGTTGTTTGCTGAAATAGGAAGTGTCTTTTCATAAAGACCTTCTATATGAACCTCAACATCCACATTCCCAGTACCGACAAAGGCGGTACCTGAAGGCGGACTTGACAGATTGGCCTGCGCAGTAAAGGATTCTGTTGCACCCGAAAGGCTTACAGGCAGTGTTGATATGCTGTTTATCTTGGAAAGGTCTTCCTCGCTGCCTGTTATCAGCACTTCATCAGGAAGAGCTTCTGTTTTTGTCATCAGATAATCGGTGGCAGGTGCTCCCTCAGTCACAACATTGACCGGGATGTTCTTGGCAATACTGACTGTTATATCAACCGCTGTCTGGTTGCTGAGCTCATTTATCACATTTCCGTACTCATCATAAACCATACACAGTTTTCGGATGGTCTCAGTACCACGAAGTTCATTTACATCCACCTCTACCTCAGCCCTGTCCACTTCCTGAACAAGGGATTTGATGTCAATGGCGATATAGTTTGCAGGTTTCAAAATGGTCCCCACAACTGAAAATCCGTCTGCAGGTTCACCGTTTATGACTACATTTATTGGCACTTCACCGGTTACTATCCTGTCAATACTTACACCGATTCTGCCACTCCCCGAAAAGCCTGTGGAAATATTTCTTTCACCCAGATAGCTGAGGTCTGTTACGGTCAAGAATACCGTATTCTCATCCTCAACCTCATTGAAATCCAGATAAGCAATGAAATCATTGGAAGATACACTGTCAACATCAGCCTTTCTTCCCCTTACGAAAATCTCAACTTCAGTGCTGTACTCATTCAAAACCCTTAGATTATCAGCCGTCAGTGCTTCTTCATTTACTACAGAAAGCGGAATTGTAAGTTGGCGCGTTTCAATTGGATTGTCATTTATATATACGACAAACCAAATCAAAACTGCCAGAACAACAGCCATTATCTTAATTCCCAGGTTATGTTTTATCTTTTCCAGCACCGTTCCTACCTTTTAGAAATCCGAATCTGACACCCTTGTTTTCCTTTTCGGGCAACAGATGCATTTCGAGGACCTTCCTCAGTGTTTCCTTGGTCTGCCTTCTTATCAATGTTTCATTATATGCATATGAGATCTTCCCTGACTCCTCCGATACTACTATGGCTATACAGTCGGATACCTCTGTGATTCCAATTGCTGCCCTATGCCGTGTTCCAAGTTCACTGGAAAGACTTGAGTCTTCGGTAAGAGGCAGTATACATGCTGCAGCCATAATACGGTCTCCCCGAATTATAACTGCACCGTCATGCAATGGCATATCCTTTGTGAATATACTAACCAAAAGCTCCGTAGAAATAATGGATTCCATCATTATGCCCTTGCTTATGGTCTCTCCAAGCTTGGTATCCTTTTCTATGACAATCAAGGCACCTGTATAGTTTTCAGAAAGCACTTCACATGCATTGACAATTTCCTGTATCACTGATTTGGTCTTAAGTTCATTCTCGTTTATTCCGGATGAAAACAAGCCCTTCAGACCACTGGTACCAAGTCTTTCCAGTGCTTTTCTTATCTCTGGCTGAAAAATGACAACAATCGCAAGAAATGCAAATGCAATCATATTGCTGAGCATGAAGGATATCATCCTGAGTTCAAGTATACTGCTTATGATTGCAAGAAGAACTATGAGTCCTATACCTCTTATAAGACCCCACGCCCTTGTTTCATAGAAAAGCTGGATGACTTTATATACAATATACGACACAACAGCAATATCTATGATGATTCCTACTATGCTCCAGAATCCTGAAACATCAAGGACAAAGAACTTTAATTGTTCGGCTAAATCCAAGCCTTCAAGAAATTTCATTCTCTTACCTTCAAAACGCACTGGGAAACTGAAAGTTTCCCCTTTTTTTTCATTATACATACAAGATAATAAAAAAGTAACCTATGCAGTTGAATTGTAACGAATTTGAAACAAATATTGTCTATATTTACTTATATGAGCAGGTACCAATAAATCATCCGAAAGTGTAGAGTATCAAAATAAGAAAAGTTGAAAGAAGAAACATGGCTGCTACAACGATGGCAGCAATCTTCATTATGGTTTTTCTCCTTTTGTTCATGGGCTTCTCCTATGGTAAAAATGGTGCGGGCGAAGGGATTTGAACCCCCACACCGTTAGGCACTAGATCCTAAATCTAGCGCGTCTGCCAGTTCCGCCACGCCCGCACGACTATAGGAATTATAGTTTACACTTGTTCACCTGTCAACTTTCTATCGGATTTCCAATGTTTGAATTTGTCTTTTGTTGAATAACCGGGGTAAAGAATGTAGTATTGAATATGAAATGAAGCAAAGGTGGAATTGATATGAATTTACAGGAAGCAATAGGCAGATTCAGGGAACTGGGAACAAAGCTGCAGGCTTATCAGCATGCCATGGGGATACTATCATTTGATGGTCAGACCGGAGCTCCCAAAAAGAGTTATGAAGGCAGAGGTCTGAGCCTTTCTATTTTATCAGGAGAATTATATAAGCAGTTTATAAATGAGGAAACAGATGAACTTCTGAACTTTTTGCTTGAGAATACTAAAGAGCTTGATGATGTTACAAGAAGGTCTGCAGAGGAAGCACGGGATGAATATGACCAGACCTCAAAGATTCCCATGGGGGAATTCATGGAATTCATGAAACTGCAGAACGAAGCAAGTCATGTCTGGGAGTCAGCCAAACTCGGTAATGATTATGAAAGTTTTGCACCATACCTGGAAAAACTTCTTGAAACCAGAAAAAGGTTTGCCGGATACAGAAAACCGGACCAGGATCCTTATGATGTATATCTTGATGATTTTGAAAAAGGATATACGGCGTCTGACTATGACAGGTTCTTTGATACTCTTCGGGAACGCCTTGTTCCCCTGATAAAGGAAGCAATTCCTGCCTTTCGCAGTACAAGGACTGATTTTACGGAACTAACCTATCCGGTAGCTGCCCAGAAAAAACTGGGTGAAGAAGTTCTTGACATAATGCTTTTGGACAGGGAAAGATTTGCCACTGCTGAATCGGAACATCCCTTTACCATGGGTCTAAACAAGAATGATGTGAGGTTCACCACACACTATTATGAGAAAATGCCCTTTTCAGCTCTTTACAGCACCATCCATGAAGCAGGTCATGCCACCTATGAACTCAATACAGCAGATGAGCTGATGTATACGGGGCTTGATGACGGAGCTTCATTGGGTTTCCATGAATCCCAATCACGTTTCTATGAAAACATAGTGGGTCGTTCAAGGGAATTCATTTCCTTCCTCTACCCCCGAATGAAGGAGATTTTCAGCGAACAATTGGCTGATGTCAGCGCTGAGGAACTATATCTGGCAGTAAACAAACCGGCCGCAACTTTTATCAGAACCGAAGCAGATGAGTTGACTTACAGTCTGCATATAATGGTCAGGTACGAGATAGAAAGGATGCTTTTCAGCGGAGACATAAAAGTAAAGGATTTACCTGAAGCCTGGAACAGCAAATATCATGATTATCTGGGAATAACCCCGCCGGATGACACCCGCGGCGTACTGCAGGATGTCCATTGGTCCGAGGGAATGTTCGGCTACTTCCCCACTTATGCCCTGGGAAGCGCACTGTCATCCCAACTGGCAGCATCCATGGCAAAAAGTTTTGACTACAAGGATGATATCGCCAAGGGCGATTTGTCCAGGATCAATTCATGGATGACTGAGAATGTTCACAGACACGGCAAACTTCTGAAACCCAAGGAAATCGTAAGGTTTGCATGCAATGAGGATTTCAATGCAGATTATTACTGCGATTATCTCATCAGCAAGTTTTCAGTATAATCTCATCAATATTACGTTTGGGGACATGGAGTACACCGTTATCGTCAAGATAGTACTTTATGTCCCCTTTCGAATGTTCTGAAATACTTTCGTAGTCCGGATATCCTACTGCGATTGCAGAAATTAGCTTGTATCCTTCGGGTATCCCGATAATTTCACATATATCATCATAATCTAAGGCACCCAGCCAGCATGTTCCGAGACCCATGGAACAGGCAGCAACAAGAATATTCTGTGCAGCAGCCCCGGCATCAAGCAAGAAGCCACTTTCCCTTATCCCCAAATCCCCAAGCATCAGTATGAAAGCTGCCGGTCTTTCTTCAAAGGAAGGTGATCCCTTTCCCTTGAGATATCCCGCCCAGCGTGTATGTTCAAAAACATCTGCTGACATTTTTTCAGATGATACAATAACGAACTTAATCGGCTGAAGGTTCATTCCGCTGGCAGCAGTTCCGCCCATTCGGACCAGTTCCCTCAGCATATATTCAGGAACATTCTTCCGTTTGAATTTCCTGATGCTTCTTCTTTCCAGTATCGCCTGTCTTGTATCCATTCGTCCCTCCTTATGATCGTAAATATTATATCATGCAATAATCTTGTATCGGAAACTCTGATTCATACCAAATATTTATCATTCTGTCAGTATTGTTACAAAAATAGCAATATATTACATA
>Ga0180436_10002316_pt1 | contig 18173 bp, 14 predicted proteins | sample SS_ome_2_FD_132434 | JGI IMG/M metagenome (GOLD analysis project Ga0180436, IMG submission 132434) | Hypersaline lake sediment archaeal communities from the Salton Sea, California, USA - SS_3_S_2 metaG | ecosystem: Environmental > Aquatic > Non-marine Saline and Alkaline > Hypersaline >...
ACCCCTACCGCTTCCAGTACTACTACCAGTACCAGGTCGTCCTGAAGCCGTCGCCCGCCGACGTCCAGGAGCAGTACCTGGCGTCGCTCCGCGAGCTGGGGATCGACCCGCTGGCCCACGACCTGCGCTTCGTCGAGGACAACTGGGAGTCGCCGACGCTGGGCGCGTGGGGCCTCGGGTGGGAGGTCTGGCTCGACGGCATGGAGATCACCCAGTTCACCTACTTCCAGCAGGTCGGCGGCCAGGACTGCCGGCCGGTCAGCGTCGAGCTCACCTACGGCCTCGAGCGCTTGGCCATGTACCTGCAGGGCGTCGAGCACGCGTTCGACGTCGTCGTGACCCCCGGCACCACGATCGGCGACCTGCGTCGCGACTTCGAGCGCCAGCACTGCCGCTACAACTTCGAGCTCGCCGACACCGACCTGCAGCGCCTGCTCTTCGACCGCTTCGAGGCCGAGGCGCTGCGCCTGCTCGAGGCCGACGTCGTGCACCCCGCCTACGAGTTCGTGTTGCGCAGCTCGCACGCCTTCAACCTGCTCGACGCGCGCGGCGTGCTGTCGCACACGGAGCGCCAGGCGTACGTGCAGCGGGTGCGGCGCCTCGCCGAGGCCAGCGCGCGCGCCTACCTGCGGCTGCTCGCAGCGAATGCGACGGCGGAGGCGGCCGGCCCGCCCGAGCCGGCCGGCTCGCCGAAGGCCGCCGCCTCGACGGAGACGGTGGCCTGATGCCGCGCCTGCTGTTCGAGATCGGGACCGAGGAGCTGCCCGCCTGGTACGTGGCGCCCGGCGCGGCGGCGCTGGCCGAGGGGCTGGCGGCGCGGCTGGCCGACCTGCACGTCGCCCACGGCGCCATGCGCACCTTCGCCACCCCGAGGCGGCTGGCGGTGGTGGTCGAGGGGGTCGCCGCCCACAGCGAGCGCCGCGTCGAGGTCCGCCGAGGGCCGGCCGCGACCGCCGCCTTCGACGCCGACGGCAGGCCCACGCGGGCCGCCAGCGGCTTCGCCGCCGCGGCCGGGGTGAGCCCCGACGAGCTCGAGATCGAGGAGACGCCCAAGGGACGCTACGTCGTGGCGCGCCGCGAGGTCGGCGGCGAGGACGCCAGCGAGCTGCTGCCCGAGGCGCTGGCCGCGCTGGTCGCCGACCTGCCGGCGCCCCGCAAGATGCGCTGGGGCGAGGTCGACACGCCGTTCGTGCGGCCCGTCTCGTGGCTCACCGCCCTGTGGGACGACCGCGTGCTGCCCGTGAGGGCGGCCGGCCTGGAGGCCGGTCGGGCGACCCGCGGGCACCGCTTCCTGCACCCCGAGCCGGTGGCGCTGAGCGACGCCGGCCAGTACGAGGCCAAGCTGCGGTCCGCCGAGGTGGTGGCCGATCGGGCCGCGCGCACCGAGGCCGTGCGCAGCGCCGTCGCGCGGGCGGCGGCCAGGGACGGCGACGTGGCGGACGCCCCCGCGGGGCTGATCGACGAGATCGTCGACCTGGTCGAGCGGCCCTTCGCCGTGCTCGGGTCCTTCGCCGAGGGCTTCCTCGAGCTCCCGGAAGAGGTCCTGACCACCGTCATGATCCACCACCAGCGCTTCGTGCCCGTGCGCGACACCGAGGGACGGCTGCGACCGCGCTTCGTCGCGGTCGCCAACCACCGCGTGCCGGACGAGGCGCTGGTGCGCGGCGGCTACGAGCGGGTCCTCGCGGGCCGGCTGCACGACGCGCGCTTCTTCTGGCAGACGGACCGCCGCAAGAGCCTGGCGCAGCACGCCTGGGCGCTCTCGGGCATCGGCTTTCAGAAGGAGCTCGGCAGCATGGCCGACAAGGTCGCGCGCGTGGGGGTCGGCGCGACCGCCGTCGCCCGGCTGCTCGCGGTCTCGGACGGCGAGCGGCAGGTCCTCGACCGCGCCCTGCCGCTGTTCCGCGCGGACCTGGCGAGCGAGATGGTGGGCGAGCTGCCCGAGCTCGAGGGGACGATGGCGCGCGCGTACGCGACGGCCGACGGGCTGCCCGCCGAGGTCGCGATCGCGCTCGAGGACGGCGTGCTGCCGCGGGGACCCCACGACCGACTGCCCGCGAGCAGGGTCGGCGCCATGCTGGCGGTGAGCGACCGGCTCGACAAGCTGCTCGGCTTCTTCGCGCTCGGCAAGCGCCCCAGCGGGTCGGCCGACCCGTTCGCGCTGCGGCGCGATGCCGTCGCCGTCGCGCGTGTGCTGTCGGCGCACGGGTGGCGGGTGGCGCTCGACGAGCTGGTGGCGGCCGCGGCCGAGGGCTTCGAGGGCGGGCCCGTCGCCGTGGACGCGGGGACCGTGGACGCGGTCGTCGCCTTCGTGTGGGACCGGGTGGCGGCGCTGTTGGCCGAGGAGGGTCTCGACACGCCGACGGTGCGCGCCGCCGTCCTGGGCAGCCGCGCCGTCGTCGGCGCCGCCCGCCGCGGCCACCTGCTGCACGCCCTGGCGGAGCTGCCGGCCTTCGCGGCCATGCTCACCCTCTACAAGCGCGCCGCGAACCTCGCCGAGAGCGCCCCGCGGGGGGTCGAGCCCGACCCCGGGCTGTTCGCCGAGCCGATCGAGGCCGAGCTGTACGCGGCCCTGCCGGCCGCCCGCGCCGGGGTCGAGCGCCTGCTCGAGGCGATGCACGTTCAGCTTCCCGCCTGGGACCTGGGACGAGGACCGTCGGGCGGCATCCAGGGCCTAGAGGCGCTCGCGACCGAGGTCCTGCGCCTGAAGGCGCCACTCGACGCGTTCCTCGACGGCGTGATGGTGATGGTGGAGGACGAGGCCGTGCGCGCGAACCGCCTCGCGCTGCTGGCGGCCGTGGCCGCGACCCCGCGCGCCCTCGGCGCGCTGGAGCACCTCGGCGGCTGATCCGCCGGCGTCGGCCCCAGCGTCGAGCCCCGGGGCTTGCGCCCCGGGGCTCGTCGTCTGGTGCCGAAGGTGGGACTTGAACCCACACGACCTCACGGCCACACGACCCTGAATCGTGCGCGTCTACCAATTCCGCCACTTCGGCGCGGCCGTGCCCGCCGCGAACGGCGTCGCCGCGTCAGGCGCGCGGCGCGAACGCGAGTCTACCCGAGGCGCCGAGGACGCCGCAAGTCCCTGGTTGGGTTCAGATCGCGTGTCCCGATCCGCGTCTCGCGGGCCGGGGGTCACCGCCGCGGGCCGGGCTCAGGTCAGGAAGCGGCCGTCCCGCTGGAAGGGCTCGCCGTCGAGCAGCAACTCGCCCCCCCGGCGCAGGTCGGTGATGAGATCCCAATGGATGGCGCTGGCGTTCTGGCCGCCGCTCTCGGGGTAGCTGCGCCCCAGCGCCAGGTGCACGGTCCCGCCGATCTTCTCGTCGAAGAGGGTGTTGAGGATCGGCCGGCTGATGCGCTCGTTGGTCCCGATGCCGATCTCGCCGAGGTAGCGGGCGCCGGGGTCGGTGTCGAGTTGGGCCCGCAGCAGGTCCTCGCCCTCGTCGGCGTTGGCCTCGACGACGCGCCCCGCCTCGAAGCGCAATCGGACCCCGCGCACCACCGTGCCGCCCACGCTGCTCGGCAGGTCGAAGGCGATGACCCCCTCTGCGCTGTCCTCGATCGGCCCCGTGAAGACCTCGCCCGAGGGCATGTTGCGGCGACCGTCCGAGTTGATCCAGGTACGGCCCTTCACCGACAGCCGCAGGTCCGTCTCCGGTCCGCGCAGCCGTACCTCGTCCGCTGGCGCCAGGCGCTCGATGAGCCGCGCCTGCAGTGCGCGCAGCTCGCCCCAGCGCGCGACCGGGTCGTCGTCGAAGACGAACATCGCGCCGTAGACGAAGCGCTCGAAGTCGTCGAGGCTCATGCCGGCGTCCTGGGCGGCGGACTCGGTGGGGTAGAGCGTGCCCACCCAGCGCGTGCGCGACAGCATGAGCTCCTGCACCGGCTGCGCGCGTCGCGCGAGCCGCGCCAGCCGCCCCTTGTCGGCGCCCTGCAGCGCCCGGGAGTTCGTCGGCGCCGCCAGGCGCACGCGCGCGTCGATGCGCCGCGCCTCCTCGAGCTCGACGATCGGCGCGCTGTCGTAGTAGGCGTCGCCCGCCAGTTCCAGGACGTCCGCCAGGAACTGCGGGTCCTCGAGGCGGAGCAGCGGGCGACCGCCGGCCCGCAGGACCGCGCGCGTCACCGCGCGCGCCAGGGGCAGGGCGGGCGTCGCCGCCTGGATCGCGACCAGGTCGCCCGGAGCGACGGCGACGCAGTAGCCCACGAGCAGGTCGGCGGTCTTCTCGTGCAGCGGGTGCACCATGGCGGAAACTACCACGCGACCCTCACGCGTCCGTGGTGGACTGGAGGGGTGATGGACGACGACCCGCCGCCCGGCGCCGAGCGCCTGCAGCGCTTCCTGGCCCGCGCCGGCGTGGCCAGTCGACGCAAGGCCGAGGCGCTGATCGCCGCCGGTCGCGTCAAGGTCGACGGCGCGACCGCGCACCTCGGTCAGAGCGTGGCCCCCGGGGCGAGCGTGACGCTCGACGGCGCGCCCGTCGCGCCGCTCGCCCGTCACCGTACCTTCGCCCTGCACAAGCCCGCGGGCGTCGTGACGACGGCCGCCGACGAGCGCGGTCGCCGCACGGTGCTCGACCTGCTGCCGGCGGTCGCCGGCCTTCATCCGGTGGGGCGCCTCGACCGCGACTCGGAGGGACTGCTGTTGTTGACCACCGACGGGGCCCTGACGCAGCGGCTGACCCACCCACGCTACGGTCAGGCCAAGACCTACCGCGTCTGGTGCGCCGGCGGAGCGCTGCCGCGCCCGGCCTGCCGTGCGCTGGAGGTCGGCGTCGACCTCGACGACGGGCCCGCCCGCGCGCTGCGCGCCCGCCCCGCGCCGGGCGGCGCGGTGGTGGTGCTCGGTGAGGGCCGCAAGCGCCAGCTCCGGCGCATGCTGGCGGCGGTGGGTCACCCGGTCGAGCGCCTGCTGCGCACGCACGTCGGGGCGCTGGCGCTCGGCGACCTCGCGGCGGGCGCCTGGCGTGAGCTGACCGAGGGCGACCTGGCGCGCCTCGGGTATACTCCCACGATGGGTGCCTCGGCGCCGTCCAGCACGGGGAAGCCACGGTCGCTCCCGGGCCGCCGGCGGCGGCCCGACGGTCGCCCGGAGGAAGCATGAACGAGCCGCACACGAGCGCCTTCGTCGCCGGACCCGGACCCGTCCAGCTCGACCAGGAGGCGATCGCCGCCCGCGTCCGGGAGCTCGGCGCCGCCATCGCCCGCGACCACGCGGGCGGGCCCCTGCACCTCATCTGCGTCCTCAACGGGGCCTTCCTGTTCATGGCCGACCTCGTGCGCGCCATCGACGCGCCGCTGACGATCGACTTCATCTCGGTGTCGAGCTACGGCTCACGCACCGCGTCCTCGGGCGAGGTCCGGCTCGTCAAGGACCTCGACCAGTCGCTCAAGGGCAAGAACGTCGTCCTGGTCGAGGACATCGTCGATACCGGCCTCACCATGCGCTACCTGCTGCGTTACCTCGAGGGCCGTGGGCCGCTGTCCGTCAAGGTCGCCGCGCTGCTCAGCAAGCCGTCGCGGCGCCTGGTCGAGGTGCCGGTCGACTACCTCGGCTTCGAGATCGACGACGCGTTCGTGTACGGCTACGGCCTGGACGTCGATCACCTCCACCGCAACCTGCCGTTCGTCACCAGCCTCGGCGGCGAGGGGACCGGTTGAGCGCGGGCCGCGTCGCGCCGGCTGCGGGCCGGCTCGCCTGGGGCGCGGGCCTGGTCGCCGTCGTCGCGTTGCTCGGCGTCGGCGTCGGTTGGGCCGTGCGCGACGCGACGCCGCCCGAGTTGTGGCTCGAGGCGCCCGCGCGCGTGGCGGCCGGCGAGCCCTTCGAGGTGCACGTCTCCGCGTCGAAGCCCGTGACCTTCGTGCTGCGCTACGGCGACGAGCGGATCGAGCGGGTGGCGGAGGAGCTGCGGGCCACGCTGGTGGCGCGCGCCGGTCGCGAGGTGCTGCAGATCGACGCCATCGACGGCGCCGGTGCCGCCGCGCTCGTCGCCCGCGAGGTCGAGGGACGGGTGCGGCCCGCGCCGCGGCTCGAGGCGCCCACCGTGCTGGAGGCCGGCGACCCGCTGGTCGCCTGGGTGCGCCTGCCGCCGCCCCCGCCCGGCACGTCGCTGGCCCAGCTCCGGTCGCTGACGCTGACGCTGGGCGATCGGCCGCTGCCGCTCCTCGCGCGGCCGGACGGCTGGGTCGTCCTGCACGGCGTGGCCCTGGACGCGGCGCCGGGCACGTGGGCGCTGACGCTGCGGCTGGAGGACGAGTTCGGGCCGTTGGTTCCGCTGGTGTGGCCCATCGAGGTGCGCAGCAACCCGCGTCCGGTCGACGAGCTGAACGTCCCCGCGAGCACGCTGGCCCTGGTGACGCCGGCGGCCCGCGACGAGGAGGCCGCGGTGCTGGCGGCGGCCCTCGCCCACGGGACGCCCGAGCCGCGTTGGGCCGAGCCCTTCGTGCTGCCGGTCGAGGGGCGCGACACCTCGGGCTTCGGCGATCCGCGCCGCTACGCCCCCGGCGGGAACGTGGCGTACCACCTCGGCGCCGACATCGCGGCGCCGACCGGCACGCCGATCGTGGCGACCAACGACGGCATCGTCCGCGTGGCGGGCTTCTACCCGATCAAGGGCGGCTGGGTGGTGCTGGACCACGGGCAGCGGCTCACGAGCCACCACTTCCACCTCTCGCGCATCGACGTCGCCGTGGGCGACGTGGTGGTGCGCGGCGACGCCATCGGGCAGGTCGGCTCGACGGGCCTGTCGACCGGCCCGCACCTGCACTGGGAGATGCGCGTGGACGGCGTGCCCACCGACCCCATGGCCTGGGTCGGGCAACGCTACCCGTGGGTGGTGCGCGAATGAGCCGCCGGCCCGTCGCTCGCCTCCGCGGCCCGCGGCTCGGCCCGTGGCTCGGCCGGTGGCTCGGCGCGCTGCTCGCCGCGCTGCTCGCCCCCGGACTCGCGGCGGCGCAGGCCGCGCTGCCCGCGGGCGCGCTCGTCTACGGCGCGCCCCTCGCGCCGCCGCCCGCCGCACGCTGGGCGACCGACCCCGGCGACGGCGTCTACTACCAGGTCTTCGTGCGCAGCTTCCAGGACTCGGACGGCGACGGCATCGGCGACCTGCGCGGCCTCACCGCGCGGCTGCCGTACCTGTCCGAGCTGGGCATCACGGGGCTGTGGCTGACGCCCATCCACCCCTCGCCCAGCTACCACGGCTACGACGTCAGCGACTACCGGAGCGTCCACCCCGACTTCGGCACGATGGCGGACTTCCTGGCCTTCCTGGACGCCGCCCACCGCCACCGGATGCGGGTCGTGCTCGACCTGGTCGTCAACCACACGAGCGATCGCCACCCGTGGTTCGTCGCCGCCCGCGCCGGCGACCCCCGCTTCCGCGACTGGTACCGCTTCGAAGGCGACCCCGAGCCGCTCGTCGGGACGCTGGGCGGCAGCGCCTGGCACGACGCGGGCGACGGCACGCGCTACCTGGGCCTGTTCGTGGCGGAGATGCCCGACCTCGACCACCGCAACCCGGAGGTCGTGGAGGCGATGCTCGAGGTCGCCGCCTACTGGCTCGACCTCGGCGTCGACGGCTTCCGCATCGACGCCATCCAGCACGTCGTCGAGGGCGAGGATGGCGGCATCGCCAACGCCCCCGCGAACTTCGCCTGGGTCGAGGCGTTCGCTTCGCGCCTGCGCGCGCGCCACCCGGGGGCCTTCCTGGTGGGCGAGACCTGGACGGCGACCCCGACGATCGCCGCCTACCACCGCGACGCGGGGCTCGACATGTCCTTCGACTACCCCCTGTGGCGGGTCCTGATCAGCGCCGTGCAGGGCCGCAGCGCCATCGACCTGCGGGCCCAGCTCGCGCTCAACGAGGACGCCTACCCGGTGGGCGCCCGCCGCGGCACGTTCGTCGGCAACCACGACCAGCGCCGACCGGCCTCGGCCGCGTCGCTCCTGCGGCCCGATCCCGGGCGCGCGGCGCTGCTCGCGCGGCTGCTGCTGGCCCTGCCCGGGACGCCGTTCGTCTACTACGGCGACGAGCTCGGGATGCCCAACGGCCCGGGCGACGACGACCGCCAGAAGCGCACGCCCATGCGCTGGACGGCGAGCGAGGACGGCGGCTTCAGCCGCGCCGCGCCGTGGTTCCCGCCGTCGACGACGGACCCGGCGGTCAGCGTCGAGGCGCAGTCGGGCGACCCCGCCTCGGTGCTCGAGGCGGTCCGCTCGGCCATCGCCCTGCGCGCCGCCCACCCGGCCCTGGCCCGCGGCGACGCCGTCGTCCTGGCGGATTTCCCCAGCGCCGTGCTGGCCGTGTGGCGCACGCTGGCGGGGGAGCCGCCGGTGCTCCTGCTGGCCAACCTCGGCAACCGCGACCTCGAGATCGCCGCCGAGCGGCTGGCGGCGCCCGGGGTCGACCCGGCGGGCGGCCTGGTCCCCCTGGACGGGGGGCCCGTCGCGGGGGACGCTCCCGGCGTCTGGGCGCTGCCCGCGAACGGCCTCCGGCTCCTCGCGCCCGCGCGGTAGACTCCGGCCCATGGAACCCCACGCCGCCGCCGGCGCCGAGGCGCGCCCGCGCGTCTTCTCGGGCATGCAGCCCACCTCGTCCCTCCACATCGGCAACTACATCGGCGCCCTCAAGCACTGGGTGGCGGGGCAGGACGAGCGCGACAACGTGTTCTGCGTCGTCGACCTGCACGCCCTGACGATCCCCGAGGCCGTCGACCCCGCCGAGCTGCGCGCCCGCAGCCGCTCGGTGGCCGCGCTCTACCTGGCGGCCGGCATCGACCCCGAACGCAGCGTGGTGTTCGTCCAGTCCCACGTGCCGGAGCACGCCGAGGCCAGCTGGCTGTTCAACTGCGTCGCTCCGCTCGGCTGGCTCCAGCGCATGACCCAGTTCAAATCCAAGGCGCACGGCCGCGAGTCGGTCGGCAGCGGCCTGCTCACCTACCCGGCGCTCATGGCGGCGGACATCCTGCTGCACGACACCGACGAGGTGCCGGTGGGCGAGGACCAGATGCAGCACGTCGAGCTGACCCGGGACCTCGCCATCCGCTTCCATCACCTCTTCGGCGAGGTCTTCGTGCTCCCCCGGGCGGTCGTCCCGCCGGCGGGCGCGCGGGTCATGGGCTTCGACGACCCCGAGGCGAAGATGAGCAAGTCCACGGCGGAGGCGGGGCGCCCGGGCCACGCCGTCCTCCTGACCGACCCACCGGACGCCGTCCGCAAGACGATCATGTCGGCGGTCACCGACTCCGGGCGCGAGCTGCGCTTCGAGCACGCCTCGCCCGGCGTGCGCAACCTGCTCACGGTGTGGCAGGCGCTCGACGGCCGGCCGATGCCCGACATCGAGGCGGAGGTCGCCGGACGCGGCTACGGCGACCTCAAGAAGCGCGTGGTGGAGGTGGTCGTGGAGGCCCTCGCGCCCATTCGGGCGCGCTACGGCGAACTCATGGGCGACCCCGCCGAGCTCGACGCGCTGCTGGCGCGCGGGGCCGAGAGGGCCCGCGAGACCGCCGCGCGCACCCTGGCGCGGATGCGGGCGGCCGTCGGGGTCGGCGCCTGAGCGATCCCGTCCTCTTCCTCTTCCTGGACGGGGTGGGCCTGGGCGAGGCGGATCCGGCGCGCAACCCCTTCGCGGCCGCGTATGCCCCGACGCTCGCGGCGCTGGCCGGCGGCCCCTGGTTGCGGGGCCTGACGCCGCTGACGGAGCCCGGCCGCACCGTGACCGCCCTCGACGCCACCCTCGGCCACCCCGGCCGGCCGCAGTCGGCGACCGGCCAGAGCACGCTGCTGACGGGCCGCGACGCGGTCGCCGTCATGGGGGGACCGTACGGCCCCTGGCCCGGCCCCCGGCTGCGGGACCTGCTGGCGCGCGACACGCTGTTCCACGATGCGGCGTCCCTCGTACCGGAGGCCGGCGCGGCCCTCGCCAACGCCTACCCCGAGGCCTACCTCGAGGCCCTCGCGCGCCCGACCGGTCGCCACCGCCGGGCGCGCGCGCCCGCCGCCGTCGTGGCCGCGCGCGCGGCCGGCGTGCCGCTGCGCGGGCGCGAGGCCTGGGCGGCGGGTCGGGCCGTCGCGCCCGACCTCGACGGGCGTGGTTGGCGGGACGACGCCGGTGGCGCCGCCGGCGTCGATCGGGAGGCGGCCAGGCTGGCCGCGATCGCCGCGGACCACCCGCTGACCTACCTCGACGTGTGGATCACCGATCAGGTGGGGCATCGGGCCGACCCGGCGCGCGCGATGGCGCTCGTCGAGCGCCTCGATCGCTTCCTGGACGCCCTGCTCGCGGCGCTGCCGCGGCGCGCGACGCTCCTCGTCGTCTCGGATCACGGCAACCTCGAGGACGCGTTCGATCGGCGGCACACGCACGCGGCGGTGCCCCTGATCGCGGTCGGCCCCGGCGCCACCGCCTTCGCCGCGGCGCGCGACCTGCGCGACGTGGCGCCCGCGATCCGGGCGCTGTGGGGCGGTCAGAGGCCCAGCAGGACCAGCAGCACCGCCTCGTACCAGGCGCCCGCCAGCAGCAGCAGCCCCGCCGGGACGAGCAGCGACGCGGCCTGCCGCGCGGCCGACGGGTAGGCGCCGAACCCGCGCCGGAACACCGTGCCCAGCACGATGCCGCCGCCGGAGATGACCAGGAAGTAGGCCGTGAGCTCGACGACGACGAGCAGGATCATGGGGACCAGCGAGAGCCACGAGGCGCCGCCCACCAGGCCGAAGGGGACCCCCAACAGGAAGAACTGCGGCACGGCCAGCAGGTAGCTGGGCGCCCCCAGCAGCAGCGTCAGGAAGAAGTGAACGCTGAACGTGACCACGACGAAGTTCTGGTAGAAGGTCACGACGGCGGCCCGCGCCACCTCGCCGCTGCCGTAGGCCTGGGCCGCGCCGAGTTGGTCGATCGCGCCCTCGACGACCGCCAACACGGCGGCGTCACACTCGGGCGGCAGGCTGGCGCCGGCCGCGGCGCCCAGCGCGAAGGTGACGTACAGCAGGCCCATCGTCAGCCCCACCGTGGTGCGGTGGCGGCGGGCGGTCGCGAGCCCCATCGCCAGGCCCCGGCGCAGCGGCGACGGACGGGCAAGGCCGGCGAGCACGAGCAGCGTCAGCGCCACGAACGCCACCGACGCCGCGGGCGTCTGCAGCCAGGCGCGAACGCCCGTGAGCTCGCCGCTCGTGCGGAAGGCGACCCGTTCGACGCGCCAGCCCTCGTCGCCGCGCGTCAAGTCCACCTGCACCACGTCGAGCACGTCCCCGGGGCGGACGGCCGCGTAGGTGTAGGCGCGGCGGTCGTCGTCGGCCTCCGCCCCCGCGAGCGGGCGGCGGTCCTCGACCACGACGCGCGTGCCGGGCGGCGGCGGGGGCGCCTGCAACGTCTCCGGGAGCTGCCGGCACACCTCCTCCGGGGGCATCGCCATGAGCTCCGAGATCGCGACCGGCTCGCGCTCCAGCCAGGCGAGCACCGCGGCGTCGGCCACGGCCTCGGGGTCGTCGCCCACGGGCCAGCCGCGGTCGTCGAGCGCGGGCTCCTGCGCCAGCGCCAGGGGCGCCGCGAGAAGCGCGAGGAGGAGGAGCAGGGCACGCATCGTCCGCCATGATACGTGCCGCGCCGACGGGTAGACTCGCGCCCGTGAACGCGCTGCGCCACCTCGCCGGCCTGGTCCGGCGCACGCTCGTGGGGTTCGCGCCCGGGCTGGCCCGTCCCGACGACGGCTTCGCGCTCGGGTGGCTCGACGCCGCCGAGGCCGAGGCCTACCGCGGCATGGACCCCCGCGACCGCGATCACGCGTGCCGCGTCGCGCGCCGGCTGCTGGCCCGGTACCCCGACGCGGAGGCCCGCACCGTGCGCGCGGCCCTGCTCCACGACGTCGGCAAGTCGGCCCGCCCCTACCGGGTCTGGGAACGCGTGTGGGTGCACCTGTGGACGCCCGATCGGGCGACGGCCGAACGGGCGCCGGAGCCGTGGCGCGGCGCCTGGCGCGTGCACGCCGACCACGCCGCCCTCGGCGCCGCGCGCCTGCGCGACCTGGGGGTCGACGATCGCGTGGTCGAGCTCGTCGCCCGCCACCACGAGGCGCCCGCCGGCGACGAGGAGTTGCGGCGCCTGGCCGCGGCGGACGAGGCGACGTGAGCGCGGACGCGTGGACCTGGGTGGAGCGCCTGCAGCGCTTCGGGGTCCACCCGGGACTGGCGCGCACCCGCGCGCTGTTCGCCGCCCTGGGCGACCCGCAGGACGCCTTCGAGGTCGCGCTGGTGGCCGGCACCAACGGCAAGGGCTCGACGGTGGCCCTGCTCGACGCCATGCTGCGGGCCGACGCCGCGCGCGCCGCGGTCGGCGCGCCGGGCTCGGGGCACGGTCGCGTGGGGCGCTTCGTCAGCCCCCACCTCACGCGCTTCGCCGAGCGCTTCACGGTCGACGGTCGGCCGCTGCCCGACGCCGCGCTGGAGGCGGCCCTGCGGGAGGTTCGGCCGCACGCGGAGGGCCTCGGCGCCACGTTCTTCGAGGTGCTCGTGGCCGTCGCGGCGCTCGCCTTCGCCCGAGCCGGCGTCGGCCGCGCGGTGCTCGAGGTCGGCATGGGCGGCCGCCTCGACGCGACCAACGCCAGCGAGCCGACGCTCTCCGTCATCACCCAGGTGGCGCTCGACCACGAGGCCGTGCTCGGCCCCGACGTCGCCACCATCGCCGGCGAGAAGGCCGGCGTGCTGCGCGCGGGGCGGCCGGCCGTGACGTCGGCCGAGGGGGCGGCGCTCGGCGTCGTCCGTCGCCGCGCCGCCGAGCTCGGCAGCGAGCTGACCGTCGTCGACGAGGTCGGCGCGGAGCTCCGCGCGCTGGGCTGGGGGGGCGTGGAGGTGCGCGGGCTCGGCCCGGCGCCGATCCGGGCGCCCCTGCTCGGCGCCCACCAGGCGCGCAACCTGGCGGCCGCGGCGTTGGCCGCGCGGGCGTGGGGAGCGGGGTGGGACGCCGTCGCCGCGGGGGCCGCCGCGGTCGCTTGGCCCGGTCGCCTGGAGGCGATCGAGGCCGGCGGCTGCCGCTGGCTGCTCGACGCGGCGCACAACCCCGCCGGCGTTCACGCGCTGGCGACCGCGCTCGATGCCCTCCACGCGCGCCCGCGCGTCGCGCTCGTGGGCGTGACCGAGGACCGCTTGGGCGGCGACCTGCCCGCGGCCCTGGCGCGCTTGGCGCCCGCACTCGTGGTGACGCGCGCCTCGCGCAGCCCGCGTGCGGCCAGCGCCGCGCGGCTGGCGGAGCGCCTGCGCGAGGCGGGGGCGGGGCGCGTCGAGCCCTTCGGCGAGCCGCTCCTGGCGCTGCCGGCGGCCACGGAGATGGCCCTCGCCGCCGCGGCCGCTGAGGCCGCGGCCGCTGAGGCCGGGCCCGCCGCCGAACCGCCGACGGTCGTCGTCGCCGGCAGCCTCTACCTCGTGGGCGAGGTTCGTGCCCTGCTGCGGGGCGAGCGGCCCGAGGACTTCGAGCGCTGGCAGTGAGGCGCCCGGCGGGCGTCGCTCAGCCGGCGGCGGGCCCGCGCGCGGGTCGGTGCTTGACGAGCGACACCGCGACGAGCGGCAGGGCGCCGGTGAAGAGGGCGAAGGCGGTCTCGATCGGCTGGCCGGCGCGCAGGGCGACGAGGGCGACCAGCCAGGGGTACGCCAGCAGCGTCAGCACGGCCGCGAGGTGGGCGCGGCGGGTGAGGAGCACGAGCGCCACGATGAGGCCGAGGCCCGCGAGGCCGCCGAGCGGGTAGAGCGGCAGCGACACCCCCAGGATCGTCGCCAGCCCCTTGCCGCCGCGCCAGGCCACGAAGACCGACCAGGCGTGACCGACGACCGCCGCCACGCCGGCCGCGAGGGCCACCGTGAGTCGCCCCTCGGGGCCCAGGCCGGCCACGGCGGCCATGGCGAGCGCCGTCGCGGTGGCCGCGGCCCCCTTGCCGACGTCCGCGGCCAGGACCGCGACGCCGAGCGCGAAGCCCAGGTTGCGGGCGGTGTTCATGGCGCCCATGTTGCCGGAGCCGACCTCGAAGATCCGCCGCCCCCGGACGCGGGCGGCCAGCTCGGCGCTGGGGATCGCGCCGAGCAGGTAGGCCACGGCGACCGCGGCGACCAGCGTCAGCACCGCAGGGCCTCCAACGCCCGCACGGGACCGACGTGCCAGCGAACGTAGCGCCGCAGGGTCCGCCAGTGGCGCGCGCGGTCGGCCGGCGGACGGTGCACCGCGGACGCCAGCGGCCCGCGCACCAGGGCGTCCAGTTCGGCGAGGGCCTCCGGTCCCAGGAAGAGCGCCGGGTCGGCGTGCCGCTCGCTCGCGACGCCCTCGGAGCAGGCGGGGCAGCGTGCGAGTCCCTCGGCGATCCACAGGTGGCTCGGCTCGCCGCCGCACCCCGCGCAGGCCCGCGTGTCCGGCGCCAGGCCCGCCAGGGCCAACAGGCGCCAGGCGTAGGCCAGCCCGACGGCCTCCGGGTCCGCGTGCGCGTGCAGGCCCCGCAGGCCGCTGGCGACCAGCGCGTAGCAGCGCTCGTCGGCGGGCTGCTCGACCGTCAGCACATCCGCCAGCTCGGCGAGCAGGTGGGCGTAGGGGTAGGCCTCGGGTCGCGCGAGGCCGGCGAGCGCGCCGTTCAGTTGCACCTGGGTGATCAGCGCCAGGTCGTCCTCGCGGCGTCGCCAGAACTGCACCGTGACGTCGTGGAACAGCGACAGCCGGGCGAGGTTGCCGCCGGGCAGCCGGCCCTTGCGCGCGATCGCCCGCCAGGTGCCGGTCGGCGACAGCAGCGTCGCGACCACGTCGCCGCTGGGTAGCGGCGAGCGGCGCAGCACGAGGGCGTCGCGGACCTGGGTTCGGCGCACGCGTCCAGTGTAGCCGTCGCTCACGGCGCCGCGCGCCGCGCCCACGTCACGCCCCGTCGTCGTGCCACAGCAGGGAGACGGCGTCGGCGACCGGCTGCAGGGTGACCTCGACGCCGGCCGGCAGCTCCAGCGCGTCGCCGCGCTGCAGGACGCGGAAGTCGCCGTAGGGGAGATCGACGATGACGGCCGCGTCGAGCGCCAGCAGCCAGCGCGGTCGCGGCAGGCGCCAGGCGACGCGGCGCTCCAGCCGTGCCGCCACCCACGCGCGGCCCGGCAGGGCGGCGCCCGCCTCGCCCGCCGCGCGCGCGAGGCCGAGCACGCCGACCGGCTGCCCCACGTCCTCCGAGCGCATCGGGGTGCCTCGCCGGCGCCGCGCCTCAGCCGCGGCGGGCGCCGTCGCCCGCGGTCGCGGCCCGCGCCTTGCCGTAGGCCATGCGCAGCCTGAAGCGGGCGCGTTTGGCGGCCGCCTCGACGTCGTCCTGGCTGCGCCCGAGGCGCCGCGCGACGGCGGCCGGCGGCTCGGCCGCCCGCCCGAGGCCATCGATGCTGGCGACCACCTCGCGGTCATCGGGATCGAGGCGGTCGAGGAACGGGATCAGCTCCTTGGGCGTCGCCTTGGGCCTGTCCGCCGCGGCCGACCTGCGGGCCTTCGCCGTCGACGACGGGCGCCGCGTCGGCCCGCCCGCGGGCTTGGGCTTGCCGGACCCGGCGCGCGCGGACTTGGCCTTGCCCGCCGCGCCGCGCGCCGCCGCCGGGCGACGGCCGCGACCGCCCTTGGAGGCGGCGCGGGCGGCCAGCAGCTCCAGGGCCTGCGCGAGCGTCAGGGCGTCCGGGTCGCTGCCCTCGTTCAGCGAGGCGTTGACCTTGCCGTGCTTGACGTACGGTCCGTACTTGCCGTCGTGCAGCGTCACCGGCGCACCGTCGTCGGGGTGGGCGCCGAGCTGCCGGCGGGCGGCACCGCGGTGGCGCTTCTTGGCCAACAGCTCCAGCGCCGTCACGAGGTCGACGGTGAGCACGTCGACCCCCTTGGGCAGGCTGGCGAACAGGCGGTCGTGCCGCACGTACGGTCCGAAGCGGCCGATGTGCGCCTCGACGGGCGTGCCGTCGTCCGGGTGGGGGCCGAGGCGCCGCGGCAGGTCGAGCAGCGCCTGCGCCATGCCGCGGTCGACGTCCTCCGGCGCCACGCCCGGCGGCAGCGAGACGCGCTTGGGACGGGCGTCGCCGGTGCCGTCGCCGAGCTGCAGGTAGTGGCCGTAGGGGCCGCGCTTGAGGAACATCGGTTGGCCGTCCGGCCGGTGCGCGCCGAGCGAGGCGTCCGGCGCGTTGCGCTCGCGCAGGGCGCGCTCGAGGTCGTCGCGGGTGAGGTCGGCGACGGCCGCCTCGTCCGGCAGGCTGGCGCGCAGCGTCTCGCCCTCGATCTCGCCCTCGACGTAGGGGCCGTAGCGGCCGACGCTGACCGCGTACGGTTCCCAACGCGGGTGCCGGATCGTGCTGATCTCCTTGGCGTCGAGCGTGGCCAGGCCGCCGCTCACGCGCCGCGCGATGCCGCGCTCGCCCGCGTAGATCGCGTCCAGGTAGGGGACGCGCGCCTGCCGTCCCTGGGCGATCTCGTCGAGGTCGTCCTCCATCTTGGCGGTGAACCTCTCGTCGACCAGTTCGGCGAACTGCGCCTCGAGCAGCTGGGTGGTGGCGAAGCCGGTGAACGTGGGCAGCAGCTGGCTGCCCTGCTTGCGCACGTAGCCGCGCTGCACGATGGTGTCCAGGATCGTCGCGTAGGTGCTGGGCCGGCCGATGCCCTCGCTCTCGAGGCGCTTGACGAGGCTGGCCTCGGTGTAGCGGGCCGGGGGCTTGGTCTCGTGGGGGATGGCGCCGATCTCGCGCGGGTCGACCGCGTCGCCCACCGCCAGCGGCGGCAGCGGCTGGTCGCGGTCGGCGAGCTCGCCGTTGGGGTCGTCGCGACCCTCCACGTAGGCGCGGAAGAAGCCGGCGAACAGGGTGGTGCGGCCGGCGGCACGGAAGGTCGCCGTCTTGCCGTCCGCCTCGACCTGCAGCTGGGCGGTGGTGAAGCGCAGCCGCGCGTCGGCCATCTGACTGGCCACCGTGCGCTGCCACACCAGGTCGTAGAGGGCGGCGTCGCGGTCGCGCAGGCCGAGCTCGTCGGCGGTGCGCATGTCGGTACCGGCGGGCCGGATGGCCTCGTGGGCCTCCTGCGCGTTCTTCGACTTGCTGGCGTAGGCGCGCGGCGCCGGCGGCAGGTGGTCGTCGCCGTAGCGCTCGCGGACGGTGCGGCGCACGGCGTCGACGGCCTCGGCGGCCAGGTTCGTGCTGTCGGTGCGCATGTAGGTGATGTGGCCGCGCTCGTACAGGCCCTGGGCCACGCGCATGGTGTCGCGGGCGGACCAGCCGAGCTTGCGCGACGCCTCCTGCTGCAGCGTGGAGGTGATGAAGGGCGGCGCGGGGCGGCGCGCCTCCTCGCGGTGGTCGATCGCGGCGACCCGCCACGGGCGCCGGCCGGCCTCGTCGGCCAGCGCGCGTGCCTGGCGTTCGTCGAGCACGACGACGTCCCGTCCGGCGACGAGGCCGGCGGCGAGGCGCCCGGTGTGGTCGTCGAAGTCCTTGCCGCTCACCAGGCGGAGGCCATCGAGTTGGGTGAGGGCGGCCCGGAAGGGGACCGCATCCGCGGAGGCGGCCGCGCCGCCGGCGGCGCGCCGCGCCACGCTCGCCTCGACGTCCCAGTACGCGGCGGGGACGAAGTCCATCCGCTCGCGCTCGCGTGCCACCAGCAACCGCACGGCCACGCTCTGGACGCGACCGGCCGACAGCCCCTGGGCGATCTTGCGCCACAGCAGGGGGCTGATGGCGTAGCCGACCAGGCGGTCGAGGATACGCCGGGTCTCCTGCGCCTCGACGAGGTGGGTGTCGATGTCGCGCGTCTCCTGCAGCGCCCGGCGGATGGCCGCCTCGGTGATCTCGTGGAAGGCCATGCGCTTGACGGGCACCTTGGGCTTCAGGACCTCGACGACGTGCCAGCCGATGGCCTCGCCCTCGCGGTCCTCGTCCGTCGCGATGTAGACCTCGTCCGCGCCGGCGAGCGCCTGCTTGAGCGCGCGCACCTTCGACTGGTTCTGCGGCGAGACCACGTAGTGCGGGCGGTAGTCGTGTTCGACGTCGATGCCGTACGTCAGGCCCTTGGCGGCCTCGCCGGCCTGCTTGGCGTTCGCGGGCAGGTCGCGCACGTGGCCCATGCTGGCGACCACACGAAAACCGTCGCCCAGGAAGCGCTCGATGGTGCGGGCCTTGGTGGGCGACTCCACGATGACGAGTCGGTTGCTGCCTGTCGCGGCGCTCT